>Ga0209098_1004831_pt1 | contig 10342 bp, 7 predicted proteins | sample AD_JPNHW1_MetaG_FD_184429 | JGI IMG/M metagenome (GOLD analysis project Ga0209098, IMG submission 184429) | Active sludge microbial communities of municipal wastewater-treating anaerobic digesters from Japan - AD_JPNHW1_MetaG (SPAdes) (version 2) | ecosystem: Engineered > Bioreactor > Anaerobic >... | reverse complement strand
ATCTCATAACGTTCAATTCCATAATGACCGGCATAGCCTTTCATATTCATAATCGCATCAATACCAACAGTATGCGCGTCCGTACCGGTACTTGCGCCGAGTACGACAATTTTTCTGCCAATATGTTCTCTGATAAAATCATCCGTTTCGTTCATATCCATAACGGTAGATTCAACTTTCGGAACATGAATGGTGGTAAAATCTACGGTATGAACGGTAGAGCCGTAGCAGTTAAAAAAGGTAAATCCTTTTGTAAGTTCTTTGTAATAAACAATTTGAGGATTTTCAAACCCCATTTTTTTCATTAATTGTTTGGCTGCTTCGATCGCTTCATCGCCGCAAGGCACGGGCAAGGTAAAACTTACTTGCGTTTTACCGTCGTTCATGGTGTCTCCGTAAGGTTTTACACTAGTTAAATCTAAGGTCTGATCAAAATCTTTTTGATCCATGGAATATAATCCGCCGCTCATATCTTATTGATTATTAATTATTAATACTATTTCTTTTTACCTTGATTGGCTACTGCGTCCATTAATTTTTTAAGGGTTTCTTCATCTGCGAGGAAATAGTCCTTAACCAGATTCATATTATCATCAAATTCAAAGATGTACGGGATTCCGGTTGGCAAGTTCAGGTTAATAATATCAGTTTCGGAGATATTTTTCAAATATTTGATAATTCCGCGGAGGCTGTTGCCGTGAGCGGCGATAATTAAATCATTACACTCTTTTAATTTCGGGAAAATATTGGATTCCCAAAACGGCACGATGCGGTTGATGGTATCTTTCAGGGCTTCGGTAGCCGGTTTTGCCATAGGGTCAGCGATGTTTTTGTAGCGAATATCATTTTGAGGATTTCTTTTATCGTCCGGAGCTAAAAATTCCGGTCTGACATCATAGCTTCTGCGCCACAGTTGTACTTTTTCGGCACCGTATTTTTCCACCATTTCCACTTTATTAAAACCTTGCAGTGCGCCGTAATGCTTTTCGTTGAGACGCCACGTTTTTTCAACAGGAATCCAGAGCAGATCCATTTGTTCCAAGACGATATTTAACGTTTTAATAGCACGTTTTAAGAAAGAAGTGTAAGCATAATCGAAGCAAAAGCCGGCTTCTTTGAGTTTATTTCCGGCTTCTTGGGCTTCTTGTAATCCTTTTGCGGAGAGGTCAACGTCGGTCCAGCCGGTAAACAAATTGGCTTTGTTCCATTCACTTTCTCCGTGACGTATCAATACTAATCTGTGCATAGTTTATTATTTATATTATTATTTATATTAAAAATTTAATGATTTATAATCTATTATTTTTAGGGAAAACAACGGTTGGTTTAAAGTTTTTGGCTTCTTCAAAATCCATGGAGCAATAGGAAATAATGACCACGATGTCGTTGACAACGACTTTGCGGGCAGCGGGACCGTTCAGACAGATGACGCCGGAATCTTTTTTCCCTTTAATCACGTATGTTTCAAAGCGTTCGCCGTTATTCATATCCAACACTTGTACTTTTTCATTTTCTATCAGGTTCGCGGCGATCATCAGGCTTTCGTCGATGGTAATACTGCCCACATAATCCAAATTTGCCTCTGTAACAATAACTTGGTGGATTTTAGATTTTAAAAGTTCAATTTGCATAATACTAATTTATTTTATTTATAGCGAATATTATCAATAAGACGGACTTCCCCGGCATAAATCGCGATGCAGCCGACTACCGACGGGGCATCATCTAAGTTTTGAATGGGGTGCAGTGTATCTGCGTTCACAATTTCATAATATTCCAAGTGAAAAATATCAAATTTGGCCAGTTCATCGGCGACAAATTTTTGGATAGCGAAAACTTGTTTTGTTTTGATAGCAGTAGATTCTTTGAGAACGCGGTAGATGTTGGCAGCGGTTTGTCTTTCGGTTTCTGATAATCTCATATTGCGGGAGCTGAGTGCCAAGCCGTTTTCATCGCGAACAATCGGGCAAGGGACAATTTGAATGGGTAGATTGAACTGTTTGACCAAGCTTTTGATGATAGCGATTTGTTGAAAATCTTTTTCTCCGAAATAGGCTCTGTCGGGTTGAATCCAATCGAATAATCGCTTAACGATAATAGCCACGCCGTTAAAATGAGAGGGTCTTGCGCTGCCTTCCATCACTGTTTCCAAATCACCAAAATGGTATTGTTCTGTAGCAGGCACGGCATAAACTTCTTCAACGGAAGGGGCAAAAATAAAGTCCATATAATTTTGAACAAAGGCAATATCCTTTTCCAAGGAGCGCGGATAATGTTTTAAATCATCCGCATTATTGAATTGTGTCGGATTAACAAAAATAGAACAAATGGTAACCTGATTCTCTTTGCGAGCACGTTTCATTAACGAAAGATGTCCTTCATGTAGTGCGCCCATCGTGGGTACAAAACCTACCGACTTGCCTCCACAATTAATTTGAAAAAGCACATTTTTTAATTCTTCTACCGTTTTAATCAACATCATTTTATTCCCTTATTTTTGCAAATTACTGTTTTTTAATAAGTTAGAATAAAAACATTTCATTTTTATTCTAGCCTGCAAAATTACATTTTTTTACTGAAATATTCTATATAATATCATTTTGTATTAATAAATTTCCTATTTTTGCGGCTGAGAATTTTATTGTATATATATTAATAACTAAAAATTGTGTGTATGAAAAAGAATTTATTAGTTCTGTTTTTATCAATTATGTTTTTGAATGTGAGCCACTTGGTTTCACAAAATCTACCATTATTAGGATCAGATAAAATAGTGAGGAATGAGCTGCCTGCCCCGGTATCCGACCGCGCTGGTTCTTGGATAAGTTGGTCGCACATTGCTTCTAATTATACAATGCAGGGATTTGACGGTGCCATTCAATTATTCGCTTTACAGCGTTTTGCCACTACCGATCTGTTGAATTATCATGGAATGACTTTGACCAAAATCCAATTTCTTCCCACCGATGCAACCGATTTGGGAGGCACCTCAACTACGGCAAGTTACACGGTAGTTGTTTATACCGGAGGCAGTGCTGCCGGTGGCATATACTCCGCTGGGACTTTGGTTTCTTCGCAAGCCGTTTCTTCGGTTACTTATAATGAGTGGAACAGCGTCACGCTCAATACACCGGTTACCATCAACGCCAATCAGGAAATGTGGTTCGGTATTTATGTCAATATTACTGATGGTTATCCCATTTCTTATGATGACGGAACCGTAGTAGCGGGCAAAGGTAATATCATCGGCTACAACGGTGATTGGGCACCGGCAGAAGATTGGGACGTACAAGACGTTTCCAATTGGAACATCAAAGGTTTTGTAGATGACGGGGACCCGACCAACGGAGTGATTGACTTGGGGCTTCAATTCCTAGATGATGGCGTTAATCAAAATGCCATTACCTCAATGAATGTTCCTGTCGGCTCAAATTTTGAAACCGTTTTTGCCGTTTACAATTTTCAATATGGTGCTGCCAGCGACGATTTTATCAACGACACCCTGCATATTGATGCTTATATGGATGGAACACGAATCGGGACTTATTCCACCGGTCGCCAAACCATTGCTTCCGGCGACGGCATCTGGTTCGACATTACCGCCATGACCCCGCAAGACATCCACGACGGAAACTATAGCGGCACACACTCTTTCTGCTACGAAGTGAATGCATCTCCCGCATGGACAGAAAACGACCCTGTTGACAATATTGGCTGCATTGATGTTACTTTTGAACCTTACAGCCAATATGCACTTACGTCCAGTCAAACAGGAAATGGGACCATCAGCCCTGCCTCGTTCTCGCCGGTAGATTGGTTTTCTACTTCAACCTTTACCATTACACCGGATCCTTGCTATCATATTGGTGATGTAACCGTTGACGGAGTGAGTGTTCTCGGACAATTAAACAATGGCTCCTATACTTTCAGTCAAATCACTGCCAATCACAATTTGCACGTGACCTTTGTTGCCAATACCTTTACCGTTGCCGCGAATGTAGGTGCCGGCGGGACAATTTCTGCACTCCCTTCAACCATTAATTGCGGTGATAATTTGACCTTCCAAGTTGTCCCCGCCCCTTGTTATGCCATTTCAAGTGTCGTTGCCAACGGTACTATTCTTACCGGAAACAATGGACAATATACCTTACCGAACATCAATGCCAATGTCAATATCCAAGTTGTCTTTATTGCCGCAGACTATACCGTAACCTCAAGTCTCAATAATATTATGGGTGGAATCGTGAGTGCACCCTCAACTATTGGGTGCACCGAAACCCTTAATTTCACGGTGGTCAATAATGATTGCTATTTCTTAGACTCGGTATTGGTGAATGGCGAAATAATTAGCTCTACGGGGGGCGTTTATTCCGTTCTGAATGTTACCTCCAATATTTCCATCCAAGCCTTTTTCTCTCCCATATCCTATACGCTGAATGTTTCTGCCGGAGCCAACGGAACCATCTCACCAAACGGAACATTAACCGTGGCTTGCGGTGTACAACAAACTTTTACCATTACTCCGAATACCAACTATCACGTTCATGCCATTTATCTGAATGGTGACAGTGTGGCTTCTTCCACCATTTACAACATCATTCCAGATGCCGATTACACTATCTATGTCGATTTTGTCCTGAACAATGCCAATGAATATTACATTACCGTCAATTCTAATACCGGCGGTACGGTTACCCCAACCACTACCAGCGCGCATTTAGGCGATAACATTGAGTTTATCATTACCCCGCAACCTTGTTATACCTTTACAGCAACCTTGGATAATATGGATATTACCTCACAATTGGTTGATAATGGGAATAATACATACAGCTATTTCCTTAACAATATTGCCGACCACCACGTATTTACCGTTACATTCACAAGTAACACCTATACCATCATTGCTACCACTGACGGGAACGGCACAGCACTGCCCGGCACCATGACCGTGAATTGCGGGGACAATGCTTTCATATCTTTCACGCCTAATACCAATTTTGTTGTGGGAGCCGTAACAGACAACGGAAACGACGTAACCCATCTGGTAGTCAATAACAATTATACCTTAACCAATATTACAGTCAATCATAACATCTACGTTACCTTCAGAGATAATTCTCAAATTTATTACACCATTACCGTCATTAATAGCGACAATACGATTTCTCCGGCGGGCAATGTCAGTGTGTTAGCCGGTGCGTCCCAACCATTTGTTATCACCGCTCCGACGGGGCTCCGCATTGCACAAATTCTGGTAGATAATAACGACGACATGGCGAACGCCACCTTCGACAATCCCTCTTTGGCAACCTATACTTTCAATAATGTAGTGGCAAATCACACTCTTGAAGCCATTTATGCGAACAGCATTTCAGATTTTGAAACAGGCAATACAATCTGTATCTTCCCGAATCCTGCCACTCATACCCTGACGATCACCCATGAGACTGCCATTGACAGAATAACGGTTTATGATGTAACCGGTAAAATGGTCTTAGATAAGGAGCCATCCGATTCAAAGATAGATTTAGATGTAACTAATTTATATTCAGGTATTTATATTATCAAAATAACAATTGGAGACAAAATTTTCAACAATAAATTTATTAAACAATAAAAGAATTTATTTGCCGTTTGTTTTGAGAAAAATATAAAAAATCAGAATATGGGAAAAAATCAACAAAGGGAGTATAACTCATTCAGCCTCTTACGTTTCATTGCAAAGAAGTGGAAATTATTGCTTATCGTTTTTGTGGCGGCGGCGGTGTTGTCATTCATTGCGGCTTCATTGATACGTCCAAAATATAAATCCACTTCCATCATCTATGCTCCTCGCACCAACTCGGTTGCCAAAATTTTGTTGAACGAAGAGAACAACAACGAACGATTAGATGTCAAGGCGTATGCGATGGAGGAAGAAACCGAACAAATGATGGAGTTACTTAACTCGCGTGAGATTAAAGATGCCATTATTCAAAAGTATCATCTTCTCAATCATTACGAATTAGACACAAACCAAAAATATTGGCAAAGCAGATTATACAATAATCTAAAAGAGAATTACGAAATCAAAAGAACGAAATACGGAGCAATTTCCATCTCTTTTTCCGATTGGGACCCCAAATTGGCATCGGATATTACGAATGAAATTGTCAATATGTTAGATTCCACGAAACGAAGAATTGAAAATGAAAGAGCCATTGCTGCCTATTCAATTTTGGAAAAACAACTGGACAGTGTCACTACTGAAATTAAACGCATTGACGATTCTATTCAAGTGATTATGCAACATGGTGTTTTCGATTTTGAATCTCAGTCGGAAAGGGTCATGCAACAATATGCGATTGCGGTTGCACAAGGAAACAATACCGCTGTACAACGCTTAGATGCTGAGTTGCAGAAATTATCCACGTGGGGTCCGCAATCACAAGCCTTGCGCGATTTGCAATTCTCATTTAGAGAGTATCAATCTTTATGCAAACAAAAAATGATGGATGCCAAAGTGGATATGGATAACAAGTTGCCCACCAAGTTCGTTGTTGAAAAAGCCATTCCCGCGGACAAAAAGTTCTATCCCAAGAAATCAATCATCATGACTTTGGCTTCCGTTTCCTCTGTAATTATGACTATCATCATTTTATTGGTCGTTGAAAATATCAAAGGAACATCGCAACGTCGCAAAGACGAAGATGCCACTGACACAGAAAACCTATAGTATCTCATTAGTAGAAATCAATGCTCGAAAAATATAAAAAAGCAATTATCATCGGAGGAAGTGCCCTCTTTATCATTCTAAATTCATTGGCAATCGCCAATGAATTTTTCTTCATTCCATTACTCTCTTTTGCTGCCATTCTCATTTACCTATTAATCTATCGCGTGGATATTCTCATGTATCTTTTGGCATTTAGCACCCCTTTTTCCGTTCTTTTGGAAAATGACAAAATTCAGATAGGTATTTCTCTGCCGGCAGAAATTATCATGATTAGCATTACCCTACTCTTCATCTGCCGTATTTGCTACGACCTTACTTTTCACAAAAAGTTACTGAAACACCCCGTTAACATTGCCGTTTTTGCTTATCTGACTTGGATGCTGATTACTTGCATCTCCAGTGAATACCCGTTGGTTTCTTTTAAATTCTTGGCTGCCAAAATATGGTTTATTGTGTCATCTTATTTCATGGTGATTCAATTAATGCAAAAAGATATTCATAAATGGATTACTTTTTTTAATTGCTATGCCGTTGCTTTGGCGACGGTAGTCATCATTACTACCATTAAGCACGCCATGACGGGCTTTGGCGACCGTATCGCGCATTGGATTATGTCGCCGTTTTATAACGACCACACTGCCTACGGAGCTATCTTGGCATTTTTTATTCCCATCACTTTTGGGATGGTTTTCCTCCCTAAAATCGGAAAAGCCAAACGTACACTTTATATCTTGCTGACAATCATCTTTATAGTCGGACTCTATTTGTCATACAGCCGGGCGGCTTGGCTAAGTTTAATCGGCGCAATCGCCATTTGGAGTGTTCTGAAACTTCGCATCAAATTTTCGTGGTTCATCGTTGGAATTGCCTTGATAGGGACTTTCTTTTTCTGCTTTGCGGATGATATTTTATATCGAATGTCGCGGAATAGTCAGGATTCATCGGGTAATTTGGCTGAGCAGCTGCAATCTATTTCCAATATTTCGACCGACGCTTCCAACGTGGAACGCTTAAATCGTTGGCAGGCAGCCTTCCGCATGATTGAAGCCCGTCCTATTGTTGGCTGGGGACCCGGAACTTATCAGTTTGCCTACGCCCCATTTCAGGATTCCCGATACAAAACTATCATTACAACGAATTTAGGAGATGGAGGAAACGCCCATAGCGAATACATCGGTCCCTGCGCTGAAACCGGTTTTGTGGGATTGGCAACTGTCCTCGCCTTGATGATTTTTGTATTATATTATGGCATAACTACTTATACCCGGAGTAAAAGCAAAACAGTCCGCGTTATCAGTCTGTCTGCCACTTTAGCACTCATTACCTATTATATTCATGGTACAATGAACAACTTTTTAGATACCGACAAACTCTCCTTACCATTCTGGGGCGCATTTGCCATCATAGTCGTCTTAAATTGTTATTACACACAATATTCCGATAAACAACTCGATAGCACAAAAAAAAATGACGACTTTCCTCACGAATTAGAACACCCTAACAATTGAAAAGATGGAAAAAGCAATTATTGACAAAATAAATGTTTGGTTAGGCGAAGGATATGATTCCGCAACCCAAGCTGAAATCAAGAAAATGTTAGCCGATAACCCAAGCGAAATTGTGGAGGCATTTTATAAAAATTTAGAGTTTGGCACCGGCGGTCTGCGCGGCATCATGGGCGTGGGAACCAATAGAATGAACCGCTATACGGTCGGATCTGCCACACAGGGACTATCTAATTATTTAAAGAAGATATCAACCGTCCAACCCATTCAGGTAGCCATCGCTTTTGATTCCAGGAATCGGAGCCAGGAATTTGCCCAAATAGCAGCCGAAATATTGGCAGCCAATGACATCATTTGCTATTTGTTTGATAATCTGCGCCCTACGCCGGTACTCTCATTTGCCGTCCGACACTTGCACTGCCAAGCCGGTATCGTCATTACCGCTTCCCACAACCCGAAAGAATACAACGGCTACAAAGTCTATTGGAATGACGGCGGACAGCTGGTCTCTCCACACGATGAAGCAGTTATTCGGGAAGTAAACGCCGTTACCTCGGTCAGCCAAATCCGATGGAAAGGTAATGACCGAAATATTAAGATAATAGGGAAAAATGTAGATGAGGTTTATTTGCAAAAAATAGCCCAATTGTCCCTCAATCCGGATGCTGTCCACGCACAGAATCAGCTGAGAATCGTTTACACCTCTTTGCACGGAACCGGAATTACTTTAGTACCACAAGCTCTGCAAATGTTTGGATTTCAAAATATTACTATTGTTGAAGAGCAAAAGACGCCGGACGGTAATTTTCCGACAGTAAAATCTCCCAACCCCGAAGAAAAATCAGCCATGGAGATTGCCATTCGCACAGCCGACGAAGTTCACGCCGACTTAGTACTTGCCACCGACCCCGATGCCGACCGCGTGGGCATTGCCATCAGAAACAACAACGGCAAAATGGAACTTCTCAATGGCAACATGACTGCCTCACTTTTAATCTATTACGTGTTATCCCAATGGAAAGAAACGGGCAAATTGGGCGGCAACGAATTTATTGTTAAAACTATCGTAACCACTGAACTTCTGAAAGAAATTGCCGAAAATTACGGCGTTATCTGCGAAGATGTTCTGACCGGGTTTAAGTATATTGCTGAAAAAATTAAAGAATACGAGGGAAGCCATACTTTTATTATTGGCGGCGAAGAAAGCTACGGATACTTGGTAAGTGACTTTGTACGTGACAAAGACGCCGTTTCTTCTTGCTGCATGATTGCAGAAATGGCTGCTTTTTATGCCAATCAAGGAAAAACGCTGTATCAGATGCTCCAAATGATATATCGTCAGTTCGGGTTTTACAAAGAAGAATTACTTTCTATTACCAAGAAAGGACAATCCGGAGCAGCCGATATTCAAAAAATAATGGATAACTTCAGAAATAATCCTCCACAACTCATTAATAAAGAAAAAGTTATAAAAATTAACGATTACCTCAAACAGATTTCAGTTGATGTATTAAGCGGCAACAATTTCCCTATTCTTATGCCCAAATCCGATGTTTTGCAGTTTTTTACCGCTGATGGTAGCAAAATAACGGTACGTCCTTCCGGCACAGAACCGAAAATTAAGTTCTATTTTGGAGTGAAGAAAGAATTATCCGGTGATGATTCCTTTTCCAGTGTCAGTCAAGAGCTTTCGTCCAAAATAAAGAGTATCATAGAATCTTTAGAATTGTAAATTTATCATGACAACAATTGGCTCTATTTTACAGAAAATCAATAGTATAAGCAGTTCGCTCCCCGCAGCGGACGCGATAGTGACCGAATTGTTATTTGATAGTCGCCGGCTTCTGCAACCCAAAAAAACGCTGTTTTTTGCCATTCAAACCGAAAAAGCAGACGGACATCGTTTTATTCCGGAACTGATACAAAAGGGTGTTCGTCAATTTATTATCACAGAACCAATTGCAAAATATCAAACCTACACGCAGGTTAATTTTATCCAAGTAATCGATGCGGTCACGGCTATGCAAGAAATTGCCGCAGCGCACCGACAAGAATTTGATTTCCCCATCATCGGTATTACCGGAAGCAATGGGAAAACGATTGTAAAAGAGTGGCTTAG
>Ga0209098_1004830_pt1 | contig 10342 bp, 8 predicted proteins | sample AD_JPNHW1_MetaG_FD_184429 | JGI IMG/M metagenome (GOLD analysis project Ga0209098, IMG submission 184429) | Active sludge microbial communities of municipal wastewater-treating anaerobic digesters from Japan - AD_JPNHW1_MetaG (SPAdes) (version 2) | ecosystem: Engineered > Bioreactor > Anaerobic >... | reverse complement strand
GGCAGTAATCTGGTCCGTTAATGTGCTCTTTTGTGTTTCCATCAAACCCACCTGTTCTTTGTGGTCACTTTTATACTTTAAAAAGAACAGCACACAAACTGCAACCAACAGTAAAAGGCTGACAACAGCAGTTGTTTTAGCACCTTTTGCAACGCCCTCCGCTCTTGCTCTGCGTTCGATATTACTCAGGTCTTTATTACCGTTAACCTGATCAGGACTACCGTTTTCATCAATTTTCATTTTACTTCCTCCTTAGGTTTTTACTGAATATAATACTCATAATTAGTTTATAACTAACTGACAAAAGTAATACTGAATTGTGTATTTTGAGATAAATATTTTCTTAATACTTTTGCACGATTAAAGAAACGACTTGCGGCCACATAAAAATACAGAAGGAACACATCTCCATTTTAGTTACTTACGCGATGCTAAAGTTCATGGTATTTACCATAATACTTTAAAGAAGTATTTAACGCTGTATCCGTTTATTAAAAAAGAACATTCACACGATTTCTATACTTTAATTTTATTCACTGAAGGTAATAGCAGGATAAAAATCAATAACTGCTACTATGCTGTTCAACCTCAGACTATCTGCCTTATCGCCCCCGATCAGGTTCATTCATTCATGGAACTTGATGAAATGGAAGGACAGATTATTCTCTTTTGTCAGGATTTTTATGTAGAAGAATTTAGTTTTATCCGACTGCTAAATGTTTTTTCATATACATCAGCCATTTCAAAGGATTGTTCGGCTTCTTGTATTACCTTGTCCGATAGTGATTTCAACTTCATAATGTCCACCTTCTATTCAATACAACATGAACATGAGTCATTTTCAATTGCAGCCAGTTCTGCAGGTATCATGCGTTCTTTTCTGAACATAATATTATTGAAACTCTCAGGACTGTATGAAACAGAAATAGGAAAATCTGTTAAAAGTGACATCATTCTTATCCATTCACTGTCACATTTGATTGACTCCTGTTTTGTAAGGGAACACAATGTGGGATTTTATTCTTCTGCCTTGAACATTTCCGAAAGGCAACTCAATGATTTATGCAATAGTCATTTCAATTGCAGCATGAAAAAAATATTACAGAACAGGTTGATGCAGGAAGCCCGGAAGCTGCTTTTATCCTCTGAATTCTCAGTTGCAGAAATCGCTTATAAATTAAACTTTGAAGACAATTCCTATTTCAACAAAGTTTTTAGAAGCAGAACCGGTCTTACTCCAAAAAGGTTCCGCGAAATACATAGAAAATTATTACCATAAAACCCCTGAATTTTACCATTTCAAATAATTCTTATGATTTTCCTTTGTAAAAAAATTTAAGAATTATGAAGAAATTAGTTTTATTGTCGTTAACAATATTTGCGGTCCTTCTTTCATGCAATAAAGAAGACTCAAAAGATCCGATTCAATCCCAGACATTTGAAATAAATTCCACAAACTCAACTGAATGGAAATACTTTAGCTTCAGCAAGAGCGATACTATTAACGTTGCCGATCCTTTTAATTCAAATGATTGGGATCTTGCTTTTCAGCGTTACCGGATAAGGACCAACGGAGGTAAATCGGGAAATGGTAATGGAAGTGCAGCGAATAGCTTTTTAAAAGGCCAGGCAGGATTTGATGAACTGACAATTGTACCTGACACATTAACCTTTGTTGAAGACGACAGTATAAGTATTGCCGTAATGCAGGGCTACTCGATCTATCTTGTTAATCCGGTTCTGTACAACTGGTTCTCAATGGAATTTGCCAGCCAGGGTACACAGATAGTACCATCCGATAATATATATGTTGTTAAAACCGCCACCGGTGATTATGCCAAAGTATGGTTTAAAACTTACTATAGCTCTGAAAACAAATCGGGTTACGTTACTATACAGTATAAATATCAGCCCGACGGGTCTAAAAATCTGGAATAAACCCGGTTAATATAATCAGAAGAAAAACCACAGAGTGTATACCTTGCTGAAAAAATATTTTTTCATATTCTTCCTGTTTGTTCCTTCATTACTTTTTTCTCAGGAAGGGAGTCTGTCTGGTTATATTACACTGACAGACAGCACAGCTCTTACAGGAGCATCAGTTATCATTAAAGGGACAACACTGGGTTCTGTTGCTGACAATAATGGTTATTATAAAATTGGGAAAATTAAACCGGGAACCTATACAGTACGTGTTTCGCTTATCGGATACGAAACTCTTGAAAAAATTCTTTCCATTCAAAAAGGAGACAATAAAGCAGATTTAAGCATCAAAGAATCAGACATTAATCTTAATGAAATCGTAGTGACCGGAACACGATCAGAAAAAACCCTGAAAAATGTTCCTGTCCTTACACAGGTAATAAATGCCGGAAAGATGCTTGATCTGGGTATTGATAATGTAGCAGAAGCTTTGCAGACCATGGTCCCCGGTCTTGATGTGAGCCAGTTTGGTACAAAGACTTCCATTACAATGCAGGGAATGGATGCAAAGTATATTTTGTTTCTGATTGACGGAGAGAGAATAGCAGGTGAAGTAAATGGTGATATCGATTACTCACGACTAAACCTCGAGAATGTTGAACGAATTGAAGTTATCAAAGGAGCCTCTTCTTCACTTTACGGATCTAATGCCATTGGAGGTGTTATTAATATCATAACAAAAAAAGTCTCCGAACCGTTTGATGCAAAATTATATTCCCGATATTCCAGGTACAATGAGTTTTCCGGAGGAACAGGTGTTGGCTTGAAAAAAGGAATACTCGGATCCAGAACAAATCTTAATTATAATCACACTGATGGGTACGATCTTACCCCTGAAAGTCCACACGACTGGACCCAGACACCTTATAATTCGTTAAGCCTTAATCAGAAATTCGAAATAACTCCCTCCTCCAGATTTTCAATAATCCCACATCTTGGATATTATCAGTTTGAAAGAGGAAACGTTAGTGCACGTCCGGCCCATGACCTGTATAAAGATCTGAATTACGGATTGAAAGGACAATATTACTTAAACAACCATTCTTTCGATTTTTCATACTATCGCGATCGTTACAACACCTATAATGTACTCGAACAGATTAATGATAAAAAAGATGCAACTGCTTACGATATCATTCATTCTTTAAGGGCACAGGGGAGTTTTCACCTTTCAGATAATAATCAATTGGTTGCCGGTTTGGAATACAATTACGAAAAGCTTTTCTCTGAAAGAATAGATGGAGAACTGAAAGATGCAGGAGAAGCTGTATTGTACGTCCAGGAAGATATTCATCTGAAAGAGCAATGGAATATTGTGGCCGGGATCAGAGCAAGCGATCACACCAGTTATGGATTGAACATAGCTCCAAAAATCTCAGTTATGTTAAGGCAGGGAGCTTTTGCTTTAAGAACATCAGCCGGAACAGGGTTCCGTTCCCCCTCACTTAAGGAATTATATATGAACTTTGACCATTTTGGAGAATGGACCATAATTGGAAATACTTCACTGAAACCTGAATCATCAGTCTACTTTTCAGGTTCTGTTGAGTTTTCAAAAACATGGAATAATTCATCAGTTACTGTTTACAGGAATGATCTGATAAACATGATTACCGATCGTTGGTTATCAGATGAGCAGTTGATCAGACAATATGAAAATATTACCAGCGCTGATGTGTATGGTGTTGACATGTCAGTCAAGCAGAAAGTATTCAGGGGGTTCTGGCTGAACACTGGTTACAGTTATGTTCATTCGCATGACAATCAGACAGGTAATCAACTATATGGAACCACAATGCATTCAGGGAATGTTTCAGCCGATTATAATTTCAGAATAAATGATCATTCTTTTACGTTTCAGGTTTTATGTAAACTCATGGGTGAGAAATTTTATGAAATCACCAATGAAGGCATAGATCGTGACAGACCTTACAGTACCTGGCGTTTCACTGTTTCACATGGATATAAATGGGTAAAACTTACTGCAGGTCTCGATAATCTTTTCAACGTGATCATTCCCGGAAATATAGATTTTATATCTCCGGGAAGACGTTTGTTCATAGGGCTGAATATTGATTTCGGTAAAATCAAATAAAACCCCAATCATCCTTATGACAGAATTCAGAGAAATTAAAACTTCCCGGGTCTTTACCATCTGACTGCCAGTGCTTTTAACTTTAATATATGGACATATTTCTTTTAAAAGCATGCTTCAATAAAATGCCTCAACAAAACACCTATCTGAGGGGGTCCTGGTAGTTGAACAAAGGAAAGAAATTGTGTTAGCTTAAGCCAGAGGGATTTTCTGACTAATATCCTTTTTTATAAAAGTCTTATCACAGGAATCAACTGAAAAATAAGAATATGTGAAATCGTATCCGTTTTTACGCAACCACCATCGCAACGCTTTTGCAATTTTTCTTCGCCTGATTACGACGGTCCCTGTTTCCTGTGATGACATTTTATACAAGATTCTCATAAATCTTACTAATAGTTCAATTGATCATATTTTCTGATCATAATTGTGGTTCTGGGTCCTGAAATATGTTATCCCGTTAATCTCTGTCATATCAATAACTTTAAACCCATTGGATTCCATCAATCGTGAAACATACTTTTTATCAATTTCAATAAAAACTTTTGAATCAATAAAATTCATAAACCTTTTTTTTATTCTTTCCTTCAATCCCTTATGGTTTTGAGCAGAACTGTCATAAAAGCATCCAATAAAATTAGTTTTAAAAGATGTAACACTATTAACAGTATGGATGAAACTGTCAAGATGCTTTATCAGGTTAAGCATTTTTATGTTTACAATGGTTTTGACACCCTTTAAATCGTCACAATCATAAAAATAATGATGCCGTGAAGAGAGCAAAAGCATGTCTGATTCATTAGCAAGACCATGCCAGCTGATGTAATGAAAAAAGTTTTCACCGCCCTCATTAATCAGATTATCGATGACAGGTTTTGAAAATGATTTTTTTTGAAAAAATTTGCTCCCATTAAAATCGTTAACTACCATATTCCCGTTAACGATACTTTGCCTTTGAAGAGTAGAAATCTTTTCCATAACTATCCAAGGTTAAAATGAATGATAAATTTAGAGAATCTCCACATCCCTTTCAAGTAGGAAAAGCCCATCTGGTGAACAAATGCTGCTGATAAGACAATTGTTCGTCCCATGGTTTATGACGTACACCGGCAGGAATAATATGTTAACACAAAAACAATGGTATTTCGTCAAAAATGAGGTGAATTTTATGAATAAAAGGGGCTGAATTTGACCATAATTTATATTTAAATATTTATATACATCTGTCTTTCAGACTATTATATTTTCGACCAATAATTGTTTAAATTTAAAAACCAGAAATCTGATTTTGACTAACATCCTTTTTTGTTAGGTAAAAAATCAGGAATGTGATGAAAAACAGGAATAATCATTATTGATTTACCGGCTGCAGGCGTCATTTTCTACCTCAAATCTCCAATTTTCTGTAAATTGACGGTCTTATAAAATAAGAAGCCCCGCATATCATCGATCATGCGGGGCTCACTTTATTTTAAACAGAAGTGTTATTTAATTATCTCAACAACAGCGTACTTTGATATTTTCCAGAACAGATCCGGATCTTTTATTTCAATGGATTCCACTTTGTTATTGTTGTCACGGACAAATTCATAAGAACCAGCAGGGTGTTCCGTAATGAGCTTTGCATTTTTCGAATTCACGGGAATGGTTTTTGTTACCGTGATGTCGATTTGTTTAAAAGAACTATCTGCAAAAGTTTCGATCAGCGATTTCTTTCTACCCAATCCGATAAAACCTCCTTCCTTTGTCACAAGTCCCTTTGATTTAAGCTCTTTATAGGTGCCTGTGGCAATAAAAGCTTTATTCATCTCATTAATCTGATTACTGATTTCATTGGACTGATTGGTAATTTTCTCATCTTTTTCTGCAATTGTGGTCTGCATCTCTGTCACCTTGGTATTAAGCTGTTCAATCTTGAAGTTTTTTTCAGACAGAGATGTCTTTAAATCTGAAATTTCTATTTCACTTTGTTTAATTGAAGCCTCAAGTTCCGAAATCTTATTCTGCAAACTTTTTATTGTTCCACCTGATTTCATCAACTGAGCATTAAGTGAGGCTATTTTCTTTTTGTTCTGATCCAACAACGCATTTATATATTTAATATCTTCCAGAACTTGCTGTTTCTTATCCTTTGATATTTCCTTATCTGATGAATTTACAGCGATTATTTTCTCTTTCTCTTTTATCAATGCAAGATTCCTTTCAATCTCATCAAAAGTCGACATCCATTCATTAATAGTTGAGTCACGCGAAATCAACTGGTTTGTAAAATCGTTTTTTTGTTCTTCCATCAGAGTGAGTTGCTTGTTGTGATCACGTTTATGGAAATTATATCCTACTGTACCAGCGACCAGCAAAACAATAAAGCTGATTATTGCAGTTATAAAAGCACCTTTTGCAGCGCTCTCTTTTCTGATCTTTCGTTCATTGTTCTTTATCCCTGAATTTCCGTCCACAGGATTATTACTGATATTTTCCATGGTTTCTTCTCCTTATCTTTTAATTATGAAATTAATTATAAAGGGTGTGTTTCATGTCAATCAATATATCTGATATTCAAAATATTAAAATACCAAAATTTTTATTATTCCATGAACATTATGCCTGCGGTAAGCAAAAAAGGACTATATAGAAATTCCTTTTGTTACAAAATTATTGGAAAAAGTTGAATTATTCACATAATATACATTGCAAAATGAAGATGTTTTTGAAACAATACATCTTTTTGTAATCCATAAATAAATATCTGCTGGTACTATAAGCTTTGTCGTGCAACATGCACTAATTGAGAAAATTTACAAAACAAAAAAACTGAAAGCATTGATAATTAACACTTTCAGTCTTACATTTTGTGGTGCCACCAGGAATCGAACCGGGGACACACGGATTTTCAGTCCGTTGCTCTACCGACTGAGCTATGGCACCTCCTTTTGGGACTGCAAATATATATTTCAAATCTGACTAACCAAACACTTTGACCAAAAAAAATTCTATTTGGAATCATTTTAATGATATGGTACATTTGCATCCTCAATAATAACAAGATGGATCTTCTCCTTCACACCCTTGATAATGGGATCAGACTAGTTCATCAAAGTATTCCCGGATTAGTTGCACATTGCGGAATCATTATAAATACAGGATCTCGCGACGAAAATGATTCAGAACATGGTATGGCCCATTTTATTGAACATATGTTGTTCAAGGGAACAAGAAAAAGAAAAGCATATCATATCCTCAGCAGGCTGGAAGATGTGGGAGGTGAGCTTAATGCCTATACTACAAAAGAAGAGACTGCGGTACATGCATCATTCCTGAAGGACGATTATGAAAGAGCTATTGAACTGATAAGCGACATTACCTTTAACTCTGTCTTTCCAAAAAAGGAAATTGAAAAAGAGAAAGATGTTGTCATCGATGAGATAAAATCATATTTCGATACTCCTGCCGAACTGATCTTCGATGATTTTGAGGAACTTATCTTTGCAGGCCAGCCAATTGGAAGAAATATTCTTGGCACTCCCGAATCGGTCAAATCATTTTCACGAAAAATGATTTCTGATTTTATTTCTGAGAACTTCAATACCCAACAGATTGTTTTTTGTTCTGTCGGCAATATATCAGATGAAAAAATCCTCAGGTACTTTAACAAATATTTTTCGTCAGTAGTAACTAAGACCAGGAAACGCAGGACCACCAGGAACTTTATTTACAAGCCGGCTACGTTGACAAAAAATATGGATACTTTTCAAAACCATTGCATAATCGGAAATCTTGCTTACGATCTGAAAGACGAACGCAAGATGGCTATGCACCTTCTGAACAACATTCTTGGAGGACAGGGAATGAATTCCAGGCTTAACCTGTCACTTCGCGAGAAAAACGGGTTCGCCTATGATGTTGAATCAAGCTATAATCCATATAGCGACACAGGTGTCTTTTCAATATATTTTGGTACAGACAACCGGTATCTCGGTAAAAGTACATCAACAGTTATGACTGAATTAAAGAAACTCAGGAACACAAAGCTGGGAACAATTCAGTTAAGTAAGGCCAAAAACCAGATTAAGGGGTACCTGGCAAGAGGATATGAGAATCATGAAAACCTGATGTTGAGCCTGGGAAAAAATCTTCTCACCTTTGACAAGATAGATACAATAGAAGATATCTGTGCTAAAATTGACAAAATCACGGCTTCCGAATTGCTTGAAGTTGCAAATGATGTTTTTGAACCTTCCAGACTCTCTACACTGATTTTCAAACAGAAATGAACAAAAAACTGGAACAGTTCCTTCTGGAACACTCAACACCCGAAGACCCTGTTCTTGAGGATCTTTACAGACAGACACATATCAGGTTCGTTAATCCGAACATGACTTCAGGTCACCTCCAGGGAAAATTCCTTGAATTTTTATCCATCATGATAGCCCCGCAAAACATCCTTGAAATAGGAACCTTTACTGGTTATTCTGCCATATGTCTTTCAAAAGGATTAAAACCTGGAGGAAAGCTAATAACTATAGATATAAACGATGAGCTGTCCTCATTTGCCAATTCTTATTTCTGCAAAACGGGAACTGAAAAGAAGATAGTTCAGATAACAGGAAGGGCTCAGGAGACAATTCCGGCTCTTAGTATTATGTTCGATCTTGTTTTTATCGATGGAGACAAAAGGGAATATACTGAATACTACAGACTTATTATAGATAAAGTAAAACCGGGAGGATTCATTCTCGCCGACAACGTGCTTTGGGGAGAAAAAGTCCTCGATAAGGAGACAAAAGATCCTCAAACAAGAGGGATTATTGATTTCAACGAAATGATTAAAAATGAAAACACGATAGAAAAAGTGATTCTTCCACTACGCGATGGATTAATGCTCATAAGGAAAAATAAATAATAAGTGGTATGGTTTTTGCGTTAATTCATAATCTGCTTATATGAGCATGGGTCAGAAGAATTGAAATAACACAGGTTATTTAATTTAACATTCACATCATGAAAAAACAATTATTGTCAGCTCTGTTCCTAATAATAATTTGTACCGTAACGGCACAGGCAAACAAAGATGATATTCTCCAGGATCTGGAGAAGAACCACAATTCCGATCAGGATGTTGTTACAACTGCTACATTAAAATCAGCAAGCCGTCTTTTTGAAGCAAAAGATGACCTGACAACAGTCATTTCAGTAATTCCGTCCGGGTCAACTGTTACTGTCATTGATTCGGATAGTACCTACTTTCATGTTATCTATGAGAATAACGAAGGATATATCTTCATGAAAGATGCCGTGCTTAGTAAAAGCACGAAACCGGCTTATTCTTCGCAGAAGGATTCCTCTCAACAGGTTGAACAGGAGGAACCATCTGTTCAGGCTCAGCAGACAGGCAGGTTGGCATATCTTGAGAAGAAATACGGTAAAGACATGGCAGCTCGTCTTTATGCAGGAAAGATATGGAAAGGGATGAATTCCGGAATGGTGAAGGACAGCTGGGGAAGTGCTGATAAGATAAACAGAGTGATAAATGGGAATACTATCAAGGAAGAATGGATATACAGAGGCACATGGTTATATTTCGAGAACAACACTCTTCTTGAATGGGGAGCAGTGAAAAAATAACTTTTTAACATATATCAAGTAATTTTTGCGGCATCTTTTTGCAGATAAAAAATTTTTCTTATTTTTGCCGCGTGATTTTGCGGGAGTAGCTCAGTTGGTAGAGCACGACCTTGCCAAGGTCGGGGTCGCGGGTTCGAGTCCCGTCTCCCGCTCAAATTATCAAGGAAGCTGCTGGCTTCCTTTTTTTATATGTGCTATTACGTTTATATTCTCTACTCAAAATCTCTTGATGTTTTTTATAAAGGCCAGACTAATGATTTATCTGACAGGATTCATCGTCATAACCTCTCGCAAGAAAAAGCTACTCGTAGCGGTGTCCCCTGGAAACTGATTTGGTTCACTATAAAACAATCACGCTCTGAGGTTGTAATCCTTGAACGCAAACTGAAAAATCTTTCTAATAAACGCATCCTCCATTTTATTGAAAAATATTCTGAACATGTCGCGGGTCCTGACGATCCCGACTTCTTTGTCGGGATGTCAGGATGCTGACCCATAGCGTCAGCATTCGAGTCCCGTCTCCCGCTCAAATTATCAAGGAAGCTGCTAGCTTCCTTTTTTTATATGTGCTATTACGTTTATATTCTCTACTCAAAATCTCTTGATGTTTTCTATAAAGGTCAGACTAATGATTTATCTGAC
>Ga0209098_1004826_pt1 | contig 10348 bp, 10 predicted proteins | sample AD_JPNHW1_MetaG_FD_184429 | JGI IMG/M metagenome (GOLD analysis project Ga0209098, IMG submission 184429) | Active sludge microbial communities of municipal wastewater-treating anaerobic digesters from Japan - AD_JPNHW1_MetaG (SPAdes) (version 2) | ecosystem: Engineered > Bioreactor > Anaerobic... | reverse complement strand
CGAATACCTCATCGTACTCTGAAGCAAAAGTGTATAGCGGCGTTTTGATCTCATACTGTAGGCTAAAGGTCAAGGAGGGTGTTCATATTGTCCCACACAACCTAATGATTGAAGACTCGATTGTACGTCAGAAAATTGAACTATTTAAATGGGAAGACCTCACAGCATTCTTCAAAACATCTAAAGATGCCGATATTCCATTCGACCTTTTTGCAACAACATTCTTTTTGATTTCAAGATATGAGGAGTATCTCCTTTTTAATCCCGACAAGCACAATCGATTCCCTTCTGATGAAAGTATAGCTGTACAAGGAGACTTTCTAGAAGAACCACTAGTTGATCTATGGGCCTACAAACTTGCATCTAAGATCAAAGAAAAATTCCCAAGTTTCGAAATCAATCCTAGAAAATTTAATTTTATCCCAACCATAGATATTGATAATGCTTACGCCTATCTACATAAAGGTATAAACAGAGCAATACTTGGCACTTTAAAGTCACTTCTAACCTTTAATTTTAGAGATGTAGTTGATAGGATGAAGGTATATCTTAATATAAAAAAAGACCCCTTTGATATATACGATAACACCTTTTCTGTTCTAAAAGAATGGCCAAATACAATCTGGTTTGCTTTGGTTGGACAATTCAGTAGGTACGATAGAAACACCCCAATCCAAAATTATGAGTTTCAAAACCTTCTACATAAAATTGGAGACAGGTTTAAAGTTGGTATTCATCCCTCCTACCGTTCAGGGACAAGTACCGATAGGGTTAAAGCAGAAATCACTGATATATCAAGAGTTCTAAATACAAAAGTAACGATTAGCAGACAGCATTACCTAAGAATATTCATGCCAACAACCTATATACATTTATCAATGCTTGGCATTCAAGAAGATTATTCCATGGGCTATTCTGACCGAGTTGGTTTTAGGGCAAGTACCTGTACCCCATTCTATTTTTATAACTTAAAAGAGGAAAAAGTAATTGATCTTAAAATTATTCCATTCCAAACCATGGATTTTACTCTTTACGAAGAGCTTAACCTGACCCCTCTTGAGGCATTAGAACGGATAATGGGTTTAGTTGAAAAAGTTCATGCGGTTAATGGTACTTTTGTCTCAATTTGGCATAACGAGTACCTATCAGGAGTTGAACCATGGAAAGGATGGGATCTGCTAATGCCGTTGGTTCTCGAAAAAGCAACAAAATTAAAAAGTGAAAATTCAATATCTTAACCACAACGAAATTGATTTTGTTAAATGGGACGATTGCATCAGCAAATCGCTGAATGGCATTGTTTATGCCTATTCATGGTATCTAAACATAATGGTTAAGGATTGGGATGCCCTAATTGCTGACGACTATACAATTGTTTTCCCTCTTACAAAAAGGAAGAAATACGGTATTGAATACTTATTTCAACCTTTATTTACTCAACAACTAGGTGTTTTTTCATCGACAATTATAAACAAGCAAAGCATTAAGCAATTCATTGAGGCTATTCCACCGAAATTTAGGTACCAAGAAATTTGTTTTAACACATTCAATACAATTGACAATGACTTAGGAAGTATAAAAGAAAGGGTAACATATCGATTAGATTTAATTCAGCCTTACATTAAACTATCATCACGTTATAGTGAGAACACAAAAAGAAACATATCAAGATCATTGGCTTTTGGGGTAAATGTAAAAAAAGGATACTCTGCTAATGAATTCATAAAATTCTACAAAGCAAACTTAAACGTAAAGCTCAAGAACAAAGACTTCCAAAATCTCCATACGATTATTGAAAACGCCATCGAAAAACGTATTGGAGAAATTTATTTAGCCTATTCAAAAGGGAATATACTTTGTGCCGTTGCTTTCTTTATCCGCTCAAATGGAAAAGTAATCTATTTAGCTGCTGCCTCTAGTGAAATAGGGAAGTCTGACCGGGCTATGTTTATGCTAATCGATCATTTCATTAACTTAAATTCGGAAAGCCAACTAACCCTTGACTTTGAGGGGTCAAATAACGAGGGAATTGCAAGGTTTTATGCTAGTTTCGGGGCCGATCGCTGTACATACAAACAGCTTAAAAGGAACAAACTTCCATGGTTTTTAAAAGCCCTCAAACGATGATATTGATATTTAAAAGGTTATTCCATCAAACTCTCAAAATCTATTTCTGTCATCTGTTCAGTTTCAACAATCATCCCCTTTTCACATCTTAAAGTTCTAGCTGGAAACTTTTTAAGTAAAGTATAGTTGTGAGTGGCCATAATAACAGCCCTTCCGGTAGATGCGATATCATGTAAAAGGCGCACAATATCCTCTGATGTTTCTGGATCAAGATTACCAGTGGGCTCGTCGGCAAGTATAATCTCAGGTTCGTTTAGTAAAGCGCGTGCAATTACAACTCGTTGTTGCTCTCCGCCAGAAAGCTGATTTGGCATTTTATTCTCCTTATTCTGAAGGCCAACCTTTTCTAAAGCATCTTTTATTCGTTGCTCAATCTCTGCTTTATTTTTCCATCCGGTTGATTTTAAAACAAACAAAAGGTTATCATAAACAGTTCTATCTGTAAGTAATTGAAAGTCCTGAAAAACAGTACCAATCTTTCTGCGCAAGTAAGGAATTTGATTCGTTTTAAGCTTGTGAAGTTCAAAATCAGCAACTCGACCCTCTCCCACGGTTAGCTTAATCTCTCCAATTATCGATTTGATTAGACTCGACTTTCCGCTACCAACCTTGCCTATGATATAAACAAACTCGCCTTTATCAACTGATAAATTTATTTCGGATAATACTAATTGGTTATCCAATAACAATGAACCATTAGTGATTTCTATTATAGTATCTAGTCCCATAAATATTCATACATATTAAAATTCTGCTATAAAGATAGGTTGAATTATAGAATAAATAACATGCTAATGGTTTCTATTAAAAACAGGTAAACTAAAAATAAACGACCTGTGACAATGAAGCTATTCTATATTTTCAATAATTCCGTTTAAAAATTTTAACCAACAAACAACAAAATGTTAAATTTCCTGCTTAAAGAATAAATCATTTCATTCACTTTGTTCGTATAATCTCATAAATTTTTAAACAACAGTATTATGTCAAAAGGAATAATTGAGTTAATAGTTATAATGTGCGTTGCACTTCCAATAGGGTTGCTAACTGTTCGTTACTTCTTCAAAGGGTCTATCCTTTTTCTTATTGGATCATTATGGCTATCATCGTGGGTTATAATCGACGTAGTAGTAAATTTGAAGTATCTCTATCCAAAAATTTTCCCAGCATACTTAACAACCCCTTTAATAATAATAATGGGCATTTGGATGATGTCTTTTGTGGCTCGTAAAACCCGAAAACCGCTGAATGATTCAATCTCATTGCTTGAAAAAATAAGTGATGGCGATTTAAAGGTTACAATTGATAATGAAGGAATTGATAACAATGACGAGCTGGGAAAACTTAAAAGATCGTTAAAAGAGTTAACCAATAAACTAAACGCAGTAATTGAAGGGATATCTAATGCCGCAAACGAATTAGAGAATTCCGGATTGCAAGTTAGCTCAAGCTCCATTCACCTATCCGAGGTATCATCTGAACAGGCATCAACCCTAGAGGAGATTTCAAGCTCCATAGAGGAAATAACTTCAAGTATTCATCAAAATGCCGATAACTTGGCACAAACCGAGAAAATAGCAATAAAAACGAGTAAAAGCCTTGAGGAAGGTGTAAATGCTACTAACATTGCCCTAGATTCGTTAAACAATATTGCTCAAAAAATTACAATCATAAACGATATTGCCTTTCAAACCAACCTACTTGCTCTAAATGCTGCGGTTGAAGCAGCCAGAGCGGGTGAGCATGGAAGAGGTTTTGCCGTAGTTGCTGCTGAGGTACGCCGATTGGCCGAGAGAAGTCGAGATGCTGCTAACGATATTATTGCCGTATCAACAAACGGGGTAAACATTTCATCGAAGGCAAAGGAGCTGTTAAACAACAACCTATCAGAAATTCTTAAAACAACCGACCTTATACGCGAAATATCTGCTTCAAGTCGTGAGCAAAGAGCAGGTGCAGAGCAAATAAATTCTGCTGTTCAACAGCTCAATAGCACAACCCAACAAAATGCTTCTTCATCGGAAGAACTCGCTGCTAATGCTGAAGAGTTGAATGCCAAAGCCAAAGAACTCTCTGAAATGATTTCATTTTTCAGAACATAATTTGGATACAATTTGGGGACAATGGAATTTGGTAAATTCCAAAAAATCAGGTTATCAAATTCTATTAAAGAATAACAACTACACGGCAAGCCCTGCTTAAGCCTAACCGAAGAATATTTATTTACTAGAAGGTGAAATTCAATGAGATAGTTGCAAGCAATTCTATTTCAATCATTCTTTATTAAGCGTATTTAATGAGTAAATAATCTCTTCGCTTCATCTTAAATTGTCGTACATTTACTTTTAGAGTAATTCACAAAAAATTGAGAATCTACATCCAGAATATGGTTTGCATTCGTTGCAAAATGGTAGTGAAATCAGAGTTGGATAAACTAGGATTGCACTACAGTACTGTTGAACTAGGCGAAGCTGAAATAATTGAGGATATTTCGAAAGAGCAAATGAAAAGTCTGGCTTTTGCCCTAAAAAAGACAGGCCTTGAATTAATGGATGATAAAAAAAGCATTCTGGTTGAAAAAATAAAACTTCTTATCATTGAACTTGTACACTATACAGACGACCAAATTAAGACTAACCTTTCTGATTATCTAAGCGAGAAACTCAAATATAACTACACCTACCTTGCAAACCTTTTTTCTGAAGTAAAAGGAACAACAATTGAGCAATTTTACCTTAACCATAAAATTGAGAAGGTAAAAGAACTTCTCGTTTATGATGAACTTAATCTTACCGAAATTGCCTTTAAACTGCATTACAGCAGCGTTGCCCATCTGTCAAACCAATTTAAGAAGATGACAGGGCTAACCCCTACCCACTTCAAAAATCTTAGGCATAAGAGGCGTCGCGCATTAGGGAATGTGTGAATGATGTAACTTATTTTCACAATTGTGTAATTATTAAATAGATAAAACTCATCAAATTTGGATTTATAATACCAAACAAATTTGACAACAATTGAGTTTCAAAATGAGCTAATTACCCTTCAGGAAAGTTTAAGGAGGTTTGCTTTCAAATTAACTGAAAACACTGACAATGCTAACGATTTGTTACAATCAACTAATTTAAAAGCGCTTACCTATCGCAATCGGTTTAAGGATAATACAAACCTAAAAGCATGGACTTTTACGATAATGAAGAATACATTCATAAATATTTACCGTAAAGCCATTAAGCAAAATACAACTTTTGATATGAGCGATAGTCAGTTCTTAATGAACAGCAAATCAGAAAACTACGGGCCTGATTCACAATACTCTCACAATGAAATTAATATAGAAATCGAGAGGCTAGACAACAGTTTTCGCATCCCTTTTCAAATGCACACATCTGGCTATAAGTACAAAGAGATAGCCGAAAAACTTAATTTAAACCTCGGAACTGTAAAAAGCAGAATTTTTTTCTCACGAAAGAAATTAATACGCCAGTTGAGCATTTAAAAAATTGCTTACGCTTGATGAATCCATTCTTAACGAAATTGCCAATAAAATTTATTCCCATGCGTTGTCCATCTTTCAAACCAAATTAATAGGATAGCAGGACAAACCCATACCTCTTCAAAATCAAAGACATAAGTAACACTGCACTAAGGAATGTGTGAATGATGTAACTTATTAATAAAGTTATGTAACACTTTTACTTAGTGTTGAACGTACTTTTGAATTCACCTAATTGAAAACAAATGGATGTATATATAAGACCAACTCGTAGCGAGCAAAAATGGATGGATCAAAAAGAGAGGTTACTTCTTCAATTTAAAAATCTTTCGGATAAGGATTTGGATTTTGAACCGGGTAGGAAGTACGAAATGATTGAAAGAATTGCAGAAAAACTCGGAAAGCCGGAAGATGAAATGAAGAGCATCGTTGATGACATTTAATGTAATTCGCTATATACAAGCCATTTGTTCAAAGAATATGAATAACATCGAAGTTGAAAAAGCAAAAGCATTTAAGAATGTTGACCTAATTGGGTATGAACCTAATTCTGTTGTTTGTAGAACCATTATTAAAAGAGCAGCAGGTAACATCTCGATATCTTCTTTTGACTCAGGTGAAGGACTAACTGAAAAAATCTCACCCTTCGATACTTTCGCTCAAATTATTGATGGCAAGGCAGAAATCGTTATTGATGGAACTTCAAACCTGCTTGAAACAGGTCAGTCAATTGTAATACCAGCACACACCCCAAATATTGTTAAAGCAAACGTACGCTTCAAAATGATTTCAACAATCATTAAGAGCGGGTACGAATAACACAGCGCTTTTATTTCACTCCTATTTATTTTAAAAGCGTTAAGAATATTACGCTTTTAAAAGGGTATATAACACTCTATTTTATATAGAATGTTGATTAGCAACAATTTAACTTAAAAACAATCGAGATGTCAAAAGAAAAAGAAGGAAAAGAAAAATCAGGTAAAAAGGCTCCGGCTAAAAACCTGAAAGAAAAAAGAGCAGCAAAAGCGGCCAAGCGTGAAGAAAAAAACAAAATTGTTATAGTTTGATTTCTATTCTGCTTTTCGCAATCAATAAAATATCCGTAACCACATTCCTGAAATAATCTATTATGACAAAAGTTAAGAAAGAGGGTATTTTATTGATGAAAACCCATTTGGAATTTGAAAACGAAGGTGTGTTAAACCCAGCTGTAATACGCGAGGGCGATAGTGTGCACCTATTCTATCGGGCTGTACGAAAGGGTAATCATTCAAGTATTGGTTATTGCCGGCTAGATGGTCCTTTAACAGTTGTAGAAAGGCTGAATAAGCCTTTTATTATCCCTGAATTCGAATACGAATCGCAAGGTGTAGAGGATGCGCGTATTGTAAAAATTGACGACCTGTATTATATGACCTATACCGGTTACGACGGAACAAATGCCCGTGGTGCACTAGCTACATCTAAAGATTTAATTCACTTTACAAAAAAGGGAGTAATTGTACCCCATATTACATACGCAAAATTCGTTTCCCTTGCAGAATCCACCGGTAAAGTTAATGAGAACTATTACCGCAATCATAAGTTTTACTATCAGGAAGCCGATCCTGAAAAAAAGATTATGCTTTGGGATAAAAATGTAATTTTTTTTCCACGAAGGATAAATGGTAAATTGGTTTTTCTTCATCGGATAAGGCCAGGTATCCAGATTGTTTCCATAACAAGTTTAGACGATCTCAGCAATGAGTTTTGGGGAAACTATTTTTTAAACCTACAGGAACATATTGTTCTTGATCCAATATATGAACACGAGTCAAGTTATATTGGCAGCGGTTGCCCTCCTATTGAAACCGAGCATGGTTGGTTATTAATCTACCATGGAGTTAAAGAAACTGATAATGGGCTTGTGTACTCAGCCTGTGCCGCATTACTTGATATTAACGATCCTTCTAAAGTGATAGCAAGGTTGCCCTATGTACTATTCTCACCAGAGTATGATTGGGAATTGTATGGAGAAGTGAATAATGTTGTTTTTCCCACCGGTACAGCGTTATTCGGAAATACCCTATTTATTTACTATGGAGCAGCGGATACACATATTGCCTGTGCCTCAGTGAATTTATTGGAATTGGTGGCCGAATTATTAACATATACTAAGAAAGATGAAAAATGAAATCGTTTGCCAAGAATCCGAAGATGTCATCATGCACCAACAAAATCTGACAACTACTGAAAAGGATATTTATTTTCAAATTGCTCCTTCATTTAATAAACAAGAGCAAAATCAGAACAACAGAAAGGATTTAGCGGAGATTTTGTTTATTACTTCATACCCACCAAGGGAGTGTGGAATAGCAACCTATTCGCAAGATTTGATAAAGGCGCTCAACAATAAGTTCAGCAAATCTTTATCGCTAAAAGTTTGTGCATTAGAATCGGGTGAGTCAAATTACCAATATCCCGAAGAAGTAAAATATAGGCTTAATACATCAATCTCCGATGATTATGAAAAACTAGCATTAACTATAAATAATGACCCTCACATCAAAATTGTCCTTATTCAACATGAGTTTGGCTTCTTTCATGGACAGGAACAACCGTTTTTGCAATTATTATATGAACTTTCAAAACCAATTGTTATTGTATTCCATACTGTATTACCTCACCCCGATGAAAAATTAAAATCAAAAATAACAAGCATTGCTGCTGCTTGCGAATCTATCATCGTAATGACACACAATTCGGCTGATATTCTAATGAATGACTACAATTTGCCGAAGCAAAAAATATCAGTAATTGCACACGGAACACACTTAGTTCCACATTTAAGTGATTCGTTCTTAAAGAAAAAATACGGTCTAAAGGGTCGGAAAGTTCTCACAACATTTGGTTTGCTTAGCTCTGGAAAGAGCATCGAGACAACCATTGATGCCCTACCTTCCATTGTGAAACAATGTCCAGAAGTAGTATTTCTAGTGATTGGCAAAACCCATCCCGAAGTAAAAAAAATAGAGGGAGAAAAGTACAGGGAAAGCCTTGAGCAAAAAGTGGTACAATTAGCTCTTCAAAATCATGTAATATTCATTAATGAATTTGTCTCTTTACCCAACTTGCTCGAATATTTGCAGTTAACCGATATTTATCTGTTTACTACGAATGATCCAAATCAGGCTGTAAGCGGTACCTTTGCCTATGCAATGAGCTGTGCTTGTCCAATTATATCAACACCTATTCCACATGCCCGGGAATTGCTAACAGAGGATACAGGAATTATTTTTGATTTTCACAATTCACAACAGCTAGCCGACGGGGTTATTCGACTTCTCAAAAATGAACCTTTACGTAGAAATATCAGTTCAAACACATTACAGAAAATAGTATCCACTGCGTGGGAGAATTCTGCGGTTGCACATGCTATGCTATTCGAAAAAATGGCTGGAGATAGTATCTCATTAAGGTACAATTTACCAGAAATCAGTTTTAATCACCTTTTGCAAACGACAACCGAGATTGGAATTATTCAGTTTTCAAAAATCAATCAACCCGATGTCAGCTCAGGTTACACATTAGACGATAATGCACGTGCTTTAGTATCAATGTGTATGCATTATAAACTAACTGGTGAACATAGCAACTTAGTACACATTCGGAAATATTTCAGTTTTATAAAATATTGCCTGCAACCTAACGGTACCTTTTTAAATTATGTTGATAAGGATCTGAATTTCACCGAACAAAACAAATCTGTCAACTTAGATGATGCAAACGGAAGAGCCATTTGGGCTCTAGGTTATTTAATATCACTGGATGGACTACTTCCTAAGGAAATCATTTCCGAGGCCAAGGAAATCATAGAAAAAGCCCTCCTTCATATTGATATAGTGCATTCTACAAGAGCGATGGCTTTTACCATAAAAGGGTTGTATTACTATAATTCGACTAGAAACTCTCCCAACAATATCGTTCTTATAAAAACATTTGCTAATCGTTTCGTACAAATGTACAAACACGAATCGAGCGAAAAATGGAAATGGTTTGAGGGTTATCTTACCTATGCTAACAGCATTTTGCCTGAAGCAATGCTTTATGCTTGGATGTTAACCGGAGGAACAGTTTATAAAGATATTGCCAAATCATCGTTTGAATTTCTTCTGTCACATACTTTTAATGAAAATGGTATTGAAGTAATCTCCAACAAAAACTGGTTGCAGAAGGGAGAAGAATTAGGGCATTTTGGTGAACAACCCATAGATGTTGCTTATTCCATAATGACATTAAGCAAATTTTATGATGTATTTATGGACGAAGACTACAGCCAAAAAATGGTAACAGCATTTAACTGGTTTTTAGGCAATAACCGGTTACATCAAATTATCTACAACCCTTGTACAGGTGGTTGTTACGATGGATTGGAAGAAACTCATGTAAATCTCAATCAGGGGGCTGAGTCTACCGTAAGCTATTTAATGGCTCGATTAACCATGGAAAAGTACTATAAAATCAAGCAAAAAGATACCCCATTTATTGCTCAATAATTAATTTGAAGCATTTTTTGAATGCATTAATAAATATCCTTATCTTGCATCAAATCAATCTTTAAAACAATGTATAAAGGAACCGTAAAATTTTTTAATGAATCAAAAGGATTTGGATTTATTAAAGACGAATCATCAGAAAAAGAGTATTTCGTACATTCATCTGGTTTAAAAGATAAAATCAAAG
>Ga0209098_1004822_pt1 | contig 10351 bp, 7 predicted proteins | sample AD_JPNHW1_MetaG_FD_184429 | JGI IMG/M metagenome (GOLD analysis project Ga0209098, IMG submission 184429) | Active sludge microbial communities of municipal wastewater-treating anaerobic digesters from Japan - AD_JPNHW1_MetaG (SPAdes) (version 2) | ecosystem: Engineered > Bioreactor > Anaerobic >... | reverse complement strand
AGTTTGGTCTTGTCGCTGAATACTATTGCACCAAGCGCCCGTCGGTTGACGTTGCCTTCGGAGTTGAGAATGCCCTGCCCAAAAACCTCGGCAAGTTGAGGTGCACAAACGATTAATGCCTGGTGGCCCAGAACATCGGCATCGATGACATTGAACCCATAGGTCGCAATTCGATTTCCGACCTGGTTTTTCCCTGAGCAGTAACCACCTGTAAGACCGATGACGAAGGGCCTTTTCAATGCATTTCTCCCCAGGAAAACGCGGTTTCTATACTGACTTTGAGAGGGACTATAAGCTGGGCTGCGTGTTCCATTCTTTGTCTGATAAGCGCACTCGCCTTTTCCATGCTCGCTTTTGGCGCTTCAAAGACAAGTTCGTCGTGCACCTGGAGGAGCATTCTTACCTCGGGCATCTCATGCTCAAGGCTATCCTGGACCAATATCATCGCTTTTTTGACGATATCGGCTGCACTGCCCTGTATTGGGGTGTTGACCGCTACGCGCTGTGCTGCCTGGCGCTCGGTTTTGTTACGCGAATTTATGGAAGGGATTTTTCTTCGCCTGCCAAAGAGCGTTGTGGCATAGCCTGTGAGTTCGGTTTGGGCGATGGTCTTCTGGATAAAGTCCGCAACGCCCGAATAGGTCGAAAAATAGGTATTGATAAACTCCTGCGCCTTGCCGTTTGAGATGCCGAGATCCCGCGCGAGCCTAAAAGCGCTCATCCCGTAAATGACGCCGAAGTTGATGGTCTTGGCCACGCGGCGGTTTTCTGGCGTGACCTCGTTTTCGGGTACACCGAAGATGAGAGACGCCGTACGCCTGTGGATGTCCACTCCTTCTTTGAATGCCGAAACGAGATTGCTATCACCAGAAAGGTGGGCCATGACGACAAGCTCAATTTGTGAATAATCTGCTGAAATGAGCAGGTTTCCCGGCTCTGCGGTAAAAGCCGAGCGGATACGTCTGCCTTCTTCCTCCCGCACTGGAATATTCTGCAAGTTTGGATCTCTGCTGGAAAGCCGCCCGGTTGCCGCCCCTGTCTGGAGGTAGGTTGTATGGATGCGCCCCGAACGCTCGGCAAGCTCAGAAAGCGTGTCCACATAGGTACTTTTGAGCTTGGAGAGGGTGCGCTGCCGCAAAATGAGCTGGGGCACCGGATCAAGCGGCGCGAGTTCTTCCAGCACAGCAGTGTCGGTAGAAAAACCTGTTTTTGTCCGTTTTTGTACGGGCAGTTTTCGTTCTACAAAGAGCACATCCTGCAGCTGTTTGGTCGAGGCAAGATTGAATTCGTGCCCGACAAGCTGCCATACTTGGCGCTCGATATCCGCTAGTTCGCGCTCGAGTTCTTTGCCATACTCACGCAATTGCGCGGCATTAACCACAATCCCGTTCTCTTCCATGGTTACAAGGATGGGAATGAGCGGCATCTCGAGCTCGAAAAAGACTTGTGTAAGTTTTTCGGTTTCCAGCGCAGTCCTGAGTTGACAATAAAGCCGGTAGGCAAAATCTGCATCCTCGGAAGCATATTGGACAGCGGTGGCAATAGGCACCGACTCGAAGGTCTTCCCCCTGGGCACCACATCTTCGTAATTAAGGCCCGAGATTCCAAGAAGCCTTTCCGACAGGCTCTCCAGGGAGAACGAATTGGAATCGCTGTCCAAAACCCAAGCCGCAATCATGGTGTCAAAGAGGGAACAGGCCACTCTTACACCGATACGGAGCATAACGTGAATATCGAATTTGAGGTTGTGCCCGATAACTGTGACGCCAGGCTCAAAGAGCCGCATAAGCTGACGTTGTACGGCTGCTTTAGTGATGGTTGGCGAATCCGGGCTTTGCAACGGAATATAAAAAGCCTCACAAAGGCTGTGGGAAAGAGAGAATCCTACAAGATTTGCAGTGATGCAATCGAGACTGTCTGTTTCTGTGTCGAACGCAAAAAGCCCCTTGGATCTACAGGCATCCACGAGTTCGGACAAAGCTTTTTCGTCTGTAATTACAGCGTAGTGGCCGTTTTCGGCGGTTGTTGTGTTCGAACAGGCATCTCTGGATTCTGCTGCTTCTGCTGATGAGTCCGCGGTAAGGTCAGGTTGAGCGGCTGTGAGAGGGGGGCTTTGATCGAGAGTACCGTTCTGCACAACAAGGCTTCGCATACCTTCGCGCAAAAAAAGAGGGGAGGCTGCTACTCGGTCCAGACCGTCCACCGTCAACTGATCGAGCGACGTAAGACCGACGTCCAAGTCGCATCGGAGGGTAACAAGCTGCCGGGAGGCCATGGCGCTGTCTCGGCCCTGTTCCAGCTTGACACGGAGCGAGTCGGGCTTTACCGATGCAAGACCTTCGTAGATCGCATCCAAACTCCCATACTCGTGAATAAGTTTGAGGGCGGTCTTGTCGCCTATACCCTTGACGCCAGGAATGTTGTCCGAAGCGTCGCCGGTGAGCGACAGATAGTCGAGGATGTGCACCGGATCGACACCCCATTCTTCGCGTACGCCGTCCTCGTCCAGTTCTTTAAAGCTAAAACCTTCCTGAGGCCTAAGCGCATGGACGCCATCGTTTACCAGCTGCAAAAGATCCTTGTCACCAGAGATAATGTAGCATTTTCTGCCTTCGCGTTTGCACCACGAGGCAAGCGTGGCAATGACATCGTCGGCTTCGTAACCCTCTTTGCGCAGGATTGGCACCTTGAGGGCGCTTAGGATCTCTTCTACCGCAGGGATTTCGCTCAAAAGGTCGTCAGGCGTTTTTTGCCTCGTGGCCTTATATGCCTCGTAAAGATCGTGACGGAAGGTTTTGCCCTTGGAATCGAAAACCGCGGCAAAGGCCTTTGGCTTCCGCTGGTCAAAAAGTGCAAAAAGGAAGCGGAAAAAGCCATAGATCGCCGAAACGTTTTGCCCGGAAGAATTGCGCAGTGGCTTTTTTATAAAAGCAAAATAGGATCGGTAGACGATGGCGTAAGAATCGAGAAGGTAAAGCGCAGGTTTTGTTGACTGCACGTCCTCTGTCATCGATTTAGTTTTTTCCATCTTAATGCGCCTTCTTGGATTCTTCGTATGTCTCTATGATTTGATACGCCGTATTGATTCTTGTCGTCGTTTCCGTGGCCTTCTTGAGTGCCTCAGGCGAAGTATTGTTCCTGTCCGGGTGGTACTTAAAGAGGAGCTTTTTGTAAGCTGAACGCACTTCACTAAAAGGTGCAAAAGGTTGAAGGCCCAGATAACGATACGCTTCCACAATGGCCGTGTAGGTGGTCTCGTCTGAAGGGCCAGAACCATTGCGTGCTCGACGTTCCCACGCTTCGCGTTCCCGACGTTCGTGCTCCTCACGCTCCCGTTTCTCTTTGGCTTCGCGTTTTTCGGTCTCGGTCTTGCTGGTATCCAAGAACTCGTCTAACTCCGCCATGGCGGCATCGAAATCGGGATCGCCAGTATGGGTGCGATACCCAGAACGGCCAAAGGAGTTCTCGAATTGTCGACCCGTCGACTCATCTGAGCCTGTATCGATTGTTGCATTTATCCATGATCTGACGAGCCTTTCCAGTCGGTCCAAAATCTGATCCACCCCACGCTCCTCTCGTTATTCATTGTGTTAAAATAATATAAAAGATGACCTCAGCATCCCGCGAGGGTTTCAGCCGGTTCAATCGATGTCACTTTAGCGCAGGTCGAGCGGTATTGCAATGCGTCGTGTTGGCCTGTTTGTACGCAAGGGGATTTTGGGTTGCTTCAGAAAATATCTGAAGAATTGTGTGGAATCTGGTCCAGAATGCGATAAGAATAAACTAGGAGGTTATGGATAAAGTAGAAGGACGTCTTCACACAAATTCGCACAAAGTAGAAACGTGTGCAGGTGTGCAAAGGAGGGAATTGCAGAAGATGGAACAAAGCTCGGATCAAATGCGTCTACTCATTGCCATGAAGAGCGGGAGCGGTTCGGTCTCGCCAACCGAGAACGAGAACAAGTATGAACACATGCAGAATGTCTATAGCGAATATGGATTCGAAGTGCTACTTACCCTTGTGAACGACATCGAGAGTATTGAACGTGCGGCCGCGCAGTTCATTCCCGACTTGGTGTTGTGTGGGATAGATCATCTGCCCTACAAGGCTGCCAACCATACTGCTCAGCAGAATGTCCACAGCTGGCTCGAAGAACATGCAATTAACTATATTGGATCAGATCCGGCAACAATCGAAAGAGTTTTGTCTAAGGTTGCTCTAAAACGGGTTTGGACGGACAAAGGGATTAGAACGCCCGCTTTTGGCTTAGTGCCACTCGGTGAACCGGAACGCCAAAATGCTACAGAGAAACTTGTGGCTCTGAACCAGTTCCCTTACATTCTAAAACCTGACAACTTAGGGAATTCGCGAGGTATTGATGAAAAAGGTGTTGTCTGGGATGAGCTTCAACTATCTAGCGCGCTCGAAAGACTCTGTGAGTTTGAGCAGGGCGAGGTTCTTGTTGAGCACTACTTGGGAGCGTACAAGGACTTTGAAGAAGTCACGTGTGCAATGATTGAAGGTCCCCAAGGTATGCTCTTGATGCCCTGTAGGCTTTCGCTTGTCCAACCTGGAGTGTATCCCATCATTACCACATCAGATAAAGATGCCCACAGGACTGTTACAACGCGTCTGGATGCGGAAAAAACAAAAGACTTTTTGCCGTTTGCTCACAGGGCATTTGGTGCCTCTGGTGTCCGTGATTATGCGCGTGGGGATTTTATCTACGCAAATGGGGCTTTTTGGGCTATCGAGATTAACGGTCAGCCCATGATACCCGACAGGTGGTTTGGGAACGCCGCTCGTCTCAATGGACTTTCTGAGTCGCAGTACCTGGTTGGTATCGTAGCTGCCGGGTACAGGCGCCTTAAAGCACAGGGAGTGATTCGGGCGGACTTTCCCAAGGAGGCACGCGTTCTGCTTCAGGAGACCGTGCTCGCTCTTTAGTTGACCGGTGAAGTGGGCATGTGACGCGGATAGGGGCGCGTGCCAAAGCTCATGGATGCGCACGGGCCCCAAAGTTTCCATGCCCGCATCACCGGTGATTGTTGAAGGGGGGGAAGCATATGTACACACTGTCGAACACGGATGTTGTAGGAATTGTTAAGCCAGCGCTCGATGTACACACCCTGGGGATTCTATCCTTTGTTCAGATATTGCGAGATGCGGGTATCCGCACGGAGTTGGCGAACGATGAGGTGAATAAAGAAATCGATAGGCTCCCTTGCGAAGAACCTCATTTGGATAACTTGGCCCGCTGGATACGGATGGCACACATCGATGTTTTGGGCTTTTCTTATAGACTTGATCCAACTCGTGGAGTCGAGATTTTTCGTCAGCTTGTAGACTACCTTCAGCAAACAGGGTTACTGGCGAGAAATGGTGGGCAGATTGTTGCTCTTTGGTTTGCTGCGCTACCCTCTACCTGTGCTCAGGTAGTGGAGCGAGTTCCATTTGTCGATGCAACGTTCCAGGGCGATGAGTCATACCAGGAAATCTTTAAGAAAACTGGGCTGCCAGCCCACCTTATGCCGACTCAGACAAATGCCGAGCTTGCCTACGACAATGCGCGCTTTGAATTGGGTTCCGAGATTATCAAGAATAGGGCGTACATCGGTGTAAAGCCAGTAGACCGATCGCAATCCCCTGGTTTTGGAAAGTGGGGTGAGCGCCTACTGGATCGTGTAGACTACGGCACAACACATCGTCTGCCACCGCTTATGCGAGCACACCTTGGTCCTTACGCCGAGAATCGCAAAGAAGCAGTACAACTTTTCCTCGAATGGACAAGACAGCTTGCCCGCGGCGGGCTCCTCGATGTGCTTTCAATAGGTAGCTCTCAACTAACGCAAAGCCATTTTGGAGAAGATTGGTCAGGATTAGCAAATGGGGGAGGTGTGCCCATAAACAGCGCCGAGGAGTACAGAAGTGTTTGGCAGGCCGCGCGCCCTCTGCTGGTACGGACCTACGCGGGCACAAACCACGTGCCCCGTATGGCAAAGATGCATGAAGAATCGCTCGATATTTGTTGGCATGCTCTGTCGTTCTGGTGGTTTTCTGAACTGGACAACCGCGGGCCAAACTCGGTAAGGCAGAATCTTGTAGAACACTTTGAAGCCCTACGGCATATAGCGGCAAGCGGTAAGCCGCTGGAGCCCAATGTTCCTCACCAGTTCGCTTTTCGCGGGTGTGATGACGTGGGATACATTGTGTCTGGTTATGTCGCTGCAAAGAGCGCAAAACTGTCTGGTATACATACGCTTGTTTTACAGACCATGCTCAATACTCCAAAATATACCTGGGGCATTCAGGACATAGCAAAGGCCAGGGCTTTACGCATACTTGCGCGAGAACTTGAAGGCCCTGATTTCACGGTGATCCTGCAACCAAGAGGAGGCCTTGACTATTTCTCCTCGGACATGGAAACAGCACGGGCACAACTTGCCGCCGTGACGATGTTGATGGATGACATTGAGCCCGACAGCTTGGAGAGTCCTCAGATTATCCATGTGGTAAGCTATTCTGAGGGTTTTGGCCTTGCAGACCCAACGGTGGTCGAAGAATCGGTACAAATCACTCGATACGCCCTTTCAGAGTACCGTCGTCTAAAGCTGAAAGGCGATATGCCTCAATATGGGAAAGCCGCCATCGTGGAGAACAGGACAAAAGAACTGCTTCATGAGGCACGCCAGGTTATTCGTTTTCTTGAGAGCTCAATTCCAAACACCTATAGCCCTGCCGGCTTCTATGCAATGTTGAAAGCAGGGGTATTCCCTCTGCCGTGGTTAAGTGCCTGCAAGGACGAATTCTCTTCTGCGGTCTCTCAGCCGGTACAGTTTTTGCATGGAGGCGTGCAGACCGTAGACGAGCATGGTCAACCTGTCACGGTGAGTCAGCGGCTGCTTGGTCTTGCGCAAAACCTCGAAAAAATGGGGTTCTCTCCGTCGTTTTCTCAAGTGTCTGGTCACAAGGAGGCCCCTCATGGGGAAAAATGATTGGAGTAACATTTCTGAACACCTTGGATATGTCGCGGCAAAGCAAAAGGATATGGCGTGGTGTGTGATTGGAGCGGGAAACGGGGGACTTGCCATGGCGGGGCATCTGGGCCTCATGGGTTTTCGCGTGAGCATGTATAACCGCACCGATGAACACCTCAATGCGGTTCGCTGGTACAAGGGTATAGATATTGAAGGCGAGGTAAGTGGATTTGGCCCCGTTCTCCATGCAAGCGCTCATATAGAAGAAGCCATTGCTGGCGCCGATGTTATCATGATCGTAACACCTTCTACGGCGCATTACGGGCTTGCGTCACTCATGGCCCCGTTTTTGCAGGACGGGCAGATTGTCGTACTTAATCCTGGCCGTACCGGAGGCGCGCTCGAGTTTAAGGCTACGATCGAAAGGCAAGGTTGTACCGCACGTGTGATAGTTGCCGAAGCACAAACGTTCATCTATGCATCACGCAAGACCGGTACAAATCGTGCGCACATTTATAGTATCAAGAACGGTGTGCCGGTTAGTGCACTGCCCTCATTCCTGACGCCTGCGCTTCTTAAGGTGCTTGATGTAGCTTTTCCTCAGTTTCTTGCAGGAAGCAATGTTCTTGCAACAAGTATCGAGAACATTGGAGCCGTTTTTCATCCTGCGCTTACACTCCTTAATGCAGGCTGGATTGAATCCACAGGTGGCAATTTCGAATACTACCTGCAGGGCATCTCCCCTTCTGTGGCATCTGTGCTGCAGGCTATCGACGATGAAAGGCTCGCTCTTGCCCGCGCCTTGGGCATTCGCACCGTTTCTGCCCGAGAATGGCTTTACCTGAGCTATGACGCCGTGGGGACGGATCTCTGCTCTGCTATTCGAGCCACAAGGGGCTATGCTGGGATTAAGGCGCCGCGCACGATTGATCACCGCTACATCTGGGAGGATGTTCCCATGAGTCTCGTGCCCATGGCGAGCATTGCCTCCATGTACGGTGTTCAGACGCCGACTATCAATCTGATAATAGACCTTGCAAACCTAATGCTGAATCAGGATTTTCGGGCTAACGGTCGAACAGTACATACCTTGGGCATCGAAGGATTGTCGGTGGAGGACCTTCACCGTCTCGTCACAGAAGGTTGACTACGTGGTCAACACGGAGGAATGAAATGGGCGAAATCATAACAAGCGTAGCTCAGTGGTTTGACAGTCTGCCCTCGGTCATAAGGGCTGTTTTTGTTTTTCTGGTAGGCTGGGGTGTTGCAAAGCTCCTCAAAACGATAATACCGGCTTTCCTGGTATGGCTAAAGTTCGATGTTCTGGCAGAGAGAATCGGCTTTAAGGAGTTTCTGCGCAAGGGGGATGCGCAGTACGTGCCTTCCAAACTGATTGGAGTGATTCTGTACTGGACTGTGTTTTTGCTCACGCTTGCCAGAGCCGCAGCGCTACTCGACAGTCGGGTCTCGGCATCAATCTCGTTGTGGCTGGCCGGCGCAATCCCTACCATACTTGCGACAATTATAACCGCAGTGATTGGCGTTTTTGTCGTTAAGTTCCTGTCAAACTTCGTGAGAACTATCATGAATAACGCGGGACTTGCCTCGGCAACAATGGTCCAGAGTTTTATCAGAGTGTTGGGATATACAATCGTAATAATAATGGTAATTGGACAACTCGGCTTTGAGTCGGTTGTCAACATTATTCTGCTCCTGTTGGTTGGTTCTATTGCCTTGGGTGTGGCCATTGCAATCGGTCTTGGGTGCAAGGATATTGCCCGCCGGTATGTGGAGGATTTTCTGCAGTCAATGAGAGAACGCGAACGCGCGTCCCACAGAACTGATCTGGAAGGTTAGATAGGTTAGATCTGGAAGGTTAGGCGCCTGGGATAGCTTCCCGCGGGCCCTCATTTCTGGCTAGAATGATTTCGTGATGCAAAGACCAGTTGAGCATGAAGAAGCCCGCGTTGCCCGTGTTGTGGTGGTGGGTGGAGCAAATGTTGATATTCAAGGTTTTTCCTTTGGCGATTTCGTTCCCGCAGATTCCAATCCGGGCAGGATTGTCCGGTCATCTGGCGGGGTGGGGCGGAATATTGCAGAGAACCTCGCGCGACTTGGCATGGAAGTATCGCTCTTGACTGTATTTGGCGATTCCGAAGACGGGCAAAGGCTGCGCAGGGAATGTGATGCCGCAGGTATAGATGTTGGCCCCTCGCTTGTTGTGCCTGGTCGCACACCAACCTACCTTGCACTCATGGACTGCAACGGTACGCTCATTGGAGCTGTTGCGGACATGGATGCAATGGAAAAACTCACAGTTCCCGAAATGGAAGATCGAGCAGGGTTCCTGGATGCAGCTTCGTTCATAGTGGTCGACACCAATATACCCAAAGAGACACTTGACTGGCTCGTGAGACGCTATGGTACTGCTCAAGGCGGCATTAACCCGGATATTGCCTCGGTGTCCAGCGACAACAACCTTACTGCCCAGGTTTTGCACAAGCCTTTCCTTGTTCTGGATCCTGTCTCTTCTGCCAAGGCGAAGAAAGCTGCTGGTATGCTCGGAGCCTTTGGTCTTGTCAAACCTAACCGTTCAGAATGTGCTGTGCTTGCAGGAATTAAGAGCGAAGATCCAAAGGATTTGTGCAAGGCTCTTCGGGACAAAGGACAAAGCCCTAAAGAACTCTACCTTTCCTTAGGAGAGCAGGGGCTCTTTTGCTGCGTGGAAAATGGTCAAACATTGTCGGTAGAATTACCACCACCATCTCGTTGTCCAAAGCCGATCAATCGCTCTGGAGCAGGGGATGCTGCGTTGGCCGCGCTTATCTGGGCGACCAACCAAGGCTTCCCACTCAGGGACAAAGCACAGTATGCTTTAACGGCATCTATTCTGACCGCTGCGTCAGAAGACTCGGTTTGCAAGGATCTTAGCGAAGCGCGATTGTTGCAGGAAAAGCAACGCATGTTCGATTTTGGATCCGATTTCGGATTTGATGTCGAAGAAGAAGGAGAGAAAAAATGAACAAGTATCTCGATATTGCAGATGAAGTTAAGGCAGCTTTGGATGCTGGCCAGCCCGTTGTAGCCCTGGAGTCTACAATTATAAGCCACGGGATGCCATGGCCGCAGAATCTTGAAACCGCCCTTGCAGTGGAAGAAGTAATTCGCAAGAAGGGTGTGGTGCCTGCGACTGTAGCAATCCTGGATGGAAGGCTTAAGGCGGGTCTAAGCAAAAATGAGTTGGAAACCCTCGCCCAAAAAGGGCAAACCGCAACCAAAGCCTCCAGGCGTGATTTTCCGCGTTTGCTTGCAGGCCGAGGTCTTGGTGCAACGACTGTGGCCGGTACCATGATTGTTGCTTCGATGGCAGGAA
>Ga0209098_1004821_pt1 | contig 10351 bp, 14 predicted proteins | sample AD_JPNHW1_MetaG_FD_184429 | JGI IMG/M metagenome (GOLD analysis project Ga0209098, IMG submission 184429) | Active sludge microbial communities of municipal wastewater-treating anaerobic digesters from Japan - AD_JPNHW1_MetaG (SPAdes) (version 2) | ecosystem: Engineered > Bioreactor > Anaerobic... | reverse complement strand
TTATACAACGAGGTAGTATTAAAATATTTCAGTTAAAGAAGTACACGACCAGGATATCCGGAGAGATGGTATCATTAATATAATGGTTTGATCAGCTTTTTAGCCCGAGGCCGTACAATCGATTTAAATGCCCTTAATTTTTCTTGATTGATAAAACTACCATGGAAGGGTAGAAAGTCGAAATTTGGGCACTTGGCGGAGCCAGGACATTAGTCCTGATGGATGAGGCGAAGGGATTTTGGAAGAATTTGAGACGTATTAAGGTATGTGCGCTCCCTCCGCCTTAAGCACACAACAGAAGCAACAGAGAATAATATGCTTGTGGCCCAGAAGTAATACTGGGATGTGCTGACGAGTGAAGGAACCTCAGTTATAGATATACACGACCTATTTTTCTCATAAGAGCTTCTTTGTGCTTCAATCTTTTTAACATCCTTATTCGCAAATTCTAACCAACCCACCCATACTTTTTCAATCAAGTTTCCATTCTTGTTCATGGATTCTTGGCTCCTCTTTTCCTTTCATCAGCTGGTTGGGGGCATGATCAGCTGCGCTGCACTCCCCACAAGTTCTCAAAACATACATCATGTTTATTAATGAAAAAGGCACTATATCGATAGAGGAGGAATTGAATTACGAGAAAGAAATGGATGGTGCAATTGATTTGCATAATGTTATTACTGGTTCTTGTGCCAGCCGAAAGTAAAAACACGAAGAACATAAACGGAGGTATTACGGCCAGTGGTACGGTAGAAGGATTCGCAACAGATGAAGCCACAACCGTTGTTGCTACAGGTACTATTCAAGACGCGATAGCCGCTTCAACAGATAATACTGCATCTATAGTTCAACTTTTGAGGAAGACCTACTACGAGAACGTAGATGTCGACAAGTCGCTGCAACTGATCGGAATGGGACCAAAGGCCACCAAAGTCAGTGGTGACACAGATGGAGATCGTGTTGGGAATGGACGAGTCTTTACTATATATCAGGACAAAACAGTAACCCTTCAAGGTATGACCATCAAAAACGGTGATGCAGATTACGATACATACAACCCCACCAGTGAAGGTTATTATGTGGGCGGCGGCATATTGAACGACCGAGGCACTCTGACTGTGATCAATTGTGATATTAACAATAATCACGCGGGCGATTATGGCGGCGGAATCGAAAACTTAGGTGGTGTACTGACAGTATCGAACAGCAATATCCATGATAACATCGCAGGGACGTATGGCGGTGGCGTTGAAAATTATGATTATTGGGGAACTGGCGGCGTGACTGCAACCTTAACGGATAGCAGGATACACCACAATACTGCCATCGACGGTTACGGTGGCGGCGTGGATAATTACTATGGGGTGATGGATTTAGATAATTGCCAGATAGACCATAATTTGGCTGGCAAAGGCGGCGGAGTTTACGATTACTGGGGCACCTCTACGATCGATGGCAGTGAAATCGTATACAACACCGCTAGTTATAGTGAGGAGATGCAGGTGTCTGGCTATGGTGCTTATGGAGGCGGAATTTACACTGAAGGAACAACTAGTACAATCACTAATAGCAAAATCGCTAATAATGCTGCTATAGGATCCATTACTGCCGCCTATGGTGGCGGAATTTACGATTACTATAGCACCTTGGCAATCACGGGTAGCACCTTATCAGGCAACAAGGCTACTAACGACGGCGGTGCAATTTATGCCCAAACGCACTCAAGTACTGGAGAAACGCTGACCGTAGAGAATAGCCAGCTAACAGCAAACCGTGCCGGTGATAATGGAGGAGGCATCTACTGGTTGGATACTAATGGTGTCCCACCGACTTTAACTGACGATACATTCAAGCGAAACACCCCAAATGATGTCTATCCAGCCATACCATAAAGAAGTCCATTAGGTCTGCGACGGGTGGATTTCCCGTCCTGCTTTTTTTTACCCATTTCTTGGCAGCATCATGTATCGACTATAAAACTATTCTGGAGAAAAAGCATGACAGAAGAAGATAAACCAACCACTTCAAAACCTAGATCATCATACGAATTCATTCCAAGGCTCAAGGACAAGAAGGTCACTATCCGCCTGGTCTCAGGAGGTCAGCCTATCACCGGCATAGTGGAAGGCTACAATCCCTATGAAATCCTCATCCAGACGCTAAAGGGGCCGGTCCTGGTATTCAAACATGCCATAGCCACAATTGAGCCAATAGACATGCCTAAACAAGAATTCACGATAAAAGAATGATATGCCTCCACAGTCTCCTCGTGACCGTATCCTTTGGATACTCACTAATAGCTGCAGGAGGATGGAGCGGAGCAGGTTGAGGAGATGTGCCGGGATGAAGCTAGCAGACTTGAACCTGATCCTGGAAGAGCTAGCCCGGGAAGGTAAGATCAGGATAACCGGCGAGACGATATCAATATTATAATGAATCTTTATTTTAAGTTTTAAGACCCTTATTTTCTGTCGGATAACCATTATATCCTATCTTGTGGATAAAGTCAAAATTTGGGCATCCTGTGAAGCCAGGATAGGACGGTGGCAATCTTGACCGGGCCGGATGGAACTGGAGGAGAGATCGGGCAAATAGACAAGCAGCTTCATCCTTCCACCCAAAGCTTCAGGGAGGGAAGAAGACTGAAGTCATGATATTATAATATTAATAGTTTATAAATGTCCAGTTGATATTTTTTCGAAATCCTCATATATACTCGTGCGGGATAATGTTTATTTATGGGTCAAAAAGCTGGTTCGTCATATGGCCTCGGTGTGGTATTAGGGTTTGCATCATGGAGGGCCTATAAAATAGCGAGTAGCCAAAATGTTGAGCACGAGTACAGAACCACGAAATCGGATTTAAACTTCGCAAAAAATTACGCTAGGAATTTATCCCAAAATGGTATGAACGTAAATATTAATCGTATTGATGAATTAATGACTTGGATGGATACCCATTCTGGAGACGAATTTAAAGATTGGCCGCATGTGATCGAGGGTGCCCGTGGCGATTATCGAGAAGCAATCGGAGGATCTAGAAATGGTGAAGGATATGTGCTGGCGTTCGATCTCGGCCTGGCACTAGCGATTGCGGAAGCTAATGCAACAACCCATGAATACGGAAATCAGCCGATAATCACTTCTTCATGGAATAATGCCTACTCGTTAGCACAAAAATTAAATGAGTTCACTTTTATGGGATCACACCCATTTAATATAGATCTAGGATACATGAAATGGGCGATAGATCGTTGGAGAGATTATCCAGTTGAAGAGGATGCTTTACTCCATGTTAGACATCGCCGGACGAAATACCATGATATGTTTAACTGGTGTGCAGAATTCTAGAGGTTGATAGAGGTCGAAGTGGACATATATAATTGGTATAGTGCAAAAGTGAATATACTTGCTAGGAAACTGGGTCGCGTACGTGAGCTACAGAAAATCGCTGGCAAGTGATATAATTAATGCTACGCGCCAAAATCGATCTCTTGCTGTCGTTTTTAGCGAGATTTTTCAGTAGTACTCACCCATGACCGGAAACTGTTGACTACCATGAAACCTGTGATCGGATCTGTGCGCGTTAGCGGTAAGATTCAACCAGTCAAAGTATATTGAGGTCGTATATGGCACTGCCAATAAGTTTCTTTTGGCAACGGTTCAGAAACTAGATCTATTCTGGGATTGGAATACCATTTAATTGCTATTATAATAGAAACGATACCGAAACGGTAGTAGCAGATCAACTAAAGCAAGCATCAAATGATTATTATCCTTCTCGGATTTATGGAAATAATTTATATATTTTTCGACTATATTGATTAGACTGCCCTATATGCTCAGAGATACATCCCTTCCCGACCGTTGCCACATGCTACGATATTCGAATTCTGGTGAAATGCTCAAATCCTTGCGATCGATGGTTAGTCTCATTGTCTGGCGGCCATCATTGGGCCTGTGGCCACACTGTAGAGCTGGCCAAAGGGCTTCTGCTCTCTTCATGGCTCTTATGGTCTCTTTGCGGCTCACAGGCTCACTACCGGCACCTGAGAAGAGGAGTCGGGCCTGTTGGGAGTCCAGAGCGATGTCTCGTTTACTGGAGCGGTCGTCTTCTCCATATGTCTTTATGTAATCTATGATCTGGATGGCCCTGGCTGCGATCTTTGAGACGACTTGGACAACCGCGCCACCTTCCTGTGGCCGGCTTTTCAGAGCATCGCGAATCTTTGTCAGGAGCTGCCTGATGTAAGCATTGATGAGTTGTAGCTTCTCAATGGGAGATCGTGTGGCTTTGAGGCTATCCGAGGTCCTGGTGACCATCTTGGCGAGGTCTCTTCCTCTGAGAATGCCGGCGTCTCTGACCATCTCGGCCATTTGGTTGTAGGTGAGGACCATCTCTTTTAAGAGGCCCTGCAGCTCGGACAAGGGAATTTCAAGAATAGGATCATCTGGCGGTACAAAATCAGCGTTGGAGGATTTGCTCCCAAAGCTATTTATCTGCAAAGTATCCACTATTTCCATACTATTTCGCTCCTGCATTCTGGAGTTTCCTGTCTGGGTGCTGTGAACACCCAGGCCGGACCTAATTTTATTCTGACTATTATTTTAATGAGATTTTTAAAGGGTTAGCTATTTTAGCAAAGCTGATAAGCTATCGTTGAGTTGTTGTGTCTAGCATTGTATCTCACCAATACAATGTCAGAGAGCGGAGATTGCTTCGGCTTTTCCCTGCTCTCCTAACAGTTCTTCTTTTATTCGTATTACAACCTCAACAACGTCTCCTGGTTTTAGGCTCTCTTTATCTCTGATCGCCTTTGGGATTGTTATCCTCTTTTGGCGATCTAGCTTGACTGTCGCGGTATATTCACGCATGTTCTAAACTAGCATTTGTTAGCATATATATGTATTGGTGTTATTTAGGATTAACAAGCATAAATTAGCATAAACTATTTATAGATTGCAATACCAAGTTACCTTTTGGTGAGATACAATGGCAGAAAGAATAATCCTGAACGTGGAAACGCCAAAAACGCAGACAGTCGAATCCGTGAAAGCCTTTCTCAAATGGAGAGGCAGAGTGATTGATCCCCTCCCAGTCTACGTGGAGCTGGTGGGTGGCGTGAGGCTAACCGGAAGCAAGAAAGGCGATTGCTACTATACCACCACCTCGCGCGACTGTTCTTGCCCGGTCAGAGCCTACAACCCCGGCGTGGCGTGCAAGCACATGAAGACGGTACAGGCCGCGATGGAGTGCATCAGGCCGAAGATGGGTAGCTTCAAGCCGGTGAGCCTGTTGCCTTCGGAAGAGCGGTGCGCGATGGAGGCTTGAACCAAGCCTTTTTTAACGGATGACGATTAGTCTCATAAAAATCGATAGCTTTCGACCATGTATATCCTATTTAGTGTTGGTTTATTATGCGATATTGTTTGTCTATAGACAATCGCGACTGATTAGGACCTAAGCTCCCCATCATTTAGGCACTAAATCGTTGAAAGCAAGCCCATCGTTGCTGGTTTAGCCTGAAATTGAGCGCCGCCTAATAGGCATCATGAATCGCTATGTAACGACATCATATACCTAAGAAATGGGGAGCTCAGGTTAGGAGTCAATGGGGACATGGGCATGTTGCTGGGTTCTACATAGTTCTAAGACAGTAGGACAGATCAATCGTTAATAACAAGTCTCATATATATAATCTCAGGTTATGCTTTTATTGGCCTTATTGTTTGGGCGCAAAACCAATAAACATGGGATGATATGTGCGTTGTTGGCAGTATGGCGCGCTGGGCAAGGCTTAGCTATATAAACGCACAAAAACAACAAGCACTGTAAAATAGGTGAAAGAGCTAGGGCCGATCCTCTGGTCCCGCGAAGATTTGAGGATCAGCCTAGACACTACAAGCTATACGTACACGTACAGGTATAAGAAATGTGTGGATAGCTTGATCCATCTCGTGCCTACCAACTTGGATAGCTCTTTTAAGGAGTCGTAAATGATGAAAGAGCTAGATCTATTGGACAAGGCGATTCAGCATAGCATAAATGAAACTCCGGGTAGCTGTATCCGGGATGTAATCCGACCATTTCTTTTAGAAAGATCTGAGTCTGTTTTACGCGATCGTGTCCGAGCACTTGCACTCCGGCAGCTAATCAGGCTAGAAAGCACGAAACGAGAAGTGAGATGCTATCCTTTCTCTGAGGTGGTTGAGTGACTGTGCAATGCGAGTCGTGCAATCCTTGTGGTAACTGTAACCCTGACCAGGTAGTTCTACCTCAGGACTTGACTGATGATGGCATCAAGCCCTGCGATATGTGCGATCCATGCACCAGGCCGGAGAAATGTGCCTACTGTGGCAATGGCTTCTGCTATTGCGACCAGATGATAGACACTGAAGATGGCCCGATGCACGCGAGCTGTGCGGGAGCGGTCTAGATGGCTGACTCAGTTAAGCCTATAACAGGCTCAGATGTCTTCGAGCTATGCGTGTTCAATAGCCGAAAACTGCCTGAATGGGTCGGATATTACAGCGACACCCAAAAAGCAGATGCGTATATTGCCGGGCATCAAGGACTTGATATTTTCCTGACTCCGCACCGTGTGAATCCGTCCCTTCTCCAGCGGGCCGATAATACCATGAACCACGTCATCGATCGGACCAACGACGGAGAAGTATTTGAATATAAATATCTTTTAATTGATTTAGACCCACGGCAGCGGATCGAGGGCCGGATAGTAGACAGGCCGCGAGGTGTCTCCTCTACCGATGAGGAGCACGCCGCCGCCCTAACCCTGGCGGAGGAGATTGTAGCCGATATAGGAATCACGCCGGAGAATTACATCCTCGCTACATCCGGGAATGGAGCACATATCTATATCCCGATCGAAAAGGGCATTCAGCAACCGGCAATAGAAGCTGCAATAAAAGGAATTAAAGTCCTTTATGAGACTGAGCTTGTTACTGTCGATGAGACGGTTAGCAATCCGTCGAGGCTAATGAGGGCTCCAGGCTCCACGAACAACAAAGGAGCCATCAAGCGGCCATGCAAGATTTTACGCTGCCCGGAACACTTAATCCCTGTTGACTTCGAATTCGTGGCCGGGCTCAGGGTGGAAACGACGCCCGAAGCAAAGCCAAAAAATGGGGTTGACTTTGACCTCGCGGAGAAGATCGCCAACGACCTTGGATATTGCCGAAAGAAAGCCGCCAACATGGGCACAGTGTATTTACTGAATAAATGCCCTTTCTGCAGCAGCACCGATAAAGGCGCAGTCGTAGGCCGGATACATGGGGATGGAGCGTATTTCTTCAGATGCCAGCACAAGCGATGCAAGGGCAAGAAATGGGCCGATCTAAAAGAGAAGGTAGGCTTAGAGACCGGCAGGCTGGATAGAGTCCGGAAAGTGATTTTAGAACAGGGTAAAGAGGCGCTTGAGAGCCCGGACGTACAGGCGGAAATTTCTAAACTGAAAGCAGCCGGAGACCTCGATAAGCTCAGAGAGGCGGCGGAAAGCGTCGGTATTGCCTACAAAGCATTAAAGGCGGCAGCCAGAAAGCCCTTTGCGATCGCTCAGGATATGGCTGATAAATGGATCGTAGACCGCCACATTAAAACCGATAGGCTCACCCGGAAAATCTATCACTACGAGGCCGGCGTGTATGTCGATGCAGAGGACTTCATAGCCTGCCTAATTGATGAGAAGTTCCGAGGCATCAATACTACCGGATTCATAAGCAATGTTCTTGATTACATCCGCCGGCATAGCCTTTACGACTTCTCCGACAAATGGCTAGCCCTGGACAACGGAATCCTAAACCCAGACACCTTGGAGAAGGTAGACTTCACGCCGGAGATCGTGACCAGGATAAAACTGCCCGTGGCATATGACGAGACGGCCAAATGCCCAAAGTTCGATACGTTCATCGGGGAGTGCAAGGCAGATAAAGACCTGCTCCAGGAAACCGCCGGCTATCCGTTGCTGCCCGACTATCCGCACCAAAAAGCTATCATGCTGTTGGGATCAGGCGGCCAGGGGAAGAGCGTATTCCTTAAGGTGCTGGCGAAGATACTCAACGAGGAGAACGTGAGCGCAGCCAGCCTGCAGACGTTGGTAGATAACCGCTTTGGCACCAATTCCCTTTACGGCAAGCTAGCTAATATAGCCGGGGACATTCCCGATATGGCTCTATCCAATACGGCGATTTTCAAAGGCTTAACCGGAGACGACAGGGTACGTGCGGAGGAGAAAGGGCAGCCGGCTTATGAGTTCTGGAATAGAGCTAAACTGCTATTTTCGGCCAACGCACTGCCTCCAAGCAAAGACAAGTCAACCGGCTATTTTAGGCGGTGGATACTCATTGACTTCCTGCGGGCGATGGTGCAGAATCCTAATCCGAGATTAGTAGCGGAGCTGCTGGAGGAGAAGTGCGGCATATTCAATTGGATGCTAGAGGGAGCCCGCAGGCTGAATCAGAATGGATTCACCTACACGACCGACCCAGAGAAAATGGCCGAAAAGTACATAGAGAGGTCGGAGCCGGTTGTTAAATTCCTGGATGACTGTTGCAAAGAAGACTTCAATGGCTTTGAAACGAGTAAAAAGCTCTATGCAACTTATAATGCATGGGCGGCGGCCAATAAGAAAAAGAGGATGAGTAGCCGCGAATTTTTGAATGCCATGCGGAGTCAAAGCAAATATTCAACCGAGCATCGAAAAGAAACAAGGACTGGAGAGAATTTTATGCTATGGGGGTTCGATGGCATTTCCTTGATTACAGATGCAAGCCAATTAGCACAAAAGAAGTTCGATGCGTAGAAAAATGAACCCGATTTCCATAATTTCCAAGATTTCCATTATTTCTACTCTATAGCTACTTTTTATTTTTCATTTTTCAAAAGTAGCCGGGAATAGAAGTTATGGAAATTCTGGCAATTTTGGAAACCTGGTCTTTTCAAGGTTGTATTTCATTGAGCGAACAAGCAGCACTAACCAAGCGGAGGCTATCGCTTTTAGAGGCGATATGCCAGAATGCCGATTTGATTAGACGAATAGACGACAGAATACGGTATCTCAAAAACCAGCAACAGGAGATGATGATAGATGGCAATGAATAGCGGTGGAGGCGGCAGGCCTGGGAGGGGCCGGTGCGCCAGCAGGAAAAGAGAGTCGATCACCGACAGAACGATGACGCCGGCCATGAATGGGACGGCATAGACCCGGATGGACAGCAGGAGCCGTATCCGTGAAAGACCGTCATGGCCGGGAGCTGGAGGAGATGGACGAGGCCGATCTCAGGCATTGTTGTGGAGAGAATCCGCTTCCTAAACCATCCCTGTATAATAGCATAGCTCTCAAATCGTTAAATCGCGATTTAGCGAAGGAATGAAGGACTTCCTAAGACGTCCTAAGGGACGTTTTAGGAAGAAATAAGTTCCTAATTTTTCCTTATTTTCGAACAGTCTTAATTTTTAGGGGATATTCCTCGCGAGGTGGATCATAAAAACCCGATCTCACGTGGCGGCTCAAATCGAAAGGACAACCTCCGAGCAGTGAGCAGGCACACCAACAGGATCAAAGGAGAAAACAGGAAATGACAGGGGCAGGCTCAAGCGATTTAAGGCGGCACCTGGCCGGGGAGAGCCTGACTCCCTCCGAGGCCTTGCAGGTCTTTATATAATTCTATGGTGGATAGCCTTACGATATCCGGACCAGGCATTTAGTAAGCCTGGTCTGCGAGCTCAAAGTCAAAATGATAGCGTCTGAGGTAACATTTTTTAAATGGTTATCCCAGCAGCTTTTATCATATGACGATCCAATGCCTCTTTTATTTTAGCTATATTCTTTACTGAATCAAAAGCAATTGGAACCTTGACTGGATTTCCTTTTCCGTCTTTTCCTTTTACTACAATCCCTAATTGCTCTTTTGTACTTTTGCCAATTAACATCGAGCCAATTGGGCCCAGCAACAACCATCCGGTAGCTAGATTTATTCCACTCCAATCGGATTTGATGTCTGTTGTAAAGGAATCTATTTTCTCCCATGGCAGCTTGAAGAGTTCTGCGTATTCCGGGACCTTTTCTACTAAAAATCCATCTTCCTGGACTGCTATAAAACAATCGATACTTGTTTCCGGAAAACTTGGATGTCCGCCCATATACTTAGAACCACTAGATGGATACCTAGCAATATATTCGGATAAGTAAGTGTAAATCTCAGGAAATCCTGATAACTCATTTTTTGTTATAGGAGGATTCCGATTAACTCAAGGTCAAAGGTCCCTATGACGAACTTTGTCCATATTTTGACGTTTTCGTTCTAATTTTCCGGCTTTTTCCTTAATGACTCAT
>Ga0209098_1004820_pt1 | contig 10352 bp, 1 predicted proteins | sample AD_JPNHW1_MetaG_FD_184429 | JGI IMG/M metagenome (GOLD analysis project Ga0209098, IMG submission 184429) | Active sludge microbial communities of municipal wastewater-treating anaerobic digesters from Japan - AD_JPNHW1_MetaG (SPAdes) (version 2) | ecosystem: Engineered > Bioreactor > Anaerobic >... | reverse complement strand
CGATCCGAACCGATATACCTGAATACTACAGACGTATAAGTTTCGTGCGGTGGACACCTTTTCAGAGAAAAAGTGACATTTTCTTGCAAAGAGATCTGGCTCCTATTGATCATTTTACCGAATTGTCTTAGATCCTTCCACGCATCGAAGAATAGAATGTTATTTTTCCGGTCCCTATAGAGAGGCTCATTTAGACTGTATTCCTCGAGTGATAAGCGCAAAGTAAGACATTTACTCGTGTATTCATCACGAACAGCAATCCATGTCTCTGAGAAAGCATCAAGTATCGGGAGATCAGTAATCTGAGGTGGTTTGAAGGCGTGCAATTTTTTCTCAATATCGTGTAGAGTTGGCTCCGCAAGGAAACCACATTTATATGGAGGCCCCCCATTTATATCATCGGATGATATGCAGTAACCGTCACCCCAAACAGCAATAATGACGTTTAGTGAATCGGAGTATACTTCACCAATCCGACTCACTACATTTTTGTATATCGAAAATATTGGAAAATCCTCTCTTTCTTCTATTGACGGCAATTCTATTCCTCCGCGTGCTTTTGCGTGTAAAGCGAATACATCAAAGGGTATTAGAAATACAAGGAAAAACACGCAAATACAATACCAGGAACGGTCGTGGAATAATTTTTCTGAGGGAAACATCACACATCCTCCCGTAATGCAAGCAATGATAAGTCTAGTTTAACTTAGGGTCACATTTATATTTCGAATTAGCATATTCAATTTCGAGCTGAATGCGCGAATTCAGTTCACGTTGACACCCCTCCCGCTCATTCTTATTTCCTAGTTCATCGCATCTCTTAATATTCTTCCTCAGGCATTCAATACTTACTTTATATGCATCACATTCATCCTGATTTAAAACATCCTGACTTGGATCTGTGGGGTGTGCACGAGATACCCCACATTTTGGACAATCAGCCTGATTATGTTCATGAAGATGATCTTTTTCATGTTCTTGTATACATTCTGTAAGAAGCTTTTGGACAAACTTCGGTCTACCAGGTCTCTTAGGCAGCCATGCACATGTAACCAATTCTCCATCGCAGCATATTACTCCTCCTCCGTGACCCATATCGTCACCCTGCTTCTTTGCCTTTTTGCAGCAACGTTCGCTCCAACCAGGAAGATGTACTTTCAAACCATCTGGATCTGTATATAATGCCGGTTTGCTTCGGGTATATTGACACAGATTCGGCCCATCGGCATATGACACAGTCTCAATAGGACTGTCTTGAATATTTCTATGTAAATCCAGATTTCCTGAATCATTATACCCAATCGGATCGCGTGAGATAAACCTTCCCTGAGCACTACTATAGTACCGGTTCTTGTAGTAATGCAAGCCCGATTCCGGGTCAAAGCGTTGGCCCGTAAAGGTATAGGGGTTACCAATAGCCGAGATTCCCAGTACAGTTCGGATGTCATTGGTTCCAAAGTTGACTAAGATGTCGGCGTCATTGCCATCTTTTATGAGAATCTGTTTCCCGTAAGGGTCGTACTGATACACCTCAAGGAGGTTCCCGGACGAGTCGGTGATTCCCGCGACATTGTAGAGTGCATTCTGATGGTAGAAATAGCGCTTGGAGCCTCCCGAGTCAACACAATTCCCGTTGGCATTGATGTCCACATCCATGACAAGTACTTCGTCGAGGTAGTTGCCGTAAACAAACTGACGAACGGCCAGCGTTGCGCCGAGAGCGGTTTCTTCAAGTACCCGCCAACCACTGTACCAATAGTCGGTATCGGCGATCCCCTGGGAAGGAGTTACAACGTCTTTCCGTACCCGACGATTGTCTGCATCGTAGTAATAGGTCGCAATCAGTACATCGGAACTGCTGAGAACCTGACGCAAGCGATTGAAAGCATCCCATTTATACTTCTTCGTTCCATCATTGGTCAGGTTTCCATTATCATCCTGCGTGAGCGCCGTTGTACCGATCTGATAGTACTCGTTGAATGATGTATCGGAACGACTGACCTCCCCCCATGCATTGCCGGTATAGGTGGCAAGTGACGACCAATTCCCCACCCCATCAAGCGCCCATTTCTCTCCCTTGGTCAGAACGGTGTCGGAATAGGCGTTCGGACGTAACATCTGCAAAATCCGCCCGGCCGAATCGTTTGTAAAAGTTTGGTTGTCTTTGTTGTCCTGGGTGAAATTCTGGGTCAACTTGTTACCAACATGATCAAAGGTCTGCGAAAACGTCAATTTTGCAGTTGTTGTTCCAATCAGATGATTCCACTGCGTGGCTTGTCCTAATGCGTCATAATAAGTTCCGGTTCCTGTCCGCTCGTCCAAGTTGATCCCATTCTGCATCGTACGAACAAGCGTCTTCTGACCAAGATAATCGTATTTTGCGAGAGGATTGGGCGATGCCCCAGAGGCAAGAGCGGCAGCGGTATCGGCAAGCGAACGGAGCATTCCACCTGGTTGTTGATCCGCGTAAACAGTTCGCCCGTTGGGGTAGGTCGTCTTAACAGAGCGCAACGACGCATAATCGTAGCTGACATATCGAGTCGTTCCCGCAGAGCCAATCTTTTCTGATTCTTCAATTTTACGCCCAAGCGAATCATAAACCCAAGTACATTTTACATCGTCGGTTGTAGGCGATTGCTCATTATTGTCGTTAGACTCCACACGCAATCCCCCCTGGGCATACTGAAAAGTCTGGAGGGTGGTTCCAATAACACCCAAGGCAGGGGAAACGGAAATTTGTGTAAGACGTTGTGTCGCGGTATCGTACGTATGAGTCAAAACGGACCCATCTTCTTTTGTCATCCGGTAAAGAGTTCCATTTGCGTTGTAACTCCACTGAATAGTGGTCGCCGTGTCAACCCGGTCAGCCAGAGCAGGCGTAACACTTGCTCCTTTTGTCTCAGTGAGTTTTTCTCCGTGGACATCGTATGTCCAAGTGGTTTTATTCCCGTTATCATCAGTTAAAGAAAGAAGACGCCCGGCGACATCGTAGGTGTACTTCTCCGTAATATACCCGCCGTCTGCAACCTGTGTACCTCCCGCCTGGGTATAATCGGGAGTGAGGGGTGTAACAGTGTCAACCACACCGTCGAGCGTATAACCAATCTTTCCATTATTGGCTTTCGAGGCAGTCATAACCTGTTGCTTCTTGATCGCGCGACCTGTCGCACCATAGGTAGAAATAGTGACATTCCCAAAGTTATTCGTACTGAGAGTGGACCCACTCCCATCCCGATGCTTAAAAGAGCGGCTGGAGTAACTTGAACCTTCCGCGTCGGAAATGGCACGGACCTGGTCCAACGAGTTGTACCGGTAATCGGTTGCATATCCAGTGCCGGAACCGGCATCAACTACTTTTGTAACCAAACGCCCCAGAGAATCGTGGAAGAATGTTGTACGAAATGTCTTATTATCAGTTCCCGGTACAGTCGCAATATCGGTTTCCTTCGTTTCAATCAGGTTACTGTTATCATCATACCAAGTCTCGGTTTTCCCAAGCAACATATCGGGCTCAGGGACGGGGTTGTATCGTCCAGTCTCAACCACACGACCAAACCCATTGTAAATATTTTCGGTAAAAACAGAATCAGCATCGATCAAATATGTAATTCGGTTCGTTCGGTCATATTCAACACGTGATGCAATCCAAGTACCTTGGGAAGGCTTACTGTTAACACCCAAGCCACCCGCTTGTGTGAGTGTACCATTCGTAAGCGAAATCGTGCGATTCGGAGATATTCCATCTGGGATGAAAAGTTTCTGGTTGACCTGGATACGACGATCAGCGGAATCGTAGGCATAATTTGTGTGCGAAAGGGTTGTAGTGGTATTGGCCGTTTTGGCGGCCACTGTGGCAAATCCATAGCGAACTTCATCTGTCACTTTTCCATAGGAATCATACACCGTTGTCGTGTAATTTCCTTCAGCGTCCGTCTCTCTCACCCGACGATTGTGTCCATCGTAACGGTAGGTAACAAGTATCTGGCCAGTAATTGCATCAGGACTTCCACCACTACAATCGATCACACTGGCGACTTGGTCATATCTATTGCGTTCACTATAGGTATTTTGAGGAGTACCCGTCAAAGTGGTACTGAAGTGAGTATCCGCGTTGGCGGAATTGATGATTTTTGCTTTCTGGGCGGTACTGAGTTGGTTGAGTGTCGTGATCCCGATAATCTGACGAATCTCGTTCCCTGCACCGTTGTATTCGGTGAACGAACCTACCCCATCAGGCGAAATTGTAAGGACCAGGCGCCCAATAATGTCATAGTACTGATAGGTGACTTCCTGGCGTGTGGGATCGGTTTCATCACCCGTCTCGCGAATAATCGAATAAACACGTCCCATGCGGTCATAAACCTTGCTTGTCGTAACCCACCCGTCTCCAGTCAGGGATGTGGTATCCTGCACCCTTTCCGTCTTGACACGTCCCCCCTTGTCATACTCCATTACCGTCTGATAGTTATATGCCTGAAACCCCACCACATTCTGTGTTGCGTCGGCAGACGGTTCGGCATCGAAGGTCACGGTCATGGAAGGATCACTCAGAACAACAGACGTCTCTATGGAAACCGCGCGAGTGATCGTAATCAATTCGTCGAATCCATTATAGGCATAGGTTGTCTTAACTCCACGTGCATCATACTCCGTGCTCAGACGTCCCCGGGTATCGTACTGGCGGATAGTCCGGCTCTGATAGAACGGAGTCGCACTGGTACGGCTGTTGCGTTTGGCCGGATCCACCGTGTACTCAATGGAAATCCCATCTACCGTTTTCCCTTGGGCGGACACAAAGGATGTGGTGTAGCTGTCATCTCGAGTCGTGACTACGAGACGTCCTCGGCTGTCATAGGCGTAACTGGTCTTGTTTCCTTCCGGATCGATCTTCCATGATAGTTTCCCAATACTGTTGTAGCCCGATATTGTAATTCTGCGCTGTGTCGCCTGGCCAGTTTGTGCGTATTGGTGTGAATTGGTGGGCAAGGTAACAGCGGGTTTGTCGGTACGCACAACAAACCCTTTAGGAGCCGTTGTGACCCCATCACCATTCAAATCCCCCAACCCCATTGGGATCCCCAGAAAATTGATCACTGTTACCACTGCATCTATCTGATTTGTGGTAGGGCTTGAAGTTCCAAAAAGAATGCGGGCCAGAGGCGTCTTCGCATTGTCGGTTGTCATTTCCTGATAATCGTAGAAATTTGTCGTCTTGTTACCACTCGGCTCAATCGTTACGCGCACGGATCCGAAGATATCGTATTTATATTCTGTCATAAGATCCGAGACAGACGCTCCGCTGCCACACCCACATCCCTGCATATTGGACTTCCAGACTTTATTCTGGAAATACCGTCCCAATCCCTCGGCGTCAGTATCCGCAATGGGAATATAGGGACTCTCCTGAACACACAGATATGTATTCACACCCGTGATACCATGAACATCCGTTTTCTGAATCAATTGGGCTTCTTTATTTTCGTCATACAAGTATTCTTCAATTAAAGTCGTAACCGCATCCACCTTGTACTCGGTTTTGACAGTTGAACCCGCTTGGTTCAGGAAGTACGTGGTCTGCTCACCGGCAGGGTTTGTGTACACCACCATCTTTGTCGCCTGATTGAATCCCGAACCATAGGCCCGGAATAAGGTATCGCCCTCTTTGTACCGCACAATCGACCAAGAACCAGTCTGCCCAGCAATATTCTCCGTTATGACCATATCGTAATTAGATCCATCTGTCTGCCCATAGGTGATCGTCTTGTAGGGCAGTGGAGAAGTCGGATTCGCCTCAATATCCTCCGCGCGGTAGATGTTTGTCAGATTGTGCCAGAGTTTTGGGTCGTTCGGGAAGGAGGAATTGTTCGAATACGTATAACGCGTCTCCCGCTGATCCGCGGTTGCCGTCAAGTTGTCACCCAGGTCGATGACTTTCCACAAATTCCCATTGGAGTCGTAATCGTAGGAGAAACCTCTCCATTCGGTTGTGGAAGGAGAGTTAAAATACCACGTCACGGTCTTCAGAAGATTAGCCTTCTTACTTGTCTGAACCGAGGTGTCATCCCAATAGGCAAAATTGAATTTTCTTGCAAGTGTGCTAGGGGACCCTGCTGGCCAGTCCTCGATCCGGTCAATACGGCCCAGATTGTCATATACCAAGACCATCCGATTCCCGGAGTTATCCCATGTTTCCTTCAGACACCCGTCCGTAAGTTTGGGTATGGCATGGAAACCATAATACACATCTTTTTCACCACTCGGTTTCTGGATCTCAATTGTACAGTCGGTTGTATTCCAACCCATCACACTCATCTTCGTCGATTCGCCGAGAGGAGCCACATGATATCCATCCCCTGAGACAGCATACCATTCTTTTCCGTCGCCCTCGCCATAGTACTGATAGATCGTATATTGAGCATGAGCCGTTTCATCCCAGGTCATCCCAAGACGGTCATCGATTCGTGTCTGATCCTTGAAGGTCGCATGTAAGAAAAAGTCCTGCGTATCCGGATCGCTCACCCAATTGGGTCGTTTGCGGGGATAAATTGGCAGTTTAGGAATACTCACACTATTGTCATTTGTGTCGTAAGTAGAGGGAATAAAATCGCCATCGTTGTCTGTCACTCCGGGACGCAAGCCAGATGGATCGTTTTTCCAGTCATAGGCAGTGTTTGGATCCGGATCAAGCGCGTCGACAATGAGATCATTGTCCTTATCAGACATGATCAGTCGGCGGGACCACTTCGTGTCCCAACCATAGCCAAGAAGCGTTCGCTTCGTTTCCTGGCTGTTATAGAACCGATCAAATAAAAACGACATTCCCTTCTCAGCAGAAACCGAGAGGTCTGTCGCCGATTCTTTTTTCGCACCAGCATAAAAACTCACTGGATTTTCTGTGCCAGGATTGCAAGGCTGAGATGAACATCCGGTAGTTGGTTGGCACGGAGGTTTTGGGGGAGTTGTGGGAGGCTTGGTATTGATACCAGCCAAAGCATTATGCGATAACGAGAGCGCCACCAGTACAAGAGTTGCCACCAAAAGATAAAGTCCGTGCTTTTTCACAATCTACACTCCCATTCAATAAGTCTCTACCCGATCGTCCCAGATGGGATTCACAGTTACATTTTCATTCCTTTAGCCGCACAGTCGGACTTGTGATGCAGAGTTTTCCCAATTAATCCGACTTATCCCCAAAGCCTTCATTTCCATGTATTTAAAGCCACACGCAACACACAATAACCCCTATGATCCAATCTGAACACCATCCTGGAACAGGTGAATCACGTGACATGGTCCATAGACGCTACCCGGCAAGTAGACAATCCAGTATTTTTTCAGGCCAGATGCGTCAAAATCATCCGTCGAGAACCACTGAACGGAGGTTGAATCCGGGAATGTCGCCTTCGGAACGAATATCCAGATCTTTACATCCAATCCCCTTACAAGGGGATCCATTTTGAGAGTATTTTCGATCCGCACTGCACCATCCGGGTAGGTTTCCACAACGGAAGTCGCTTTCACACCGGATGAGCGCATGGTGAAGGCCGTCATGGCATTCTGAACGATGATCGGTCCACACGAATTGCCTACACGTGCCTGAAGGTTCAGAGTTCCAGTTGTAAACGGTGTAAGTGTTAGTGTCGGAGTTGTCACCTGCGAATCGTACATCGAGACGGAGAGTGTGTCCGGATCGGCAGCAGAGAAGCAAATTGAAGACACTTGACCCGCCGGTTGAACAGTCACACCCTTGAGACGGCGATAGTTCATCTCACAGTAGGTAGAACTCCCAAAGTCCACACCCAGAACAACAACACTCAGTGTACCCACTTGCTGTCCATCAATACTGGCCACAATGTTGTATTTTCCTACAGAGGCATACCGGTATGGAAACTTGTCCCCAGGAATCCCATTGTATTCAAATACACTGTCGCCATTTGAATCGATAGCAAGCGACGAACCCGTACCATTGGCAGTCAGCAGCAGACTGTCTCCCACCCGAATGTACAGAACATCGGATACCGCCTTACCTGCCAGATCGGTAGGCATCCAGTTCAGAACAGGTTGAATACTTGCAACAGAACCATTTGGACTGGTCGCCGTGAGGCTGAGGGTAATTGGAGCTCCCGGTTCAAGGAGAACACCTGCCGATTTGCCCGTCGGAGTCCCATCCGTGTTTTTTGAAGCGTTATCCACATAAAAGCGAGTTGAACTTTCCATTACTACAGGGAGGAGAGTCCCGCCCACCACAGACGCTCCCGCTTTCTGACTGGATGTTGTCAGATAATCCTCAACCCAGGCCGGACTGGTGACACTGCCAACATCAAAGGTTGCCCCCGTGGCCACCACCGGAATCTGCATCACGGCCTGGTCCCGGTTTCCCCACGAATCGCGTACTGAAACCGTAAACTGATTCACCCCAAGATTACTGGCATTCGGTGTCCCGGAGATCTCACCCGTTTCGGCGACCTTCAGCCAATCCGGACCATCCAATTTGGCGAAAACAAGGTAACCATTGCGATCACTTGCCCGCACATTCTCAAGTAGATTCTGGCGATATGGCCATCCTTCCACTGCGACACGCTTTTGGAAGGGATTGGAGATGAAAGCGGAGGGATCGATATCAGTGGGCCATTGGGAAGCCAGTTGTTGGATTTCTGCAGGAGATAAGGCCTTATCATAGATCAGTACGTCGTCTATCATCCCCTTGAAGAAACGGTCCCAATCGGAATATGCATCGAACCCAATCCCCGTTTCACCATGCAGCATATCCCGCTCGTGTCCAATATTACGGGTGGCTGAGGTCATACCATCACGTGTTGTCAAATAGAGACGGGCCTGGCTGGGTTCAACCACCAGCGCCACATGAACCCACTGTTTATCGGGGACCAACAGTCCAGAATCCCAACTCCAAGTACCCGGAGAGTTGAGATTCCATGTGTATCGCAATTCATTATGTGTTCCAAAGTGCAGGCCACCGGCCGACTCGTTCTTGTAGCCCTGGAATCGATTCAGAACAATACCCGTCCACGGTTTCTGGTCCCCATCACGTTGAATCCAGGCGGAAATAGTGGCCTTATCCGAATTCAAGGACACCGGAGCTGAGATGTAGGAGGTTACTCCATCAAAAACCAAGCCCTTCCCGATAACAGCAGACCTCGAATTCCGGTCAAAATTGAGAAGGCCCTGTAAAGTACTTTCATGCCCTCGACCGCTGATGTCTTCTGCCTTACGGCCAGAGGATTCGTCCAACGCCAGATGCAACTTCAGACCCCGTTGTCTCCGACCTGCGATTTCTTCCAAGTCACTCGGAGAAAGAGTTCGATCATAGATCCGAATATCATCCATTGACCCTTTAAACCGCCGAGGATCGGTATAATTGTCCAAGCCGATGTTCAGGGGAATTTCAAATGGCTCCGGCGTATTTTGAAACTCCTGAGACGAAGTACGCAGTACCCCGTCCTCAATCAGGTGGAGCATCGCCTTATCGGGTTGCAGGGTCAACGCGACAAAAACCCACTTGTTATCCGGCACAACCAGACCGGCGTTCCAACTGTAAGTCGCGACATGATTCCGGCTCCAAGTGTAACGCAAGTCATTGTTCGGGCCAAGATGAAGACCGAGCGCAATATCACGCCCACTCCGGCCAAAAACCAAACCCGCCCATTCAATCTGGGGACCATCGCGTTTGATCCAACCACAGATTGTTACCCGATTGGAATTCAAGCGTAACGGAGGGATTTCAATCCGATCCTCTTCTCCGCCGAAGTATAAACCGTTTCCATAGACGCCAGACACCGTTCCGCTGGAAAAATCCAGACCGTCTTCGAGAACCCCTTGAAAACCATTCCCACTGCTGTCAAGCGCTATCGTCCCCGTTGTTTCATCCAATTTGTAGTACGCCACCGGGGATGGAAGTGGAGGACGTTTTGCCAATTGTGCAATCTGATCGCTCACAAGGCTCCTGTCATAGATTCTAACATCATCCATTACACCCTTAAACGCGCGAACCGATCGCGAGAATGGATCGATCCCTACTCGTGTCGCTTGACTGAAGTTCGCCAGGTCATGTTGCAGAGTATTTGTCGCGGAAGTCAACTCTCCCTGCGCACCCATGAAAAGGGTTGCTTTGTCCGGTTGTACAACAAGCGCGACAAAAACCCACTCTCGGTCCGGTACCACAAGACCGGAGTCCCATCCATATGTCTGGGTATCATCATTCCAGTTGTATCGCAATTCATTGTGCTCGCCAAAACTCAATCCGGAAGTGGTACCTCCATCCCGGTTAAAAATAATCCCTTTATAATCGGGCTGATTTCCTTCTCGTTTTATCCATGCCGAGAATGTCACCATAT
>Ga0209098_1004818_pt1 | contig 10354 bp, 7 predicted proteins | sample AD_JPNHW1_MetaG_FD_184429 | JGI IMG/M metagenome (GOLD analysis project Ga0209098, IMG submission 184429) | Active sludge microbial communities of municipal wastewater-treating anaerobic digesters from Japan - AD_JPNHW1_MetaG (SPAdes) (version 2) | ecosystem: Engineered > Bioreactor > Anaerobic >... | reverse complement strand
TGAGCCTCACCGAGGAATAGTAATGCTTTCGGTCCGGGGTATAACCGAACGAGGAATCGTTTTTCAGGATCGCGTCGGCGACGGGCTTTAAGACCGCGTCGTCCTGGATCTTCTCCTTCAGAATCGCCTCAGCCCGGTCGTTCGTGATATACGTGCCCTCGACGTTTACGAGGAACGAACGCCCTTTAGCGGAAAGCTTTTGGGAACCGACCATCTCGCCGACCTTCGTGATGAAAAGGTCGATGCCGACCACGCCTTGCGGCTTGCCGCTCGTCGCCGATACGACGTTGCTCGCGACCGAGACGACTAGCTTATTCGTGATCATGTCGAGATAGGGATCGGTCAGAAGGATTCCCGATTGCTTCTTCGTGTTCGCGTACCAATCGCGCGCCGTCTGGTCATAATCGGCAGGAGGGGTCCACCCGCCCGCGTCGATGAAAAAACCGCCGGCCTTATACGGCACTTCGCCGGACCAGTAGATATCCGACATATCGGGGTGCTTTTTCAGGATTTCCTTGAGGAGGGGCAGCGCGTCGCCATGGAGGTCGCCCGCTTGCGCGGAGGCATACGCCGCGCCCGTTACCTCCATGAAGTACGGCTGCAGCCAAGCCTCGACTTCCTCGCGAATGAGCGCCGACTCCGATCCCGCGATCTCTTTCAGGTTGGCGTCAAGGTTTTCCCTATACGTGAAAAAAACCAGAACGGAGATAAGCGTGAGCGTCACGGCGATAAGGGCCGCGACCATGAGCACTAGCCTTGTATTGATCTTCATTCGCCACTCCTCATAGCGCCTGCCCCGCTTTCGCGTACGCAGGCGCTATTAAGTGTAACGTGGCACTTTTCCGGCGTCAAATCGACGCGCGAGACGGCGATTCTCGCTATGAACGGAGCTTCAAAAAGGCAAGGATGATTTCCTCGGCCCGCGCGCAGGTTTCGGGATCGTCCGTGCACGAGACCTCGAAGTCGACGCCGCGGCTTATTCCCCGATACGAGACCGTTTTGGTCACGCCGTACCCGCGCTCGTCCTGACGAATGGACCAATACACGCTTCTCGTCACCTGGGGCGCCTTGGGCATCGGCGAGGACACGATCCAAAAATCGCCTTCCTGCCCCGTCTCCGTCCGCGCCTCGCGCGAAAGGGTCAGCGGAATGCTGTCGTCGGCCTGGCCTTGGACCTTGTCCGAGAGTTGGTAATAGCACATGACCGAAAGCGCCGATGTTCCATCGCCCGCCGTTTCCAGGATCATCTTCACGCCGGGGTCGGCGAAAGCCGATGAGCCGGCGAAACGGATCTTGCCCGGCATTCGGGAGTCAAAGCCCACTTCCTTGCTGATCTCGGCATCGCTCTTGTTCCGGCACTTGACGACCGGCACCGATTGGGAGACGAGGTCAGCCCGCTCTTGCGCGGTCGGCTTTCGCATAACCACGACGGGATCGCCGCTTCCGCGCTTTTCCAAAAAGGGAAACTCGGCGCCCGATTCGACCGTCGCCTTAAAATCCCCCCGCCGTTTCTCGGCGAGATAGTACTCGATTCGGTCCGCGTTCTCCGCGTCGCCCATATCGCCGAAGCAGGCGCTGCCGTCCTCGGTTAGGTAGTCAACGTAGAACTCGGGCTTCTCGGGATCGAGATTTTTCCGCATGGCAAGGAGGGACTTAGCCGAGTCCCAATCGTAGTCGACGCCCTCGATGGCGACGCGCTTGCCCACGAACACGATAGGCGCTTCGCCCTTCTTTACGTTCTGGAGGATAAACCGCGCGGGTCGCTCGCCGCGCCCTTCCAGGTGATACACCGGGTTCACGTAGGGGCTCGCGCGCGCGACGGTGAGCCTGGTCGTCAGGGGATCATAGCTCCAGTCGCCGGGCGAAAGCTCCGTGCGCTTGCCTCGGTCGGTCATGTCCAAGACCATGACGCGCTCGAGGCGATCGATGACCTGGACGGAAAAAACATTGCCGTCCTTATCGGGCCCCGTGTTGAGGCTGATCCTATCAAGGCTTCCGTCGGCATGGGCCGCGGTGGACACGCACGAGACGATTACCATGAGGGGCGCAATAGCGAGCGCCGTAAGTAACACGAGCATCTTTTTCATTGGGTAACTCCTGCGATCATGATGGGCCCGGAACGCTCGTGGTATCCATCCCCCGAAGGTCGGAATCGCCATCATCCGATCGGATGATTCGCAAGAGCTCTACCCGATTTCGCGTTCCCGTCTTTTCGTAGAGATGCGAAAGGTGGGATTTCACGGTCGTGATCGAGACGAAAAGGCGATCGGCGATCTCCTGGTTGGTCAGCCCGTCCCGCAGCAGCCCGAGTACCTCGGTTTCCCGCGCGCTGATCGAAAAGCGCCGCTTGAGGGCGTCGGCGGAAAGGCCGACGGGAACCGACTCCCGCTCGGTAAGGATCGCGATCGCGGGAACGAGGAGCGAAAGCGCGCCCACGGCGCGAAAGATCGGCCACAGCGACGAAGCCCTCGAGCCCGCGGCGAAAAAAGCGAGCCACGCGATCGGCGTCGCGAGCGACCAGACGATGCGGAGAGAATCCTGTCCCGCGAAACGCACCCGCTCGCGCCGAGCTGCGACGAGTCTCAGGGCCGCGGCGGCGAACAGCGCGCATAAATCGATCAGGGCGAATACCCCGATAAGCGAGTCGAGCGCGGCGAGCGGCCTCGCGAGAACCACGAGCGCGCAAAAAACGAGGGGATACGCGCAACCCGCGATGAGCAAGGCGAGCGACGCACGCTTTTTTCCGACGCGCAAAAATAAGGGAACGCAGACAAGCGCGAGCGCGAGTAGGTCGCACCAGAGCGCGTCGAGAAAGCGAAACACCATCCCTTGCGGAAACGCGGCGGTCCACGAGGGCGGGCCCCAAAACGCGAGGAAGAGCAAAAACGCCGCGATCGCGCACAAGGCTACCCAAATCCGATCGGACACTCGATGGGAAAACATACTGACCGTAGTATACCCGCATATCGCCGCCATGCCAACGCAAAAAAAGCGCGCGCTCGTCTCCGACGGGCGCGGGATGCATCTTTTGTCCGCGACGGATGTTTCTTTGTTAATTCGCGCGGCGAGGCATCGGAATACGTTCGCGACCGATAGATGCTAACCGCGAAAAAAGGTATCCTCAGTTTTAATGAGATCGCTGACCGCCAACGGGCGGAAAGGGTGACACGCGGACCATGAAAATTTCGCGCCTGAGTAAAACCTATTTACCCGAACGCGCCGCGCGCACGCGGGAATGGGAACGCGTCGTCTTCTCGCCGAAGTTCTCGTGCTCGTACGCGCTGCTCGGCGATCGCGTGCTCGTCGTGCGCGGGCACGGCTTCTCGACGGAGGACACGGAGCGGGCGTCGCTCGCCTTCGGCGAAAGGATACTCGACGCGAACGTCTCCCCGGATAAAAGCTACGTGATAATCCAAGATTGGTGCGATTATCGGAACTCGACCGCCGAGGCCCGAAAGCTCTTTATGGATTTCGTGATCGGAAATCGCCGGCTCGCGCTCCTGATCTTCTGCAATTGCACCTTTACCCAATCCCTGAGCATCAAGCTCGGCCGAGCGCTTGGGTTCCTGCGAACCTCCGTCCTCGTCTGCCAATCCTACCATGCGGCGAAATCCGCCGCTTTCGGTTTCCTCGAGACCGGTATCGTTCCGCCCGAGCGCAGCGCGTTCTTGCGATTCATGAGATCGCGGGCAAACCAATATACCGAGGACCTTCTCGCGTACCTTGAGTCGATCGATTGGGAAACCGGAAAGAAGCGCGAGAGCATCGAGCCCGACGTCCGTAACCCGCTTCTCCCGGTCTTCGACACCATCACCGTCATCCGCTCGGGGCTTGAGCAAACCTTTCAGGAACGGGATCGGGCGGAAACCGAGCTTCGCGACTATCAGCGAAACCTGCAAACCCTGGTTCAGGAACGCACCGCCGCCCTGGAAAAAAGCGAGCGGCGCTATCGGCTGCTCCTCGAGCTCTCGCCCTCGCCGATTGCCATCACGACGGAAACCCTGTCAGTTGAATACGTCAACCAAGCCTATACCGCGCTCTTTGGCTATAACCTCGCAAGCGACGAAAGCGCTACGAACGGCAAAGGACTTCTCGGCGCGCTATGCCCCACCGAGGAAACCGAAGCGGCATTCAGGACCTTCGTCGCCGACCGCGCGTCGGGCAAACAGGATTTCGAGCTCAAGACGCGCTGGGGCGGAACCGTATTCGCGCAAGTCTCGCGGAACGCCCTCGACAACGCGGTGATACTTTCCTTCACCGACATCACCGACAGAAAAAAGGTAGAGTCGCGCCTCTTCGAGCTTTCGCTCACCGACGAGCTTACCGGGATATACAACCGTCGGCATTTCGTAAGCGTCCTTTCGCGGGAGATGCAGCAATTCGCGCGGTACCGTACGGCGCTTTCCCTCGTCATCTTCGACATCGATCATTTCAAGGCGATCAACGATACCTACGGGCATCCGGCGGGTGATGCCGTGCTCCGGGAGTTGACGGCCCGAATCGCGACGCAGATACGCGAGATAGATTTTTTCTTCCGAATCGGCGGCGAGGAGTTCGCGCTGGTGATGCCGAATACCGAGGAGGAGCCGGCGGCCGTCGTCGCGGAGCGGCTCAGGGAAGAGATCGATTCGCGGGAGTTCTCCATTGAGGCCGGATCCATCCACGTCTCGATCAGCCTCGGGCTCGCGCAGGCGACGGATATCATCGACACGCCGGAGACGCTCTTCCGCGAAGCCGACGCGCTTCTTTTCCGCGCAAAGAACGAGGGACGGAACCGGCTCGTCCACGCGTAAAAAAAACGCCCCGGAAAACGGCAAGGGCCGTCGTCCGGGGCAATCCTTCAAACGTAGCGCTCGTGCGCGTCGCGCGCAAGCGCCGAAAACCTATTTCTTCTTATTTAAGAGGGCAGCGAAGGGATTGTAGGTATCTCCCGCGACGTCGTCCTCGAGATACTTCTTCGAAGTCTCGTCTTCGTCAAGGGACGAGGCGGGCTTGAGGGAGATTCTCCTCTTCGCGACGTCGACGTCCTGGATCAGGACCGAGACGGTCTGCCCCATCTTGAGGGGGACCTTCGCGTTTCCGTACTTATCCTCGCCCCGAAGCTCGGAGATGTGGACGAGTCCGTCGAGGCCCGGCTCCAGCGAAACGAACGCGCCGAAGTCGGTTATCCGGACGACCGTGCCGGTATGCTTGGAATCCTTGGGGTAGTTTTCCTTCGCGGTGGACCACGGGTCCGAGAGGAGGCGCTTCATGCTCAGCGAGATGCGCTCGCTCTGCCAATCGATCTTGATGATCTCGGCCTCGATCTCCTGCCCGACCGACAGGACCGCATGGATGTCCTCGACGCGGTTCCGCCCTATTTCGGATATGGGAAGCAGGGCCTGAACGCCGCCGAGGTTGACGAAGGCGCCGAAGCCCTGGATCGACGCGATCGTGCCCTTAACTACCGCGCCTTCCTTGAGGGTTTTCTTCAGCTCCTCGACCTGCTCCGCGCGCGCCTCTTCGAGCATCACCCGGTTCGAGACGAGGATGTTGCGCCCGCCTTCCTTGTATTCCTGGATCTTAAACGTAAGCCGCTTCCCGATCGGGGATTCGGCGCCGTCCGCCCGCTTGAGGCCCATCTGGGAAAAGGGGCAAAAGGCGCGGGACTCGCCGAGCTTAATCTCGTAGCCGCCCTTGATTTCCTTCTCGACGAGGCCCTCGACGGGGATCTTGTTCTTATACGCGTTCTCCAGCACGGCCTGGCCGGCCTTATCCCCGCTAATCCGCGTGGTGAACCGCATCTCGCCGTTCTTCGCCTGAAGGAAAAAGACCTTGACGGTGTCCCCTTCCTTGACGGACAACTTTCCGTCCTTGTCCGTCAGCTCGGCGCGGTCGAGGACGCCTTCGCTTTTGCCGCTCAATTGGAGGAAGATGCAGTCGTTCGAGATGGACACGATCTGGGTCTCGAGCGCCTGGCCGGGTTGCAGTTTCTCCATGCGGGATAGGCTGTTTTCAAAAAGGGTCGCAAAGCTATTTGCGTTTTGTTCGGAATTATCTTGCTTCATGCCACGGAGTATATCAGAAAAAGCCATTCGGGATAATCCTCCGGCGGCGAAGCCGGAGGAAAATCATGGGCGCAAGCCGCCCGCCATGCGCGAGCTATACCCGGCTGCGGGCGCTACCTGATCCCGAAGGAACCAAAGTCGATGGCGCAAAAAGGCTGCGCCCTTTCGTCGAACCGAGCGGTCGCCCCTACCCGGAACATGATCCCGAACCCGTCGGTAACGCGCATGCCGAGGCCGCAATCCGAATTCCAGAAGCTCCGCGATTCGATCGCCTGGATCTGGTCAGCGTCCTGCAACACGGTGCCGACGGCCCCGTGGAGGAGGACGAAGATCGGCATCTTGAGCGCGCGCACCGACCAGTTCAGCTGATACTTCTCGAGAAGGCTCACGCCCCAGGCGTGGCTTCCGATCCTTTCGGTGACGTTGAGCACGCCGGGGAACATGCGCCGGTTCGCGAGGCTCGCCTTGTAGTACAGGGGCGCCGCGCGCGCCTCGTCGCCGTACGAGGAGAAATCCGTCCCGTACATCCACTCGAGTTCGGTCGAAAGCGGTATGTCGAAGGGGGGGACCAGACAACCCGAGGTCGTCAGCGTGCGGAACTCCCGCGAGTCGCCGAAGGCCGAAAGGCCCTGCTGATAGGCGGCCGAAAGATAGAAGCCCTTTTGCGGGAAGATAAACGAGTCGAAGAGCAGAACCTTGAGCGAGACGAAGGCGAGCGGCGCGTCGGTGACCGAGGGCCCGGCGCTGATCTCGGGCAGGTCGTCATCGCGTGAGGGATATCGATCGTAGCGAAGCCCGGCGGCGATCTCGGAACGGTCGAATGGGGTGACGCCGACCCGGAAGGAGGTCGATTGTTCCTTGACCTCCGAGGAAATCTTCTTCGAGTCGCCTGAAACGTACGTGTCCGTGTCCGTATCCGCCCGAAACGCGAGTTCGGCGAAGAGGCGGCCCTCCACGGGCTGCAAGAAAGCGACCGCGACCTCGGGCCGGTCGTTGATCCCGAAATCGAGCGAGAGCTTCGCCTCCGGAGTGGTCAGTCCCCGGAGCACGAGACCCGGGGAAAGGACGTTCTTGCTCGCGAGCGTTTCCCCATAGGTCAACGCCGAGGAATACCCCAACCGCACGGACTGCTTTTGCGCCGTCCGCTTCTCCACCCGCAAAACAAGGACGGTGTCGTTTCCCCGAGCGGTCTGGTAGAACCTGATCGATTGATACAGGCCCAGCTGGTCGATCCATGAAAGGAACGCTTGCCCCTTTCCCTCGTCGAAGGGCGCGCCCTCGAGCGTCTCGAGCCGCGCGACGAGCTTCGCCCGTTCCTTCCCGGAGACGCCCTCGACGTCGACTGCGGTAATCGGCGGGACCGCGGGCCTCGCGACCGCCTTCGCCGGGATGCCGAGCGCGTCGATGCGCCGCTTGAGCGCGACGAAATCCTCGTGATGCGCCAATGCCGCGTTCTTCCCGAGCGCCAAGATCTCCTCGCCGCGCAGGAAATCGGTCGTCTGATATCCGGAGAGATCGACGTTGAGGACATAATCCGCGTGGGGGACTTGCGCCTCCACGTTCTGGGCCATCAGGATATCCATCGTGCGCTTGAGCGTCACGACCGGCGATGAGCTAATCGCGTCATTTGAAGGCTGCTTTCCGCCCGACAGCTGAACCGCGATCACGATGTCTGCGCCCAATTCCCGCGCGACGTCTACCGGCAGGTTGTCGACGACGCCGCCGTCAATGAGGTATTTCCCGTCGAGATAATAGGGCGTGAAAACCCCGGGGATGCTCATGCTCGCGCGCATCGCATCGGTCAGCGACCCTTCGCTCAACACGACCCGTTCGCCCGTTTCGCAGTCGGTCGCGACGGCGCGATATTGGCGGGGGAAGGCGTCGAATGAGGCGGGCATGGAAACGCCGAGGGTAAGCCGATCAAAGAAGGTGAGTATCCGTCGATCCGATAAAAGCCCGCCATTGAACTTGAGTCCCTGACGGTTGAACCCCACGGACGCGAAGTACCGCGAGCGATCGAGGCGATCCCAAAAACGCTCGTCCTCGGGCTGAGTCCGCGCGAAAAAAAGATTGAGCCAATCGGCCCCAAGGGTGATCCGCTCAAGCTCGTCGGAGGTATAGCCAATCGAGTAAAGCCCGCCGATGATCGAGCCCATGCTGGTGCCGACGACGATGTCGACGGGGATACCGACCTCCTCGATCGTCTTGAGAACGCCGATGTGGGCGATGCCCAACGCGCCGCCTCCCTGGAGGACCAACGCGACGCGAGGCCGCTTTTGCGGTCGAGGGGTTTCGGCTCGAGGGGCTTCCGCGCGAAGCGCGCCGAGCGGAAGCGCGCAGAACAGGGCGCAGAGCGCGGCGAGAAGTATCGCCTTTTTACGGTAGCTCTTAGGTGATGTCGTCATTTCGTTCCCTCTCAACGTTGGTGATCCATTGCCTGCGCAGTATAGCATGGCGCGCGGATACGAAAAACCGGGCAAGCCGGACTTTTATCACGGACGGCAGAAACGGGAAAAACGCGCGATTTTCGCGTTTCGGGCGGGAAAAGCGGAAAAAAGCGGCGAATTAGGCGCATTTCCCCAATAAGAAAGTATGACAAGTCGGCGAAGAAATGCTATGATTATAGTGATCGTCAGTTCATCCTGAATGCTAATAATTGGACAAACGGGCTACGAATGACTATCGCTTATCATTGGGATAAGCACACAATATAATCCGATAGGAACTATCGGGTGAAGGATGCCAAAATGGGCAAGAAAATTTACGTAGGAAATCTTAGTTACGACACGAACGAAGCCGGTCTTAACGACCTCTTTCAGCAGCATGGAAAGGTCGTTTCGGCGAAGGTCATCACTGACCGCGACTCCGGCCGCTCGAAGGGCTTCGGCTTCGTCGAGATGGGAACCGAGGACGAGGCTCGCGCCGCGATCGCCGCGCTCAATGGCGTGACCCTCGACGGTCGCCAGCTCAAGGTCAACGAGTCCATCGACAAGCCCCGCAGCAACGATCGCTACTAAGCGTTATCGAACAAAACGAGAAGGCCGCCCGAGCCGAGTGCTCAGGCGGCCTTCGCGCGTTTTAAAGCGCGGTCAAACCCTTACCCCTTCAAGGCGCGATAGAGGCCCTCGACCGCCGCGTCGATGATCCGCTTTCGGTCCGCGTCTGGCCGTTCAAACACGAGATAATCGACCACGGCCGATATGAAGGTAAACGAGACGGTCGCCGCCGACTCAACGTCGTCGATCGCGAACTCGTCCCGATAGCGCGTGAAAAAGTCGAACGTCAGCTTCCTGACCACCGCGTCGCTCCGCTCGCGAATCTCGGCGATGTCGGGACGGGACAGGGAGAGTATCTTGATCTCGCGGTTCAGCTCGCGGGAGCGCTCGTGAACGTCGATCAGGCTTTCGATCAGCGCGCGCAGCCAGCCGCGCTTGTCCGCGCGATAGAGGTCCTCGCGCGAGAGCACATCCTCGTTCGCCTTGACGAAGAGCCCGTTATAATCCGAAAGGATCTCAAGGAAGAGCGCGTCCTTGTCGGCGTAATAGGAGTAAAGGCTCCCGATGGGCACCCCCGCCTCCTTCGCGATCGCGTTCGTCGTCGTCCCGTAATACCCGTCGCGGCAGAAGAGCGCGAGAGCGGCGCTCCGTATCTTGCCCCGCGTTTCGACGCTTCGCTTCTGCTTGGGCTCCCGTATCGTTTTTTTCCGTTCCATATGATGGTTTCGATTGTAGGGCACCCGGTCGCGCGGTGTCAATGTTTTTATGAGTTTTTGCTCATATTATCTTGACACACTCCTCGCTCCTAATTACATTATGAGCAATTACTCATGTTTATTGAAAACCTGAAGAAAGGAGTCATCATGAAAGCATCGGAAAAAGAAGGGAACCCGCTCCTCCTGCCCGCCCTCGCGGTCGGAACGTTCATGTCCGCGCTCGACACGAGCGCCGTTACCGTAGCCGTCACGGCGATACAGCGCCATTTCGCCGTCTCGCTCGCCTCGGTCGAATGGGTCATCACCGCGTATCTCCTCGTCATCAGCAGCCTGCTCCTGACCTTTGGCCGGCTCGCTGACATCCGCGGGCACCGGAGGGTCTACATCGCCGGGTTCGCGACGTTCACCGTCGGATCGCTCCTGTGCGCGCTTTCGTCGGGGATTTATCTCCTTATCGCGAGCAGGGTCGTTCAGGCGCTCGGCGCCGCGATGATGTTCTCCTCGAGCTCGGCGATCATCGCGAACAACGTGCCCGCAGCGCGGCGCGGGAAGGCGTTCGGGATCATCGCGGTCGCGGTCGCCTCCGCGTGCTGCG
>Ga0209098_1004812_pt1 | contig 10359 bp, 7 predicted proteins | sample AD_JPNHW1_MetaG_FD_184429 | JGI IMG/M metagenome (GOLD analysis project Ga0209098, IMG submission 184429) | Active sludge microbial communities of municipal wastewater-treating anaerobic digesters from Japan - AD_JPNHW1_MetaG (SPAdes) (version 2) | ecosystem: Engineered > Bioreactor > Anaerobic >... | reverse complement strand
ACCTTTTTACCTGGCACCAACCGAGTATAAGGCCGAAATTTATTATTACGTGCATCACATGGTGGAATGGAAAACCACCGGGCACTACGAATTATTGAACAAACTTGGTAATATCAGGCGTTTCCAGATGTTTTTCTGGTATTTCCAGATGGTGATTTACCTGGTTTTGTCGTTCCAAAAGCTGGTTTATTTTCATCGAAATCCGAAGGCCGGAATCTTGAAACTTGAAGTAAACTGGTGGTTTGTGTTCAACATCGTTATTTCAGCATTGATTGTGGTGACTTTGGTGGTGAAAATGACGTACGTGCGCGACTTTGGCGACCATATCATTGCCAGTTTTCTCACCGGCATTATTTATTGCAGCTCGCTCACCGAATTATTGCGACCAACTGCCATGCACCAATCAATTACCAAAGCTGAAGAATCTGGCGAGGAATTACCAAAAACCTCAACTTCTGGAATAAAAGAGGAGAAAAAGATCGAAATTCAGCTAAAGCTCCATGCTTTGATGGACGACAAAAAACTGTTTGCTGACAGCCTGATTTCGTTAGGAAAACTGGCCAAACTGGTGGGTGAACCAGCCTACGTGGTTTCACAGGTAATCAACGAAAAAATGGACGCTTCGTTCTACGACTGGATTGCCAAATACCGTGTTGAAGAAGCCAAACGCCTGATGACCGACCCAAAAACCGGCCAATATACTGTGGAGCAAATTGCTGAAGAAGTGGGCTACAACTCCAAGTCGGCCTTCAACAAAGCGTTTAAAAAGTTCGCCGGACAAACACCTTCCGAATTCAGAACAAACAGCATTTCAGAAAATTAACGGGTACGTATTTGCGAATGCGCACACCGTTTTTGCCAGCGCGAACACGCCGTTGGCTTACGCATTCGTTGCATCCGGGCCACTTGCCTCAACTTTGCCCAAAACATTTAAATCCTCAAAGCCATGCAACGAATTTATTACATCGACTGGTTACGTATCCTCGCGATTCTAACCGTTTTCTTTTTCCACACTTCGCACTTTTTCGATCCCATGTACTGGCATGTGAAAAATCCGCAACAATCTGAGTCGGTGCTGATGTTCCTCGGGTTTGTGAACCTTTGGATCATGCCGCTTTTCTTCTTCCTTTCCGGCGCATCGGGTGTGTTCGGCACACGCAAGCCATTTTTATCATTCCTGAAAAGCAAAACACTGCGTTTGCTGGTGCCTTACCTGATGGGCATTTTATTGCTGATTCCGCCGCAGAAATATGTTGAAGCTCTGGGAAATAACAAATTTTCAGGAGGATATTTCGATTTTCTACAGACTTACTTTTCAGGAGGAATGTTTAATTACCACATCGGTTTTACGCCGGGATGGATTGGAATGATCGGCTATCACCTGTGGTTTCTGGGGCATCTTTTCCTGATCTCCATCCTGTTTTACCACCTGATAAAATACCTTGATACCAAAGGCGAACGAATAATGAGCGCAATTAACCGAATGACTTCGTTTACAGGCGGACCGGTTTTGCTGTTCGTACCGGTTGCAATTGCCGGAATTCTGCTAAAAAGACACTTTCCGGATTACACCAGTTGGGCCGATTTTGCCAAATACGCGCTGTACTTTTTCCTCGGCTTTTTGTGCACCAACAACGAGGGCTTAAAACAATCGTTCCTGAAATCGAGGTTCATCGCGCTCGGAATTGGCTTGATTTTGACAGTGATGTACTTTGCCTCGTTTGCAGTAAAAGAGAGCACTTTCGGACAACTCTTCCAGAATAATCAGGTGTACGGATTTTACGCTTTTCAGGAAGTGGCAGGCGCTTTGGTAACCTGGTGCTGGCTGATTTTTATTGTGGCAACTGGCATAAAATACCTGAATCGTGACTCGAAATACCGTCAACCTTTAAATGAAGCAGTTTTACCGTTCTACATTCTGCACCAAACCGTTTTGCTGCTTATTGGCTACGTGGTTGTACAGTGGAACTGGAGCAATTGGGGCAAATTCGGATTTATTGCCGTCAGCGCGCTATTCACCATTTCAGTTGTTTATATGCTTGTGATTAAGCCGTTCAATTTTTCCCGATTCCTTTTCGGGATGAGTAAAAAATAAGCTTTTCAGGAAACAGAAACAAACGCAGGAAGTATCGGTACAGGTACTTTCTGTTCTTTTTAAAGCTGAAACTCACTACTTTTCACCACCCTGATTTTGCCTTCGGTCGGGGTCAGTTCAGACCAAAGCCAGTTGTGGTGAGCAATGAGTTTTTCAGCAGAAACATACGGACGATCTGCCGTGGTGTGGGCGTCGGCAATAATGGTCAGGTTGTAATCATGGGTCAAGGCTGATTTTACCGTGGCATCGACACAAAAATCAGTTGCGCAACCGGTTACAACCAACTCTTTAATATGATTCATCTGTAGGAAATGATGCAGTTGAGTTTGATAGAACGCGTCGTTTACCTCTTTAGAGATGACTACATCTTTAGGTTTGCGGACAATCTCGTCCAGAATTTCCCAGTCCTTGGTTCCAGGCCTGCAATAGTTTTCACGTACTCCGTTATGCTGAATAAAAACCACAGGAAGTCCCTTTTCCCGAAATTTTTCGGATAAGAAATTGATGCGCTCAATAACCTTATCTGCCTGGAAACGGGGTGTCTTGGGAGAAAAAGACACCTTCTGCATGTCGATAATTAGAAGTGCTTTCATCCGGATATATTTCGTTTTTTAATTGCCGGATGGAACTCGCATGTGAGATATTCACCCGTGTTTGTGTTTGACGAACATGCTCGTTTCATTGTTTCTGATTTCTGGTTTATCAAATTTAACAAAGCCTTACGGTTTCTTTGCTGTCAACCTCTCGTTTTTCGTTTTTTTTTCAGAATTTTATCTCCCAAACAGCAAACAAACTCATGACACCAACCGAAATAGCGAAATCGTTAACCGAAAATCTGAAACTCGAAAAATACAAACCCTGCGGCGTTTATTTCAGCGATGTAAAGCCTGAAAATGCACTTGAAATTAAGAAAAAGGGGAATGGATGCGTTGTTCCACTTATTCTGAAAGCCGCAACAGGCGTGGCTTACGTGGTTAGCGAAGAATCGACCGGCTGGCCATGTTCAGCTTTCTATCTTGGTTTTCAGGATACTATTTTTGAAGGAATCGAATATTTCCTGTCAAACAAAGAGGACTTTTTCCGTCCGTGCGAGAAATTTATCCAAAGTCCGGCATTGGCTAAATCGCTCATCAACAATATCAACCCGGTAAAGCCCGATAAGAAGTACGTGGTTATAAAACCCTTGGAAGATTTTTCAGGAAAAGAAAAACCGGAATCGGTATTATTCTTTGTGAATGCCGACCAGTTGAGCGCCCTTAGTTTTCTGATGCACTATGATGCTCCTGAGCGGTTCGACCGTATAATTGCGCCGTTTGCTTCGTCGTGCATGGCCACGATAACTTACCCGCTGAAAATGGCGAGAAACAACGAAGAGCGCGCTATTATCGGCAACTTCGATATAGCCGCCCGTACCCGTATGCCTGCCGATTTGCTGTCGTTTGCCCTACCCTACACTTTTTTGGAGAAACAGGCTGGCTTTATTGCTGAAAGCTTTTTCACCACGCACAATTGGGCTACTATAAAAGAGCGAATTTAAAATTCGGGGCAAAGGGGCTATCCAGCCGGTGGATAACTATCGATTAGTTTGTTTTGCTTTCGGGCGGCCTTCAGAAATTCCCTGACTGACATAGGTTTGTGACCCCTTGAACGGTTCATATCAGAAACCTTGAATAACATGCTTTGTGTTTTAAACAGCTCTTTGTAAAGCTGCAGAATCGGAACTTCAGGGTCCCACGCGTTGATAGCCTCCGACCCAGCCCCGTTTATCTCGATAATCGAAAAACCTTTACCCACTTTCAGCAATTCAGTTGATTCAAACCGAATGTCGAACCGTCCGAAATAAAACTCAGGCATGCTTATAGCAATCTGGTCGATGCATTTGGTCAATTCGGGCGTAATTAAATGACTTGCATTTCGATATAACCCTCCAACCCGAATGCTTCCAATAAACGAGAGCCGCACTAACTCACCGTCGTCCGGAACCATTTCGAGATACTCTTTCTCGAAAGGCATGTGCTCCGATTTTTCGCCAAGATAGAACCCGGCACGAAGTCGCGATCTGGGATTATTCTTAATAAGTTCCTCGAGTGTTGAAACGCCATCGCCATATACATAAGGAAAATACCGCAAGGTAACTGAAATGATTTTCCCGTGATCTTCTCCGGGCATTCGAACATAAAAAATACCGGCTTCTCCGTCGTGTGGCACCGGTCGTTGAAGTACCATCTTTTCGCCGGCCGGATAGCTTGAAATATATTGAAACAAATGATCCTGATCTTCTACCAGCCTCACTCCGTAACCTTGCCATCCCACATCCGGTTTAACTACAACAGGAAAGTTCAATCCTTTTTTGTCCATCATCGACAATGCCTCTTCCAGATCAGACTGCGGACCGCCGCCATTGCGGTGCAAAGTAACGTATTCGGCAAGCCATGCCTGCTGATCTTCGCCAACCTGCCCCATGATGTCGCTTTTTGATTCGCCCCAAAATCCGCCTGTTTCAATCATTGGATTAGAAACAGTAGGCAGAGTGAGACTTCTATATTTCACAGCCAAGGCAAGCCAACGCAAGCCAACCGGGATATAAAAAAGACTGTTTGGAATTTTTTCAGCATGCGAAACAAACCGCTTAACCCCATCGAGCGAAGGCATGCCATTAAACTTGCGTTTGATACTTGGCATCTGCTTTTTGAATACTTTAAAAAACGATGGCGGAAAGTCGCCCATTAAATGGTCGGTATTTTTGCTCCAACGTGGCTTAAACGCATTGCGGAGCCCAAACCCCACAACTACCGCAATTAAAACGATCCAGGCCCAGTAATCCAAATGAACCAAAACCAAATCGCCGAAAAGGATGATTGCAGTAAGAACAATTGATGAATAAATTACTCCTGAAAGTATGGTGATAAAGGCAAAACGACTGAAAGGAATTTTGAACCATCCGCAAGCTACGTAGGTTGGGAATAACAAACCCGGCGTTATCCTGCAAAGCAACAACACTCGAACCAAATTAGTTTCGAGCCATTTTCTCACATTTTCAACCTTTGGACCAATAATCTTAGATCTCAGCCAGGCATTTTTCTGAGCAAAATGGCCAAGTCCATATATAATTATATCGCCTGAAATTATTCCAAGATAAATGCTAACGTATGCATACACGAGCGGCAATCCATGTTCGACTTTTGAAAATGCTGCAGCAAGAATAGCGGCATCTTCATGCAAAAAAGTCATAAAAAAGATAACAATGCTATGCTTTAGCCACAAATAGAAAGATGGATCATTCATAAATTGGGCTTGTATTTTGCGTAACGTTTCCCATTAGCTCAATTGAGAATTCTCCACAAATTTATAAAAACAAAATCACTATTGTCCGATAAAACCTCAGCAACGCATATTCACTTAAAATTTCTCACTTCGTTCGAAATGACAATCAGCAAGTTGTGAGATGAAGGCAGGGAATCTCAGGTTTTCCCCCGAACACCGATAAAACAAAATAGCTTTTCAGTTTTGAAATACCATTATTAGCCTCCTGTAGGCTAAAACCGCTAAAAATGAGTACAAAAGCAATTCTATTTTCTATTTGCACTAAAACTGTATTCTTTTTCAACCCGCGCTATGCGAACCTTAAACAACTCGTACCAGATTTTCCTCCCTTTTACTTGCGCAATGCTGTGCTCTGCATTTTCTTTCCATTTTTTTATCGACTCCAGATCGCGCCAATACGAAACAGTTATCCCGACCTCATTGCGGGCCGATTCCACACCCAGAAAGCCATCCTGTTGACGAGCCAATTCAACCATACGGTCAGCCATTTCTGCATAACCGTTGTCGCCATCGGTTCTGACCGAAGTGAAAATCACCGCATAATAAGGTAGTTGTAGTGTTTCTGCTATCATTACTTAAAATTTCACACTCAATCCAGCGCCAAATAACTGTTTCAATTGAATCCGGGAACCAGTTCCGTCATTTATGCCATCGTCGTTGCGATCAACCGGAACTTTAATATCGTCGTCGTATATAAGATTTGTCAGTAAGTTTGCCGACAGGTATTTATTCACTTTCATATTCAGCCTGAAATCCCAATTAATATCAACGTTTTGAGGTTTTTTAAGGTAATTGGAAAATAAGCCGAGATTCGTAACAGCATCCACATTTTTAGCAACAGTAAATTTAAGCTCGGTTTTAAGTGTTCCCCCCATTTCTGCTCTCGATTTCTTACCCGGATCGACACCAAAAGCACCTGCATCGGCCAATTCTTTGTCAGCTACAAAAGTGAATTTGCCGCTCAATGGCGATAAAAACAAGCTGAATTTATCGGTGGGTTTGTAGTCGAAACCGGCAGCAATGGTGAGGTAAGCGGGAGCCAGCAGACTGGAAATTCGTGTAGGATTATCTTTATCTGAATAGTTGTAACCATCGGCAAACTGTGTCCTGAAATTGGTTAATCCGGTGAAGAACCATTTGCCTCCTTCTGTCATTTTATAACCAACTTTCGAGTTAATTTCCAACTTATCTTCCGATTTTACCAGGTCGCGGCTTTGCTCTTTTAAAAGCCCGTAACCCATATTCAGCGAGTTATCCCAACTCATTCGGTCTTTAGCGTAGTTGGCCGAATAATTAAAAAGTGCGACGCCGGAAACAGAGTTCTTACCTCCGGCAGCCCAGTTCGAGAAAGATACCTGACTAAAATTGATGGAGAAATCACCGGCTTTTTTCCAAAGCTTTGGAGCTTCAGTTTTTTCCTGAGCGGTTGCCAAACCGGCGCAAAACAAGATTAGAATAAATGCTGAGAATTGTTTCATGACTTTTAGAATTTTGATCTGCAATATTATATCAAACAATCAATAAGCAAGCAGTTTTAATCCAAACAAATTCTATACATTAAATTCGTCCTTCCACAAAAATTACATGGCAACAACAATTATTACCCCTTACAAACTAATTGTTAGTTGCCCTACCGAATTTATAGTAGCGACCAAACGATTCGCAATTGCTTATCAAATCGTTGTAATACGCTGGGTACGTTTTCTTCAGGTCGTTGTAATATACATTTTCAACCTTAGGCGGATTGGAATCATACTGATCCATTTGAGAACGAAGGCGGTGGTTTTCGCATCGGCCAGCCATGCGCAGACACAAGGCTGCAAACGGCTTGTTAGCACTCAGTCCTTTTGCCTTCAGGTAATACTGGCGAGCCAGGGTGCAATTGTAATAGTCGTCGTTGTCTTCAAAATCGGAGCTTTGCCGGTTCACCGTCCAGTAATACCGTTTCATCATCCACGAATTGCCGTACTGGCTCATGTTCAGGTAACAATTGGCCACCTGAAAATAGTAATAGGCACGATTTGGGGTCTGCACATTTTCAGCCTTAGACAGATAGTCGAGCAGCGTTTTGACAATGCCAGGCTTGGTGTAACTGATTGTGTCTCCGTTTGTTTTCTGATGCTCGCTGTACATGGTGGCATAAAACGGGTTGGCATCGAGATAAGTGCTGTAGGGGTAATATTTCGAAGTCCACAACGTATCGGCAACCTGCTCAAAACTTTTCAATGCCTGGGTCAAATCATTCTTGCGCACATATTTGGTTCCCAGCAAATCGCACAAACGGTCTTTGTCTTTGCGCAACACATCGAATTCCCATGCCGAGAACTTATCCGATTTCCCTGAATTCTCCAGATCCGCAATTAACCTTTTAACCTGATCGGCAGAATACTGGGCATCGAGGTAAAAGAAATAATCGTCGTAATATTCAACAAATAAGGTTTGCTTTTGGGGCTTTGTTTTCCAGTAAATGCCATTTCGCCAATAAGCCTGATCGCTATAATCGACCTTCCTCAATCTGAATTTCGACAACAGCGCAGCCGCATCGGTTGTATTTCCTTTATATTCCAGCTCGCGGGCCACCGCAAAAATCAGCTTGAAATTTCCGAGAGCAAACTCGCTCATCAATACCGGCTTTACTTCTTCAGGAACAACAGGCTTCTCTTTTTGCGATGTGGTTAGGCAAATCGCTTTAAGCACATCAAGCTGTCGCCTGAATTTCAAATCGGGTCCAGCCTGTTTTTGCAGCGCGTTTATCTCATTCAACGACAACGCGTAATTGCCAGTCATGTAACTCAAGTAGGCTTTGGCCAATCGCCACAGGTTGGGGTTTTCAATTTTCCTGAAATCGGCAGCCTCCACAAAGTGCAGCAAATCGCTGGCATACCTGCGGTCCTCGTTAATCCGGCTAGCCGGATAATCCTTTTGTTCGTATTCCCAGGGTTCGAGCGACGGGCGGAAATTGGTGTAATACGGCGTGTAAATCCAATCTTCAAGCTTGTTGATTTCCCGTAATAACAGAAAACTTAATCCTGAATCGTTAGGTTTCAGGCTATACAGCGTTTTTAGAATTTCCAGCGTTTTTCCGGTTTTTCTGAATCCATCCAACAGCCATACGGCGTGCTTCTCTTCCGTTGTTCGTGCAAGCTGCAAGGTTTTTTCAACCGGAATGCGCTTGTTGTAGTGGTAGAAAATTGCCCTACGCTTATCCGGAGCAAAAGCAAAAACCTGCGCGGCATTAAAATTAAATTTTACACTATCGGACTCGGTGAATGTTCTAAAATAAAGACTCCAGTAGTCAATAATATTTTTAAAGCTGTGTTTCTCAAAATACGCTGAATAAGCCGACTGCATCGTTTCCTTATCGTTATTGTAAAAAGCCAGACGGATGGCCAGAAATGCGTACCGTTGACGTATATCTTCGTCTTTTGTCAACCTTGCACGATTTACAGCTTCGTCGATCAGCTTTCTTCGCTGCGGAACATTGGCATATTCCTGTCGTTCCCACGGATCCTGAATGAGAGAATTAAACGGGTTGCACTTTTTAGCGAAGTTCAGGTAAGATAAAGCTTCTGTATCACGATGCTTATGCAGATAGCGCACAAATGCGTTGGGCGATTCGGAATCATTAATTTCGTCACCCAACTCGTAAACCGCCTGATGAACGGATTGCTCATCCACCTGATTCTTGCAGCGTTTCCGCCAAAGAGCTATATTTTGACTAACGCCCCGATCCATTGGATTCCTCAACAATGCAGCTTCCTGCTCGTAATTCGACGAATAATAAAATCCTGACGAATAATAAAATTCGGAGAAATCTGAATAATTAAATGTTCCGGGATTTAGCAATGTAAAGCGGATATCGTCGCCCAGCGGATAATAAGGGCCACAGGCCAAACTGCGGAACGAAAAGCTACTGATTAAAATCAGTAAAAAAACGAGTGAGCGTTTCATGGTCAAACTGATCTAAGTTGTTGTTGTCGAGGTGGAAAAGAATAACGGTCTGTTCATCGGTTGCGGGAATATATTTCCTGAGCAAGTCAATGGTTTCGTCCAATGTTTGCGCGGTAATCTCTTCGTACTTAACCTTATCGCCTTTCCGAAGAAACAAATTATCGAATTCCCGATCTTCAGTCACTTCAAACCACAAAGGTTTTATTGGTTTCAGGATGGAGTCGAGTTCGTGCGGTTTCGGGGTTATCAAACCGGCGAACCGCTTATTCTGATACACCTGCATCCACGAAAAAACCGGTAATGCGATGTCGAGGTGAAGCGGATATTTTGGAGTTCCGGCCAGGTATTTTTTGAGTTCTTCCGGCGAAAGAATGGAATTGGCATCTTCGCTGGCCAGCGGACTAATCAGGTTATAACACATCAGCACAGCTTTATCGACAGGTGGAATACCCATTTGATCGCGGTATTTATAGGGGTAAAGCCTCAACGTGCACGAAATGGTCTTTTTCGAAACCGCCTTGATCTTCCGAAGCAAATAGAAATAATTGTCTTTGGTTTTTGCGGTCCAGTCGCAATCTAGCTGAATTTCGTTGAAATCACCCAGACGGTCGCCATTCATCTGGTTACTGTAATACTTATTGATCAGGAAAAAAGTATTTGCAGCCAGCGAATCGAGCCCCGAAGCCGACAACTTCGCCAATACTTCATTCTTGATATAAACCGTTGGAACGATTTGAGGCCGTTGCCTGGTGCTGTCGTCGTTCTGCTGAAAACTCCAGATGTTCAATCTCGTTTTTGCAACCGGTATGGCCCCAAAAGTCGCATCAGGTTCCACTTCAAAAAACTTCACGTAAAGCTTCTGTATTTGCTGTTGACGAATACAGTCGAGTTCCTTTTCACTCAAACTGTACGAATTACTTTTCCAGAAATAAAAAGCCCGTCCAACCTTGGGTTTATCACTTTTACATGCCAGCGCTACATGAAAAAGC
>Ga0209098_1004810_pt1 | contig 10362 bp, 15 predicted proteins | sample AD_JPNHW1_MetaG_FD_184429 | JGI IMG/M metagenome (GOLD analysis project Ga0209098, IMG submission 184429) | Active sludge microbial communities of municipal wastewater-treating anaerobic digesters from Japan - AD_JPNHW1_MetaG (SPAdes) (version 2) | ecosystem: Engineered > Bioreactor > Anaerobic... | reverse complement strand
GTTTGTTTATCACGATGGGAACGCCCCAGACACCCGCGTGAAGTTCTGGGTATCTGGCGAGTTCGCTCCACCTCCGGCTTATTCATTCCCCTGGCTTGGGAAGTTCCAACTATCTCACGTAACTGCTTAGGAGGCAGACAATGGCAATCGCAGAAACAGATTTGATTTTCAGACTGTCCGGTGGAGCATCAAACACCGATCCCGCTGCCGCCCTTGGCGGGGCAATGAGCACGGCAGCTGGTGGAATTATCACCAAGACCAAGACCTTCAATTCGATCTTCGATGACATTTCCGGCGCAGAGGCGGCGGCAGGAGATGTGGAATATCGCTGCATCTACATCCACAACGAACACGCGACCCTTCCACTCACCTCGGCAAAGGTGTGGATTGAGGCCAACGTTGCCAACGCCAAGGACATGATCGACATCGGACTTGACCTGGGGGGAAAAGACGCGACGGCAGACACCATTGCCAATGAGTCCACGGCTCCCGATCCTGCCGTGACGTTCGCGCATGATTGTCTTTCCTACGCCACAGGTCTTGCCCTGGGTGACTTGGCAGCCGGGGAAGGGTATGCGATCTGGATTCGGAGAACGATTACGGCGGGCATGACGGCCGACGATGATGAGTTCTTCACTTTAAAATGTCAAGGTGATACTGCCGCATGATTGAAGCCACAAACGCCCTGTGCAATTGGAGTTTAGAGACGCGAGCGGCATATCTTGCTTGCGCCATAGACACTGATGGCTGGGTAGGGCTTCGAACGCTGTGTCGAAACGATAATACGTTTCGGATATATCCGCATGTTGGCGTGACCAACCAAAGCATTGATTTCCTCAAGAGGTTGGCGGCTATTGCAGATGTTCCATTTAATGTGTCACTGAATAGCCACATTGGGCGCGATTCCCGTGGGATTGTTACGCGATCCTCTTGCTGGCAATGCTATTGGAGTTCCCCAATTCATGTGATTCGAATACTGGAAATGGCAACCCCATATCTGGTTGCCAAACAAGATCGTGCTACATGGACGCTGGAATATGCCAAGGGGCGCATTACTGCTAATGGCTGTGTTGCGCGTAGGGCAAGACCATATACACAGAGAGATTGGGATTTAGCAGAGATGGTGATCGCCGCCAATGGTCATGGTCATTTTAGGCGTCCGCCACAACTAGTTGTAGAGGTCTAGATGCTCGGCCATTCCTTTCTGAAGCATAGTTTCCTGAAGCGGGCTGCGGCGGGCGTTACCGCCGTGGCCGCTCAGGTCGTCGCTGCCTTCAAAGGGAGAGCACTTGCCGCTGCACAGGTGATTTCGGCTTTCAAGTCACGGGTCGTCACGGCCGTGCAGATGGTCTCGGCTTACAGGGTACGCGCAGTCATCGCCGCTCAGATCAGTTCAGCCTTCAAGTCTGTGCAGCAGATGTCGGCTCAGGCTATTGCGGCCTTCAAGTCCCGTGCGCTTGTCGTGGCACAGGCCGTCAGCGCGTACAAGGCGCGGAGCCTTGCTGCCGCTGTTCTGGCAAGCGCGTACAGGGCGCGAAATGCTATCACGGCTCAGGCGATTTCAGCCTACAAGTCCGTCCAGCAGATGAGCGCACAAGTCATCTCGGCGTTTAAGGCCGGGGGACAAGTGGCTGTTCAGATGGTGAGCGCCTTCAAGTCGGGCGGGATCGTAGCCGTCCAGGTTATCTCTGCCTATGCCTCCAAGGTCATCATCTCTGCTCAGGTCGCCGTGGCGTACCGGGCGCGGAACATCATCTCAGCCACGGTGATTGCCGCACACAAGAGCAGGGCGCTCATCGCCGCCACCCTTGTCTCTGCATGGAAGGCCGGGGGGCGGATAGGCTCAGAGATTGTCTCGGCCTACAAGTCCACGGTGCTGGTTGCGGCTCAGACTATCTCAGCGTACAAGAGCAGGGTCGTCATCGCGGTGCAGACAATCAGCGCGTTCAAGTCGCGAGTGCTGGTCGGGGCATCCCTGTCTACGGCCTACCGTTCTGTTCAGTATGTGTGGACGACACTTGCAAGCGCGTTCCGTACCTTGTTTTATGCCCTCTTCAAGTCCCTGCCCGTGCGCGACCTGCCAACCGTTCTTGCCGTGGCGGACCTGCGCATCGGTTCGCTGCCCGTGCGTGACGTGTCAACTTTCATGGAGGTAGCCAATGGCTGAATATAAGTTTGTACGCGGAGACCGCTACGCGCTGACCTGCCCTCTCACAAAAGACGGCGCGGCGTTCGATGCGACCGCATGGACCGTGAGCGCCACGCTCGGGCAGGGAGATGTCATCAAGGCGACCACGGAGGCAGAAGTCCCCGGCGCGCTCGGTGTCGGCAGGCCGACCCTCACCGTCCAGGGAACATCGACTGGTTGTACGGTGACGATCTGCAACTCGCTGCTCCTGCCGGAGGGGCTGTATGATCTGGAAGTCCATGCGACGGACGGCACGGTGGCCTACACGTGGCCGACGTGGACCATCCACGTGACCGAGCCGCAGCGGGTGTAGCATGGCGAACAACCACAAGAACTTCGCGGAAACGACGCTGGCTGCCGCCATCACCGATACGAGCGGCACGAGCATCACCGTCACATCCTCGGCCTCGTTCCCTGCTGCGCCCTTCATCATCGGCATTGACACGGAGTGCCTGCTGGTCACGAACGTCAGTGGCACGACCTGGACGGTGACGCGGGGATATGAGTCCAGCACGGCGGCGACGCATGACAACGGTACGTCCATCTACCACGACATCAGTGCGGGAGAAGTGGACAGTATCGACACGAAGCTCGCGAAAGCCGGCGGCACGATGACGGGCGCCATCAACATGGGGAATCAGGACATCGCCTACTTGAAGCTCCTGCAACTGAATGGCGAAATCGACGACGGCAATTCGGGAACCGCCAAGACAATCGACTGGAACGCGGGCACGGCTCACAAAACTACGCTGACGGGGAACGTCACGCTGGCCTTTACGGGGTATGGACCAGATCGATGTAGTGGTGGCACGATCACGGCAAGTGACTACATGAACGAGTCGTTTCTACCAAGCTACGGTGCCGATGACAACAATGGCACCGCATGGGTGAGCAATACGATGCCTGCGTGGTGGAAGTACCAGCTAGCTGCTGCAAAGACGGTAACAACCTACTCGCTCCGCACCTACTACGACAGCGCCAACTTCCTTCTGTGTGACTGGACGCTGCAAGGTTCCAACAACGGGACTGATTGGACAACGATAGACACTGTTACCGGAGGATTTGGCAGTGGAGAGAACAACACAAAGAAGTACTTTGTGGTTGACTCTCCAGGTTCGTATCTCTATTACAAGATTGTCATCACCGCCGCCACAGGTGGGGCGACAACGAGAGTCGCTATCACGGAGATTGAACTAATAGACTCTGGCGTTAGTGATCCCTCCGCCCCCTGCTTCCTTGCCTTGAAGCTCGTTCAGGACGCGACGGGCGGGCGAGTGGTCACATGGCCCGCAACCGTCAAGGGTTCCCCGGTTATCAACCAGGCGGCCAACAGTGTCAGTAATGTCCTCTTCTACTGGGACGGCACGAACTACTACACCCTCAACGGCCTCCCGTGGGTAGCTGCTCCCGCTGCTGCAAACTCGGCAGGATTCGCTGGTCAAATGGCGTGGGACACGTCGTATTTCTACATCTGTACAGCGGCAAGCACGTGGAAGAGAGTCGCAATAGCGACATGGTAGGTGAGCCATGACAGCAGGTTCAGTCATTCTGGAAGATGACGGCAACGGCGGGTTCACGGAGCGGCACATTGCGAAGACCCCCACAGAACTGAACGCGGGCGGGGCTGACTTGTCGGCCTGCTGGCCTGTCGGCTCTGTCTTTACCTCCGTCGTTTCAACCAACCCCAACACCCTGCTCGGCTTCGGTACATGGTCAGCGATCGCGGCGGGGCGGGTACTCGTTGGACTAGACAGTGGCGATACCGACTTTGACACCGTAGAGGAAACGGGGGGTTCTAAGACCGTCCAGTCCTCGGCACAGACCTTCACGGGCGATACCAACACAACGTCCGCCGCCAACACAGGGGCAACGAAGATCGGCTCTACCACGTCTACGGCAACCTTGAAAGCGCACACGCACACCTTGACCCCAACGGGGACAAACACCCCCGGTGCGGCAACGAGTGTCGTTCAGCCGTACCTCGTCGTGAACTTCTGGCAGAGAACAGCATAGGAGGCTCAATGAAAAAGCAGATTCCAACGTGGCTCATGTGGCTCGCGCTCGTCCTCCTCGCCTTCACGGTCGGGGCGAGCTGCTATGTGATTTTAGAACGAGTGTCGGAAGTTCCCGCTCCGACCGGGGTGCAGGTTGTACCATATCCGCTCATGGACGCAGGCGGGTATGACACACCGCAGACCGGCAACGTGGGCGGCGAGATCTTCATCGTCGACAGTGCGCAATCCTTCTCAAAGTCCGAGTGGCGCATCAGTATCGACAACTGGACCGTGTTCAAGCAGTACACGGTGCCCGTCCTCACGTATGACCGCACGGCCGCCAACCATGACAAGGTCAAGTGGAACGTTCTTGACGCGTCCTTCATCGTCATCGACGAAGGGATCCTTGGGCCCCTCGCCTGGAACGACACCGGCGAGTACGTTGGCGCGCAGGCGGCCCTTATCTACACGCTCGACGACGTGGAGTACATCGCTTGGAGCACAGCGTGCTACCGGTCCGCGTGTTACGGCGGCGCCCGAAAGTGGCGCTTCGGAGGTCTATGATGGAGAGCCGCAGACCCTGGTGCTTTGACTGCACGCTGAAGCCGAAGATCATCGACAGTCTGTCCTATTGTCCTGAGCCCGACGTGAAGGACCGGCCGACGCACTGTCCGGAGAGTCGGGCACCGAAGGCCACCAGTAGGATCATGACCTGGCTGCTCGTGGGCGTCTTGCTCGTGGGTTCGTTCACTCTGGGCTACCGCACCGGCAGTCCGATCGTTCCCGTCCCCTCGCCGGACGATGTCGGCGTCCAGCTGGCGTCGCAGACCACCATCCTCTGCCCGTCGTACCTTTCCTATGCCGACCAGACGCGGCTTGAGAAGGGCACAGGCCTGGAAGGCGTGGACTTCATCTACTGCGAGCGTCAGACGGGGATTGACGCGCTGACCCTCATGGCGATTGCAGCGCATGAGTCAGCGTGGGGAAGCAACAACTGGAGTAAGCGGTATAACAACGTCATGAGCTGGGGCATCAGCGACAGCGACCCGGACCGGACAACGTATGCGAGCAAGACGTTGAACGTCCTGGTCGCGGCTGCCGGGCTGAAACGGCTCTACCTCACCCAGGGAGGTACGTACTGGGGCGGAGAAGCGACGCTCGTGGGCATCAACCGGTACTACGCCAGCGACAAGGGCTGGTCCGCGGCCGTGCTCGCGATCGTCAAGGAACTCGAGAGTAAGTTGACCGAGCAGCAGCGCATGAAACGCTGGTGCGTGAAGACAGCACTCTTTACCAGTGACGTCGTGTTCGATTATGAACATCTAGTGACTGGCTGGGCGCTGTACAAGACAAACAAGGCCGTGGTTACGGCCGGGAGGTAACAATGACGTCCGCAGAACTGACAAGTCTCATCTGGAAACTCATTATCGCCATCGCCCCTATTATCGTGAGCGTGGTGGCGAAACTTATCACAGACATGGTCGCAAAGATGTCTACGGAGAACCGGGCCAAGCTGGAATACTGGGTGGATGTCTTCGTAAAGACCGCGCAGATGCTGGAACCTGACCCGCAGAAACGCAAGGAGTGGGTCATGGAGCAGATTGCAAAGCTCTACCCCGACGTGGACAAGGAACAGCTCTCAGCCTTGATCGAAGCCGTCCTCGCAGAAATCAAGCTGGAAAGCGGCACCGATTGGAAGGCACTAGCACCTGATGTTTCAGCGCCTGTGGCGTAGGTTGAAGCGTCCTCTCCATCTTGGCAGAGCATTATGGTGGTGCCGTAACGCTATCAGCGTAACGCTGCGTGCGTTATGGCGTGGAATTGCCAAGATCGGAAAGGGTATCTGGTGGGTATTCAGTGACGCAGCGCGGGCAAAGACGCTCTGGAGGTTCCTGCTCTTTCTCCTTGCTCTCCTGAGTGCGTTCGGGGTCATCAGCCTCGACGCGCACTGGTATCAGCTGTTCAGTTTCGACGCGCCCGCGGGCACGTACATACCGTTTATCTGGAGGCTCCCATGAGACGATTACAGGTCATTCTCACCGCGCTAGTCATTGTCGTTCTTGCAGCTCTGATGTGCTGGAAACCTGCCGTGGCAACACCGAATACCGGACTGACCCAGGAGGCGCGGACGGAACTAGCGAATGCGCTGAGGCACTAGGGTGAGGGCTGCGCCGGTAGCACAGCCCTCCTATCGGGAAAAGAAGGCTCAGATGCGTCACATCGTTCGCCTCGTTATCATTCTTGCTGTTGCTCTCATGGTGTCAAGCGGCTGTGCGCCAATGACCGTCACAGGGAAGTATTTCAATGCCCCTGCCGAGGATGCTCGTCACTGGGTCGCCCCCGCGCAGGTCACGCGGTACAACTCCGTTGATGCAGCGTGGGCCGCTCTCGAGACGGGGTACGTTTACCGTACTGACGACTGGATGATTGCCGATCACTGGGGGCAGAGTATCAGCGGCGGTGTTGACACATGGCTGCGTCCCGTGGAGACACAGTATCTCATCGACCATTACCCTACGGAGCATGGGATGGACTGTGAGGACGGTGCCGCGTGGCTCGCTTCTGCGCTCAAGGCGCAGGGATACGATGCGTGGCTGTGTGTCGGGACAGTGACGATGGACTCGAGCACCTACGGCCACGCGTGGTGCATGGTCCACGCGAACGGCATCTGGACGACCTACGAGACGACGACGGACAGCATCGCAGAGGGGCTTCCCGTCATCTACGACGAGAGCGGCGTTCTGCTTGTGAAGTACACGCTCTCCTGGCGGACAAATGGAGAGATCGTATGGCAGAATCTCCTGACGGGGGTTCGCATCGAACCGCTCGGCCCCATTCCTCCTTCCATGATCGCGCAACTCAAGAAGGTGCTGGAATGAGCGTCGTTGTCGGACTAGTGAAGGACGGCCATGTCTACATGGCCGCTGACACGCGGGCATTGCAGGATTACGAGATGAGCTACTGCAAGAAGCTCATCACCAGCACGCACAAGCAGTTTGGTCTGTGGGCCATCGGCGCGTCGGGCTACGTCCGCAATCTGGAGATCGCGGCGGAGCTGGACCTGCCGACGCTCACCCGGGCGCAGAAGAAGACCACCACGCTCCACGATGTCAGCCGCGCGTTCTTCGACGCGGTGCGCGAGGAGGTGGAGAGCAGGGGCGTGCTGAACGGTGGCAACTCCGAAACATCGTTTCTGCTTGGCGTGAAAGGCCGGCTGTTCTCGGTCGACGCCACGTTCTCATTGCGCGAGGAAGAGAACCTGTGCGCCATCGGTAGCGGCAGCGACTATGCGGAAGGTGCGCTGTGGGCGCTGCTCACCTACTGTCCTGACATGCCGCCGGAACAGATGGTGCGCGCAGCGGTCGAGAGCGCGGCACACTACAATGTGAGCGTCGGCGGCGACATCGACGTGGCGGTGCTATGACTGTCGTCACGATCAAGCAGGCGGGAGCCGTCGAGGTCATGAGTTCCGGTGATTGGCACGTCGGCTCGGCTGAAACGGATTACAAGGCACTGGAGAAGTCAGTCGACACGGCAGTACAGGAAGATATGGACGTTGTGCTGCTTGGGGATATTCTCGATACCCCCACCCGCACGGCGCTCACCTCTCCGTGGGAGCAGTCCATGTCGCCACGGGAGGCATACCGTTATGCCGATAATCTCCTGAAGAAACTGCAGGAAAAGCGGAGAAGGGTGCGGTGCGGAGTCCTGGGGAATCACCCGTGGCGCGTCGAAAAAGACAGCGGACTCAACCCCGAAGAAAATCTGTACGAGAGCAACGGTATCGTCAGTCTGCGCTTCTCGGGCGTCGTCCACTATATCCTGTCTGACCACAACGGCGGCTCCGTCCTCTATCTCCATCACACGGCAAGAGGGGGGAGAAGGGCGGGCGCAGGAGTCAATGCCGCTGAAGACCTGACTGACATCGTGGAGGCAGCGGACGTGTACTGCGCCGGACACTCCCATCGGTTGGGCAGCGTCCCCATCCAGCGGTATCACCTGTACTCCTCCAAGAAGGGGGACGAGATGCGGGCAAGGACAGCGTACCTCGTCAACTGCGGGTCGTTCCTCAAGTACGAGGAAGGGTACGGCGAGCAGAAGCAAATGGCTCCTTTGCCCATCGGCACTCCCATCATCACGTTGCCTGAACGCCGAGACCGCGAGCAGATCCAGGTGGACATCAGAATGTGGTAGTGGGGTTCGAGACGGCGAATGCCGCGTAGCACCCCCGGTACGTTCCCGCCCGCTACCGCAGGGGCGGGTTATTCATTCCGTGAATAGATGTTATGCGTTTGGATAGTCACTCCACCTAGAGCCAAGTGGAGTGACTTTGTGACATTGACGCGCCGAACAGGTAGGAAATATCCCCATAGCCGACATTCGCGGACAATGCCGCCACGGGGCGACGCCATTGCCGCCACGGGTTGACTCCAGAACTACGCGGGTTTTCGTAGAAAAGTGAAACGGCTTGCGTCCAAAAATCGGCGGATTGTGGACACGTTCCCCGGATATGTCGGTTGCGTGGACATGACCCGTGTGGATTTCCGGCCCTAGGAAGAGATTTCAGATTGCCTGCCTTGTCCTTGCACGTCTTTTCTCGTTCCTTTCGTCTCCGTTCACCGCTGTGCGCCACACGCGAAATGGCTGGGTCTGCGCGCGCTGGAACGGCCACCGGAGAAAGAGCAGAAGAAGAACCCATTTGACCTGACGTAATTCGTCACAGAAGCCATACGCTTTCTGTGACGAAATGCAAAAAGCCCCTGCACCTGCCGAAGCAGATGTAGGGGCTATCGTTTTGTCTAGGCCGCTTCTTCGATGTCTTGCTTCTCCGTTCTCTCCATCCACCAGTCGAACATTTCCTGTCCATTCGCCCAGGACGTTTCTGTCTGCTTGCCCTTCTCGATCCTGCGGTCTACAGCGTGTTGGCACGCAGCGATATAGGCTTTCTCAATTCCGGGCCAGCGTTGAAACTGTCGCTCACGCTCTTTCGGCCCCGCCATAGGACAGCCGATACAGCCGAGCCGGTCAAACCCCTCGTCGTACAGGGAGCAGTACGGCAGCCGGCGCTCGTTGATGTACTGCCAGATGTCGTTGCTCGACCACATGAAGATCGGATTGACATTCTCCTTGCCCGTGAGCCTTGCTATATCCACTTCTGCCCTACTTGCCCGCTGTTGACTTTCCTCGGCTCGGATGCCCGTGACGCACGTTCGACCTTCCCCGCCATGTTCTTTCAGGATTCGGCAGCAGTACCGCATGAGCCTTGTCGGGGGTGTCATCATGCGTTCGATGAGGGCATACATCGTTTCCTTGGGTCGTTCCCAGTGGACTTCGGGGTACTGACTGCGGATGAACGTCACCAACTCGGGCGGGTCAACCGTCGTGAAGTTGTAGTGCGCGTCATACTTGACTCCGGCCCGCTTCACCAAATCCAGCATCACTGTGGAGTCCTTGCCGCCGCTGAAGGCCACATAATACCCATCTGGCGGTTCATGCTTTTTCAGCAGGCGGATGGATTTCTCGGTGAGGATGTCGAGGCCGAAGATATTGGCTTCATAGAGCCTCATGCTTCACCTGGAAACACAAAGCCTCACGTTGGGCAACGCGGGGCAGAAGCATGGTAGTGTTTCGCGGATATGCCGCGATCCACTGGGCAGTTGAAATGATACGCAGATAGACAAACTTGTCAAGAGGAACAAACAACAAATCTTCACGCTGCCTCCTGCATGTTCTGATAACAGGATTGCTGCTCGGTGCACCACTGACACTGCTTGCAATACTGATGCGGGAAGGCACGCAGAACATCCATGCCGCCAACCTGGACAAGCGCGTACTGCTGTTCGATTTCAGAACCCACAGACGACGCCCATTTCACGGCAGACAGCACATCCTTGCGCGTGAACGTCTTGGCCTCGTCCGTTCTGTATTTGGTGAAGTACAGGTGGCCGGACACGACATCACAGCCTGCCGCCTCCATGACCGCCCATGCGTAGAGCGCGACCTGCTTGTCGGGACGGTAGGGCTTGCCCGTCTTCCAGTCCCAGACGTACCCGATGTCGCCGTCCTTGTACCACAGGTCAACTTTCATGACGATGGGCCAGTCGCATCCGGGTAAGGGCATCCGCAGCCATTCCTCAGCGTGACGGCCTTCGCCGCTGCATTGAGAGGGGATGGAAACGG
>Ga0209098_1004809_pt1 | contig 10363 bp, 7 predicted proteins | sample AD_JPNHW1_MetaG_FD_184429 | JGI IMG/M metagenome (GOLD analysis project Ga0209098, IMG submission 184429) | Active sludge microbial communities of municipal wastewater-treating anaerobic digesters from Japan - AD_JPNHW1_MetaG (SPAdes) (version 2) | ecosystem: Engineered > Bioreactor > Anaerobic >... | reverse complement strand
TCGTCATGGTCTTCAGGGTCTTGACCCAGTAGGCCTGGGCTTCCTTGGACATCCCGGGGGTTCCGAAGACGCCGCGCCAGACCTCGTAGGTCACGTTGATGCCGGTCTCCTTGACGGTGGGGATGGAAGCCAGCGGGCCGCTCCTGCGCGTGGGGGAGCTGATCGCCAGGGCGCGGACCGTGCCGGCCTGGATCTGGGGAATCGCTTCGCCGACGCCCGTGGAGACAAAGGCCACGTTGCCGCCCAGCAGGGTCGTCATCGCCTCGCCGCCGCCGTTGAACGCGACGTAGACGAGCTTGGAGGGATCGATGCCCGCGCCCTTGGCGACCTTGCAGAAGGCCAGATGATCCATGTTGCCCACGCCGGAACCGCCTGCGAACTTGACCGCTCCGGGATTGGCCTTCACGGCGGCCATCAGCTCCTTGAAGGTCTTGTAGGGGGAATCCGCGCGGACCAGGAACACCTGGTAGTCGGTGATGAGCTTGGCGATGGGCGTGAGCTCGGTGTACTTGGCCGGGAAGGTGCCGTTCAGGGAGCCGATGATGAGGGGCGGCGAGAAGACCGTCAGCTCGTAGTTGTCCTTCGCCTTCATCTGCATGTAGGCGAAGCCGATGGCGCCGCCCGCGCCCGGCTTGTTGAGGACGGAGTTGGGCGCGGGGTAGAGCTTCTCGGTGTCGAGGGACCGGCTGATGGCGCGGGCCAGCGCGTCGAAGCCGCCGCCAGGATTGGCGGGAGCCACGATCTCGAGGGGCTTCGAGGGATAGGCCTCGGCAGCGAAGGAGAAGCTGCTCGCGAGGACGGTGAACGCCATGACGGCGGACCTTATGGACATCTTCCTGCTCCTTTCGTTCCAGGCCCCACGCTGGGACCGTCGGGTGTGGAAAGTCTGGTGCGGCGTTGCGGACGCGTCTGTAAGAGGGGGCATGATTCGCACGTAGGTGTCCGTCCTACACCCCGGGGTGCTCCACCTGGAACCGCGAATGACGCGAATGCGCGCTGCGCGCTTGCGCGAATGAAGAACCTTGGCCGGAAATAACGGATCTTCGTTCCACTTCGCGCCCATTCGCGAGAATTCGCGGTTCCCTGCTTTTTTCGCGTCATTTCGCGGATTTCGCGGTTCCCATCGTCTGCTTGCCCGGTTGGAACGCTTGTTCCGGCTTCATTCCCGGATCTGGCGGATGACGTCGATCACCGTTCCGTCCCGGTATTCCACGATGCCGACGATCCGGTCCGTGTGCGCGACGGGATCGGGGCGTCCGGTGATCCGTTCGGCCAGGGCGGCGAGCTCCTCGATGTCCACGAGGGCGAGGCCGCCCTTGACCAGGGCTTCCCGGAGATCCGGGCGCCGGGGATTGACTGCCGTCCCCCGGTCCGTCACGACGAGGTCGACGGTCTCCCCCGGCGTGACGATGGTGTCCACCGAGGGGACGATGCTGGCGGTCCGCCCTCGCGTCAGCGGCGCGACCACGATGGTGAGGGCCGATCCGGCGGCCGTGTCGCAGTGGCCTCCGGAGGCCCCCCGGATCACGCCGTCCGAGCCGGTGATGACGTTGACGTTGAAGTCCGTGTCCACCTCCAGGGCGGAGAGGACGACGGCGTCGAGGAGGTTGACCGCGGACCCGCGGACGCCCGGGTTCGCGTAGAAGGAGGCGTCCACCTCGAAGTGGTTCGCGTTCACGCCCAGGGACCTGCCGGCCTCCATGTCGAAGCTCTGGACGTCGAAGAGCGCGCCCACCAGCCCCTCCTCGTGCATCTTCACGGTCTGGCTGGTGATGCCGCCCAGGGCGAAGGAGGCCCGGACCCCGAGGTCGAGCATCCGGTCCCGCAGGAACCTGACGGCGGCGAGGGACGAGCCCCCGGACCCGGTCTGGAAGGAGAAGCCCTCCCGGATGACCCCGGCGGCCTCCATGGCGTCCACGACGCGCCGCGCGATGAGGAGTTCCCGGGGGTCGCGCGTCATGCGGGTCGCCCCCGCCGAGATGCGCTTCGGGTCCCCCACGGCCTCCACTGGGACGATCCAGTCCACGAGATCCTGGCCGATGCTGGCGGGAACGGCCGGATACTCCTCCAGGCCGTCGGTGAGGAGCACGACGGAACGGGCCACCCGCGCGTCCACCATGGCGTAGCCCAGGGAGCCGCAGGCGGACTTCCCCGTCCAGCCCCGGGCATTCCCGGCGCGGTCGCAGGAGGGCACGCCCAGGAAGGCCACGTCGGGCTTGAGGCTACCCTCCAGCAGGGCGCGCGCCCTGCCGCCGTGGGAATGGATGACCACGGGGACGTCCATCAGGCCGCGGGAGACGGCCTCCGCCAGATCGCCGCGCAGCCCGGAGGTGTAGATGCGCCGGATGACGCCCCGCGCGCAGAGATCCTTCAGGGGCGCATGGACGTTCGTCAGGGAGCTGGAGGCGAGGGTGAGGTCCCGGAGGCCCAGCCTGGCGACGGCCTCCATCACCAGGTTGACCACGATGTCGCCCTCGCGGAAATGATGGTGGAAGGAGACCGTCATCCCGCTCTCGAGGCCCGACTTCCGGATGGCCTCCTCGATGGACCCGAGCAGCTTGGACGGCCTGCCCGCGGAGAGCAGCTTGCGCGAGGCGCCGGGGTCCCGGCTCCAGGCGCCTTCGAAGGGGCGCATCCCCTCCGGGATCTCCCGACGGAGAAGATTCTTCCGCATCATCACGCCTCCCCTGCCAGCTCGAGCACCCTGCGGGCGCGCTCGACGATGGGCTTGTCGATCATCTTCCCGTCCAGGGACGTCACGCCGGAGCCCCGTGCCTCGGCTTCCTCCGCCGCCTGGAGGATGCGCCTCGCCTTGAGGACCTCCTCCTTGCGCGGCAGGTAGGCGGCATGGACCACGGGAATCTGGTTGGGATTGATCACGGACTTCCCGTCGAACCCCATCTGCTTGACGAGGGCCACTTCCCTGGCGAAGCCCTCCTCGTCGGCCACGTCCGAGAAGACGGTGTCGATGGCCATGAGGCCGGCGGCCTTGGCGGCGATCACGATGCGCCCCCGGGCCTCCGCCAGCTCGACGCCCTCCCGGGACCGGGTGGTCTTCAGGCACGTCACGTAGTCCTCGGCCGAGAGGGCGATGGCGACCATCCGCGGGGAGGCCTTGGCGATCTCGTAGGCGTTGATCACGGCCAGGGGGCTCTCCAGGGCCGCCATCAGCCGCACGGAGCCCGCGGGGCGCCCGGAGGTCCGTTCCGCTTCCGCCACGAGCTCCTCGAGCTGCCGGATGTCCCCGGGGGTTTCCGTCTTGGGCAGCCGGACCACGTCGATGCCTGCCGCCACCATGGCCTGGATGTCCGCCACGGCCCAGGGCGTGTCCAGGGCGTTGGGTCGGACCACCCGCTCGGTCCGGCCGTAGTCCAGGGCCTCCAGGGAGCACCGCACCAGGAGGCGCGCCGCGTCCTTCTCGCCGGGCGAGACCGAGTCCTCCAGGTCGAAGATGATGGAATCGGAGCCGTAGATGTGGGCGTCCTTGACCATGGCCGGGTTGTTCCCCGGCACGAAGAGCATGGTGCGTCGCAGTCTGGCGATCATGACGTGGCCTTTCCGGAAGCTCGGTTGCAGGCGGCCAGGACCCTGGCGCGGATGGTGCAGTCCAGGGCGCTCCGGTCCCGCACGGACACCCGTGCCGAGGCCACGCCGGCCTCCGCCAGGGCCTCCCTCACGGCCCGCTCCACGTGTCCCGCGAACCGCCTGTCGGGGCACTGGATCTCCAGGCTCAGCCCCGGCGCGCCCTCGCCCGGGGGCTCCACGAGGACGGAAGCGTCGCAGGACTCCAGCGTCCCGGCCATTCCGATCTTGATGATCTCCATCGGCATCCTCCTGGTCTCAATGTCTTCCGTTCCCGGCGGCGAGCCTCGCGAGGACCGGCGCCGCCTCGTCCGAACGGAGGTAGACCGCCGTCGCGGGCGGCACGAGCTTCAGCACCGGATCCAGGTCCCCCGCCCGGAGGTGGTTCCGCACCTGGGAGGCGCTCACGGGAACCCCGTCCACGGCCAGCCTCGGAATGATGCGGACCTCGATCCCCGCGGGGGGCAGTTCCTCCTCCAGGGCCTGGTTGTAGGCCGAGGTCACCCGGCAGTAGGGTTCCTCCCCGAGGTAGCGCCGGCTGATCCCCAGCGCGGGGGCGATGCGCCGGGCGAAGATGCGGGCGTCCAGCCGCGCATGGACCTGCTCGACGCCGCCGGGGCAGCCCTTCAGGAAGTAGGACGGGAACGTCGCCCGGGAGACGAGGTAGTCCGAGCCGGGGACGACGGTGAGGTTGGGGATCGCCGCGGTCGCCTCCCGCACCAGCCGGAGCCGGACCTCCGCGGGGAAGGCCGAGGCGTCCTCGGCCACCACGAACAGGAAGACCCAGGCGCTCTCGGCGGCGGCCGTGCGGATCAGGTGCAGGTGCCCGAGGGTGACCGGGTTGCAGTTCACGACGAGCGCGGAGACCGGAGTCCCGTCGCGGCGGAGGGACGCCAGGTTGTCCGTCCAGCGCCGGAGGCCGTCCCCTTTCTCCAGGAGGGTCACGAGGTCCGGGACCTCCTCGATCCTCCGGTAGCCCATGGAGGCGAAGAGGCGCTCGTAGCGCGGCTTGGTGAACACGAAGGGGCTGGCGATCCCCCGGGCCGCGGCCTCGGCTTCGAGACGGGAGACCAGGGCGGCGGCGATGCCCTCGCCCTGCAGGGAGTCCTCCACGGCCAGGCACTTGAGGATCCTCCCGGCCAGGGAGCCCGTGCCGACCATCCGTGCCCCGGAGAACAGCGCCACGGAGTAGTCGATGTCCGGCTCCCACTGGAGGCCCCGGGCTTCCAGGAACGCGTCCAGGGCCCGCCTGTCCTCCGGCAGGTAGGGAGGATAGACCCTGGGTTCGAGCGGGAAGCAGTCGGCCATCGCGATCCAGTAGAGAGCCGCCGCCCGGGAGCCGCTATCGGACCATCGCCCTTTCTCGTGTCGGTGTTTGTCCTACACGCGGCCTTCAGGAATCGCCGATGAGCTTGTGCTTGAAGGCGTAGTGGGTGATCTGGGCGTTGTTCTCGAGACCCGTCTTCTCGAGGATCCGGGCCCGGTAGGTGCTGACGGTCTTGACGCTGAGGGCCAGCACCTCGGAGATCTCGCCGATGGTCTGGCCGGAGGCGAGCATGCGGAAGACCTGGTACTCCCGGTCGGACAGGCGCTCGTGGGGCAGTTCCCCCCCCGCGCCCGTCACCTCCGCCAGCATGAGCTCCTGGGCCTTGGCGCTCACGTAGCGCCGGCCCGCGAGGATGGTCTTCACCGCCACGACGACTTCCGAAGGCGCCGCGGACTTGTTGAGGCACCCCGAGGCGCCGAGCCGGAAGGCCCGCAGGGCGTACTGCTCCTCGGGCTGGATGCTGAGGATCAGGATGTGGGTCATCGGGTCCAGGTCCTTCAGGTCCCGGATCAGGTCGAGGCCGTCCTTGCCAGGCATGGAGATGTCCAGCATGACGACCTCGTACTTGTTCTTGCGGGCCATGGCCAGGGTCTTCGGGCCGTCCTCCGCCTCGTCCACGGCCGAGCCGGGCAGGGTCTCCTCCAGGAGCTGCCTCAGGCCGCGCCGGATGAGGAAGTGGTCGTCCGCGACGAGAATCCGGAGCATGGCTAGGACCTCCCTGCGCTGGTTTCCTGGAGGGGGAACGGGATGCGCGCGGAGAAGGTGCTGCCCGCCCCCGGCACGCCCCGCACCTGAAGCTCCCCGCCGAAGGCCGCGCACCGCTCCCGCATGCCGATGATGCCGAAGGAGTCGTCCGCCTCGGCCTGGCCGGGGGTGATGCCCGTCCCGTCGTCGGCCACCTCCAGGGAGAGCGTTCCGGCAGTGTAGCCCAGGCGGACGGCGACCTTCGTGGCCCGGGCATGGCGGGACACGTTGGTCAGCATCTCCTGAAGCACCCTGAAGAGGGCGATGGCCGGCGCGCCCTTGACCTTCGGGAACCCCTCCGCGATCTCGACGGAGACGGCGGCGCCCCCCCGGTGCTCGAAGGAGCGGATGTACCAGCTCACGGCCTCGTCGAAGGCGAGGGCGTCCAGGGCGATGGGCCGCAGGTTGGTGGCCACCGTCTTCACGGCGTTCATGGCCTCGGAGATGGATTCCAGGATCTCCCCCATCCGCTCCTTCCGCTGCGCCTCGGGGGCGTCGGGATGGGTCTGGACCCAGTAGGCCTGGAGATTGAGCGCCGCGAGGTGCTGGCCGATCTCGTCGTGGACGTCCCGGGCGGCGGAGATGCGCTCCTCCTCCCTGGCCTCCTGGATGTGGCGGGAATAGGAGCGGAGGATCTCCGTCTTCCGGGCGAGCGCCCGCATCCGGAGCAGCATGATCCCCCACACGGCCGCGCCCAGCCCGAGCGCGCCGGCGATCCAGGCCACGGGATGGCGCCAGAACGGCGGCCTGACCCGGACCGTGAGCGTCGCGTCCCCGGTGCTCCAGACGCCGTTCCCGTCGGAGCCCTTGACGCGCACGACGAAGGTGCCGGGCGGGAGCGGAGGGATCACGGCTCCGTGCTGCTCGTCCAGGGGAAGCCATTCGTCGCTCTGTCCCTCGATGCGCATGGCGTAGCGGTTCCGGGCGGGCGAGGCGAAGTCGAGCACCGCCGCCTGGAAGCGGAGCCCCATGTTCCGCCAGTCCAGGTCGATCGCCTGGGCCATGCCAGGAACCAGCGGCACGCGGGAGGGGCCGCCGGGGCCGTAGGTCTCCACGCGGGTCAGGACCACCTCCGGACGATGGGGATCGGGCTTCACCGCCTCCGGGAAGAAGCGGGTGATCCCCGCCGGACCGCCGATCCAGAGGGCGCCGTTCCGGGCCCGGAGGTAGGCGTTCTGGGAACATTCGGAATCGGCCAGGCCGTCCTCCTCCCCGAAGTGGAGGATCGCCCCCGTGGCCGGGTCGTACCGGGACAGCCGCTCCGCCGTGGCCACCCAGAGGGTTCCCTCCGCATCCTCCAGGATCCCGTTCACGGTGTCCCCGGCCAGGCCATCCTTCTTGGAAACATAGGTGAAACTGCCCTTCGACCCCAGCAAGGCCAGCCCCGCGGAACCCGTGCCCACCCAGAGGCGCCCCCTGGAGTCCTCCAACAGGGCGTTCACCGTGCTGTCCGCGAGCAGGGGGAAGCGCTCGAAGCGCCCCGTGGCCGGATCGAACCTGGAGAGCCCCCCGTCCCAGGTGCCCACCCAGAGGCGGCCGTCGGCGGACTCATCGACCGCCCGGACCGAGCTCCCCAGGAGGCTCGCCGGATCGTCCTCGCGGTAGGTGTAGTGGATGAAGGCGTCTGAAGCTGGGTCCCAGCGGTCCAGTCCCCCTCCCTCCGTGCCGACCCAGATGCGGCCGGCCCTGTCTTCATGCAGGGCCCAGACCACGTTCGAGGAGAGGGAGCTCCGGTCCCGGGGGTTCCTGAGGTAGACCCGGAAGCTCCCCCCCGGGTCCTTCCGGAGGAGGCCCGCCCCGTCGGTCCCGATCCACAGGCGCCCCTTCCGGTCCTCGATGACCGAGTAGATGCGCTCGAAGCCCTTCGGCAGGTCCTCCTTCCTGAACGGCGGCCGGCCGCCCTGGACGCGGAAGAGGCCGCTCCCGTCCGTGCCCGCCAGGACATCCCCGGACCGGGTCTGCACCATGCCCCGCACCGAGGGCAGGGAGAAGCGGGTGAAGCGCTCGGAGCGCGGATCGTGCGAGAGGACCCCCCCGTCCTTGAGGGCGATCCAGAGCAGCCCGTTGCGGTCCATCTCGACGGCCCGCACGTTGCCGAGGGACCGGTCCCGGTAGAGCCGCCGGGGGATCCGGCCGGAGACGTCCAGGATCTCGATGCCGTCGCTTTCGTAGCCCACCCACAGGCGGCCCTGGGCGTCGAAGGCCAGCGCCCGCACGGCCGAAGGATTCCCGCTCAGGACCGACGCCGCCCTGGAGGCCCCGGGTTCCAGGACTTCCACGTCTCCGCCGGCGGTGCCGATCCACGCACGGTGGTCGAGGCCCATGGCCAGGGCGCGCACGGTTCCCCCCCCCGCCGGATGCCCCTGCAGGGCGATGCGCTCGAACCGCTCCGCGGAAGGAACATAGCGCAGCAGGCCGCCATCCTCGGTCCCCGCCAGGACGCCCCCGTCGGACTGGACCTGCAGGCAGCGCACCGAGGCGACCTTCATGCCCGGGGGGGACAGGATCCGGTGGATGGCTCCGGAACCGGAGTCCCGGTAGGCCAGCCCCCCGCCCCCCGTCCCGATCCACAGGCCCCCCTTGCCGTCCGGGGCCAGGGAGAAGATGCGGTCCGACGGGAGCCCTCCGGAACCCGGTTCCTTCCGGAAGGTGGTGAAACGATCGGTGGCCTGGTCGTAGCGGGAGAGCCCCCCGCCGTCCGTACCCACCCAGAACCTCCCCGCCGCGTCCTCCGCCAGGGCGAAGATCACGGAGCCCTTCAGGGTGCCCGGCTGGTTCCCGCCCGTCTCGGAGCGGCCGGGCTTGTAGATCGAGAAGGCGTTTCCGTCGTAGCGGTTCAGGCCCGCGAAGGTCCCCAGCCAGATGAAGCCCGTGCGGTCCTGGTGGATGCAGTAGACCGAGTTGTGGGACAACCCCTGGTCCATGGTGATCCGCGTGAAGTGAGCCTCCCCGTCGGCGCGAACCGGAAGGAGGGCACCCGGCATCCCAGCGACGAGGACCGTCAGGAGACATTTCCGGAGGACGGATCGCATCGTGGCTGGAGTATCGAGTCTGCGTCTCCGGCCCGTCAAGGGAAACTCCGGGAAGACGGCCGCGGTCCCGCCCGAGCCTGGCCGCGAAGGACTTGCCCGCCCCGGTTCCGGGCATAATCTCCTCTCCATCGGGCCGAGGCCGACATGATGCCACTGAGTCGATCGTTCCTCCTCACGGATCTGTACGAATTCACCATGGCCGCGGGCTACCTGGAGGAAGGCCTGGGGGAGCGGCCCGCCGTCTTCGACCTCTTCTTCCGGGTCAATCCCTTCGAGGGCGGCTACGCCGTCTTCGCGGGGCTGGCTCCCGCCCTGGAGGCCCTGGAGCACCTCCGCTTCGACCCCGGTGAACTGGCCTACCTGGACGGGCTGGGTCTGTTCCGGCCCCGGTTCCTCGACTTCCTCCGGGCGTTCCGCTTCCGGGGCCGCGTCACGGCCCCGCCGGAGGGCACCCTCGTCTTCGCCAACGAGCCCCTGGTGACAGTGGAAGGAACCCTGGTCGAGGCCCAGCTCGTGGAGACGATGCTCCTGACGATCCTCAACTTCCAGACCCTGGTGGCCACCAAGGCGGCCCGGATCTGCCATGCCGCCGCCGGCGCCGAGGTCATGGAGTTCGGGCTCCGGCGGGCCCAGGGGCCGGACGGGGGGGTGTCCGCGGCACGGGCCGCCTGCATCGGCGGCTGCTCAGGCACCAGCAACGTGCTGGCCGGCAGGGTCCACGGCCTTCCCGTGAAGGGGACCCACGCCCACAGCTGGGTGCAGGCCTTCCCCGACGAGCTGAGCGCCTTCCGGGCCTACGCGGAGGTCTTCCCGGACAGCACGACCCTCCTGGTGGACACCTACGACACCCTGGGCAGCGGCGTGCCCAACGCCATCCTCGTGGCGGGCGAGCTGCGCCGGCGGAACCACGAGCTGCGCGGGATCCGCATCGACTCCGGGGACCTGGCCTACCTCTCCCGCCAGGCCCGGCGCATGCTGGACGAGGCCGGGTTCGGCGGCGTGAAGATCGTGGCCTCCAACGAGCTGGACGAGCACGTGATCGAGTCCGTGCGCCACGAGGGCGGGCGGGTGGACGTCTACGGCGTCGGGACGCGCCTGGTGACCTGCGCCGGGGGCGGCGGCGGCGCCCTGGGGGGCGTCTACAAGCTGGTGGAGATCGACGGGCGGCCCACCCTGAAGGTGACGGGGGACGCCGCGAAGACGACGCTCCCGGGACGCAAGCGGGTCCTGCGGGCGCTGGGGCCGGGCGGCGCCTTCCTGCAGGACGTCGTCTGCCTCCTGGAAGAACGGCCCGGCGGCGGCGACACCGTCTACGATCCGGTCAACCCGCTGCAGCACGCGCTCCTGCCCCAGGACGCCCGCCTGGTCGACCTGCGGGGGGTGGTCATGGAGGAGGGGCGGCGCCTCGGGGAACGGGAATCCCTCGCGGCGATGACCGGGCGATGCCGGGAGGGGCTCGCCCGGCTGCCGGAAGGATGCGCCCGGCTGATCAATCCGCACCGCTACAAGGTCTCGATCTCCGGCGGCCTGGACGATTCCAGGAACCGCCTGACCGGGGCGGACGCGCGCCGGGGAGGCTGAACCATGGACCTCGGGACCGCCCTGCTGATCGTGGACGTGCAGAGCGACTTCTGCCCCGGCGGGGCCCTGTCGGTCCCCGCGGGAGACCGGGTGGTGG
>Ga0209098_1004806_pt1 | contig 10365 bp, 10 predicted proteins | sample AD_JPNHW1_MetaG_FD_184429 | JGI IMG/M metagenome (GOLD analysis project Ga0209098, IMG submission 184429) | Active sludge microbial communities of municipal wastewater-treating anaerobic digesters from Japan - AD_JPNHW1_MetaG (SPAdes) (version 2) | ecosystem: Engineered > Bioreactor > Anaerobic... | reverse complement strand
TGCTGGGTAGCCATGTTCGGAAGGGATAACCGCTGAAAGCATCTAAGTGGGAAGCCCATCTCAAGATTAACCATCCCTGGGGGTTCGACCCCCCTGAAGGTACCAGGGAGACTACCTGGTTGATAGGCTGGAGATGTAAGCGCAGTAATGCGTTCAGTCGACCAGTACTAATCTGCCGTGAGGCTTGACCATATTATCCTTCACTTTTCGACAGCCTTTCGTGGCTGCCGTCGGTGACAGGCTGATCGCTTGGCTACATGGAACCCTTCTCCGGGTCCCTGACGCCAAGCCTGAGCTGCACGCTGTTTACAAGTGCGCTCTTGCACCACGCAAACTCGGAATCGTCTTCGATATGGACCTCTGCTTCCCATTCTCTTGTGCCGCTTTCCGCGGCACGAACATAGTGCATAGTAAATTATGCCTGGTGATTATTGTGTGGGGGAAACACCCGTTCCCATTCCGAACACGGAAGTTAAGCCCCTCAACGCCGATGGTACTGCCTTATGGTGGGAGAGTAGGTCATCGCCAGGCTTTTTTATTTTAAACCCCGCCAATGCATTCCCCCGCCCGGATCCCCGGGCTGTGGCCGACCGATGACCGCGCCGCTCCCAGACGATCGGCGGCGCATACCGCGGCGGCGCTGACGACGCGGCCCGATCAACCTTCATCCGCGCGGGACACCTTGCCAATCTCCTCCTCCGCACGGTAGCGTTATTATAGAAGGCTCCATGTCCATGCGTTTGTCCCGCGACAAGATCATCATCTTGTCCTACTTCTCCGGCGTAATACTCGCCGGGTCGGCCCTCCTCATGTTGCCCATCTCCTGGATGGGTCCTGCCCCCCTGCACTACATCGACGCCCTTTTCACCGCGACGAGCGCGGTGTGCGTAACCGGCCTCATCACCGTGGATACCGTCCTCTACAGCATCTTCGGCCAGGCCGTCATCGCGGCCCTCATCCAGGCGGGCGGCCTCGGCATCATCACCTTCGCCACGATCTATGTGGCGATTCCCCGCAAGAAGATCTCCCTGGTCAACAGCCGCATGATCAAGGACTTCTACATCGACGAGGTCGAGTACAACCCGAAGAAGATCATCGAGAGCATCCTCATCGTGACCTTCGCCGTCGAGACGCTTGGCTTCCTCCTCCTCTACAGCCGTTTCGGGAGGCTCAAGGACGGCGCCTTCATCGCGCTTTTCCATAGCATCTCGGCCTTCTGCAATGCGGGCTTCTCGACCTTCTCCACCAACCTGGAAGGCTACGTGGGCGATCCCATCGTCAATATCACCATCATGCTCCTCATCATCGCGGGCGGCCTCGGTTTCATCGTGTTCCGCGACATAGCCAAGACCATCCTCGGCCGCAAGCGCTACCTTGCGACCCACAGCCGCGTCGCCCTCGGCATGACTGCCGTCCTCGTGGTCGGTGGAGCGGCGATTTTCTTCTTCCTCGAGGCGCGGCACTCGCTCAGGGGCCTTCCCTTCGGCACCCAGCTCCTTGCGTCCTTTTTCATGTCCGTGACGCCGAGAACCGCCGGCTTTGATACGGTAGCTCCCGCGCGCCTCTCCGACGCGAGCACCCTCCTCACGATGTTCCTCATGTTCGTGGGCGCCTGTCCTGGCTCGACAGGCGGCGGCGTCAAGACGACGACCCTCTTCGTCCTCGTGATGGCGACCCTCAGGGGCACCGACGAGAAGGGGAGGCTCGCGATAGGACGGCGCTCGATCAGCCCGCAGGCCGTCATCAAGGCGGTCTCCATCGTGGGCAAGGGCCTCCTCATCGTCTTCACCTCGACCATCCTCATCCTCCTTTTCGAACGCTCCGTGGTGGCTACCGGAGCCATCGGCCTGGTCGAGGTCCTCTACGAGGTGTTCTCCGCCTTCGGCACGGTGGGGCTTTCGCTCGGCATCACCTCGAGCCTCTTCTCCGCAAGCAAGCTGGTCCTGATAGCGACGATGTTCGCGGGCCGCATCGGCCTCTTCACAATGTCGCTCCCTGCGCGCGAAGAGCGCATCGAGCGCTATGTCGGTCTCCCCGAGACCGACATAATGGTCGGATAGGAGTCATCATCATGAGGCAGTACGCTGTCATAGGGCTCGGTACCTTCGGCACGAGGATGCTCGAGAAGCTCGCGGAGGCGAGGGCCGAGGTCGTCATCGTCGACCGCGACGAGGATGCCGTGGAGCGCTACAAGGACCTCGCTGCGGCCGCCTACATCGTCGACGTGCTCGACGAGGCGGCGCTGCGGCGCACCCTTCCCGAGGCCCTCGACGTGGCCATCGTCGACCTCGGCGACAACATCGAGGCGACCATCCTCGCCGTGAACCGTCTCAAGAAGCTCGGCGTGGGCGAGATCATCGTGAGCACCGACACCGAGGACCGCGGCGAGATCCTCACCCTCATCGGAGCCACGAGGGTCGTCTACCCGGACCGCGAGGCGGCGGCGCGCATCGTGCCCCTCCTCGTGTCGCCCTCGCTCTTCAGCTTCATGCCCATAGGCCCCAACCTCGTCATGGCCGAGGTACGGGTGCCTGAGCGCTATGTCGGGCTTTCCCTCATCGAGGCCAACCTCAGGCAGAAGCACGGCATCAACGTCATAGCCATCAGGCCCGAAGGCTCCCCGGAATACCGTTACTTCAGCGCTGACTATCGCCTGTCCCTCGTGGACCTCCTCCTCGTGGCCGGCCCGGAGAAGGACGTCATAGCCTTTTCAGGCACGGTGGAAGAAGAACGCCGCAAGGGCGTTGGCGAGGTCTTCTCCGGCCTCCTCAAGGGAAAACCCAAGGGGCTCGGAAACCGGGGCTAAAAGCGTCCCGCTTCATGAGCCATCGCTCGCCTTGACATATCCTGTCGTTTTTCGCATAGCTTGACCTCCGTCCATCCAGTCGGCTAGAATTGACAAAGCAAGGGAAAACGTCTAGCGCGTTTCCCGATGGCCGGAGCCCGACCGGAGAGACATCACTCGTCCGCAACCGGGGACCGGCTCAATCCAAGACGAGGGCGTGGATTCCACTGCGCCCAAGCGAGGTCCCTATGGACATCTTCCAGAAGTGCCGCGAGTACGACGCGGACAAGATCGCCAAGGAGAAGGGCATATATCCCTTCTTCCAGGCCCTCGAGGGAACCGACGGCACCGAGGTCGTGATGAACGGCCGCAAGGTCCTCATGCTCGGCTCCAACAACTACCTCGGCCTCACCTTCGACCCGAGGATCGTCAAGGCCGCCCATGACGGCATCGAGCGCTTCGGCACGAGCTGCACCGGCAGCCGCCTCATCAACGGTACCCTCTGCATCCACGAGGAGCTCGAGCATCGCCTGGCCGCCTTCATGAAGCGAGAGGCCGCCCTCGTCTTCTCGACCGGCATGCAGACCAACCTCGGCGCCATCTCCTGCCTCATCGGCCGCAACGACATCGTCGTGACCGACAAGGAGGACCACGCCTCCATCGTCGACGGCTGCAGGCTCGGCATGGGCGAGGTGAAGCGTTTCGTCCACGGCGACCTCGAGCAGCTCGAGCGCATCCTCGAGAAGATCGAGAAGGACAAGGGCATCCTCGTCGTGGTGGACGGCGTCTTCTCCATGGGCGGCGACATCGTCGACCTGCCGAAGCTCGCGCCCCTCTGCAGGAAGTATGGCGCGAGGCTCTATGTCGACGACGCCCACTCGATCGGCGTCCTCGGCGGCGGCCGCGGCACGGCGGTCCACTTCGACATGGTGAAGGACGTGGACATCACCATGGGCACCTTCTCCAAGAGCTTCGCCTCGCTCGGCGGCTACGTCGCCGGCGACGCGGACGTGATCAACTACATCAAGCACAACGCCCGCTCCTTCATCTTCTCCGCATCGCTCCCCGCCTCCAACGTCATGGCCGCCATGGCCGCCCTCGACATCATGGAGAAGGAGCCGGAGCACGTTGAGCGGCTCTGGGAGAACGCCCGCTTCATGCAGAAGGGCCTCAGGGAGCTCGGCTTCGACATCGGCAAGACCCAGACGCCCATCATCCCCATCATGATCGGCGACACGGAGAAGGCCTTCACGTTCTGGAAGGTCCTCTTCGAGGCAGGCGTCTACACGAACCCCGTCTGCGCGCCTGCGGTGCCGGCCGGCATGGACCTTCTCCGCACGAGCTATACCGCGAGCCAGACCCGCGAGCAGCTCACCCGCGCCCTCGGCATCTTCGAGAAGTGCGGCAAGCAGCTCGGCCTCATTTAGTTTATCCGATCAACTATGGAGGCCACCCGGCAGTTGCCTTGAGGGCGCCGGGTGGCCTCGCTATTTTGGACATTCCCGTAGCGGACTCCTGGCTGCCCTTCGCGTTTTCCCTTGCCATTCGCCCCTTCCCTCCTTCCCATCCTCATGGTTTTGGCGTAAAATCCCCCATATTCCGCTGGCGATATTGCAGTTTGCATGATTACAATAAATCAATGGCAAAAGGAATCTCGCGCACCATGCTTCACAAGCTCAGCCTACCCAGACGTCAGCCCGCTTCAGAGCCCAAAGATGCGCAACGCAGGGAGGCCGAAAGGGCCATCCTGTTTTCCTGCCTCATTTCGCTGTTCATCTTCTACCGTTCCTTCCCCGGATTCTCCGTCGACGGCCTCGATGCGATCGGCATCCTGGCCCTTGTCTGCAGCCTCCTCCCCGTCGCCTGGGGCTTTGTCGTCCAGATCCTCCTCATAATCAGGCAGAAGGCGGCCGTTTCCACCCTCGTATCCCAGGAGCACCTCTTCATAGGGCTGGCTCTTGCCATCTGGAGCACCGTGGCTTCGGGCGTCGATGTCGTCATGGGGCGCTTCCCCCTGCCGCTCTATTTTTCCTCCCTCCTCGTCGCCCTGCTCTACTGGAACAGGCTGAAGCTCCTTGCCTTCCTCGTCGTGCCGCCGGTTGGCATCATCGCGACGGCCATGGCGTTGATGCCCTATCCCGGCCGTGATTTCGGCGCGAGCCTTGTCGATGTGGGCTTCCCCATCTTCATGGCCTTTGCAGCGGCCTACCTCGTCAAGCAGGACACCATTCCGAGCGAGGAGCGGCTCAAGTCCCTCGAGATGGAGAACAAGGAGCTGTGGAACCTCTCCTTCCGCGACGGCCTCACCGCCCTCTACAACAGGCGCTTCGCCCAGGAGACGGGCCAGGCGCTCTTCAACAGGGCGGCCCGCTACCACGAGGAATTCCACGTCCTCATGATCGATATCGACCACTTCAAGCAGGTGAACGACAAGCTGGGGCATGCGGTGGGCGACGAGGTCCTCAAGAACGTGGCCGAGGTGATCCGCCAGAACGTGAGGGGCAGCGACATCGCGGCCCGCTACGGCGGCGAGGAGTTCATCATCTTCGTGGTGAGGGCCGAGCCCGAGCTCGTGCAGTACATCGCCAACCGCATCAGGGACGGCATGGCTTCGCATGTCTTCCCCGAGGTTCCCTGGCAGGTCACGGTCAGCATCGGCGTCGCCGGCATGCGTTCCACCGATACCCTCGACGAGCTCGTCGAGCGGGCCGACCGCAACCTCTACATCTCCAAGCATTCCGGGCGCAACCGCGTATCGGGATTCTAGACACGCAGGTCGCGCCGGGAAGCCGGCTCATCTGGCCGCGTCAGGCATCAGCGGCAAATCCCATCGATCCAGGCAAAGAGCTCCTCGAGGTCGTAGTCTCCCGAATGGGGCCTGTCCCAGGGCAGGGCGAAATCGACGCTGTAGCCCTTGTCCCGGAGCCTGGTCGCGAGGATGGCCGGTATGGCTGTTGCCGTGTCGCTGTCGACCGTCCCGCTCGTGTCGCTGGCGAGGCCGAAGGCCGTGAAGTGCTGGGCGTTGATTGACGCAGTGCCGAAGAGGCTGTTCTCGCCGGAGCTGAGGTCGAGGCCGTCGAAGGAAGGAGAGGCCTTTTCCCTGCCGCAGTACTTCACGTAGCCTGTCCAGTCGATGTCGGTCACCGCGCCGTCCTTGACCGTGATCCAATCCAGCCTTGAAAGGTCCGCGCCGCCCTTCAGGGCAGTCTGGGCCGAGGCGATGAGGAGGGCCTTGAGGTAGTCCCTGAAGCTGCCGTTTCCGCTTGCGTCGAGGGCGAGGGCCGTGCCGTCGGCCTTCCCGAGGCCCAGGCCGTTCGGGTAGGCCGGGAAGAGTACTTTGAGCCGGCCCGGGACCTCAAGCTGCTCCGCCGTCATGGGGCCGCTCGAGGAGTGAGGCGAGCCGAAGGGGAGGGTTGCGCCGGCGGCGCCTGTCGGAGCGGCGACGCCGAAGTCATTTTGCCGATGGGCTGGAGCCGCGCTCCGACGCAAGCACCTCGTCCGCTATGACTGCTATCCTGTCCGCGTTGCCGAGCCAGATGAAGTGGCTGCCGTCGAGTATCTCGTAGCGTGCCTCCGGCCCGATGCGCTCGAGGTGGCGGCGCTGGTAATCCTGGGGAGACATCTTCATCTGCGGATTGGGCGTTTCATAGGTCTTCCGCGCGATGACCTTGAAGTAGGGAATGGAAGCGGGGTAGGGCAGCTCCTTGGCTTCCCTGATGAACTCCGCGGATTTGGCGATCTCTTCCACGAGGGTGTCGTTCACCGTGAAGCCCGCGAAGGCGATCATGTCGTGGATCTCCGCGTCGCTGTAGCCCTCGTCGCGCAGGGACTTCCGATTCGTGGCGAGGGAGGCCGCGACGGCAGTGAGGCCGACAGCCTGCTGGAATTTCGCGACAGGCAGCAGGGCCTTCACGAAGCCGGGCATCTTCTCGTAATAGGCCGTCGAGGTGCCGTCGAGGGAGATGATGGCCTTCACTTCTTCCGGATGCGTTTCCGCGTAGTACTCGGCAAAGACGCCCGAGATCGAGTGGGGCATGAGGACGTAGGGAGGCCTGAAACCGGCTGCGGCGAGGGCGGCTCTCGTCTCCTCGACATAGTTCCCGCAGCTGCGCGGACGTGCCGTCCCGCTCGAGAAGCCCACGCCGAAGTACTCGACGCAGACCACGGTGTGGCGTTCCGAGAGCCTGCGCATGAGGGGCCCGAACTCCGCCGAGGGCAGGGCCACGCCCATGCCCGGGAGGAGGACGATCGTGTCGTCGCCCGAGCCCATCGACCTGAGGTGCATGCGGCCACCTGCGACCTCGACGAGGCGGCCGTAAGGCTCGACACGTTCGCGGGCGCTCCTGTACAGGGTGGCGCGCAACGTGGCTCCAGCGAGCATGAGGACCGCGATGACTGCAAGGATGATGGCGATGACTGTCATGATCTTCTTCCCCCTGCCCCGGGCCTGCCGGGGCTTCTGCTTCCGCGTCTGCATGTTTCCTTCCTTCACTCTTCCCCGACCGGCGAGGAGAGGATCGATATGTCCCTGGCTTTCCGCTTTCCCGAGGCCTCGAGGCTGTATCGCACGAGGAGATCCCGGAGTTCGCCGAGGAAGCGGTCGAACTCGGCGTCGTCCAGCATGAGGACCGTGTCGTTGAGGAAGATCCTGTCCCTGCCCGGATCGGGATGGGGGCCCGAGAAGTAGCGTTCGAAGCCCGCATATCGGTTCATGAGGAAGGCGAAGGCGTTGCGCGACGCGTTCTCGAGAGTATTGCCCTCGCGGAGCTTCCCCGTGTCGAGGGCGAGGGTCCTTTCGACGCTGCCCCTGATCTTCCGTTCCGAGTCCACGACGAGGACGGCGCTTTCGAGGAGGAGGCTGATATGCCGGTACATGGTCGTCTTGGGCACGTCCGGCAGACGCTCGCAGAGCTCCGCGGTCGTGAGCTTTCCCTTCGAGGCCAGCTCCTGCACTATCCTCATCCGGATGGGATTGAGGAGGACCTCGTGGATGTCGTGCATGGACTCCTCCTTTCGGTTGGCGTGACTCCGACCTAATGTTGCCGGAAACGACATTAAAACCAAAAATGGAAACAAACAAGTACCCGAAGCTCCAGGCGAACAAGATTCTTCTCGAAGAGCTTGACTGACCGTCAGTATGATTTGTATAGTAGTTGTACTGACGGTCAGTTATATAGCGTAGAAGGAGGAGCAGTGACGGAAAAGGAGTCGAAATCGAGGGCGACCCAGGATGCCATCCTTGATGCCGCCATCGACCTCTTCATTGAATCGGGCTTCGAGACGACGCCGATGGATGCGATTGCCGAGAAGGCGGGAGTGGCGAAGGGGACGCTCTATTACCACTTCAAGTCGAAGGAGGGCATCGTCGACGCCGTCGTGGAGCGTTTCGTGCTTGAGGCGGAGGCCGCTTTCGAGGCCATCGTGTCAGGCCCAGCGGATGCGTTGAGCAAGCTCAAGGCCCTCGTCGCGAAGGAGACCGAACTGGACGCCCAGTCCTTCAGCCGCCTCCACCGGATGCGGAACATCGACATCGTCCTGAGGACCCAGCAGGCCAGGGTGATGCGGTTCTCGCCCTTCTACGCCCGGGTCATCGAGGAGGGAAACGCGGCAGGCATCTGGAAGGCCGCCTATCCCCTCGAGTTTTCGCAGATCACGATTGCCGCCAGCGGCTACGTCTACGACCCCCAGTTCAGCGCTTCCCTGGGGGGAAAGATACAGGAAGCGATGATCGAACTCATGGCCCGGGGCCTCGGCATCAAGGCCGAGACGCTCGCCTGGGCCTATACGTCGCTCAGGCATTGAAGGCCTCAGGGCCGATGCGCCGCCGGGCGCCGCGGAATCCTTCCGTGTCCCGGGGCGCGAAGGAGAAAGACATGCGTCGAAATGAAGAGGCGCTCGCCCACGAGAGGGTTGGCGCGCTCATCCTGAAGTTCTCGATTCCGTCCATCGTCGGCATGCTCGTCAACGGGCTCTACAACGTCATGGACCGCGTCTTCGTCGGGCGCGGCGTGGGGCCCGAGGCCCTCGCCGGCGTTGCGATCGTCTTTCCGCTCATGCTCCTCGTCATGGCTATCGGAATGCTCGTCGGCTTGGGGGCTTCCTCCCTCATCGCCCTGAAGCTCGGCGAGGGGAAGCGGGAGGAAGCCGAAGCGGCGGTGGGAACCGCCGCGACCATGGCCCTTCTGATGAGCGCAGCCTTCACTCTGGTCGTAGCCGCCTTCATGCGGCCCATCCTCGTTTTCTTCGGCGGATCCGGCGTCGTGCTCGATTACGCGCTCCAGTTCACCCGCGTCTACCTGCCGGGCATGTTCCTCCAGATCCTGTCCTTCAGCCTCAACAACATGATCAGGGGACAGGGCGATCCCGTCACGGCCCTCCTCACGATGGTGATCAGCTGCGGCGTGAACTGCGCCCTCAATCCGCTCTTCATCTTCGGCTGCCGCCTCGGCATAGCGGGCTCGGCCCTCGCGACCGATATCGCACAACTTGTTTCCTGCACCTGGCTCCTCGCCGTCTACCTCACGACGAAGAAGGGGATCAGGCTGAGGCCCGCCATCATGCGGCCCAGGGCGGACGTTGCCCGCGACATACTCGGCATCGGCATGGTGCCTTCCTTCGTCCAGGTGGCCAACGTGGCCACCCTCATCCTCGCGAACAACCTCGTCGTGCGCTACGGCGGGGACCGGGGCGTCACGGTGATGGGCATAGCCTCGAGCCTCGTCAACCTCATGCTCATGCCCATCATCGGCGTCAATACCGGGATCCAGCCCGTCATCGGCTTCAACTATGGAGCCAGGCTCTACGACAGGGCGAGGAAGACGCTCTGGCTGGCGGTGGCGGGCGTCTGCGGCATCTGCGTCGCGGGCTACGGCCTCTTCTGGACCTTCAGCCGCGAGCTCATCGGACTCTTCGTCGCGGCCTCGCCGGATCTCGTCGATCTCGGCGTCTCGAGCCTGCGCATCTACCTCTCGTCCATCCCCGTCGTCGGTATCGTGATGCTCGGCACCGGCTATTTCCAGGCGGTGAAGAAGCCGGCGCAGGCCCTCGTGCCGAACGCCATCCGGCAGCTCCTCCTCCTTGTGCCGCTCTACCTCGTGCTTCCGCGCTTCTTCGGGCTTGCCGGCGTGTGGATGGCGGGACCGATCACCGATGCGGTCTCCGTCCTCGTAACCCTCGCCTTCATCCTGCCCGAGATGCGGGCTCTCGCGGCAAAAGGCAGGCTCGAGGTAAGCGAGGATCTGGAAGCCCCGCTGGCCACCGCATAGTGGTTGTTGCGGAGGGGCTCAAGCGCCAGCCGGGCCAGCCGCGGCCCGGGCTTAGGCCATGGTCGCGGCCGCCTAGCCGGCGACTGGTGCTTCGAGGAGGCCATGCTCCACGAAGCTGAAGTAGCCCTCGCCCGAGAATACGAGGTGGTCGAGGAGGGCTATGCCGAGGAGCTCGCCTGCTTCGGCGAGGCGTTTCGTGATGTCGATGTCCTCGGGCGAGGGTTCGAGCCTGCCCGAGGGATGGTTATGGCCGACGATGACCGCGCAGGCCCTGTCCTGGAGGGGATCGGCGTAGACCTCGCGGGGATGGACGAC
>Ga0209098_1004797_pt1 | contig 10374 bp, 9 predicted proteins | sample AD_JPNHW1_MetaG_FD_184429 | JGI IMG/M metagenome (GOLD analysis project Ga0209098, IMG submission 184429) | Active sludge microbial communities of municipal wastewater-treating anaerobic digesters from Japan - AD_JPNHW1_MetaG (SPAdes) (version 2) | ecosystem: Engineered > Bioreactor > Anaerobic >... | reverse complement strand
CGAGTCGCTCATGGCATCGGGCGACAGGGCGTTTTTACTGTACTCAGGCGGGGCATTCCTCCTTGGTACGACCGCCTTGAGGGGATCGATTCTCTACCGCTCGCGGGCCTTCGCGTGGGTCGGCCTTTCCTCGTGTACCTGCCTTATCGCCTTTCTCGCGGCATCGCTCAATCGCGGTGTCCCGACGGTATCGCTTGCGCTCGCCCTTTATTCCGCCTTACCCATCATCGCAATCGAGACCGTCGATCGGTTCGGCGATAAAATCGCGCGATTGGCAACGCTCGATCGCTCGGTAAAACGATTCCGGGCATCGCCTTTCGCGAGCGCGTTCAAGCCCTATGCCGCGTTGAACGTTCTTTCGACCGCGGCTCTCACCCTCGTCGGGAAGGGTGGCGAATACGCGTACGGGGCCGTCTTCGCGATCCTTTCGATCCTCTTCCTTTCCCGCGTCTTTAACGATACGCGATATCGGCATTCGGGAATCGGGGTATTCCCCTTTGCCCTCTGCCTCGGGTTTTGGATTATGCGCCTTCCCGGAACCGAAGAAGTCCCCTCGGTCGTTTTCGCCTCCGCGCTCGTCATGACGATCGGCCTCTTGGGTATCGTGCCCGAGCGCATGCGGAAGTTCTCTTCGATCGCGTCGTTCCTCGCGATCGCGTGGGGCGCGGTCTCGGCCGCGGCGTACGGGGCCGAATGGAACGCGCAGCTTCTCGTCTCGATCGCGATACTCTCGGTCATCGTCGCCTTGAGGGTACGCTCGGGCGACCGCGCGTTCAAGGGGCTCCATCCGATCCTTTTGGTTATCCTCGCCGAGGGGGCCATCGAGTTTTTCGGTCACTCCTCGGGTACGGCCTACGCGATCGCGGGCGCGTGCATTCTCGCGGCCCTCGTCGCGTATGAACCCTTGCGTCTCAGGACGCGGCTCTCTGACGCGGTCTTTCTCCTCGCGCTGCTTATTGATTTCTGTATCGCCCACGACCATGGGAACGCATACTACGAGCTCGCGCTCCGCCTGCAACCTCGCCGGCGTTCTCTGGGTCGCGCGAAAGGAGCCATACGCGCGCTATGCGTTCCCCCACTATGCCCTACTCTTCTTTCTCGCGACCGAGGGCTTCTTTTACCCTACTCGGTACGGAGCCCTCCCCTGGTATGCGGTCCTCGCCGCCGCCGGAATCGCCGAGCGTTTCCTGAGAAAGCGCATTCGCGTGCCCGAGGCTTCGCTATCATTCAAGATAGCGATATCGCTTTGGTGCGCAGTAGGCGTCGTCGCGGGATTTTCGGGTTCCGACCTTTCGGCGTATCACGCGATGCCCTGGATCGCCTGCGCGTTCTGGCTCGTTTCGTATTTCGCTTCGGGCGAAAAAAAGATTCCAGATCTCTGGGTCGCGGGACTGCTCTTGCTCGCGGCCTCGCTCGTCAGCGCGATTGCCTGGACCGACGCGCGGCATCTCGCGGAGGAATGGGCCATCTTCGCCCCCGCGCTCGTCTCGCTTTTGCTCCTCGCGCCGGGTCAAGCGCCCCTCGTCGCCCGCGACCCCGAAAGGCGTAAGGTCATCTTCGCGCTCTCCGTCGGCGCGCTCCAGACGGCGGCCTTATTCGCTTCGATCGCGTTCATTTACGGAGCGGGGCTCCCGCTTTCCTATTGCGCTGCGGCGCTCGCCCTCACCGCGGTCGCATACGCGGTAGCCCACGCGAAGGGCTTTAGCGCACTATCCTTTCTCCCGCTCATCATTCTCTACGCCTACGCGAGCCGCGTCTCCCCCGATCTGCTCCCTACTGTCGAAACATTCTCGTCGATCCGCGACGCCGATATCCTCATGAACCTTCTTTACTGCGCGTTCTTCTCCGTGTGCGCCGCGGGAAGCATGATCCTGTATCGCGCGCTTGTCGTACGCCGCGCCGACGGCCGCGTGAGCGTCGATTGCTTCGCCCTCATCGCGCCGATCGGCCCGCTCGCGCTCGCGGCTTCTGGCATGGACGGCGCCATCGCGAACGCCGAGTATTGGACCTTTGCGGGACTCGCGCTTCTCGCGGTCGCCTCACTCCTTTTCTGGCAGCGAACCGACAATCAGTCGGTCGACCGCGCCGCGCTCAGCGCATCGGTCGCATGCTTCACCATGGCACTCATCGTGGAGCCCTTTTTCCCCATACCGAGTATTTTCCGTGACGAATGGCGATTGCTTCTCCCGCTCGCCGCGCTCGTATTTGCCCGCAAGTTTGTGTGGCGCGGTCGCGAAAAAGTCTTAGGTTGGATCGCTTTCGCGTGGGGATGTCTTTGCATCGCGATCCTATCGTGGCAGGCGATGGAAGGCGGCCGGGGCGCGGACGCGATTATCCTCGGCGTCGGCACGCTCATGGTCTTCGTCTTCTCGTTCGTCCTCAAACTCAAGAGGATCTTCGTCCTTTCGACGATAACGCTCGCGGCCCTCGGGATCTATCTTTCGCGGGAGTTTTGGCTCAACCTCGCCTGGTGGATTTACCTACTCTCGGCGGGCGTCGCGCTCATCTCGTTCGCCATCGCGAACGAAACGATGCGAAAGCGCGGCTCTGGTATCGCCTCGAAGGCGGGAAGCCTATTCGCCGAATGGCATTGGTAGCGTGATTTCTCGAGAAGGAAAGCGCCGCGACTCGGTCAGTCGGCGGCCCTTCCGTTATTCGGTTGATACGCCCTAAGGATCTCGCATATATAAAGGCGATGGTAGTCCTTTTCCGGGTAGTTGCTCTCGAGGGTCTTATCGAGAAACCGCGCAGGATCGATGTCCTGCGAGTAGAGCTTCCTGCACACGAGGTTGATTCGGGCCTCGGCGAAACCGACGGCGCCCTTCTCGAGGAGCACCGGCGAGAGCCCCGCGGCGAAGGCTTTATCGGTATTCGCGCCCGAGGTGCTTCCGCATATCTGCAGGGACTTTTTCATCGATGGATCGAAGAACGAGAAGGCGATGAGTGGCTCGCGCTCGACGAACTCGAAGGTAAAGCGCGTCGGCCTAATGACACAGGTAACCGTGCGTCGGTTCCAAAAGACGCCGAAGCTCCCCCAAGAGGCGGTCATCGTGTTCCATTCCTCGCGGGCCGTCCCGTGTCCTGCGGTGATGAGCATCCAGTCGTGCCCAATCGTGGCAAATGGCTTTAAGAGCATGTCCAGTGGCGTGCTATCCACGTCGGTCGCGCTGAAAATGGCCACGATACCCTCCTTAATCCCAAACACAAAACGATGATTAGCGTCGCCGCAACTTACGTTAACTGTAATCCGTAACCCGCTCGCAACGCAAGCGATTTTTTGCGCGATAGCCGCTTCGTGGAATTCGCTTACCGGGAAAAGATAAAAAAAGGGGCCGGCGCGAAGCCGACCCCAATCGTAAAAAGTTACCGCGCTCGGTTCGGCGCGAGACCGCGCCGAGCGCGCGCGACGTCACTCGGTCGGTCGCTTCTTTCCCTTTTTCTGGACGGCCTGGCCCTCGCCGGTCGCCTGCTCCATCATCGCGCGAACCTTTAAGGGGAGGCCGAACAGGGTAATGAACCCGTCGGCGTCCTTGTGGTTGTAGAGCTCGCCGGTGGTGAAGCTCGCGATGTTCGCGTTGTAGAGGCTGTATGGGGAGGAAGAGCCGGCGCCGCGGATCGAGCCCTTATAGAGCTTTACCTTGACCCAGCCGGTCACGTTCTCCTGCGTGCTGTCCATGAACGCGATGAGGCTCTCCATGAGCTTGGTGTACCAGCGGCCGTTATAGATGAGCTCGCTCATCTTGAGCGAAACCTGCTGCTTGAAGAAGTAGGTATCGCGGTCGAGGCATAGGTGATCGAGCATCTCGTGCGCGTAGTAGAGGATCGATCCGCCCGGGGTCTCGTAGACGCCGCGGCTCTTCATGCCGACGACGCGGTTCTCGACTATGTCGATGAGGCCGACGCCGTTGCGCCCGCCGATCTTGTTGAGTTCCTGCATGAGCGCGAGCGGCTTCATCTTCTTGCCGTTCACCGAGACGGGGATTCCCTTCTCGAATGCGATCTTGACGTACTCGCCGGTCTCGAGGGCTTCCTCGGGGACGGTGGTGAGCTGGAGCATGTGCTTCCAGTTCGGCTCGTTCTCGGTTTCCTCGAGCTCGAGTCCCTCGTGGGAAAGGTGCCAGATGTTCTCGTCGCGGCTGTAGGACTGGTCCTTCTTCATCGGGACGGGGATCTTGCGGTCCTCGAGGAACTTGATCTCGGCCTCGCGGCTGTCCATATCCCACTTGGGATCGCGCCACGCGGCGATGATCTTGAGGTCCGGAGCGAACGCCTTAATGGTGAGCTCGAAGCGGATCTGGTCGTTGCCCTTACCGGTAGCGCCGTGGCTGATCGCGACGGCGCCGACCTGGCGCGCGTACTCGACGAGAATCTTCGCGATGAGCGGGCGCGCGGTCGAGGTGCCAAGGAGGTAGCGGTCCTCGTACACCGCGTTCGCCTTGAGCGCGGGGAAAACGAAATCGGTGATGTACTCCTCGCGCGCGTCGACGACGTAGCACGCGGCCGCGCCGGTATCGAGGGCGCGCTGCTTGATCTTCTTCCAGTCGTCGCCCTGCCCCACGTCGATGCAGACAGCGATGACGTCGTAGTCGTAATTCTCTTTAAGCCAGGGGATGATGACCGTCGTGTCGAGTCCGCCCGAGTACGCGAGCACGACCTTCTCGCGCTTCGCCTTCGCCCTCGAGGGCGCCTTTATCGCCTTCGCTTCGGCCGCGGGCGCGGCTTTCGCCTTTGCCTTCGCGGTATCCTTTTCTTTCGTTGCCATATCGTTAAGTCTCCTTATCATGCTCGCGCGCTTCCGCGCCATTATGCCAGTATCTTTTTCAGTATCTCGAGGCCCGCGTCTATCTCTTCCATCGTGATCACGAGCGGGGGGAGGAACCTAAGGGTTTGAGGCCCGGCCGTCGAGATGCAAAGGCCGCTTTTCAGGCACTCAAGCTGAATCTCCGCGGCGGTCGCGCCCTTTGAGCACGTTCCGGTCACGTCGATCCCGATCATGAGTCCCTTTCCCCTGATCTCGGTCACGCACGGAAGTTTCCACGCGGCGATCTTCGACCTGATGTAGTCGCCCTTCTCCGATACCCGCGCGAGAAAGCCGGGCTTCCCCGTCTCCGAAAGTACGACGAGGCCGCCCGAGCACGCGAGCGGGTTTCCGCCGAAGGTCGACTGATGGTCGCCCGCCTTGAAGGCGGTCGCGGCCTTGCCCTTCGCGAGGCACGCGCCCATCGGGATGCCGCCGGCGATTCCCTTCGCGAGGGTCACGACGTCAGGATCGAAGCCGAGCGCCTCGCTCGCGAGATAGGTTCCGGTCCGTCCGACGCCCGTCTGAACCTCGTCCGCGATGACGATCGCGCCCGCAGCCCGCGCGGCCGCCGCAGCAGCCCGCGCCCATTCGGGGTCGATGAGGTTAACGCCGCCTTCGCCCTGCACGCATTCGATCATCAACGCGCAGGTCGTTTCGTCGAAGGCACCTTTAAGCGCGCCTAAGTCATTCGCTGGTATGTGCTTGAAGCCCGGGGTATAGGGCGCGAAATGTGCGGGATGGAATTTATCCTGACCCGTCGCCGAGAGGGTCGTCACCGTCCTTCCGTGGAATGACTTGACGAGCGTGACGATGACGTGCCGCGTCCCCGCCTTTTTGCCCGATGCGGCGTCGCTATCGGCGCCGTACTTTCGCGCCATCTTTATCGCGGCCTCGTTCGCCTCGGCTCCCGAATTGCCGAAGAAGACCTTTTCCATCCCGGTTCTCTTGAGGAGCTTCGAGGAAAACTCGAGGCCCGTGTCGGAATTATAGTAGTTCGATACGTGAATCTGCTTCGCCGCCTGCTCGGCGATCGCCTTGACGAGCGCGGGATGCCCGTGCCCGAGGCAGTTGACCCCGATGCCGCTCACGAAGTCAATGTACTTCTTCCCGTCCACGTCGGTAAGCGTGCTGCCCTTCCCCGACGCGAAGACGACCGGGAGGCTTCCCAGGTTATTCAGTATGTTTCCAGCCATCAAAAGCTCCTTAATTTAATCAATCAATCATCGTGCCGATGCCGCGATCGGAGAACATCTCGATGAGAAGCGCGTGGGGCACGCGCCCGTCGATGATGTACGTTCTCGGGACGCCGCCCTTTATCGCCTCGAGGTTGCACTCGATCTTCGGGATCATACCCGCCGAGATGACGCCGGTCTCGACGAGGTTCGGGATATCGGCGTGATCGATCTTGCTGATGAGGCTATCCGGGTCGTTCACGTCGCGGAGGAGGCCCGGCACGTTCGTGAGCTGCACGAACTTCTCAGCCTTAAGCGCGACGGCTATCTTCGCCGCGGCAGTATCCGCGTTGATGTTGTAGCGGTTCATGTCGCCTTGCTCGCCGATCGCGACCGTCGAAACGACCGGGATATACCCTTCCGCGAGCAGCGCCTCGAGGATGTGCGGGTTTACCTCGGTCACGTCGCCGACGAACCCAAGGTCGACGCCGTCCTTATCGATCTTCTTCGCGCGCAGGAGGCCCGAGTCGACGCCCGAAAGCCCGACAGCCTTCCCGCCGGCCTGAAGGAGAAGTCCGACGATATCCTTGTTGAGCTTACCCGTGAGGACCATCTGGACGATCTCCATCGTCTCCGCGTCGGTGTAGCGAAGTCCGTTGATGAACTTCGATTCCTTCCCGGTCTTCTCGAGCATCGCGTTGATCTCGGGGCCGCCGCCGTGAACGAGCACGGTGCGAATCCCTATCGTGCTCAGGAGAACGATGTCCTCCATCACGGCCTTTTTGAGGTCCTCGTTGAGCATCGCGTTCCCGCCGTACTTCACGACGATCGTCTTTCCGACGTATTGCTTGAAGTACGGGAGCGCCTGCACGAGTATGTCCGCCCAATCCTTATTGCTTAGCCGTTCGCTCATGTCCGGTAATCTCCGTTTATCTTGACGTAGTCGTAGGTAAGGTCGCAGCCCCACGCGGTGCCCGAGCCCTTGCCGTCCGAGAGCTCGACCCGAATGCGGACCTCGCTTTCCCCGAGGATCGCCTTCGCCTTATCCTCGTCGAAGTTGAGCGGGACGCCCTTATGGAATACCTCGATCTCGCCCGAGCCCGAATTGAAGAACACGCTCGTGCCCGCCTGGCCGAAGAACTCGCCCGAGTATCCCATCGCGCAGAGTATCCTTCCCCAGTTCGCGTCCTTCCCGAAGAAGGCCGCCTTCACGAGGCTCGAGGATATGATCGACTTCGCGAGGGCCCGCGCGGTCTTGTCGTCCTTCGCGCCCGAAACCGCGCACTCGATGAGGTGCGTGGCGCCCTCGCCGTCGCCGGCGATCTTTCGCGCCATCTCGGTGTTGATCGCGTCGAGCGCCTTGACGAACGCGCGGTAGTCCGCGTTCTTCGACGCGATGAGCTTATTGCCCGCGAGCCCGTTGGCGAGGATCGAGAGCGTGTCGTTCGTGCTCGTATCGCCGTCGACGCTCACGCAGTTATACGTTTTCTCGATGCTCTCCCGGAGCGCCGCGTCGAGCATCTTCGGCGTGATGGCGCAGTCGGTCGTGATGAAGCCGAGCATCGTGCCCATGTTGATGTGGATCATGCCCGAACCCTTCGCCATCGTGCCGAGTTTCACGGTCCTTCCGCCGATCTCGACTTGAACGGCGACTTCCTTATACTTCGTGTCGGTCGTCATGATCGCCTCGCGCGCTGCGACGTTCCCCGCTTTCGAGAGCCCCGCGCAAAGATTTTCCATCCCGGCCTCGATCGCCGCAATGTTGATCTGCTGCCCGATGACGCCGGTCGAGCAGACGAGCACGTCCTCGCTCTTAAGGCCGAGCCATTTCGCCGCGGCGGCGGTCGTCCGCTCGGCGGCGGCATAGCCTTCCTCGCCCGTGCACGCGTTCGCGTTCCCGGAGTTCGCGACGATCGCCTGCGCCGATCCGTCCTTGAGATGCTTCATCGTGAGCTTAACCGGCTCCGCCTTCACGAGGTTCTTCGTGAACACGGCGGCCGCCGCGCACGGCACCTCGGACTCTATGAGCGCGATATCGTTTTTCGTTCGGCCTTTCTTGATGCCGCACAGTATTCCGTTTGCGGTAAAGCCCGCGGGCGCGCAGACGCCGCCCTCGATAAAAGTCATAATTACTCCTTACGTTTAGTTACCTTTCTTGAGCCAGACGAGCGTCTCGCCGTGATTCGATCGGGGTATCGCCCTTCCCCGGTCCCTCTCGAGCGCCGCAAGCCCTTTCCGATATTCCTCGTCGCCGAGATTCCTGAACATCGAGTAGTTCTTCTCGCGAACCGTCCTGATGAAGTCGTCGCTCACCGTCACGCCCTCGCCTAACCGCCTGACGTCGGCTACGAGCGGGGTAAAGCCGACAATTGAAGCCTCGCGCTCGATCTCCGCGATATCGGGATAGCGCGCGAGCTCGTTCGCGGCGAGGGACGGGAAGTATTCATTATACCACCGCGAGACGATCTGCGCATGGGACTCGGTTAGTATCGCCACGAGACCGCTCGGCCTCAGACTCGCGAACAAGGTCGTGAAAAGCCGGTCGCGGTCGCTCACGTGATGGATCACGTCGGTCATGTACACGAAGCCGAACATCCCTTTCGGGAAGCCCGTCGATCGGTGGTCGCCCCGCTTGAGCTCGAGATCGGGGTTCTTGCGCACGGCGATCGTCCGCATCCCGTCCGAGGGTTCGGTCCCGAAGCCCTCGCAGCCGAACCGATCGCAGATGCGCGAAAGGTAGCTCCCCGTGCCGCAGCCGAAATCGAGAAAAGGAATGCCCGATCGGAAATCGAATTTCCGCGCGAAAAGGTCTATGACCCCGTCGTCGTGGGTTCGGGTATTGTCGTAGGTCAGCGCCGCTTCCGCATAGTCAGTCACGTTTTCACCTCCGTCTCAGAAGGCCGCCGGCACGAGATCGATGCCCGCGGTTTCCTCGAATCCCATGACGAGGTTCATGTTCTCGACCGCCTGCCCCGCGGCGCCCTTCACCATGTTGTCGAGCGCGGAGACGACCTCGAGGAGCGCTCCGCCGTTGACGACGTGGACCGAGACGTCGCAGTAGTTCGATCCCCGCACGTTTCGCGTCGTCGCCGTCGACCCGAGCGGAAGGACGCGGACGAAAGGCTCTCCCGCGTAGTGCGCGGCATAGAGCGCGTGCGCTTCCTCGGCAGTCATCGGCTTTTCGAGAACGGCGTAGCAGGTCGCGATGATGCCCCGGCTCATGGGAAGGAGGTGCGGGGTGAAGACGACGTTGACGTCCTTTCCCGCGGCCTTCGACATGTTCCGCGCGATCTCTGGCTGATGCCGGTGCTTCCCGACGTTATACGGCGCGAACGACTCGCCCGCCTCGCTGAAGTTATTCGTCTGCGTCGGGTTTCGGCCCGTGCCGGTGACGCCGCTTTTAGCGTCGACGATCACGAGCTCCGTCTTCACGAGATGCTTCGCGAGGGCCGGGATGAGCGCGAGGGTCGCCGCGGTGACGTAGCAGCCGGGGTTCCCGATGACCCGCGCGGCCTTAATCTTTTCCCGGTTGAGCTCGGGCAAGCCGTACACGGATTCCCCGTGGACCGCCGGGAACTCATAGGACTTTCCGTACCAGGCCTTGAAGGTCGCCTCGTCCTCGTCGAACCGGAAGTCGGCCGAAAGGTCGATGAGTTTCTTTCCCTTCTCGACGCACATGGCCGCGTATTTCTCCGCGACGCCGTGGGGAAGCGCGGTGAAGACGACGTCGGATGCGGCGACGACCGAGTCGGCCTCGCCGAGCACGCCGTCGGTCTTGCCCCGCAGGAGCCCCCTGAGGTTCGGATAGATATCTACGATATTTTGTCCCTCGAAGCTGACGGAACTCAGGGAAAGTTTCGCGACCTCGGGATGCGCGAGTAAAAGCCTGACGAGCTCGACGCCGACGTATCCGGTCGCGCCGATGATACCCGCTGTAATCATAATTTCACTCCTGAAAAATAAAGATGCGCGATGGGCTTCGCCTACGCGTAAGCCCAAAGAAAATCATTGGTTCATTCTAGCCGTTCCTTTTTCAGAACGGGGTGATGGAGGGGGAGTTTGTTACGCCTAACGGCGACGGAGAGGACGGAGAAGGGATACCAGAGCGGAATGCGCGGTTTTTGCTGAATTGCCGGAAAGCGAATTCATAATGCTTCTCCTTATGAAGGTTTCGTTATGATGAGTGTAGCGACAAGCAAGTACGCAGGTCAAGCCTTTTATGCAAGAAAATGCATAAAAATCGCATTTTCCTGCATAAAGTTACCGGTTTATACTGGGAAACTGGCTAGAAACTCGCGATCGGCATGCCCATGATCACGATATCGTACGCATCCTCATTCTCCGCGATTTTATGCGAGTACCTGAAGCCCGCGTTAATCTCATAAGGAATCTGCAGGGGCA
>Ga0209098_1004796_pt1 | contig 10378 bp, 8 predicted proteins | sample AD_JPNHW1_MetaG_FD_184429 | JGI IMG/M metagenome (GOLD analysis project Ga0209098, IMG submission 184429) | Active sludge microbial communities of municipal wastewater-treating anaerobic digesters from Japan - AD_JPNHW1_MetaG (SPAdes) (version 2) | ecosystem: Engineered > Bioreactor > Anaerobic >... | reverse complement strand
GACGGAACTCTGGACGGCACCTTTAATCCCGGCTCGGGCACAGGCATGAACAGTACGGTATATGCTTCAGCGATTCAAAGTGATGGCAAGATAATAATCGGCGGTTATTTCAGCAATTATAATAACAAATCTAGAAATTGCATTGCCAGGGTTAATACCAATGGCAGTCTGGACACAACATTCAATCCCGGTACCGGGGCAAATAATACCATTTATGCAGTGGCCATTCAGGCCGATGGAAAAATTATTATAGGCGGAAGCTTTACCGCTTTTAACGGTACATCTATTAATCGTGTTGCTCGATTAAATGCTGACGGCAGCCTTGACGCCACTTTTGTTCCGGGAACAGGAGCCGGTGGTACCGTGCGTTCACTCACCCTTCAAAGTGATGGAAAAATAGTCATTGGCGGAAACTTTACTTCATTTAACGGGGCTACGGTAAATCGTATCGCCAGGCTTAACACCGATGGAACTATCGACAATTCATTTGTTACCGGTGTCGGAGCCAGCGCTTACGTGCGAAAAACTGTTGTGCAAACCGACGGGAAAATTGTTATCGGAGGTGAGTTTGTTACCTTTAATGGCACATCAAAAAAAAGGATAGTCCGCTTAAACAGCGATGGCAGTGTCGATGCATCCTTTGTGCCGGGATCAGGGGCCGACAGCAATATTGTGGCCATGGCTGTGAAAAGTGATGGAAAAATTATCATTGGCGGAGATTTTACTTTTTATGACGGTACATCCAGAAACTATTTCGCCCGGCTTAACAGTGATGGCAGCCTTGATTCAACATGTGTTTCCTGTTCAGGGGCTAATGAGGTAGTGCGAAGCACCAATATTCAGAATGATGCAAAAATTATTATTGCAGGTTATTTTACATTTTTTAACGGGACCGCAATTAACCGTGTGGCCCGGCTAAACACCGATGGCAGTCTGGATGATACGTTTGACCCTGGCTCAGGCCCTGATGGTGGAGTTACCACTTCAATTCTTCAGGCCGACGGAAAAGTTTTTATAGCCGGCAATTTCGAATCGGTTAATGGTACACAATTATACCGTGTTGCCCGACTGAATACCGATGGCAGTGTTGATGCTTCGTTTACTCCCGACAGCGGTGCCAATAAAATTATTTATGCGGCAGCCATTCAAAGCGACGGAAAATTTGTTATTGGCGGTGAATTTGATTCGGTAAGCGATACGCCCCGTTCACGCATAGCCCGCCTCAACAGCAATGGAACACTCGACGCCACCTTCAATCCGGGCACAGGAGCCGACAGCTATATTACTGCTATCGCTATTCAAAGTGATGGGAAAATTGTCATTGGTGGCATGTTTAGCTCATACAACGGGACAACAAGTAACTATCTAGCGCGGCTGAACAGCAACGGCAGCCTCGATGCTTCTTTTAATACCGGCACGGGTGCCAATGGTATTATCCGAAGCATTACCATTCAGAGCAATGGGAAAATCCTTATAGGAGGAAGTTTTTCCACTTATAACGGAACCTCAGCAAATCGTGTTTCCCGCCTGAATACCGATGGCAGTATCGATGCCTCATTTAATCCTGGCGGAGCCGGTGCCAGTAGTTCTGTGTATTCAATACTCGCTCAGAACAATGGCAAGATTTACATTTCGGGTATTTTTACCTCCTATAACGGAACATCCCGAAACCGCGTAGCCCGCCTCAACAGTGATGGGACACTGGATAGTGCATTTGATCCGGGACCCGGTGCCAACAACATTATTTTTACTTCCGCACTGCAAACCGATGAAAAAATTATTATTGGTGGCGGTTTCACATCCTATAACGGAGCTGACAGGTACAGGATTGCACGTATCATGAATACTGTGGTAGTGGGTCTTGACGAAAATTCTTCAGAAAATGAGATGTCTTTATATCCAAATCCAACGAGTGGCCTGATCAATCTGGTATCCGCCAAAAATTTGGAAAACGCCTCATTAATTGTTAAGGATGTTGAGGGCAGGGTTATACTGGAAAAAGAAGGAATTAATGGTTCTCATTTTTCCTTTGACATTAGTGGTCAGTCAAAAGGTATTTATTTCATTGAGATCATTCAAGAAAAGGTTGTTTTGAGAAGCAAAATCGTAAAAAATTAGTGTGAATATATTTTCCTTGGGGAAAATTAATTCATTAGTGTAGTTTTATCTATTTTTTGTAAGTTTGCAAAGCATAATTAAATTAATAAAAAGAAATATGAAAAAAATTACTGTTCTTTTAGTCCTTCTCGCAAGTGTTTTTGTATTTAACAGTTGTAAAAAAATTGCCGGATGCACCGACCAGGCAGCCCAGAATTATAATGCCGATGCCAATGAGGATGACGGATCGTGTACCTATCTGGCCATTGGCGACACTTATCAGGGAGGTAAAATTGCTTATATCCTGCAGCCCGGTGAAACGGGTTATGAAGCCAAAGTGCAACATGGATTGATTGCTGCGCCCTCCGATCAGGACACAGCCGCAGGATGGGGATGTGCCGGCACTTTAATAAGTGGCGCTGATGGAACAGCGGTTGGTTCAGGTAACCAGAATACCATTGATATTGTTGCTGGCTGCGCTGCCGCGGGGACTGCTGCTAGAATATGTTCTGATCTCGGTTTGGGTGGGTATACCGACTGGTATCTTCCCAGTAAGGATGAACTGCAGAAATTATACCTGAACAGGGCGCAAATCGGTGGTTTTGCCACTTCCTTTTACTGGAGCTCCTCTGAGGCCACCGCTAATGAAGCCTGGTGGTATTCATTTTTTGATGGAGGCGCCTATGCTTACGGCAAAGCCACTCCGATACGGGTACGGGCTGTAAGGTCGTTCTAAATTTTGAAGAGGCTTGGCCGGAAAGTTGACTCAAACCATCTTTGGACACTGTTAAAAATCTGACAAATAAAGGATTGTATGAGCTTTAAATAATTTTTTTCAAGAAATATTTTTTAGGATTAATAAAAATTAGTATCTTTGCACCCTTAAAATAAAAATCAAGATATCATGGCAAAGAAATCGAAAGATGCACGAATACAGGTTATTCTGGAGTGTACGGAGCATAAAAACAGCGGTATGCCGGGGACATCGCGTTATATCACAACTAAAAACAAAAAAAATACCCCCGAGCGTATCGAATTGAAAAAATATAATCCGATACTGAAAAAAGTTACTGTTCATAAAGAAATAAAATAAAACTCTTAAGAAATGGCAAAGAAAGTTGTTGCAACATTAAAAACCTCTACAGGCAAGGATTATGCAAAGGTTATCCGTATGGTGAAATCTCCTAAAACCGGAGCCTATTCTTTTAAAGAAGAAATTGTGGCTAACGATAAAGTTAAAGAATACCTTGCCAAAAAATAGTCATTCATCTGATATGAAAAGAAACAAGCTTTTCTATCGGAGAAGCTTGTTTTTTTTTAATACAACCGAAAATGGGCATATTCAGTTTTTTCTCTAAGGATAAGAAAGAAAGCCTCAACGAAGGCCTTGCCAAAACCAAAGAAAGTTTTTTCTCAAAGCTTTCAAAAGTGGTTATCGGCAAATCCAAAGTGGATGATGAAGTGCTGGATAACCTGGAGGAAATTCTGATATCTTCGGATGTTGGTGTGGCTACCACCCTCAAGATTATTGAACGTATTGAAAATCGCGTGGCTAAGGATAAATATCTGGGGACCAAAGAACTGGATCAGATACTGAAAGAGGAAATAACCGCCTTGTTGACAGAAAACAACAACCAGGAATTCAGCGATTTTGAAATACCTTCGGGAAAAAAGCCTTATGTGATTGTGGTGGTGGGTGTTAACGGCGTGGGCAAGACAACCACTATTGGTAAATTGGCACATCAGTTCAAAGCTAAAGGTTATAGTGTGCTGCTGGGCGCTGCCGATACATTCCGTGCGGCTGCTGTCGATCAGCTTACCATATGGGCCGAAAGGGTAGGAGTGCCGATTATCAGCCAGGGTATGGGAGCTGATCCCGCATCTGTTGCTTATGATACTGTTGCTTCAGCAAAAACACGCAACTCAGACATCGTGATTATCGATACAGCCGGACGTCTGCATAACAAAGTCAACCTGATGAGCGAGCTGTCGAAGATCCGAAAAGTAATTCAGAAAGTTATCCCCGATGGCCCCCACGAAGTGCTGCTGGTACTTGATGCTTCCACTGGACAGAATGCCATTGAACAAGCAAGGCAGTTTACGGCAGCCACAGAAGTGAGTGCCATTGCCCTGACCAAACTCGACGGGACAGCCAAGGGCGGTGTGGTGTTGGGTATTTCCGACGAATTTAAAATCCCTGTTAAGTACATTGGAGTGGGCGAAAAAATTGATGACTTACAGATATTCAACAAGGTTGAGTTCGTAGATTCTTTTTTTCAGCATGCCTGACACCAGCCTAAATCAACGGAAACAGCGTAAACCAGTTATTAATGTCGTTACGTTTGGTTGCGCCAAAAACATTGTCGATTCCGAAAAAATAATGGGCAGCCTGCCCTCCCGAAAATTCAAAATAGTACATAATTCCGACCAACAGGCCGACATTGTTATCATTAATACCTGCGGCTTTATTAATGATGCAAAACAGGAATCGGTGGATGCAATTTTGCAGTTTGCCGAAGCAAAAAAAGTAAATAATACAAAAGTGTTTATCACCGGATGCCTTGCTCAACGTTACAAATCGGAACTTCTCGCTGAAATCCATGACCTGGATGGTGTTTTCGGATTAAATGAAACGAATTCGCTACTCAAGGAAATAACCCATGCCGACACAATACATTCAGACAACAGAATACTTACCACCCCGAAACATTACGCCTGGCTGAAAATCTCTGAAGGCTGCGACCGCACATGTTCTTTTTGTGCCATTCCGATGATACGGGGGGCTAACGTTTCATTTCCCATGGAAAAAATACTGGATGAAGCCGCCATGCTTGCTGATAAAGGCGCGAAAGAGCTTATGGTAATTGCACAGGATACCACTTATTACGGACTTGACATTTATAAAAAACGAAAACTGGCCTTATTACTGGAAAAACTTTCTGAAATAAAACAGTTTGAGTGGATCCGTCTTCATTATGCTTTTCCTTCTGGTTTTCCCGAAGATGTGCTGGAACTAATGCAGGGCAGGGATAATATATGTAAGTATCTGGACATTCCTTTGCAACATATTGATGATAAAATACTTGCCTCGATGCGCAGGGGGATTGATAAAAAAGGCACGGTAGCCTTAGTCGAAAAATTTCGAAAAAAGGTTCCTGGCATCGCCTTGCGCACCGCGTTCATTGTGGGATACCCCGGCGAAAGCAAGGCGCAATTTGATGCGCTATGTAACTTTGTTCGTGAGCAGCAGTTTGAACGTATGGGCGTATTTACCTATTCAAAGGAAGAAGGAACAGCCGCGGAAATATTAAAACCGCAGATCAGCTCAAAAATCAAACAACAACGTTACGATAAACTGATGGATATGCAGCAGCAGATTTCATCTTCCTTGAATCAATCTATGGTGGGCAAGACCATGAAAGTAATCATCGACCGTAAAGAAAACGAGTTTTACATTGGTCGCACGGAATTTGATTCTCCTGAAATTGATAATGAAGTGCTGATTCCGGCCAAGGATAAGGTGCTCAAAACCGGATACTTTTATGATGTAGAAATTACCGGTGCGGAGGTATATGACTTGTATGCTGAGGTGAAATAGTTTTTTCTCGCAAAGACGCGAAGACGCAACGTGATTTTCGTAATTGATTATAATCCTGTTTCGTCAATGATTCGGGGTAGTTGGCTAATAAGATACAGAGGTAGTGAGATTAATGTAAAATTCAGTTCCCCGCTTTTATTGCCGGCTCTTACTCTTGCATTAAAAGTTCCGATTGAAGGATAATCCGTGTTGAAGCGTATGCCTGTGGTTAGTTTTTTCTCAAATAAATATACATGCATTGATTTCAAACTGCCGGTTCTTCCAGATTTAATTTCAATGGGGTAAATGGTATTATTTTTTTGAAATAAAAAATCCACTTCGGCATCAGCATTTTTTTCTTCCCTGAGCCAATAAAAAAGTTCGGGCTCTGCATAAGCCGGCTGAAGATGCAATAGTTCCTGGCCGGCAAATTGTTCGGCCATAATCCCTTCATGGATGTTCAATAATTTTAAGGGGTCAGTAAGCTGAATTCTGTTCATGCTATTGGATAAGCCAATATCCAAAAACAAGGTTTTATAAATTTCATCATTTTGATGCCTGCTTAATGGAATATTTGCAGCATTGCTATGCCGGACCCTGGTGATTATTTTACTAAGCTCAATCTTACGAATAGCTTCTTTTAATACCGCAGAACGGTTTTCCCTGTCCATGTTGACATATTTAATTTTTACACATGGATTCTGGCCTGTATATTTCAACACTGTGGTCAAATGTTGTTGCTGACCGCGTGTTCCGTATTTGGCAAAATCGTATCTGAACGAAGTAAGGATATTGCTGTGTAATTTTTCAATTTCAGTAAGTTTTTTTGTTTCAACGTATGTGTAAACTGCTTCGGGCATCCCACCGATAAAGAAATAATATCGCAGCAAATCGAGCATTCTTTTATGTACCGCCTCGCTAATCTGCTTTTGCATGGAAAAGTTTTTAATATAATCAAGCATTTTCACTTCTCCGAGCGCTTTCAAAAACTCGGTAAAACTCATGGGATACATATGGCAAAACTCAATTCTGCCAACGGGCATGGGAAGTTTTAATTCATTCAACGTGTGGTCAAGTAAGGAACCTGCGGCAATCAGATGAAGCTGCGGGAGCTTTTCATGGAAATACCTCAATTGTGTGATTGCTTCAGGGCAGTTCTGTATTTCATCAATAAACAACAGGGTTTTCCCCTGTTCAATATCAGTATTATAAATTACAGAAAGTTCATCCAGTATTGCCTGAGGATTTCTGTTTTTGAAAAGTTCTTTCAGTTCGGGATTTTCATCAAGGTTCAGCGTAATGTAATTGGCAAAATTTTTTTTTGCAAACTGTTCCACCGCATAAGTTTTACCAACCTGCCGTGCGCCCCTTAATAGCAAAGGTTTGTGGTTTTTATTGTTTTTCCATTCAATAAATAGTTGTATAATATCTCTTTCCATGATGATATATGGTTGTATTTTGTCATTAATAATGCAAAAATACAACTATTTTTTTAAAATGCAAAATTTTTTAGCAGGTGTTATTGTTTTCTCTGTGGCTCTGCATACCATTTTTCTCGCGAAGACGCAAATGCGCAAAGCAGAATTCTATAAAACTGATGCTAATGCAGTTTTTCCTTCAGGAACTTCGCCGTATAGGATTCTTTGCATGAGAGTGAGTCTTCGGGAGTACCTTCAAATACCACATAACCGCCTTCGTTACCGCCTTCCGGACCGATATCTATGAGCCAGTCGGCGCATTTGATAAGTTCCATATTGTGCTCGATTACAATAATCGTGTGGCCTTTGTCGATAAGGGCATTAAAGGCATCATACAGCTTGTGAATATCATGAAAATGGAGCCCGGTGGTGGGTTCGTCAAAAATAAACATGGTGGGCTTGTCAACACCTCCTTTTAACAGGAAACTGGCTAATTTCAGGCGTTGCGCTTCTCCGCCGCTGAGCGTGCTCGATGGCTGGCCGAGTTTTACATATCCCAGGCCAACATCAGCCAAAGGTTTCAATTTATTTGCGATAGTGGCTGCGGCATTATGGGGTTTGCTTCCGCTGTTAAAAAAAAGTATTGCCTCATCAATAGTCATATCAAGCACTTCGTGGATATTTTTCCCGTTCCACATGATGTCCAGCACTTCATCTTTGAAACGTTTTCCCCCGCAACTCTCGCAAATCAGCGAGATATCTGCCATAAACTGCATTTCAATGGTAACAAATCCGTCGCCTTGACATTCTTCGCAACGTCCACCGGGAATGTTGAAAGAAAAATATCCGGGTTTAAATCCTCTCAATTTCGCAAGTTGCTGTTCCGCAAACAGGCTGCGGATATCGTCGTATGCTTTGATATATGTTACAGGATTCGACCTGGAAGATTTTCCAATGGGATTTTGGTCAACATATTCTATGTTCCCAATACTGTCGATATTTCCGTTAAGTTTGATGTGTTTGCCTGTTTTTTCAGAATATCCGCCATATATTTTTCTTAAAGAAGCATACAGCGTTTGCTTTACCAGGGTAGTCTTGCCCGACCCGCTTACTCCCGTAACGACAGTCAGGACATTGAGCGGAAACTTAACACAGATATTTTTGAGGTTGTTTTCGTGAGCCCCGCAGATTTCAATGAATTTTTTCCAGGGCCTGCGGAATTGGGGTACAGGTATGGCGGTTATTTTGTTGAGGTACTTTGATGTCAGCGAATCCGGAAACTGCAGCAATTCTTCATAATTTCCCTGAAAGATTAATTCGCCGCCATGCATACCTGCCATAGGCCCGATATCCACAATCTGGTCCGAGGCTTTTATGATATCTTCGTCATGTTCCACCACAATAACGCTGTTGCCGATGTTTCGAAGGCGTTTCAGCACGGAGATTAGCTTTTCGGTGTCGCGCGGATGGAGGCCGATGCTGGGCTCATCGAGTATGTACATCGAGCCTACCAGGCTGCTGCCGAGTGCGGTAGCGAGGTTGATACGCTGAGATTCGCCTCCCGACAACGTGTTGGATGCCCGGTTCAGGGTCAAATAGCCAAGGCCTACATCTGCCAAAAATTGAAGACGGGTTGTAAGTTCAATAAGTATCCTTTTTGCCACCTGGCTTTCGAATTCGTTTAAGTGTATTGTCTGGAAAAATTTTAATGCTTCTTTCACCGGCATCAGCACGATGTCGATTATAGATTTTCCGGCAACTTTTACATGGGAAGCATCATTGCGAAGGCGTGTGCCCTTGCAATCGGGGCAAATGGTTTTTCCGCGGTAACGCGCCAGCATCACACGGTATTGGATTTTGTATGTCTGACTTTCGACATATTTAAAAAACTCGTTGATGCCTCCGAAATACTCGTTTCCTTTCCAGAGCAGTTCTTTATGCTCTTCCGAAAGTTCAAAATAAGGTTTATGTATCGGGAAGTTGAACTTATAAGCATTTTTTACAAGTTGATCTTTCCATTCGCTCATTTTTTCGCCTTTCCAACAAGCGATAGCTTCCTCGTAAACCGAGAGCGATTTGTTGGGCACCACCAGATCTTCGTCAATTCCTATAATGCTTCCAAAGCCTTCGCAAACTTTGCAGGCGCCGTAAGGATTGTTGAATGTAAACAAATTGACGGAAGGTTCTTCGAAAGTCATTCCATCTAGTTCAAACTTGTCAGAAAAGATGGTTTTCTTTTTCTCTCCCGATAGGGTGGTAAAAATAATGCATTGCCCTGCGCCTTCGTAAAAAGCAGTTTGTACCGAATCGGCAATGCGCTCGCGGATGTTGGCCGTATCCTCATTGATTATCAAGCGGTCTAGCACCATATGGATTGAGGTTTTGGCGCTGATTTTCTTTCCTCTTTCCAATAAGGTATCAATCGTTAGTATTTCGTCCTTCACATCAAGCCTGTTAAATCCTTGTTGCTGCAATGTTTTCAGATGTTCCTCCGCCGACCGTTCTTTGTTAAAATGTACCGGACATTCTATTAATACCATAGTTCCCTGTTTGCAGCCGAGAACAAAATCTACTACATCGGTGATGCTGTCTTTTTTCACCTTATTGCCCGATACAGGAGAAAAAGTGGTGCCTATCCGCGCAAAAAGCAGTTTCAGGTAATCATAAATCTCGGTTGAAGTTCCTACGGTGGAGCGGGGATTATGCGTTTTTACCTTTTGCTCAATAGCGATGGCGGGCGAAATGCCTTTGATGTAGTCCACTTCAGGTTTTGGCATGCGTCCCATAAATTGCCTCGCGTAGGCGCTCAGGCTCTCGATGTAACGCCTTTGGCCTTCAGCATACAAAGTGTCAAAAGCCAGCGATGATTTCCCTGAGCCGGAAAGCCCTGTTATAACAATAAACTTGTTGCGGGGAAGAGCAATGTTCAGGTGTTTTAGGTTGTGAACACGGGCATTTTTAATTATTATATATTCCTTTGAGCTATACGACTCAATTCCTTTTAGTTCCATTAAAAATATAAAATTTGAAACTTAAAAAATCTTAAAATTTATCAAAATTACAAAATAAGTCTTGCATTCAGTTCAAAAATGATATATCTTTGTGCTTAATTATTGATTAAATAATTGATATTTTCATTTTATCGTTAAATAATTAAGTTTTAACCCAAACTGGAGGACTTTTATCGAATAGACATTTTACCTTGAATTTCTTTAAACTTTAAAAAAGGAGGTAAATATGTCCTTTCATTCTGATAACGACCAGGCGTTAATTGATAGTTATTTAT
>Ga0209098_1004795_pt1 | contig 10378 bp, 7 predicted proteins | sample AD_JPNHW1_MetaG_FD_184429 | JGI IMG/M metagenome (GOLD analysis project Ga0209098, IMG submission 184429) | Active sludge microbial communities of municipal wastewater-treating anaerobic digesters from Japan - AD_JPNHW1_MetaG (SPAdes) (version 2) | ecosystem: Engineered > Bioreactor > Anaerobic >... | reverse complement strand
GGCGGGCATGGACATCGCCGAAAAGCGCCTGCCGCAGGACGGCCGCATCAGCCTCAAGGTCAAAGGCGAGGAAATCGACGTGCGCGTGTCCACCATGCCCACCGTCTACGGCGAAAGCGTCAGCCTGCGCCTCCTGATGCGCTCCAGCGGCATGTACGGCATGGACAAGCTGGGCCTCTTCAAGGACGACGAGGACATCCTCCACCGCCTGATCCGCCGGCCCCACGGCATCCTGCTCGTCACCGGCCCCACCGGCTCCGGCAAGTCCACCAGCCTCTATGCCTGGCTCCACACCATCAATTCCGTGGACAAGCGCATCCTCACCGTCGAGGACCCGATCGAATACGAGATGGCCGGCATCAACCAGATCCAGATGAAGCCCGAAATCGGCCTGACGTTCGCCGTCGGCCTGCGGCACATCCTGCGCCAGGATCCCGACGTCATCATGGTCGGTGAAATCCGCGACCAGGAAACCGCCGACATCGCCATCCGCGCGGCGCTGACGGGCCATCTGGTGTTCAGCACGCTGCACACCAACGATTCCGCCGGCGGCGTGACGCGCTTGGTGGACATGGGCATCGAGCCGTTTCTCGTCGCCAGCTCGGTCGAAGCGCTCGTGGCCCAGCGCCTCGTGCGCCGCCTGTGCCCCAAGTGCAAGCGCCCGTGGAAGGTCGACATGCCGTTCCTCGAAAGCATCGGCTTTCCGATTTCCAAGCTGCTGACCGGCACGATCTGCGAGCCGGTCGGGTGCGAGGAATGCCGCGGCACCGGCTATGCCGGCCGCACCGGCATCTACGAAATCCTGCTCGTCACCGACGCCATCCGGCAGATGATCGTCGAACGCCAGTCCGCCGCCGACATCAAGATGCATGCGCTGGAACACGGCATGCGCACGCTGCGCGTGGACGGCTGGCGCAAGGTGCTCGCCGGCGTGACGACCTTGGAAGAAGTGCTCCGCGTGACGTCGGAGGACGAAGCCTAGGGCGGCGCGAGCCGCGCGGCGGAATGCGATGGCGCAGTTTCGTTACATCGCCAAGACCCGGACGGGCGAACGCCAGGAGGGCGTGCTCGACGCGGCCGACAAGCGCGCGCTGATGGCCCAGCTCGGGCGCCAGGGGCTCGTGCCGATTTCCGTGGCGGACGTGCAGCAGGCCCCGGCGGCAGCGCCGGCCGAGAAGCCGAAGGCTGCCGCCAAGCCGGCGCCGAAGGCCGCGCCGCCGGCCGTGTCCGCGACTCCGGCGGCCGCCCGCCGAAAGTGGTTCCGGTTCGAGAAAAGCGTGCGCGGCCGCGCCCGCATGAAGATGGCGGAGTTGCTGCTGTACACCAGCGAATTGTCCGACCTGCTGGCTTCGGGCATGACCTTGGGCGCGGCGCTGCACGCGCTGGCCCTGCGCAAGACGGGCAAGGCGCAGGACGCCATCGTGACGGACCTGCGCGACGAAATCGTGTCCGGCGCGAGCTTGTCCGGCGCCTTGGCGCGCTGGCCGGACACCTTCCCGGCGCTCTACGTCAGCATGGTCAAGGCCGGCGAGGCCAGCGGCCAGCTGCCCGGCGTGCTGGAACGCCTGGTGAAGCACTACGAACGCGTGCTGGCCGCGCGCGAAAAGGTGGGCATGGCGCTGGTCTATCCGCTCATCGTGGCGCTGGTCGGCTTCGGCGCGATGGCGTTCATCATGGTCTTCGTGATCCCGCGGTTCTCCGCCATGTTCGAGGAATTGGGCAGCGCGCTGCCGCTGTCCACCCGCCTGCTCATCGGCGCGAGCGCGGGGCTGCTGAAATACGGCTGGGCCTTGGCCATCGGCCTCTTCTTCGCCGGCGCGGCCGTCCGGCGCGCGCTGCGCACGCCGGCGGGCATCGAATGGAAGGATCGCCTCCTGCTGCGCCTGCCGGCGATCGGCGGCGTCGTGCGCGCCAACGCGTTCGCGAATTTCGCCCACACGCTGGGCACGCTGCTCGCCAACGGCGTCCAAGTGCTCCAGGCGCTCACCATCGTGGAACACACGGTGGACAACGTCGTCATCGCCAAGGCCATCCGCTCCGCGAAGGAACGCGTGACCGACGGCTCGACGATTTCCCGGCCGCTTTCCCAGGACGGCACGTTCCCGCGGCTGCTGACCGACATGCTGGCCATCGGCGAGGAAACCGGCGACATGAGCGGTGCGCTCGAGCACATCGGCCGCCGCTACGACAACGAACTGGACCGCGCCGTCAAGCTGTTCACCACCATCCTGGAGCCGGTCATGATGCTGCTGATCGCCGTCGGCGTCGGCTTCGTCGCCATCAGCATGCTGATGGCCGTCTTCCAGCTCACCGGCGGCCTCGACACCTGACGTCTTCCGCCGGCGCCGCGGCCTAGGCCAACGGCGGCCGCTGGCCGGACCGCTCGAAGTATTTTTGCAGCACCAGCAGGGCGACGAGCCGCTCCCGCGCGGGATTCCGAAAGCGCGCGACGTGGGCCTGGGCGTGGCGCAGGATTTCCCGCGCCGCTTCCGGATGCGCCGCGTAGTGCGCCATCTTTTCCTCGAGGTCGGCATGGTCGTCCGCCAACAAGACGTAATGCCGGTCGGGCACCAGCCGGCCTTCCATGAACCAGGTCTCGCGGCGCGGCCGGGCCATGAAGCAGAGGGAGTTCGAAGCCAGGATCCACTTCAGGTTGGACGCCACGTCGTTGCCCTCGATGGACAGGATGAACTTGCATTTCAACTGCTCCGCGATCGGGAGGTAGGCCTTGCGCCAGGGAACCGGGCTTGTGCCCCGGTGCGCGTGGCCGATGTCGCAGCGCGGATGGTCGTGGTAGCGCGCGAGGAACTGCTTGCGGTTTTCCTGGAACGCGCTGCCGCGCCACACCAACCGGTCGATTTTGTCTTCGAAGGCCAGCCGGTCCCGCGGAAACACGAAGTGGCGGATCTTGTTGAGGTTGAACAGCACGGAATTTTCGTTGGCGCCCGCGATGGGCCGCGCCTTGACGAGCGTGGGGCGCGCCGGCACCGCCGTCTCGTCGCCGAACCGATGCAGGAGCCGCAGGTGCGGATCGAAGTAGCGCAGGTATTCGTGCAGATCCATGTAGTAGTTGCTGAAGCCGCGCGCCAGGGTGAACCGGAACGGCTCGACGTCCGGGCCGAGTTCGAACGGCCGGGAAATCCGGTTGCAATAGTCCACCCGATCGAAGATCTCCGCGTCGTGTTCCTGCCAGGCGGCGCGGAGCAGGTTGTCGAGCCGCCGCCGGCACAGGCCGGCGGGCACGGCAAACCGCAGGAGGTTGCGGCCGTAATAGAAAAACCGGGAGTTTTTCCGGCCGGCGTTCAGGATGCTGCCCAACAGGGGATTCACGCGGCCAGCATGGCGGAGAACGGGGCGGAAAGTCAATCGGCGGCGCGTTCGGTCGGCGGAATCCGGACTTGTCTTTGCCCCTTTCGTGCGGCATTTTACGGCATACAAGATGCCTTCGTACCGGTTACTCGTCGCGGCGACGTCCATCGACCGCTCCCACTTGGCGCTGTTCGCGGGTTTGCGCGCGGCGGGCGTCGAGGTGCGGCTGTTGTTCGATCCCGCCAGCCCGCGGCGGGAGGCCATCTTGCGCGAATTTCCGGAGGCCGGGTTTCTGACCGTGCGCCATCGCTTGGATCTGCGGGCCGTTCGGGAACTGCGGCGGCGCATCGCCGCCTGGCCGCCCGACGTGCTCTATGCGCCGGACAATCGTCCGCTCTCCGTTTCCATGATGGCGACGCGGGGCTCGTCCGTGCGCGTCGTCGCCTATCGCGGCACCGTCGGGCACATCAGCCGCTGGGATCCGGCGAGCTGGCTGGCCTACCTCCATCCGCGGCTCGCGCAGATCGTCTGCGTGTCCGACGCGGTGCGGAATTATCTGCACGATTGCGTTGGCCTGCCGTCGGAACGACTGACGCGCATCTACAAGGGCCACGATCCGGCGTGGTACGACGGTCCGCCGCCTGCGGTCGCTTCGCGCGCCGATTGGGGGCTGCCTGCCGACGCCTTCGCGATCGGCTTCGTCGGCTGCATGCGGCCGGTCAAGGGGGCGGACGTCCTGATCCGGGCGCTGGACGACTTGCCGTCGAACGCGCACATGCTGCTGGTGGGCGAGGTGGCCGATCCCCGGCTGCGGCCGTTGGCCGAGGCTTCGCCCGCGCGCCGCGGCCGCGTCCATTTCGCCGGGCCGTCCACCAACGTGCTGGGCCTGTTGGATCTCTGCGATGCGGTCGCCGTGCCGTCGGTTTCGCGCGAGGGCCTGCCGCGGGCGGCCATCGAAGCCATGTGCCGCCGCCGGCCCGTCGTCGCCAGCGATGCCGGCGGTCTGCCGGAACTGCTCGACCGCGGCAACTGCGGCCTCGTCGTCCCTGCCGGCGATGCGCCCGCGCTGGCGGGCGCGCTTCGGCGATTGCTGGAGGATACCGACCTGCGCCAGCGCCTCGCCGCCGCCGGTCGTCGGCAGATCGAAACGAATTTCCATATCCGCGAAACCATCCGCCAGACGTTGGCGCTCCATCAGGCGCTGCTGCATTCCCGCGGCGCGCAGCCCGCATGACGCCGGACGCTCCAGACCCGCGCCCGATCTTGCCGCTGGATGCCGCCGGCTGGCGCTGGACGCTCGGCCGCCGTGCGCCGGATGCCGCGGCGCCGGAAACGCCGGTGACGTTGCCCCATTGCTGGAATGCGGACGAGGAGTGGATCGTTGGATGTCGGCCGCGCCGTGGGTGGGCGACCTATCGCCTCGACGTCGTCGTGCCGCCGTGGGCTCCGGACCGGGACGTGCGCTGGCGGTGCGGCGGCTTCCGCGGCGTCGGCCGCGCCTGGGTCAATGGCCGCAGCGTCGGCCGATTCAACGCCGACTACCTCGGTTTCGATCTGGACGTTGCGGACGCGCTGCGGCCGGGCGCCAATCGCCTCGTCGTGCAAACGAACAATCGCCATTCCCGCGCCATCCTGCCGGGCATTTCCGATCCGGATTTCCACCTGTACGGCGGCTTGGGCGGCGACATGCAGTTGGCGTTCTTGCCGCCGGTTCGCTTGTGCCGCTGCGAATGCCGCGCGACGGCGGACGACGAACGTTCCGGCGACGTGTGGATCGACTTGGGCTTCTTCAATTCCGCCGCCGAACGCGCGACCGCGATCGCGCACGTCGTCGTGCGCGATCCGGATGGCCAGGTTGCGGCGGAAGCGGCGCCCGTCGAAGTCGTGCTGGCGCCGGGCATGCCGGCGCGGCGCGAAGTGCGCTGCTCCATTGCGGCGCCGCGCCACTGGAGCCCCGCCGACCCCGTCCTGTATTCCATCGAAGCGACGTTGCGGCGCGGGGCGGAAACGCTGGATCGCCTGACGTGGGCGTTCGGCGTGCGTTCGGCGCGGTTCGCGCCGGGGCAGGGCTTCGTCCTGAACGGCCAACCGTTGACGTTGCGCGGCGTGAATCGCCACGAAAACCTGCCCGGGTTCGGCAGCGCGCTGCCGCGGGCGCTGCAGGCCGAGGACGCCCGCCGCATCCGGGAACTGGGCTTCAATTTCGTCCGCCTGTCGCACTATCCCCAGTCGCCGGCGTTTCTCGATGCCTGCGATCGGCTGGGCCTGCTGGTCTATGCGGAATTGTGCTCGTGGAAAAGCGTCGCCGGCGGCCGCTGGCTGCGCGCCGCCGAAGCCCAGCTGGCGCGGATGATCCGCCGCGATCGGCATCACCCGTCGATCGTGCTGTGGGGCCTGGGCAACGAAGGCCGCCACCGCGGCGCCTATCTGCGCCTGCGGGCGCTGGCCCGCGAACTGGATCCGTCCCGCCCCACCATCTACGCCGAAAACCACGCCTATCGCGCCCGCCGGCAAAAAACCGCCGGCCTGACCGACGTGTGGGGGCTCAACTACGAATTCGAAGAATTGGATTTCGCCCGGTCGGCGGCCCCGACCGGCTGCGTCGTGGTCTCCGAATGCGCCAACTTGCCGTATGCCCGGCGCGGGCATGGGGCGGCCGAAGCCCAGCAGGTCGCCTGGATGCGCGCGGCGGTCCGGCGCGTTGAAAGCGCCGGGCCAGGCGTCGCCGGCTGGACGCTGTGGTGCTTTGCGGATTACGCCACGCCGCGGCGGCAGCGGTGGTTCCGCGAATGCGGCGTGGTGGACGGCTGGCGCGCCGGCAAGCTGGCGGCGGATTGGGCGCGGGCCTGCTGGCGGCCGGAACCGTTCCTGTCCGTGTGCGGCGATTGGTCGTTCGGCGCCGGCGCCCGGCGCCGCCTGTACCTCGCGACCAATTGCACCGAAGTTCGGATGATTCGCGCCGCCGGCGCCGAAGAGACGATTTCCATTCCGGAACCGGATGTGGTCGAGCGGGACGCGGTTTTCGACGGCGCGCCGATCCGGTTCGTGGGTCGCCGCGGGGCCGCCGTCGTCGAGGCGCGCCTGGAACCGTGGGACGTTCCCGCGGCGTTTGCCTTGCGTTCCGCGGAAATCGCTCCCGGACTTTTCCGTTGCGCCCTGCAGGTCGCGGATGCGCGCGGCACGCCGGTGCTCGCCTATGAAGGCGAGGCGCGCGTGACGTTGCCGCCGGGCGCGCGCGGCTCGTTGGTCGGCGGCGCGCGCCTGCCTGTGCATGCGGGCCAGGCCACGTTCTACGTCGAAACGCCAGGCGCCGCGGCGGACGTTTCCGTCGCGTGCACTTTGGATAATTTTCCGCCGCAAACGATTTCCTTGGCCGGGGGAGGGCGGACGCCGTGAATCTGCGCGTGGCCCATCTGCATGCCAATCCGGGCTGGGGTGGCGGCGAAACCCAATTGCTGGCGCTCGTGCGGCGGATGCAGGCGCGCGGCCTGTTCGCGGTGCTGGCCACGCCGGCCGGCGGCGAACTCGCCCGGCGCGCGCGGCAAGCCGGCGTGCGCGTGCTCGAATGGACGGAGTCCGCTTCCTCGCGGCGCCAACTGGCCTTGGATCTGGAAGAATTCGGCCTGACGCTCTTGCATGCGCACGATTCCGGTTCCACTTCGCTGGGGCATTGGCTCAAGCGCCGGCTGCGCGTGCCGCTGATCCTGACCCGGCGGATCGCTTCGCCCTTGCGCCGCAATCCGCTGTCGCGCTGGAAATATTCGCCGCGCCGCCTCGACGGCGTGATCGCCATTTCCGAGACCGTGCGCGACGTCATGGTTCGCAGCGGCTATCCCGCCGAACGCATTCGCATCGCTCCGTCCGGCGTGGACGTCGCGGCGCTGGCGCGGATTCCGGCGGACCCGGATTTTCGCGCCGCCTACGGCGCCGATTTCCTCGTGGGCGGACTGGGAAAACTGGCGCCCAAGAAAAACTGGATGCTGATGGTGCGCGCGGCCGAAATCCTGGCGCGGGAGGCGTTCCCCGCGCAGTGGGTGATCGCCGGCGACGGTCCCGACCGCGCCGAACTCCAGGCGGCCATCGAGCGGGCCGGCTTGGCTGGACGCTTTCATCTGCTCGGATTCCGCGCCGAGGCGACGCGCCTGCTGCGCCAGTTCGACCTGCTGTGCTTCCCGTCGCGCATGGAAGGCGCTTCCGTCGCCGTGCGCGAAGCGATGGCCATGGGCGTGCCCGTCGCCGCCGCAGATGCGCCCGGCGTCGTCGAATCGCTGGCCGGCCACGGCTGGATCGTGCCGGGCGACGATCCGGCGGCCTTGGCGGCGGCCGTGCGCGAGGCGCTGCAAGACGCCGCCCGGCGCCGCGAACGCGTCGAAGCCGCGCGCCGCCATGCGCGCGACCATTACGATTTGGAACACATGGTGGAAGCGACTTTGGCCGCCTGCGATGAGCTGCTCGCGCCGCCGTCCGCCGCCGGAGGATCGCCATGACGTTCGCGTCTACCGTTGCGCCGTTGCAAGCCAGCGTGCTCGTCGCGGTCTACAACCACGAACCGGAATTGCGGCGGACGCTGCTCGGCTTGGCCGCGCAGACGCGCCGGGATTTCGAGGTGCTCCTGTGCGACGACGGTTCCGGTCCGGCCATCGCGGCGCTGGCGCGCGAACTGCGGCCGTTGTTTCCCGGCGGCCTGCGGCACCTGTGGCAGCCCGATGCGGGTTTTCGGAAATGCAGGATCCTCAACGCCGGCGTCCGCCGCGCCGGCGCGGATTATCTCGTCGTGCTCGACGCCGACTGCGTGCCGCACCACGCGTTCGTGGCGGCCCATCTGGCGGCGCGCCGCCCGGGTCATTATCTCGCCGGGCGCCGCGTCGAACTGGATGCGCCCTGGACGGCACGGCTCGCGTCCGATCTCATTCGTCGCCGCCACCTGGACCGCCTGATCTGGCGCAGCCTGCCGGGCTTGTGGTCCGGCGAACTGCGGCACCTCGAAGCGGCGTTTTGGCTGCCGCCGGGGTGGCCCGTGCGTCCGCCGAAGCGGAAGTGGGACATCCTGCTGGGGTGCAATTTTTCCTGCTGGAAGGCCGATTTGGAACGCATCAACGGTTTCGACGAGGAGTTCACGACACCCGGCGGGGGCGAAGACACCGACGTTGAACGCCGCTTCGCCCTGGCGGACGTCCGGCCGCTGTCCGTTAAGCACCGCGCGATCTGCTACCACCAATGGCATCCGCTCGTGCCGCGGGGAACCGCCGGGGCGGAACTCTGCCGCCGCCGCGCGGCGGAGGGCCGCGCCACGTGCCCGCATGGCTTGGCCGATCCGCCGGGCGCGGATGTCGCGGAACTCGCCTGACGGGCGCTCCTGCGGATTTGCCAGAACGCCGGCCGGCGGCTAAAGTGATCCTTCGTGAAATGGTTCGACACCCATGCGCATTTCGACGCGTTCGCGGCGGAGGGTTCCGTTGCGGACGTGCTGGCGCGCGCCGCCGCGGCGGGCGTGGAGCGCATGTGCGCCGTCGGCAGTTCGGAGGCGTCGAACGAACTCGTCGTCCGGCTGGCGCGGGAAAATCCGGGCACGCTGGTGGCGGCGGTGGGCTACGATCGCGACCAACTCGACAAGCCGCGCAACGCGGAACGGCTGGCGGCGCTGGCGGCGGATCCGGCCGTGGTGGCCGTGGGGGAAATCGGCCTCGACTACTACTATTCGCCGGAAACCGCGCCGGCCCAACGCGCCCTGTTCGGCCAGATGCTGGCGTTCGCCGCCGAACGGAAATTGCCCGTGATCGTCCACAGCCGCTATGCCGACGACGACACGATCGACCTGCTCGGCGAGTTTTCCACGGCGTGGAAAAAATCGGTTTCAGACCCCCATGGCCTTGCGCCATGGGTGAATCAGGTTGACGGTGGAGCGTTGGCCAACGTGCCACCTCGTTCACCCACCGCGCAAGGCGGTGGGGGTCCGATCCATCCGCCCGGCATCTTGCACTGCTTCACCGGCGACGCCGCGTTCGCCGAGGAATTGCTCGCGCTGGGGTTCTTCATCAGCTTCAGCGGCATCGTCAGCTTCAACAACGCGGGCCCGCTGCGGGAAGTGGCCAAGCTCGTGCCGGCGGACCGGCTGTTGGTCGAGACGGATTGTCCTTATTTGACACCCAAGCCGTTTCGCGGGAAAGTGAACGAACCGGCGTTCGTGGCGCGCGTGGGCGAAGTCTTGGCCGAAGCGCGCGGCATGGAGGCCGCGGCGCTGGCGGAGACGACCTTCGCGAACGCCGCGCGGATTTTTCAATTGGAAGGATGAACATGGACGAAAACAAGAAGCGGTGCGCGATCGGTGTGGATTTCGGCGGAACCTTCGTGAAGATGGCGCGAGTGGACGAGCACGGCGCCATCGGCGCGCGGGCGAGTTTTGCGACGACGGACCTGCAGGGCGTGCCCGGCTGGCTGGACGAGGTGGAGCGCCACGTCGGCGCCTTGCTGGCGGACCTGCCGCGGGACGTGGAATGGGCCGGCATCGGCGTGGGCGTGCCGGGGTTCGTGGATTATGCCAAGGGGTTCGTCCACGACCTGACCAACGTGCCCGGCTGGACCGCGGTGCCGCTGGCGGAATTGCTTGCCAAGCGTTTCGGCAAGATCGCGCGCGTGGACAACGACGTCAACGCCATGGCGGTGGGCGAGTGCACGTACGGCGCCGGCCAGGCGTTCCAGCACGCCGTGTTCCTCACGCTCGGCACCGGCGTCGGCGGCGGGCTCCTTATCAACAACAGCTTGTACCGCGGTGCCTACTCGATGGCCGGCGAAATCGGCCACGTCTCGATCGACATGAACGGCGTGGCGTCGCCGATGGGCAAGGGCGGCGTGGAGCAGTACGTCGGCAACAAGCGCATCGTCGAGCGCGCCCTGCGCGCGCTCGACGCCGGCCGCAAGAGCTCCATCCTGGAACGCGCGGGTGGCCGGCGCGAGGCGGTGAGCCCCAAGATCATCTGCGAGGCCGCCGAGGCCGGCGACGAATTGGCGCGGGAAATCTTCGATTTCGTCGGCGATTGCCTGGCCACGATGATGGCGTCGGTGGCCTACC
>Ga0209098_1004794_pt1 | contig 10379 bp, 11 predicted proteins | sample AD_JPNHW1_MetaG_FD_184429 | JGI IMG/M metagenome (GOLD analysis project Ga0209098, IMG submission 184429) | Active sludge microbial communities of municipal wastewater-treating anaerobic digesters from Japan - AD_JPNHW1_MetaG (SPAdes) (version 2) | ecosystem: Engineered > Bioreactor > Anaerobic... | reverse complement strand
CGTGATCGCGATCTCGAACGGGATCCAGCCCGAGACGCCCACGGGGGTCGCCGCAGTGGCGGTTTCAGCCGACGACACCAGTGCGACGCCGTCACCTTCACGGAGCACGATCTTGGTGCATTGGTCACACTTCCAACGATTCGCGTTCTGTGGCAACGACATCGGAGTGCCGTCCATGTTGGAGCCGCACGCCGCCAGGAACTCCGGGAACAGCACGGCGTACTGGGGCCCGTCGAAATCTTTGGTGTGGAGGTAGTTGTACCCCTTGGGGCTGCCTGCAGAGGCTTCTGAGATGTAACTCTGGGGCACGCCCAGCGGCAGCATCGGGACATCCTGCCAGACCCGGCACTGCGCCGAGTTCAGCGCAGCAGACGCGGTGTCGAGCTGCTTGCACTCCGAGTTGATCAGGTTGAACGTGAGGTCGCTGGCTGCAGCGGCGTCCAGGGCCCCGACGGGAACCATGCGGAGATACGGGCTATCCCAGGTTCCGACTTCCTCGACGCCGATGCTGAGCAAGGTAATGACCTCGCCGGACCCCGCGGTGTTGTTGACCGTGACCAGCGTGAGATCCTGCGCCGTGCAAAACGTCAAGAAATCGACGACATAAGTCGCCGTAGCCGTGGCCATCGCCAGCTTGACTCGCAGCGGCAACGTCGTGGTCAGCACGGTGCCGGCAGCCACCGTGATGCAGAAGCCCTCACCGGCACGAAGCCGCTTCGGAGTCGCGGATACGTCCGCGACTGCGCTCATCAAGTTGCCGCCGGCCTGGCCGGCCCCGGGCGCGCCGCCCGCGGCACACCGCGACGTCAGCATGGCGAGGTCGGTGGCGCCGGCGCCGGTGAACGACTTCATCAGGGCGACACGGCGCCAAGGCGCCACTGAGCTCACCGTGGCCCCGGTGCTGACGACCACCGAGGCCGGCCAGGCCGCGGCCGTGGAATCGGTCTTCACCGGCGTGACACGGGGGTACCCGTCGGCGACCACGGTGCAGAACCCGATGTCGAACACAGTCGGGATCTGCGCCGTGTTCAGGGCGACACCACCGGCGAGGTTGTAGGTCAGCGGGCAGATCTCGACAGCCTCGATGGTGACCTTCTTCCCGGAACCGGGCTGGTTCGTGACCGCCATGATGGCGTTCCCGGACGCAGCACACCACCGGCCATACGAGTTGATGCGATAGACGGCCTTGGCCATGGCTCAGCCCGCTACGTTGAGGAACTCGAACCTGACGTCGACGAGACCCACGGTTCCGGAACCGGCCTGACGCAGCGCGATGCCCTGACCCTCGCGCAGAATCAGCTTGGGCACCGTGAGATCCTGGTAGCCGAGATCCCACACCGTGTTCAGCGCGGGAATCGTCTCAAGCTCGTCGATGGTCAACGACGCAGCAGCGGGCTCATCGGTGCTCCACATGAAGCGTCGGAGCAGGTCGGTCACGGTGTCCGTGGCACCTGTTGTCACGAGGACTTCAGCCGGCAACGAGGTCTGCGTCGGGACATGCTTCGTGGGCGTCACTGCGGTGCCACCGACACTCGCCGACACCAGCCGAATATCGAAGTTCGTGATGACTCCGGCTCGCGCCGTCGGCGACGAGTTCAAGCACTGGATCCGGGCGATCTTGAGGGCACGCCCGGAACCTACCCCGTTGAACAGCGTCAACAGGGACTTGTTCGGAGCTACGGTGACGTCGCGGAGATAGGCGGTGAAGGTGTCAGCCATGGCTTACTCCAGCGTGAACTCGATGTACCAGTCCGCGACACCGACGTTGCCGGTGCCCGTGGCGGACCGGATGACGAAGCCGTAGCCCTCGGGCAGCGCGATCGGAGCGACGTCGCCGTCGTCGTCGTAGCCAGCATCCCAGATCGGCAGCGAGGCGGTGATCGCGGCGAGACCTGGCCAGCTGCCGTTGCTGGCGCCCCACTCCTCTGACGTCGTGGTCCACCGCATGAACGGTTCTGTCTGTGCGACGTCGAGCACAGGGGTGCCGCCGTTGAACACGGTGACCTGCGCCGGTAGCGCAGCGTTGGCGCTGTCGTACGGTACGATCGTAGTCACGCTCGTCGGGGTACCCGGCGACGTGATGCGCCAGAGCTCCACGATCTGAAGCGCACCCGTGACCGTCGACGTGTTCGTAGCTGGTGAGCACCAGATCCGGGTGATCTTGACGGTCTTCCCGGACCCCACGGCGTTGTTGACGCCGAAGATGACGGTGTTCGCCGAGGGGTTCGTGACTGCGACGCGGTAGGCGCGGTAGGTGGCTGCCATGATTTAGACCTTCACGAACTCAATGCGGACATCGATGGTGCCGACCGCGGGAGTCGTCGCTGTGGTCACGCTGAGGCCGAAACCTTCGCGAAGCACGTAGCCCTGGAGCAAGGAGTCACCAACGGACTCGAACAGCGTGGTCCACGACGGAATGTTCTCCCATTCGTCCATGTTGCCGGAACCCACGGAGGGCTCGTCGTTGGACCAGCCCGTGCGGAACAGCACGGAGTTGGTCTGGTTGACCACGGTGCCGCCGGTGTTCATGATGACCTGAGCTGGCAACGAGGCCTGCGTCGGGACATGCTTCGTAGGGACCACTGCGGTGCCAACGCTGTTCGCGTTGATGCAGCGCAGCTCGATCTGGCCTGTGGTCCCCGTGACGCCAACGAGCTGGACGTTCAGGACCTGGACGCGCTTCACCTTGAGGATAACCCCGGATCCGACGCCGTTGAAGAGCGCCAACAGAGACTTCGTGGCGCCGCAGGCGATCGAAGAACCGTAGAGAGTGAAGGTATCTGCCATGGCTTACTCCAGCGTGAACTCGACTTCGAGGTCGATGACGCCGGCGCCAGTAGCGGCGGAGTTCGTCACCAGGATCTGGAAACCGTAGTTCTCCGGGAGCGTGATGGGCTGAATCTCGGGATCCGTGTAGCCGCAGCCCCAGATCTGGAAGAGCTGCGGACTGGTCTGGAGCTCGTCGATGGTGCCACCGGAGGCCACGGGCTCGTCGGAGCTCCAGGCGACCCTGATGAACGCGTTGGTCTGAGCAGCGTCGTTGGTCGCCGTGGCGCCCGTGGCACACACGATCTGCGCCGGGACCGCGGGGCTCGCGGAGTCCATCTTGATCGGGGTCAGCGTGGTGCCGCCGGAAGCCGCGGTGAGCCGCCAGAGCTCGATGCGCATCATGACCCCGGTGACGGCGGCGGTCTGATTGTTCAGGGCTCGGACCCGGTAGATCTTCGCGGTCTTCCCGGATCCGGCGCCGTTCATGAGCGACAGCATCGACTTCACCGACGAGCTCACCGTGGGGAGCGCGACGCCTGCTGCGATGACGGTGTAGGTGTCTGCCATGTCTCCCTCTACAGGACCGTGACGCCGGTGAGCTTGCCGTCACCGTCGTAGGTGAACGCTTTGGAAGGATAGGCTCCGGTCCCTGTGATACCAGCCATGAGGCCGGTGCCGGAGTCATAGCTGAACGCCTTGGTCCCCAGCGACGTCGACATCAGGATCATGCGATCCTCGGCGTCGTAGGCGAAGGTGGCGTCGACTGCAGGCGCGGCACCGCCACCGCTGGGCCCCGTGGGGCCCGTGGCACCGGCACCCGTGGCACCGGTGCTGCCCGTGGGTCCACCAGATGGGCCCGTGGGCCCCGTGGCACCGCCGCCGGGGCCCGTGGGACCCGTGATGACCGACGCGGCACCCGTGGGTCCAGTTCCGAGCGGACCCGTGGGGCCGCTGGGCCCCGTGAATCCCGTGGGCCCCGTGACCGTCGAGGCGGCTCCAGTGGGCCCTGTGACGGTGCTTGCAGCGCCGCTGGGCCCCGTGAACCCCGTGGGCCCCGTGACCGTGGAAGCGGCACCACTGGGCCCACTGGGTCCAGTCACCGTGGAAGCGGCTCCGGCCGGCCCCGTGGCGCCTGTGGCCCCGGCTGAACCCGTGGGCCCCGTGACCGTGCTTGCAGCGCCAGTGGGCCCCGTGAGGCCGCTGGGCCCCGTGACGGTCGAAGCGGCGCCCGTGGGGCCCGTGACGGTGCTCGCGGCGCCCGTGGGGCCGCTGGGGCCCGTGGGACCGACCCCACTGGGGCCCGTTGGGCCAGTGACGGTGCTCGGCGCCCCCGTGGGCCCCGTGGCGCCGGCACCCGTGGGGCCCGTTCTGCCGGTGTAGCCCGTTGGTCCCGTAACGGTCGAAGCAGCACCGGTGGGACCGCTGGGTCCCGTCACCGTTGAAGCGGCGCCAGCTGGGCCACTGGGGCCTGTGACGATCGAGGCGGCACCTGTGGGGCCGGCGACCCCGCTGGGGCCCGTGGGGCCCGTGACTGTGGATGCGGCACCACTGGGCCCCGTGACGGTGCTCGCGGCACCAGTTGGGCCAGTTGGGCCCGTGACGGTCGACGCGGCCCCAGTGGACCCCGTGGGGCCCGTGACAACTGACGCGGGACCGGTGTGCCCCGTGGGGCCCAGGGGGCCGCTGGGGCCCGTGGCGCCGTCGTTGCCGATGTAACCCGGGGACCCCGTAGGTCCCGTCACCGTGGATGCAGCGCCCACGGGACCCGTGTGCCCCGTTGGTCCCGTAGCCACGGTGACCTCAACGACCACGGTGTTCGTGACAGGGTCCTCGGTGATCTCGACGTTCCCGCTGGGCCCGGCTCGGATCCCGCGGAACGGGAGATCGACACCGACCTTGGGCATGACCAAGCTGGCACCAGTGGTCCCGGCGTTGCTGGCTGTGTTGACTTCACCGCCGGCGGCACGGCCGTCGGCGAGCTCGCCCATGCTGATCCGGGGTGCCGGGATCAGGACCGCGGTCGAGGAGTCCGTGAGATCCGAGGCGCCCTGCCGTACAATGAGCCACGCCCTGAAGGTGTCGTAGGCGTTGTAGGGGTTGACCTCGATGGCTTCATGGAGCGCGCTGCGCGCCGCAGCCAGGCTGGGATAGACGACCTGACCGTACTGGACGTCGTTGACTCCGGTCAGGGAATAGAACGCAATGGGCTGGATGGTCCAGCCGCCCACGGGAACGAGCTGCAGGGTCCCGGTGCCGTTGTCGTAACGATTCGGATCCACGACGACCACGGGGACCGTGGGGTTCACCCAGGTCCCGGTGCCATCGCGATATGTCATGTACAGCGCAGCAGGGACTTCCTCGGGGGTATCGACGAGATCCGGGTTCCGGCGATCCTCGTGGTAGCCGCCGCCGTTGTCGAACGTGGAGCCCGCGGTGCGCCGCAGCGCCAGGGCTCCCGCAGCCTCGAAGACGTTGCCGTAGACGTTGAAGGGGCCCAGGGCCTCCCAGAAGTCCGTGAGCTGGGCGTGGACCTCGATGATGGGATCCGGCTCGAGCTGGGCGGTCTCAATGACATCCCGGCCGACGTGGTCGAGCCAGCCGATCGAGATCAGGGAGCGGCGCTCCTGAGGCGTCGCCACGGTGTTCAGGAAGACGAAGTTCCCATCGATGTCCAGGTAGACATAGGTGGTGTCCTCGGTGAGGACATAGGGATCCGGGATGCTGAGCCGGGGCCCCCAAGTCACGGTGACCTGGCGGGGGTGCATCGGATCCGAGTTGTCCACGATGACCCCGGCGCCGGCGCCGAGGTCGAAGCTGGTCTGCACGGAGGCGTTGACCTGGAGCCCGTTGCAGAACAGGAGCCCCGAGGAGCCCATGTTGACCACGGACCGCACGATCTCGGGATCCACGGATGGCCCGGCGCCGGTGGGGCCCGCTGGCCCCGTGGGGCCGGTTCCGCTGGGGACTCCGGGTCGACTCGGGAGGTGGGAACCGCCAGGCCCGGGCTGCAGCGGATTCGCGGGAGCCGCGGGGCACGGCTGCGCCGGAGCCAGCACGGGCACCGGCGCAGCTGGCGGGCCACATGGCGCCGGGGTACCCCCGGAGCCCCCGGACCGCGTCGTGATGATCGGCTGCGCCATTGAGCCCGAAGCGTAGCCCTGCCCCGGGGCCAGTCCACCGACGAGGAACGGTCTCCGCTGGGAGACCGTTCACCAATACGGTACGAAGCGATCCACGCCGTTGACGTTGAGACGGAGCCAGCCCTGGATGTTCTGGTTCGCCGCTGCGGGGCGAACCGCAGAGACCACGGTGGCAACGGACCCCGCAATCACCTCGCTGATCTGGAGCTTGTCGACCGTAGAGGTGTGAATGGCGCCACCACCGTTGGTCGTCACAGAACAGAACTGCCGAAGCTCAGGGGACCAGCAGATCGCACCGTAGGTGCCAGCGGGGCTCACCGACCTCCACGTTATGCCGTCCGGGGATGTCATGATGTCGTTGCCGATTCCGGTGACTGCCCCTGCGATGAAAAGCCGGAGCTCCGGGGACCAGCACACCGTCTTCCAGGTCTTGCTTGACGGAGTCGTCCGCAGCGTCCAGGTCGCACCATCTGGTGACGTCATGACGTCAGAGGATGTTCCGTCGTCGCACACCGCGCAGAACAACCGAAGCGCCGGAGACCAGCATACCGACCGCCAGCTCCGCACCGTCTGAGTGGAGTACCCCCACGCCGTTCCGTTATCGGACCAGTACACCTTGCCATCCGTGTTCGAGATGCACACGAACCCAGCGAGCTCCGGTGACCAGCAGATCGACACACCGGACTGCGGCTCGGAACCACCGGCATATCCATTCCAGGTGATCCCATCGGATGAAATCGCCAGCCGGGCAATGGCCCCGCTGACACCGGCACACATCGCTACGAAACGATGCAGCTGCGGGCTCCAGCAGACCGCCGTGAATCCGTTGTTCGATGCAGGGGCCGTGCGCTGCGTCCACGCGGTTCCGTTGGACGAGGTCATGATGCGATTCGCGTCGGAGCCGCCGTCTCCTACGGCAACGAAGAGACCGAGTTCAGGAGACCAGCACACGCTGCGCCAGGCCACGGTGGCGTTCGCCGCTGCACGCTGTGTCCAGGTGACTCCATCCGGAGATGTCATCACGGTGTTCACGAAGGTCAGGTCGGCGACTGCCACGAAGAGCCGGAGCTCCGGGGACCAGCAGACCGCGGTCCAGTTCGCCGTCACCGGGGCTGTTCTTGCGGTCCAGGCTTCTCCCGCAGTGCACACCACGGAGCATCGATTAATCGTGACGACGTCGCTGCCTTCGGCGGTTCGGAAGTCAGCTGCACTACGGGTCTGAACTGCCATGGTTCACCAGTACGGGATGTAACGGTCAGTGCCGTTGATGTTGACGCGGAGCCAGCCCTGGATCGCTGTGTTGGCACCCGTGGGGCCGGAAGAGTTCAGCACGGCTGCCACGGTTCCATTGGCCACGGCGCCCATGTTCTGAATCTTGTCGGTCACCTTACTGGTCATGATCCTGAACGAACCGTCGCGGCTGACAGCCGCGAACATCTTGAGCTCCGGGGACCAGCAGACCCCATTCCACGAGTTGTATTGGATCTCGGTCCTCAGAGTCCACGTAACGCCGTCGGGAGACGTCATGACCCGACTGGGCCAGGTATCACGCACCGCGCAGAACAGCCGAAGCTCTGGCGCCCAGCACACCGACCGCCACGTATACGTCGCTGACCCCTGCGGAGTCCAGGTGATGCCATCCGGCGACGTCATCACGGTGTTGGTACCGAAGCTGCTCACGGCGCAGAACAATCTGAGCTCTGGCGACCAGCACACACTGGTCCAGTAGCTGTCTGCTGTGGAGGTCCTCGGGGTCCACGAGGCACCATCCGAGGATGTCATGACGCGGTTGGTTCCATCAGAGCTTACGGCGCAGAAGATCCGGAGTTCTGGCGACCAGCACACACTGGCCCAGCTGTTCGCCTGGGCTGCCGTTCGTGGCGTCCATGTGACGCCGTCAGGAGATGTCGCGACGCGACTTGTCCCGTCGGCGCTCACGGCGCAGAACAGCCGAAGCGCCGGAGACCAGCACACGCTTTGCCACGCGTTGGCCGCTGGGGTCTGCGGGGTCCACGAGGTCCCATTCGAGGATGTCATGGCGCGGTTGGTTCCGGTCGACGCCACGGCACAGAACAGTCGGATCTCGGGCGCCCAGCACACACTGACCCAGTCGTTGGCTGATCCCACTGAAACCGGGACCCAGCTCACGCCATCTTGCGACGTCGTGACCTCGTTGCCGGCCGCGCCGACGCCTACGAACCTCCGGAGCTCCGGGGACCAGCAGATCGCGTACCAGACGTTCGTCACACCCGCCGACCTCGAGACCCAAGTGATCCCCGCGGTGTGCGTGACCCCGCACCCGTTGATTGTAGCAACCGCGCTGCCTTCAGCGTTCTGAGCGGCTGCAGCTGAACTGATTCCAAGCCGCATCGGTTCTCCTACCAAGTCGGGACGAAGCGATCCGTCCCGTTGACGTTGATGCGAAGCCAGCTCGCGGGCACGGTGTTGGCTCCGGTGGGGCCCGCGTTGGCGGTGAAGGTCAGCGCCGAGGCTCCGTTGGCAACCGCGCTGACACGGAGCTCCGCACCGATCTTCGAGGTCCCGATCCACTGCTCGCCGCCACCGGTGCCACCGCCGGCCACCATGGCGAACATCCGGAGCTCCGGGGACCAGCAGACACTGTACCAGAAGTACCCCAGCGCGGCGCTCCGCTGAGTCCAGAAGACGCCATCTGGAGACGTCGCCATGCGATCGACGCCGCCGCTGTCGCCGCTCCCCGACGCCGCCACAGCCACGAAGAGTCGAAGCTCAGGGCTCCAGCAGATCGCGTACCAATACGCCAATGGGATCGTTTGAGCGGTCCAGGTGGTCCCGTCGGGAGACGTGATGCATCGAGCCGAGGCACCGGTCTGAGACACAGCACAGAACAGGCGGAGCTCCGGGGACCAGCAGACCGCGGTCCAGTTGCGATCAAAGGAGGTGGAGCCAAGGGACCACGCGGTCCCGTTCGAGGAGTACATCAGGTTGTTCAGGGATCCCGCCCCTGCGACTGCCACGAAGAGTCGGAGCTCCGGGGACCAACACACACTTTGCCAGGGTCGGTTCGCTGCCGCGGTCTGCAGGGTCCAGTTGCGACCATCAGGCGACGTCATGATCCCGTTGGCCACGGCGCTGCTGCTCACGGCGACGAAGAGCATGAGCTCCTGAGACCAGCACACACTGACCCAGGCATAGTTCGCTGCCGAGGTCTGCGTAGTCCATGATGTCCCGTTCGAGGAAGTCATGACCCGGTTCCCGGTACCGGATCCGGCGACAGCCACGAAGACACGGAGCTCCGGGGACCAACACACCGCGTTCCAGGTGTTGTCGGCTGCTGAGGTCCGCTGGGTCCAGGTCACGCCATCCGGGGATGTCATGACGCGGTTGTTGGTGCCGGTGGAACCCACTGCCACGAAGAGCCGGAGCTCCGGGGACCAGCAGATCCCGTACCATGGATTCGTGTTCGGCGGCGCGATCGTGGACCAGGCTGCGCCAGCGCAGCTCTTCACGTCGCAGTCATTAACCGTGACGACTGAGGTGCCCTCGGCGTTCCGGAGCTCGCTCGCCGACGAGACAATCAGCGTCATGCGAAGCTCGCGATATCCACCCAGGTCCCGGAGACCCGGGTCTGCATCTTGGCCTGGTAACCCGTAAAGCTGGTGAGGCGGACGGAACCATCGGTGCTGGCATCGCCGCGGAGATAGACGTCACCAACCGGGATGCCGGTGGGGCCCGTCGAGCCAGTCCTGCCGGTGTACCCGGTGTGTCCCGTGGGACCAGTCGTTCCCGTCGGTCCCGTGCCCAGGGGCCCCGTGTAGCCCGTCGGACCCGTCACCGTGGAGGCTGCTCCGGTGGGGCCCGTCGACCCTGTTGGGCCCGCCGAACCCGTGGGGCCGCCGGCGGGGCCCGTGGCGCCGCTGGGCCCCGTGGGGCCACCGCTGGGGCCCGTGGGGCCACTGGGACCCGTGCGGCCCGTGAAACCCGTGGGACCCGAGGGGCCCGTGGGACCGGCACCGCTGGGCCCCGTGGGACCGCCGCTGGGGCCCGTGTAGCCCGTCGGACCCGTGATGATGGATGCGGCACCCGTGGGGCCCGTTGAGCCCGTTGAGCCCGTGGGCCCCGTGGGGCCACCGGCGGGACCGCTGGGGCCCATGCGCCCCGTTGGGCCCGTTGGGCCAGTCATCGCGTTGCCAGTGGGCCCGGTCCGGCCGGTGTACCCCGTGGGCCCCGTGGCTCCCGTTGGCCCGGTGCGGCCCGTGGGCCCCTGGATCCCGGTGGGCCCCGTGGGGCCGCTGCCAGGCGGTACGGGACCATAGCCGGTGCCGCTCCAGGCCAGGTGATCGCCGACGGCGGCGCCGGCCTGCTCGAGCTGGCGGGGATGGACGTTGGTGGTGGTCATGGCTTCGGGCTCACCAGTAGGGTATGAATCGGTCCACGCCGGCAACGTTGATGCGGAGCCAGCCCTGGACCGCGGCGTTGGCACCCGTGGGC
>Ga0209098_1004793_pt1 | contig 10380 bp, 10 predicted proteins | sample AD_JPNHW1_MetaG_FD_184429 | JGI IMG/M metagenome (GOLD analysis project Ga0209098, IMG submission 184429) | Active sludge microbial communities of municipal wastewater-treating anaerobic digesters from Japan - AD_JPNHW1_MetaG (SPAdes) (version 2) | ecosystem: Engineered > Bioreactor > Anaerobic... | reverse complement strand
GGGGCTTGTTGTGTTTTAGGCATAATGGTCGGGTAGAGTGTAACGACAGCGTTATGCCTTTTAAATGCGGTACTGTGGGAGTTTTAAACCGCAATGGTGCTACAAGGTGGAGAGCCAAAAACAAGGTTGCAGATTAACCTTTAACTTGTTCACATCTCAAACCAATATCTGTTGATGAGTTTGAGTGCTTAATGGAGGCGATTCTACGACGGAATAGTTAATTCATAAGTAAGGTACAAACTAAATATGAAAGTATTTAGGGAAGACCTACTATGCTCTGCAAAAGGTTCAAACTACTCTGGAATTGTTAATAATACTACAATGAAAGAAATAGAAAGAATAAACTCAAAAATTGCAAAACTTTCAGAGCAAACAAAAATCGCAGTTTCAGAAAGACACATTTTTGCATACTTTTTATTAATTGACCAAATTAATGAATTGAACAGGCAAAAAGTAATGATTAAGGAATATTTTAAAAAAAAATAACTTTTTACTTGCTTTATTGAAAGTAATTTAGTAATTTTGCCTCAATCTCTCAAAACCTGAGTTGCCATTTTCTCTTTAAATGGATGATAAGGTGCCGGAACCTCAAACCGGATGCAGTTTGCAGGACACTTCAACCTGATGCAAAACCAAATCATTTATTAATTAAAATTTAAGGAGAAAATTATATGAGTACCACAGCCGGAGTATTTTCGGAAACCACACTTTTAAACATCAGGTCAAAAGTAGATCAGATGATGTTCGGAGATCGCACGTCTCTCCAATATAAAGCACGTGTAAACGCTTTAACGGAAACAATGCCAAAGATCATGACGGCAAACGTAACACCGTTTAAAGATAAAAAGAAAAACAACAAAGTTGAAGTTGAATGGATGAACGCCTGTGAAATCGTAGATCAGGCATGTACTACCTGTTCCGTTGGTGGTGCCGAACTTTCAACAAATACCGAAGTTTACGAATTAACACAATGCCGGGAAGTTCCCTTTACAGTAAATCGTGAAGACTTCCAAACCAACGATTTTGGTTATGAGGAAGCCGTTGCAAAGGGACTTTTAACAGCCGACAAACTGTTATCGGAATATGTCGTACAGCAGTACCTGACATTCCTGTTTAATTCAATGGGTGTTAATCAGATGCCATCATTTATAGGCGACATTGGAACAGTTGCAGGACATACCACGAATATTGCCACCGCCGACTGGGATGCTGATGCAGTAAACTACATAACTAAGGTAACTGATTATAACCAGTTTACCAATCCTGTTAACTTATCCGGTAATTTACTTTACAACAGCCTGAAACAAATGCAGTTCCTTGACCAGAACCTTATGGCAAAAGGATATTTGGATATGATTAATTCAGGTAATATTACTTGGGATGTATTCAATATGCAGAAAGCAGGACTTTCGGATTATTTATTCTCAATTTCCACAGGTGCTATTGCATGGGCTTCAAAAGCCTATTATGGTCCAGGAATTGAAGACTATGGAAAAGAGGGTAAAAAATGGTCAATTAACAGTCAGTTCATACCCGGATTGGTTCTGGAAGTTCATTACAACAATGATTGCGTTAATGATTTCATCAAAGAAAATTATAACGTGAAAATTCGTTTTGATTTCTGGTTAAATCCCGCAGGCTGCGTTGCTGATAATACAGGTGTGTTGTCATTCCACAGAGTATAAAGATGCCGTGATGATGATTGGGGAAAGCCGCAGGTGAGTACCCTTTCATTATTTGTAAAACCAAAAACCATGAGTGAAATAGTACCGATTAATCCGTGTTTTGATGACATTATAGGTTTAAGCCGTATAGATTGCGGATGTTTTGAAGACAACCTTTATATGACATCCACATCAACTCTTTATTTAGACGAAGCCGAGGGGCTTAATTTAAGAACAATAGACAGCATAAAGAATTGCGACAATGCAAATGACTTGTGGCTGTTAATGGACACGGCACGAAATAACGGAATAAGTAGATTTATTTCCGATACAAACATTGCCCTTATTCAGAAATACGCACCACAAAGAGCGAACTACAAAGGAACAATAGGTGAACAAACGTACAAGCATAATAGGGGTTTGAATTACGACTATGCAGGGGTAAGATTCCATACTGCCAATGTGGTGGGGGGATTTATGAAAATCACAAACATCAAAACAATATTTTCCGGTACTGATACTTTCGATTTGTTTATTTACAATAATCTTAATGAGTTGCTGCATACTGTTAGCATAAATAGCACTTCAAATTCGGTAACAAACAACCTTGTTAATATTACATTGCCTTTATGGGACAAACGTACGCAGGAACTTGAATACATCTTTATTTATCAGTACGATTCATTAAACCAGCCGAAAGACAACCAATTAAGCTGTAATTGCGGTGGCGTTTCATATCCGTTTAACTGCGATTATCCATATTTTCATAGTCAAAGCAACAAAATGAAAGGATGGTCAAAGTGGCTTATGCCGGGCAACATTGAAACAAGTTCTTTGGACTTTTCGGATTTAGATAGGACAGCCGGAAACTTTATGAATGGTTTAACTTTTGATGTTTCCTTTTGGTGTGATTTGAGCCGGCAATTTTGCTTTGATGAAGCGGATTTGAACGACAGGCAATTTATTTCCGTTGCCTACGCTATTCAGCATATATCAGCTTATTATCTATGCACTCAAATATTGACTTCGCCAAACATCAACCGTTACACAATGATTAACCATGAACAGTTGAACGCATTAAGACAGTTGCACGAAACAAAATATAAGGAGTTGATTACTTATTTAGTGGAAACCACAGATATAACCAACACCGACTGTTTAACTTGTAAGAATAACATAAGAATAGGAAAATCGCTGTTATGACACTTGACGAACTGATGACCAATATTGACACGCTGAAAAAATACCTTGTTGAAGACTTTAATAAGGATATTATGCTTGAGGCTGGTACAAATATGGTCGAAGAAGTAAAAACAAGAATAAGAGATACCGGAGAATTAACAGACGGTACAACTCGCAAATACTCAACACGGGGCTTTGTATTTAAGACAAAAGATTTTAGACAACAGTCGGCAATACCAAAAACAAAAGGAGGTGGCGTTCCGGTCGAAGTATTTTTAAAAGGAGGTTATGAAGAGTTTAGGCGTATTCAGGGATTACAAACAGTGTATAAAGATTATACATACAATGGCGAAATGTGGCGCAACACCAAAGTTTTAAAAGAAAAAACAGATAGTAAATTCGTTTATATTGGTGGCACAACTCCAATGGCTCAAAATAAGATTAATCTAAACAGCAAAAGAGATGGGCAGCCTATCACAATGCCGAACCCGGAAGAAATTGAAATACAAACAGCATTTATAAGAGATAAATTAATTGAACGTATAAATACTTTGCTCAATGTGTAAATGTAACAAACCAAAACCAACACCTGTAAAAAGATGATTGATTTTTTCGTAACCGCATTATTATTAATTGCCGGTGCGCTTATCGTTTCTGTTTGCGCTTGGGTGTATGCTGAAATATTAACGGATAATGGAATGCTGTTAAATAGGGTTTTTAACGTGATTAACGAACGGTTACCGAGTTGGATAAGTAAACCTATTATAACGTGTGTTTTTTGCGTGGGGGGGCAGATGGCGTTATGGCTTTATTTATTCCTTGTTTGGAAGTTTTCAGAATTGCATTATAATTTATTACATCACATAATTTTTATATCATTCACAATTTTTTACATAAAAATAATAGACAAATCATGGCAGAATTAAGACACATCGACTTTACAAAAGGAGAGTTAAAAACAGAAAAACACACCTATACAATAGCCAAAAGTATAAGCGTAGAAAAGTATCAGGAATTTGAACTCCTTCAATGTCAGGTAGCTTACGGTTATTCATTTGAAGAAATTAACCGTATATTAATTGCAGCCATAGGACACCTGAATAAAGCTGATTTTGTGCAGGCTGCGGTTGTGTTGGATAACTTACGGAATAGTATTGACAAAGGTATTGAGAAACGTGAAAGCCCAATAATCCGGTTATGTATGCTTTTCCTTATTCGTGAAGATGAAAATGAACGAGAATACAGCGAGGCGTTCCATAAAGAAAAGTACAACGATGTAACGACTTCGGGGGTGGATTACAAGGATTTTTTTTCGCTTGCAATGAACATATTGCCGGGTTTGCTGCAAGCCTACAAAGAGATTTCCCAAGCTACTATGAGCGAGACGGCAAAACTGATAAACGAGTTGACAGCTACCGCAAAAGAGAAATCGAAATAAAGCAATTTTGGACTAAATTAATAATAGATATGGCAAAAGCAACAGGGCAAAGTTTTTCAGAATTAAAGAGGTTGTCAATTCACGAATTTTTAATGATTTATACTCAACTTATAAAAGATAATAAGTAATGCCGGAACCTGTAATAATAAAAGTTGGTGCGGATTTAGGCGAGTTAACAGCCAAGTTAGAATCCATACAGTCGCAACTCGATGAGCTGAAAGGTACTGCCAGACAGCCAGGTGAAGAGTTGAGAAAATCTTTTACCGGTGCTACTGGTGCAATGAACGAAGTAAAGATGACGGCAAAACAGTTGGATACAGAGATTCGTGCCGTTACCGAGAGCATGAAAAAAACCAACGATCCGAAAGCTATTGCAGCCTTAAAGGAATATCGGCAGGAGTTGATACAAGAGGAACAGCAGTTAGGCAAAACTACGCAAAAGTTTGAATCCATGCGTGGTAAGATAATGGCGATCAAAAATGAACTTTTTAAATTAAGGGCAGAGGGGAAACAGGGGACACAAAGATTTCAGGAGTTAACCGTTGAGTTGGGCAGGTTGGGAGATATGAAAGATGACATTAACGAACTCGGGAAGGCTTTGTCATCCGATACCCGACATATTGATGGTATGATTCAGGGAGTCCAGGGATTGGTTGGGGCATTCAGTATATTTCAGGGTGTTCAAATGCTTGTAGGAAGTGAAAACAAAGAGTTTCAACAGGCGATGATGAAAATGATGGCTACAATGCAGATTTTGAACGGTGTTCAGCAGGTGGCTAATATCTTGCAAAAGGAATCTGCGTTAATGCAGACAGTAAATGCGGCAAAAACAAAATTACTTGCAATCGCACAAACATATCAGGCAACAGCGACAGGGGCTGCAACGACAGCTCAATGGTCTTTAAATGCGGCAATGTTGGCCAATCCAATAGGAATTGTTATTGTGGCGGTTGCTGCATTGGCAGCCGGATTAATATATTTTGCAAGTCAATCAAATGAAGCGGCAGTAGCTCAACATAATTTTAATGAATCATTAAAAGAAACAGATAAGTTAACAAAAAAATTATCTGAATCAATGGATGAATATATCCATCAAAGAAAAATTCAGGGTGCATCAGAAGAGGAATTAACCCAATTACAAATTGATAAACTAAAAGAATTTGCAATAATACAGCATACAGAATTAAAAAAACAATTATGGAATCTTGAAGGATTAACGGCGGCAGAAAAAGTAGAAGTTCAGAAAAAAATTGATAATTGGGCTAATTTAACCGATGCACAAAAAGCCGAATTGAACAAACAATTTGGCAATATGAAAAATCTTACAGACGAACAAAAAGATGAATTTAAAAAAAGAAATGAAAACTTAACAAAAACTAATGAAGAAATCGTACAATTAGAGCGCAAAAAAGATGAAATACTTGTAGCGCAGAATAAAGAAGCGGCGAGGTTGCGCCTTGAAAATATGAAAGAAGGATTGGCAAAAGATATTGCCATAATAAAGGCTGATGAAATGGATAAGCTCGCAGCGGCCGGAAGTAATGGAGAATTAAGAAAAGAAATAATTGCAAATGCTGAAAAAAAGATACGTGAAGTTAGAAAAAAATATGCAGATGAGGCAAAAAAAGATAGTGAAAATAAAGACAAAGAAAGGAGTCAAGCATTAGCGAAGCGTCTTGAGAATGAAAAAAAGTTCGAGCAAGACATGGCCGATTTTAAGAAATTAATGAATGAAAAACAAAAAACTTTGCCCGACTTTGAATCGGAAAACTTAAAAAATAAAATTGCAGAACAGAAGCAATATAACGACTTTGTTTTAGAAAACGATAAAGCATTATTAGATGAAAAAGAAAATGCGGCTAAAAGTAATGCAGAGATATTATATTTAGAAGACCTTGCAAATTCAAAATCATTAAGAAATAGGGAAGAAGCGGGGGAAAAATATCAGGCTAATATTGAAAAAATTGAAAAAGAATATAATGAAAAAAGGTCAAAGGCAAATGAGTCGTGGTTTGAAAAAAACAAAGAGGATATTGAAAAAATCATACAATATACACAAAGAGCATTAATAGGTGCTATCGACTATTATCTTAAATTTGAACAGCAGCAATCAGACCAGCAATTAAGAGGAATTGATAAGGTTTATAACACAAGAGTTGAAAAATTACAATCTGCATTAGATAAAGGATTGATTTCGCAGGAAAAGTTTAACAAAGAATCTGAAAAATTAGAAAAAGACAAGACTGCAAAGGAACGGAAAATAAGGCGTGAAGCGTGGGAAAAAGAAAAAAAAGCGGCGTTGGCAAAGGCCGCAATTAATACTGCTCTTGGTGTCGTTTCTTCATTGTCCGGCCCACCAAAATACAAATGGATTGAAGTGGGGTTAGTAATTGCCGCTGGGGCGGCAGAAATGGCATTAATAGCAAGTGCAAAAAACCCATATAGAGCAGGAACGGCCCAAATATTAAGCGGTAACTCACACGAAGGTGGCGGTATATCTTTAGGGCAATTTGGAACGGCAGAGGGTGGTGAAATGCTTGGTATTTTGTCAAAGAAAAACACAAAGAGATTTGGCAAACCGATGATGGAGTTGTTCGATGGTATCAACAAGGGTAACGACAGCAAAATGTTGAAAGGGTTGAGCGGGTTGGTAGTTTCAGCGATGCCGGAAATCAAGCAGGGCAATCAAGTTGTAAATGTTCCAAAACAGCCGGAGTTATCGGAAATGCTGCAAATAATGAAAAAACCACAGGAAACAGTAACGGTAATAGGCAACAAAAAGATTATCAAACAAGGAAATTATACAAGAATTGTACACTTATAAACTCAAATATTACCCGGGTGCTATTCAGGGCAAAGGCAACGATACTGCTACGATGATAGAACACAGTATCAAGCCGTTGGTGGAAGGTTCGTTATCAAGAGAGATGCAGGGGTACAGGCAACGTATCAAATTTGAGGGCAAAATAACGCTTGTAGATAACAAAAAACAAGGTTGTAATGATTACAGTCTATTCAAGCAAATAGAGGCGTTAAACGCAGGGAAAACGATATACATCGAGATTAACGAGGGCAACCTGATATTCACAGGATATTTTTATCCTTTTAACTGCATTGTTAATGATGATAATTGCACGGTAGAGTTATCCGAACTTATGCCTGTTGACGAATATACCGTGTTTGACGAGTATGGCGATATAAAATTCAATCTTATTGATGAAGTACCGCCATATACGCAGGTTAACATTAATGGGCCTGTAAGAATGGAATATTATGTAAGTGAGCGAGATTATGATTATGTAACTATGCCTAACGGTTATCCGCATCAATGGGTTTCACCGTCGCCTGGTAACTTTTCGACTATTGCATATATTGGTATGCCTTATGAAGTAGGATTAGGGCAAGGGTTAGACTGGCATCCATCATATGGACAATATATTTTATTTTCAAGTTGGCAATTAAGATTTATGCCAACAGTATTTCCTTATGGAGCTGTTAATACACCAGCAAGGGATGCGTTAGTGGCTTTATGTAGGATTGTAAAAAATGAAATTAAAATATTATCACAAAATCAATACCCATATTATACAATAAATACAAAAACAACCTGGGCGTTAGAGGTTAATTATTCTGCATACAATCCAGAAACAGGACAGCCACAAATGCCAACAGGAAGCGGTTGGACACTATTAGAAGCCGGAGTTATTATTCATGGTGTACCTCACTCTAAATGGGGCCGTATCCCTTTTTATGATAAGTATATTGTTGACGATAACGAACAGACGTATATTTATGCCTTATCAAATTCTGTTGCTTATGATTATTTTGAATATTCCTTGGTTAATCCATACAGTGGTAGCTCTTACAGCCTTTACAACACTACAATAGCCTACCGTGGGAGACCATTAGTAAACGTCATTCAGTTTTTCGCTAACAAGATGGGGTTAAATGCAACAACTTCACAATTTTTTTACGGTACTTTAAACCCGATAACAGGCGAACCAAATCAATATTACACACTCCATACTGTCAAGGATATTGCAGAGCCGACAGCGGCGGATCCGTCTCCATTAATGGAAATGTCTTGGAATGAGTTAATAAGTGCTTTACAAGGCTTGTTCCCTATTGACTGGGTAATGGATAACGGCGTTCTAAAAATAGAGCATCAAAAGTATTTTGAAAACGGTGGCTGTTATGTTCAAGATAATAACCTGATTTCCGATGTACGGAGCTTAACGAACAACACCACAGGAAAACAGCAAATAATCAGAACAAACAACTATACCTATGATGGTAACATTTTCAATATGGAGCGGTTTACAACTAACCAATTTGTTACTGAAGAATTTAAGGCGTTAACTATTTTATATGGAATATTTACCAAAGAGAAAAAAGAAATAAACTATAATTCACGATTTATAACTGATGCCGGTGGTATATTTACATCACCGGGTACTTTTCCTAACGATGCTATTGTCTTGCTTGCAGCGAAATACATAGAGGTAGGCCCAAATAACTTTCAGTGGGAGTGTGAAGCCGAACAAGATTATTTATCACAATTAACTGTTTGTAACGGTCATTTATCACCTGCAAATCTTATAACTCGTTACTGGATGGATTTCAGGCAGTTCCTGACAGGAAATTTTGAACAGAATAATATAACTTTTAATTCAGAAACGAAAAAAAAGTTACAAAAAATTAGTATATCTGACTGTAATGTTGTATATTTGCAAACGAATAATCTTATCAAAACCAATTTAGGAATTGGTAAAATTATTTCTTCACGGCACAACTTACTTCAGAAGACAACTGAACTAACAATATTGATAGGTTATGCCGAACATTGATTCAACCATAATACAGCCTTTACGATGGTACGATAGTATCACAAAGCAGAATTTCCGCAGGGCTTGGGTTAAAAATGGTTTGCGCAAGTTCAACGTCATTATCAATCCTATCAATTCTATTATTCCTTTTCAGATCAGGCGTTATCACTCGTTACTTCCAATTACTAAATTAGATTTATACGATGCCGAAACTGATGTTTTCTATGAAGACATTTTAACCAAGTTAACAGCACCTGTAAACAATCATTTGAAGGTTTACCAGATGGGGATAGTTGACAATATAGTGTATAGCCAAATAGCCGCATTTACGAGCGATTTAGACGGGGGATATTATTATTTGCATTGTTCCGATGGTAGCAAGAACTTTTATTCAGAAGTGTTTTATGCTGATTGCAATTTCAAACCTCAATCCATTGACAATGCTATTGAGATAGATGGCCATCACATCATTGGAGATCACTTTATTACGGTTAACTACAATACAGGCGAATTATTAGAATTATCAAACTTACCATATTAATATGAGACCTTACCAATTACCAGATACAGCAACACCAGTAGACGAGACATTTACCGTAATGGTTGATGATTCGAGTTTGGCTACACCTGAAAAGCTAACGATAACGGATTTAACGGCACAATCTGAGGCACGTGCAACAGCCGTTGCCAATGGTGCGATAACAGGCTCTGGTTTGGATGCAGGAACAGGAGCTTATACGCCTGATGACACCACGAATTATATCCGTACCGCTGATTTTGTTACGGCGGGGTTAACAGCAAGTTTGTTCAATGCGGATAAGTTATTGGATTTGAAAATTCAGCAAACTCAAAATATCGGAAGTAAATACTATACTGTTACGTTAACGAGTTCGCAGATATTGAATTTAAAGGCCACACCTATCTTGATAATTCCTACACCTGGAGTCGGATATTTCAACCATGTTAAAAGGATGTTTTATAAATTGAACTTTACGACTACGGCTTATACATTGCCGGGAATTGGAGCATTTGAATTACATTATGATTCGGGGACATGCCCATTAAGCCAAATAGAAAATACTTTTTTAGAAGGAATAGCAACGGAAATAAGTTATAATAACTCTGGCGGGCAATGCGAAATTTTTGCAAATGAAGCAATTTACCTAAAAAGTACTTTTGCGAGTGAGTTAACCAATGGAGACAGCACATTATCTTTAATCATCGAATACGAAACACTTGCTGATTTTTCAGTAATTTCAACACCTCCTGT
>Ga0209098_1004792_pt1 | contig 10382 bp, 5 predicted proteins | sample AD_JPNHW1_MetaG_FD_184429 | JGI IMG/M metagenome (GOLD analysis project Ga0209098, IMG submission 184429) | Active sludge microbial communities of municipal wastewater-treating anaerobic digesters from Japan - AD_JPNHW1_MetaG (SPAdes) (version 2) | ecosystem: Engineered > Bioreactor > Anaerobic >... | reverse complement strand
ATCAATTACCCCTTTGGAGTGACCATGAGCGGTGTCAATAACTATGGCATCCACCCCGGATTTCACCAATTCGCTAACGCGGTCGAGCATATCTTTGGTAACGCCTACACCGGCAGCCACCCGTAGTCTTCCCCGCTCATCCTTGCAGGCATTGGGACGCGCCTTTATCTTAATGATATCTTTGTAAGTGATCAGGCCTATCAACCGGAAGTCCTTATCCACCACGGGCAATTTTTCAATTTTGTATTCCTGCAGTATATCTGCGGCTTTTTCAAAATCAGTAAATTCGGTGGTAGTTATCAGGTTTTCTTTAGTCATTACTTCGGATATCGGCCGGTTGTGATTTTTCTCAAACCGCAAATCACGGTTGGTAATGATGCCCACCAGCCGGTTTTTTTTATCAATAACCGGTATGCCGCCAATTTTATATTCCCTCATTAAATCAAGGGCATCCTTTACGTAGGCCTCTTTTTTGAGAGTGATAGGATCGATAATCATCCCGTTTTCAGCGCGTTTTACCTTTTTCACCTCGTTGGCCTGGTCAGCAATTGACATATTTTTATGAAGCACCCCTATGCCTCCTTCCTGGGCAATGGCAATAGCCATGTGCGACTCGGTAACGGTATCCATGGCCGCGGATACTATGGGCATTTTTACTTTTATGTTTCTGGTAAACAATGAGGAAACATCTACCATTCGGGGCAAGACATCTGAATAGGCCGGTATTAATAATACATCATCATATGTTAACCCTTCGCCTAAAAATTTTTCCGATTCCATAAATTAAATATGTTTTTAGTTTTGCAAAAATATGAAAAATAGTTGGTTATTACCATTTTAACAAAACAGTCAGTAAAAAAAAGCCAGCTTTCAAAAGCTGGCTTTTTTTTTACCTCACCAAGGTAACGATTCCCCTTTTGATGAAAGTTTTATTAAAAGCATTTGTTATCTTCACGTAATAAGTGTAAACACCCAGCGCACATTTCTTCCCTTCAAAAGTGCCATCCCATCCAGTTTCATAATCTGTGGTTTCAAAGACTTTGCGGCCCCAGCGATCATAAATTATCATCTGGTATCCGTCCTTTTCAGTATATACACCCACCGGTTTAAACAGGTTATTAAGTCCATCGGGGGCAAAAGCATTGGGAACATACAACCTGGGGGGTTGCAACAACACTATTTCGTTAGAAAGCACCTTATCATCAAAGACGAGGTTATTGTCGTACACATCATGTAACTCTGCTTCGATCATATATTTGAACCGGCCGCCGCTTTCAGTATAATTTTCCACATTATCGATATATGCCGATTCGTTCATTACCATCGAAATAATTTTGGTATAAGGCTCGTATTGATCCACTTCGCGCCACAGGTTGTAGGCCACGGGTACCCGGTCTTCGTAAAGGTTCCAGTACAAACTGTTCTTAAGATATTCCGGCACAGTCCCTTCGAGGAAGATGGAACGTCCGACATTGGAGGTAAGCATATCCAGCGAGCAGCTGTCCGAAACAACGACCTTGTAATAATAGCTCTTTTCGTTGACATTCACCGAATTGTCATCATAAATTACGTTGGAGTATGAATTGGTGGGAGGAAGTTCATCTATGGTGTCATAATTAATGCCATCCACCGACCTCATAATTTTGAACTTAGTAATATAGGCCGTGGAATCAACATAAAATCCCAGGCGGATAAAGTCGTTATTCTGCACCGTGGCATATCTGAGATAAATAAACTTCGGCTGGTTGGGTTTGGTAACCACGACGCACTGCGAATTGGAGGTGGATGTCTTCTGATTCAGCGTGTCATAAGCTCTAACCAGGTAACAGTAATTGGAGCCGTTGACTAAACCGGTATGCTCATAACTCAAACCAGTGGCAGGAAGATCTGCAAGAATGGTATAGGGCCCGCCATTTTCACTAACCAAAAGTCGATAGCCTTGTAATCCGGGGTTTGTAAAATTGATGTATGAAGTCCAGAAAAGTGAGATTTTATCGGCACAGGCATTGATTAGCGGAGGGGACAGGTAGATGGTTTTGTGCTCCGGACTCATAGGACTTAACTTTTTGCAACTATCCACCGCTGCAATGCAATAGGTTTCAACGTTGTTTTGGGGAGTAGAGGTCATATCCAGATAAGAAGTAGCCGGCACATCTACGGAATCCCTGATAAACCAGGCTCCGGTACCGATATCTTTGCGGTAGATATAGTATTTTACTGCATCGGGCGATGTATTTGGCTGCCATCCCAGTAAGGCCTTGGTTGTTACAAAATCAACGCTTACCGAATCGAGCAGTGTGGGGTTGGGCGGAAAGCCGTCGTGAAGTTGTTCGCCATCCACCGAGGATACAGAAACACATCCTGAAGAATCGGCAATTTCAACACGGTAATTAATAAAGGCGCTGCAAATGGTAACCGTATCGAGGTAGGTCAGCTGATTGGTTGAATCCAAAAAATTCCACGATCCTGCCGGGAATTCACGGTAGATATGGTAATACTGTGAAGAACTGGAGAACAAGGGGATATGCACAGGGTTCCAGTTCAATTGAGCGATGGGGCCTCCGCCGATAGCTGCCACATTTAGATAAATGGTGCTTACCGTATCGCTGGGAGCCGATTGATACAAGCCATAACATCCCGAACGAGTGGTCATATAAAAATACTGTTGTCCGCTGTTTCCGCCCAACCCGCTGTAGGTTTTAGTGGTTTGATTGATATTGTAAATACTGTCGATTTTAACAAAGGGGCCTGCGGCTGTGGATGCATGGTAAACGAAAAATCCATTAAATGAATTCATGGTATCAATAGGAGGAATCCAGTTCAATGTAATATCTCCGTTGCTATGCACCTGTGTGCATTTCAGCTCGGGAGGCGGTAATACGGGAACAGGCAGCACCACAATAGAGATAGTGGCAATTTTTATACCCGGAGCCGGGCAAAAATCATCGTAAACTTTTATAACAAAATTATGCACGTTGAACATGGTTCCGCAAACGCCGGGAATACCGGTGATAGAAGCAGGGTGTGTCAGGTGATCGCAGGTTGTTCTCCAGTGAAAATGAGTAGAAACAGCCAACATGGCCGAAAGCACCGGAGGCGGTGTGAGGGTAGCGCATGGAGGCCTTGGACAGCCGGAGACCTCACTCACAAAACCAGCACCAAAATCCTGCCCGGAAGCTTCCAGCGTAACCGTTTGAGGATTGTTGTTAGGCAGGACACCGTAATCAATTCCAGTAATATCAACATCAACGGTATCTCCAGCATACACTGTATCGGTAAATTCATAGATGCCAGTATTGGGGTTTAAAAATGGCCCTGCCACTGAGGGTGGGGTGTTTGACCCCGGACAGGCGAGCAATACAATTTGCATTTCCCTGAAAATCTCGGCGATTTTTATTCCGCAGCGGTAGGCAGTAACTTTGGTAACCGTAACAAAAGCTCCGCTGGTATAGGATGTATAAGAAATCTCACCGTTGTATGGATTCATGGTGGCAGGCACATTCAGCGGGTTTTGGGCAGTGCCGGGCAAGGGACTGTTGTAGGTATAGGTGCCCGTATAACCCATGTTGGTGGTAGCATTTTGTAAGGCCGGAGCCCATGAAAAAGCAAGAGAATCCAGCTCCTTATCGGTAGCATTATGATTATACTTGAAAGGGTATCCGGTACAAATAACCGTGGAAGGCACTTCAGCAAAAACTGGGCTGTTATCGTAGCAGGGGTTGGTATTCTGGCCATTGTAGGGATACATAATAGCCCTCAGGAACCAGTCTTCACTGGTGGGGTTTACCATATTCACACTGGGATTACGGCAACAGCCGTCGTTGTAAAAAATCCAGCCGCTTGCTGGTGGCACGCCACTAAGCAACACCCCTGCTGGATAAGCCACATCGGATGTAAAATACCATTCTTCAATGGCTCCGGTATTGGCGGTGGAAGGTGTAGGCAAGCACTTTATTTGAGCATCATAATTCCAGCAGTCCGGCGAGATATCCGTTTTCCCATCGAGGATGCCATCGTCACCATCATGAGGATTAGCGCCGGGTTTCAGGGCCATGGTAATTTGTGTAAGACCGGGGTAGCCTTGAATATGCATAATTTCGCCCGTGCTATAAGTAATTCCATTGCACTCGCGGTATAGCTTCATAATAAACCTGAAACGCCCGTTTGACAGGCATTCCCACGTAATTTCGCCTCCCATATAATGAGAGGCCAGCAACTTGCTATCTGTAAACAACTGACTTCCAAGTAGTAAAATTAGTAAAAGAAAGGTTTTAGCAGGTTTTATCATCGTTTATATATTATCTCGAATTTTTATGCAAAGTAACGAAAAAACTGACACATTTTCATCATTTTATCAAAATAAACTTGCCATTCATTCTAATTAACGATATTAATAAAAAAAGATTTGGTGAACGAAAGGGTATAAAAAAATTATTTTCCTGCTTTGCCCACAATCAGCTCCAGCATAGAGGATGCCTGAAGGTATTTTTGAGATGTTTGCAGCAATTCTTGTGAAGTAACGCTATCAATGGTATTCATTAAATCCATATAATACTTTCTATAATCAATCCCATATTTCAGCAGGCTTTTAAATCGATCGGCCACCTGGTAAGGCCCGTCAAAAGATCTTAGCACTGAGCCGGCCAGGTATTTTTTTACCAAGTCCAGTTCATCCTGAGCTATTAATTCCGTATTTAATATTTTTAATTCTTTGTAAATTTCGTCCACGGCGCTGTTGCATACCTCCGCCCCAACCTCTGAAGCAATCAGAAATACACCAGCTTGTTGAAAAGACATCATCATCGAATAAATTCCATAGGTATAGCCCTTGTCCTCCCTGATATTTTTCATAAGCCGCGACCCGAAATATCCCCCGAAAATAGTATTCAAAATATATAACTTCATAAAATCCTCATGCGTCTTATTGATTGAGAGTTTTCCAATCCTAATGGCCGACTGCACCGCGGAGGACATTTCAATATACTGTTTTTGCCTGCCGGAGCGAATAACTGATGAGGTTGGGTTTTCATTAGTTTGCGTTCCTTTTTGGGCATAGCCAAAAAAATAATTCAGCAGGGATACTATATCTTTGCTCAATTTGCCGGACACCACCACATTGCACTTTTCGGCAGTATATCTTTGCTGGTGAAAAGCCTGAAGTTTTGCTGCCTGCTGCCGGTCAAAATCGGCTGCCGTAGTAAGGAAGCCATAAGGATGACGTTTGCCGAAAAGTTGTTGGTTAAAATGCAATCCGGCCACTTCGTTCACTTTGTGTCCATCGTCGATAAAAGCCTGTTTATCTTTACGGGTATGGGTTTTTAACTCATCATCCGAAAATTTAGGGTGATTGATTATTTCGTTCAAGACAGGAAGCACATATTTCAGGTGTTTGTTGAGCACCGATAAAGAAACAACAGCATGATCCTTGGACACGGATTTATTAAGCCAGACACCATAATAGTCGAGTTTTTGCGCGATTTCGAAAGAGGAATAACTCAAGGTGCCTTCGGTGAGCATTTTATTGGTGTAAAAAGCAAGCAAGGGCGCAGGTTGGTAAAGGTTGCCCGCCTCGAAGATAAAATCAATTTTCGTGATGGCGGTTTCGCCCAGGTCAAAAAGATAGACAGGAATATGATTATCGAGCTTTTCTTTTGCCGGATTGGGTATATGTAGCTTATGTGCTGTTTTTAATGCCGGTGGTTGTTTTCTGTTTATCATCTGTTCTTTTTTCTTTTGCCGGCTGCCATATAATACATCACGGAACAGTTTTTATCAACCAGCACTTTGTTGGCCGCCTGCTGTATGTCGGATGAAGTAACCTTGCTGTAATTTTGTGTTTCGGAATTTACCATGTCAATATCGCCCAACAATTCCGATACAGCCAGTCGTAAAGCTCGGTTCAGGATGCTGATATTGGAAAACTCTAACGTAGATCTCACATAATTTAAAACTTTTTTATGTTCTTTTTCCGGGACCTTATGCTGCTTGATGTGGCTGATTTCATCCTGAATTGCTTTTTCGGCCATTTCCATATCCACGCCCTGCATAAGTTTTCCGCTGAACACAAACAGGCCATCATCCACATCACCTGTGATATAGGCATCAAGGTCGCTGAAAAGCTGTTTTTCTTTTACCAGCCTGTTGTACAGGCGCGAAGAGTTACCGGCCGAGAGCACATCGGAGAGAAGATCGGTGGCATAGTAATCTTTGTCCATACGACATCCCATGTGGTAAGCCATGCAAATCATATCAAAAGGCACATCGCGTTCGACACGGAGTATTCTTTTTTCTTTCTGCACCGGCTCTTTGGGAAGTTTTCTTTTAATGGGTGTCCCTTTTTGGATAGGCGAAAACCATTTGTGGCAAAGCTCAAGGACTTCTTCGCCTGTTATATTGCCAACCACCGACAGTATGGCATTGCAGGGATTATAATACTTTTCATAAAAATCTTTCACATCCTGCATTGTAGCGCCTGCTATGTGACTGATATCTTTACCAATGGTGGACCAGCGGTAGGGGTGTTTTTTGTAGGCATGTGGGCGCATCAACAGCCAAAAATCCCCGTAGGGCTGGTTGAGATACCGTTGTTTAAATTCTTCAATCACCACATTGCGCTGCACATCAAGACTTTTGGGAGAAAACGCCAGATCGAGCATACGGTCGGATTCGAGCCAGAAAGCTGTTTCAATATTTTGCACAGGGATGCTCAGGTAATAATTTGTAAAATCGTTGTTGGTAAAAGCATTATTTTCTCCGCCAGCCAGCTGCAATGGGTAATCATAAGAAGGGATGTTTTTCGACCCGCCAAACATCAGGTGTTCGAACAAATGGGCAAAGCCCGTTTTATCGGGATGTTCGTCCCTGGCGCCCACATCATACAGAATGTTAACCGCAACCATGGGCGTTGATTTGTCCTGATGGACAATCACTTTGAGGCCGTTATCAAGTATATACCGAGAATATTTTATCATACCAACACATTCAATCCTTACCCAGGCTGACAAGGGAATTCCCTGAAGGAAAATCACTGTCCTTTTAACTCTTTAATACATTTTATCAGTGCCGGCAGCACCGTTGCCACATCGCCGACCACGCCGTAATTGGCGGCTTCAAAAATAGGCGCATCCTTATCTTTGTTTACTGCGACGATAATCTTTGAAGAGCTGACTCCGCCAAGATGTTGAATGGCGCCGGAGATGCCGAAGGCGAAATACAGCGTGGGCGCAATAATCTTGCCGGTTTGGCCCACGTGCTCGTGGTGAGGCCTCCACCCTTCGTCGGCCACAGGCCTGGAGCAAGCCGTAGCGCCACCCAGGGCCTCTGCCAGCTCTTCGATAGGTTGCCAGTATTCAGGTCCTTTCATGCCGCGGCCGCCGGAAACCACAATCTCAGCGTCGGTAAGCAACATTTTGCCGGTAAGCTTATTCGTTTCAATAACGCTGGTTGCAAAATCTTTATCAACCAGCTGAGGGGTATATTGTTCTAAAACGGTATCCACGGGATGTTCGCACAGGCCAAATGCATTTTGAGCCAGCGTAATTATTTTTACCGGTGATTTGATAAGCACCGAGGCAAAAGCCTTGCCGGTATAGACTTTTTTCTTAACCACAAAAGGCTCGGTGGTCTGGGGTAAGGCAACGGCTCCGGTTACCATTCCTGCCTTCAACCTGACAGAAACCCGCGGAGCCACGGCTTTTCCGGTCATATTGTTGGCAAATACCACCACGGAGGCCTGCTCGCTGACAGCCACCTGTGAAATAACCGAGGCATAAGCCTGGTTGACCAGTTGGTCAAGCCTGGCATCATTCACGGAAATTATTTTTGACGCACCATACTGGCCGGCCTTTTTCAGCTCCTCTTCTGCCACGTTGCCTATGGATAGCGCCACCACATGTGTATTCAGTTGCTGGCCTATTCCGTATGCATAAGAAATAAGTTCATAACTGAGTTTTTTGAATTTTCCATCCCAGTTTTCGAGATATACTAATACTGACATATGTTTTCAGATTTATGTTTATGATTATTTTTTTATAACACCCTGGCTTCGTTGTGCAGCAAATCCACCAATTGTCCGATATTGTCGGCATCCACCATTTTGCAGGCAGTTTTTGCTTCGGGCAATTCATAGCTAACAGTTTCGGTGAGTGCTTCGATGGCAGCCGGTTCCACCACCTGCAGGGGCTTGGTACGTGCTGCCATGATGCCGCGCATGGTAGCAATCTTAGGTTCTATTGCGATGCCTTTTTGCACCACAGCCACAAAGGGCATCGCTGCATTAACTTTTTGGTATCCGCCGTCCACCTCGCGATTAACGCTGACAGCTTCCCCTTCGACATCAAGGGATGATACCGAGGATACCGATGGTATATCAAGCAATTCGGCAAGCATAGCGCCCACCGTAGAGCCATTGGTGTCGCTGGATTCAATGCCGCACATAATAATATCATACGACAGGGATTTTATCGCTTCGGCCAACTGGCCTGCTACAAAATAAGCATCCAGTGGCTCTGTGTTTATCCTGATGCCATCGTCGGCACCCATAGCAAAAGCCTTGCGTATAGTGGGTTCGGCGGCAACATTACCGACGCTTATCACACTGATTTTTTCGATTACCGAAGGGTTTTTTTCTTTCAGCTCGATAGCCCGCGAGAGGGCGAGTTCATCCCAGGGATTGATGATCCATTGCACCCCGGCAACATCAATACCCGCAGCCTCTGGGGTAAGCCTGATTTTGGTCGTGGTGTCGGGGACATTACTTAAACAAATTAAAATTTTCATGCTGTAGATGTTTATTTTTGTTGGTATCTGATTATTAAAACACAGTGAAAAATCTGGCACTGCAAAAATAGCAGGTGCAAAAGTACAAAAATTTCGGAATCCTGATGTGGATAAAATTGTGTTACTTTGCATATCAAAACGACTACCGATGAGTCAGAAATTACAATTTTACAACACATTAAGCCGCAAAAAAGAATTTTTCGAACCCTTGAATCCGCCGCATTGCGGCATATATGTATGCGGCCCCACAGTTTATGGCGATCCTCATCTTGGCCATGCCCGCCCGGCCATTACTTTCGATCTAGTTTTCCGTTTTATGACACAGTTGGGCTACAAGGTACGCTATGTCAGAAATATCACCGATGTGGGCCATCTGGAACACGATGCCGATAGCGGGGAAGACAAGATAGCCAAAAAGGCCCGTCTTGAAAAACTGGAACCCATGGAAGTGGCTCAGTACTATACAAACCGCTATCATGAAAGCATGCGTATGCTGAATGTGCTGCCACCGAGTATAGAACCGAGGGCCTCTGGCCATATTATTGAGCAGATGGAGCTGGTGGGAAAGATATTGGAAGCCGGGTATGCTTACATTTCCAATGGTTCGGTATATTTCGACGTCAAAAAATACAATGAAAGCCACCAGTATGGTAAACTTTCGGGCAGGGTGCTGGAAGAACTGCAAGCGAATACGCGCGAGCTGGAGGGACAGGAAGAAAAACAAAACCCCTATGATTTTGCCTTATGGAAAAAAGCAAGCCCAGAACACATCATGCGATGGAACTCACCGTGGAGCATAGGTTTCCCCGGATGGCACCTGGAGTGTTCGGCCATGAGCGCCAAATACCTTGGCGAGCAGTTTGATATTCACGGCGGAGGTATGGACCTGGTGTTCCCTCACCACGAATCAGAAATTGCCCAATCGACGGCAGCCAACGGGGCTGACCCTTGCAAATACTGGATACACAACAATATGATTACCATCAACGGCCAAAAGATGGGTAAATCACTAAACAACTTTATTACCCTGGAAGAATTTTTTACCGGCAATCATGCCTTACTTACACAGTCATATTCGCCAATGAGCATAAGGTTTTTCATTCTGCAGGCCCACTACCGGAGCACCCTCGATTTTTCAAACGAAGCCATACAAGCTTCTGAAAAGGGACTTAAAAAACTATCAGGTGCGCTGGCCGACCTGGAAAAAATTAAGACTTCGGAAACCACCGGGCCCGAGCTGGCAAGGTATATCAACAGCTTACGGGAAAAATGCTACGAAGCAATGTGTGATGATTTTAACAGTCCTGTGGCTATTGCCGTATTGTTTGAATCCGTAAGGTGGGCCAATGCACTCAAGGAAAACAAAACCACCATCAGCCAGGCCGACAAGAATAAGTTTATCGCCGATTTTGGAAATATATTATTTGACATATTGGGCATCGTAAAAGAACCCGTACAACAAAATGTGCAGATTACGGATGACCTGATGCATATCATTCTCTCGCTGCGTCAGGAGGCAAAAGCAAAAAAGGATTTTGCCACCTCCGACCTGATAAGGAACAAACTACAGGAGCTGAAAATCAACATAAAAGACACCAAAGACG
>Ga0209098_1004791_pt1 | contig 10382 bp, 8 predicted proteins | sample AD_JPNHW1_MetaG_FD_184429 | JGI IMG/M metagenome (GOLD analysis project Ga0209098, IMG submission 184429) | Active sludge microbial communities of municipal wastewater-treating anaerobic digesters from Japan - AD_JPNHW1_MetaG (SPAdes) (version 2) | ecosystem: Engineered > Bioreactor > Anaerobic >... | reverse complement strand
AAAGTCGCGGGGTCAGACCCCAATCACGTGGGGTCTGACCCTTTACCTGTGGGATCTTTTCGCGCAGGGTCAGACCCTTTCACTCTGGGGTCAGACCCTTTCATGACGGGGTCTGACCCTCTCGCGTTAGGGATCGAAGCGGAGACCCCGGAGCGAGGCCGCCCGAGCTTGGGCGGACCTCGCGAGGAGTCGGAGCAGAGAGCCCGGGCCGGGCGATTCCGCGCGCCTCGCGCGAGATCGCCCGGCAACGCCCAATCGCCGAAACGCGCTACGCGGAGGGCAGGGAGCCGAACAGGCTTTCGGGGAAATCGAGCCGGGAGACGGCGTCGACGAACGCGTCCAAGAGGACTGGGTCGAAGCTCACGCCGCGCTCGTCCTTCATGATCGCGAGGGCTCGGTCGAACGGGATTGGTTCCTTGTACACGCGCTTACTCACGAGCGCGTCGAAGACGTCGGCGATCGACACGATGCGCGCCTCGAGGGGGATGTCGGCCCCGGAAAGCCCGTGCACGTAGCCCGAGCCGATCCATTTTTCGTGATGGTAGAGTACGATATTCTTCGCCATTTGGTCGATCGCGCGGTCGTCGATGATTTGGAAGCCGATGCGCACGTGTTCCTTGATGTGCTCGAACTCCTCCGCGGTAAGCCTGCCGGGCTTGAGGAGGATTTCCTTTTGCACGCCGACCTTGCCGATGTCATGGAGCGGCGCGTAGAGTTTGACCATCTTCACGAAGTCCTCGTCGATGCCCGCGTGCCGCCCGATAAACTCGGAAAGGAGCGAGATGCGCCTGACGTGGTTCCCCGTTTCCTCGTCAAAGTAGAGGTTCGCGTTCTCGAGGGCGGCGACCATCGCGAAGGTCATGTTCTCGATCTTGAGGTTCAGCTCCTCGATCATGCGCCGCTGCCGATAGGCAATGCACGCGTCCCGCACCGTCATGACCATATCCTGCCAGTCCCACGGCTTCGCGATGTAGCGATACAGGGCGTTGGAGTTGACGAGCCTGACGACCGCGTCGAGGTCGGTGAAGCCCGTGAGGAGGATGTTGTTCGTCTCTGGGATGCGGCGATGGAGCGCGATCAAGAGCTCGTCGCCCGACATGAGCGGCATGCGCTGGTCAGAGATAATGACGAGCACCTCGCCGCCCTCGGCAAGGATATCCTCGACGAGCGCCGGGACGGAGCGCGGGGCATCGGATATCTCGACGGCGATGTCCTTGAAGAACGGGTCGAGCTTGAGCTCTTGCTTGAGGCTTTGGACGACGACGCGCTCGTCGTCGACGCACACGACATATTCCTTAGCCATCGACGTTCCGCCTTATGATCGCCGCGAGCTCGGCGGGATTCCAGGGTTTTCCGAGAATACCGATCACCGACTCGCTCTTTCGGATGCGCTCGAGCGCCGCGCCGTCGGCCTGGCCCGTTATCATGATCACCTTGATTTCCGGATGCCGCTTGCCGACGGCCTCGATGAACTCGTCGCCGCGAATCCCGGGCATGAGCCAATCCGAGATGATCAGGATCACCCGTATTCCCTCGCGCGCCAGCTCGTCGATGGCCGAATACGCCGAGGGCGCGTCAATCGCCTGCTCGTACGCGAATCGGTCGCCAAACGCCTTCTTCAATTCCTGAATAATCGATAAGAGGATGATCACCTCATCGTCGACGCAGAGGATCGCCTTGTCTGGGGCTTTGTCTTTCGTATCAGGCGTTTTGCAATCCATGTTGCGCTACCCTCTTTCCAATTGCCCTTCGGGCCCGACGCCATCCGCGCTTCCCCGCTCGGGGGAACCGTCTGAAAGAGCGGGAAGCGCCACGGTAAAAACCGTTTTGCCCGGGCGCGACTCGAAGGATATCGAGCCGTGATGGGCCTCGACGATCTTCTTGCAGATATCGAGACCGAGTCCCATCCCGTCGCCATGCTTCTTCGTCGTGAAGAACGGCTCGAAGATTCGGTCGCGTATCGATTCGGCGATGCCGCTTCCGGAATCCTCGACCGTCACGACGGCCTTATCGTCGCGGAGGGCCGTCGCGACCGTGAGGGTTCCCCGGAAATCCATCGCCTGCGCCGCGTTTCGGATAAGGTTCATCCATACCTGCGAGAGCTTATCCGAGGAGCCGAGCACGCGGACGCCGGAAAAGCTCGTGTTCACCGAGATGCCGTGCTTGAGCATGTTGTGCATCAGGGTGAGGACCTTCGCGATGTCCGAGTCGACGTCGACGACCTGGCCGCGCTCGGCGGCCTCGGGCACGAGATATGACCTAAGCGCGCTCACCACGCGCGCGGCCTTCTCCGCCGACTCGCCGATGACCTGCGCCATGCGCCGGGCGATCGCCGGCTCGCAAGCGGCGGTGACGATCGCGATGTCGCGGGAGGTCCCGAAAAGGCCGATGATCTCGTCCAGGGACTTCGCGAGTCCCGCGTCCGAAAGGATTCCCGCGATCGCGGCCGCGTCCTTGACGCCCCGTTCCGCGAGCGAGCGCGTGAGGTCGCGCACCTCGGCGCGCGAGGGAATCGGCATGGAAAGCGAGCGGTTTTCCCTGATGCCCGCCGCGACGATCGCGCGGAAGAGCGCCGACTCCCGCTCGTCGAGCGTCTCGAGAAGCGAGAGCTGCGCGGGCACCTTCGAGTCGAGATAGTCGAGGACGATCCTGCCGGATGAGCTGATCGCGCCGAGAGGGGTATTGAGCTCGTGGGCCATCCCGGCCGCGAGCTGCCCAAGGGCGGAAAGCTTCCCCGACTCGATAAGCCGGTCCTGGAGCAGCCGCTGCTCGGCGAGCGCGGACTCAAGCTCCGCCGTGCGCTCGCCGACGCGCCGCTCGAGGAGCTTATTCATCCCGAGGAGCTGATGGTTTTTCACGTTGATGCTCGCGGCCATGTCGTTCATCATCTTGATTATCGCGTCGATATCGAGATACCCGGTCTCGGGGATCTCCCGATCGTAACGCCCGCCCGCGATCCCGCTAATGCCGTACGCGAGGCCCGCGAACACCCCGTTGATCCTCCGCTGGACGAGAAAGTGGTTCACGAGCACGCTCGCGAACATGACGGCGAACACGACGAGGACGAGGGTTACCACGATGCTCCTGATTATCCCGAAAAGATCCGCGTCGCTGAAGCAGAAGCGAACGGTACCGAGGCGAATGAGGTTATAGACGACGTCGCGCGTGCGGGGCTCGATGAGCGAGGAATCGCGCGCGGGCTTGACGTCGAGTATCGTTCCCGAGACGGTCGACTCGATCTTGATCCCCGAGATCCTTCCCGAGGACACGAGCGCCTCGCCGATGCGCGCCGCTTGGCCGTCATCGACGTTATAGAGCGGCTCGACGAGGATTTCCGCGATCTCGTCGGCGGCCTTGTCCGCCTTCCGGTCGAGATCGGCGATCATGAACCAAGCGATGGCGGCGATCGAAAGGAGCAAGACCACCGCGATCGTTATCGTCGTGATGATCAGGCTCATGCGGTGACTCAGGTCCATGAGGCTCTGTTTTTTCGTTTTCAGGTCGGCGCTTGTTTTCATTATCGAGGTTTCTCGCTATCGGTATTTCTCGGCGATGCCCTCGAGCGCGCCCTCTCGGGCTAGCTCGCCGAGGGCGCGCTCGAGATCGTCGGCGAGGGACATCGCGGCCGACTTTTTCGATACCCCGAAGTAGAGGTCCGTCACGACAGGCGGCTCGTACGCGGCCCTCTCGAAGGAGCCCGAATACCCGAGTCGCTTAATATCCCATTCTATGTTCGGGGATGTCCCGACGGCGACGTCGATCCTGCCGAGTGAAAGGAGCCTGAGTATCTGTCCCTCGTCCGTAAGGGTAATCTTGGTTAGGGCGTTATCCGAGTCGTAGGGATCGAAATAGACGGTATCCGGCGACTGACCGATTCGCTTGCCCGAAAGGTCATTGTACGACGCGATCGAGGCGCCCTTCCCCGTCCGGGCGTAGAAGACGGGTCGCGCCTGGTTGTAGGACGGCCGGAGATACCAAATGAAGGTGGACCGCTCGTCGGACCACGCGATGCCCGACATGAGATCCGCGTCCCCGCTCTGCATGAGGCGGAGGCAGCGCGACCAAGGGCAGAGCTTGATCTCGATCGTGATTCCCAACTTCCGCTCGAGCGCGCGGACGATCTCGACGTCGATCCCGCTCAAGGCCCCGGAGTCGTCGACGATTCGGTAGGGCGCCCAGACCTCCGTAACGAGGACAAGCGCGCGCTGCGGAAACGCGCCGAGGGAAAGAAACGCCAAAAGGAAGGTTACGAGAAGGCAGATACGGAGGGGTCGAGCGGCGCCCCGAAGGGCTCGCAAGCACCCGCAGGCAAGCGGCGTCACGCCGATCCGCGCGCGACACAGAGCCCGCGGCAGAAGAGGACTAGACGAGAGGAGAGAACCGGGCTGCGTTCCGCGCATATACCATCCGCCTTGACGTTCATTCGCGCTGGCCTTATCGGGCAGGCGGCGCTCTTTCAATCATAGAGCACCGCGCGCGGGATCGTCAAATTCCGCGTCTTTCGGGGATCAGTCCGCGACGACCGTGACCTCGCGGCTCACGGCGCGGCCGAGGTTCCAGCGAGCCACCGTGTCCTCGGGGTTTTCCGCGAGGATCTCCTCGAACGCGGCCTGGGCGTCCTCGAACCGACCTTCGGCGAGGCGCGCGACGGCGACCTCAAATTTCTTCCGGGAACCGGCCTTTGCCTGCCGATTTCCCGAGGAATCCTGGTTGAAAACCTCGAATACGCCGACCTGCTCCGCCTTGCCCTTGAAATTGGTCGAGCCGATATAGCGGGCGGAGAACGCGTCGAGGTCCTCGAGGCGGTTATACACCTCGCGGCTGATGAGGAGGCGCGAGCCGACTTCCTTGGTCATCGACTCGAGCCGCGAGGCGAGGTTGACCGAGTCCGCGATGACGGTGGTCTGCATGCGCTCGGCCTCGCCGATCGTCCCCATCATCATGGTGCCGCAGTGGATACCCGTCCCGGTCGCGATGAGCGCGAGCCCGTCTTTTTCGCGGGTGATGTTCATCTTGCGGATCTCCTGGATCATGTCGAGCGCGCAGAGGACGGCGTCGTCGACCTTGCCGGGGAAGATGGCCATGATGCCGTCGCCGAGGTACTTGTCGATGAAGCCGCCGTGGCGCCTGATGATCGGCGCGATACTCGAAAGGTAGCCGTTGAGGAAATTGAAGGTTTGCTTCGGCGTGAGGTGCTCGGAGATCGCGGTAAAGCCCCGGATGTCCGAGAACATGATGGTCATGTCCTTCTGGATCTGGTCGCCGAGGCCGACGTCGAGGATGCTGTCCTTCGAGAGGAAGGTCAGGAAGGCCTCGGGAACGAAGCGCTCCATCGCGCGGTTGAGCTCGATGAGGTGCTCCTGGTAGCTCTGGATCTTGTCGGCCATGCCGTTGAAGTTGCGCTTGAGGTCGAAGAGTTCCTTGATCGAGGTATTGAGCGTCGCGCGCGAGTTGAGGTCAGAGTCGCCGAAGCGCCTGACGGCGTCGGTAAGGAGGATGATCGGCTCGCTGATCCGCCAGGCGAGGAAGAAGGAACCGAAGATGATGAACCCGAGAAGTATCCCCGCGATCACGAACGCGCGCATGAATACCGACGAGATGAACTCGGCGTAGTTGCGATCCGAGATGTCGACGCCGAGGAGACCGAGAAAATTGCCGGTCTTGCGGTCGAAGATCGGGGCGAGGCCCATGAGGGAGTTCGTGTTATAGTCGGGATCGCGGATGAAGCGGGAGCCGACCTTGGGCACCTTCTGGCTGAGGGCGGCGACCGTCTCGGCCTGGTCGTGGATGTCGTACTCGAGGTTAAAGCCCGAGATGCCGTCGCTTGCCTTTCCCGTCTTCTCGGCCTCGGCGCGGAGGCGGAGCACGTCGGCGTCGACGACGAACCGCGCGCGATCGGCCTTGGACGAGGGCGCGAGGATGTAGGCATAGAGGATGAGCGAGGGATTGGTACTCCGGATCTTGTTGAGGTAATTCGACACCCGCAGATACTCCGCGCTTTGCTCCGCGAGGAGCGCGTCGGCGGCGGGAAGGTCGGTCTTCATCTTGCCGACGAGAACCCCGATATCGTCCGTGTTGAGTCCTTCGGCCCCGAGGACCGCGGTCGCCATAAGCCGATCCTGGGTCTCGAGGAAGAGCCGCCGCTGGAGGCTTACGTAGAGCCCGGAAAATATTACCGAGAGGATGATAAGGCTCGAGATAATCAGGATGGTCCCGATATACACGCGATATTTGATTTCTTTCATTGTGTACCTTTTTATTCTATATTGAGGGATAACGACCCATTTGTCAAATAGAAGAAAATGGAGAAAGGTGAGTTTTTCTTTCAGGGCCGCGCGCGGATTCGGATTAAAGCGTCTCGATAGGAAAGAGTACGTCGTCCTTGATATCGATGAAGCCCTTGTCCTTGAGATTCTGGACATTCTCGATCTTCACGAGGGGATTGTCGCGATTGAACGCGAGAAAGGCCCGGATCTTGATGCCGTCCTGACCGGGGAGCAGGGAGTCTTTGAGAATTTTAAATAGCTGTTCTTCATCGGGAGTCATGTCATACACCTCATGGAAAAAACTTTCTTGATAATGAAAGTATTGGTTTATTCCATTGGGATGTCAACCATTTCTTGACTCAGGAGACGAAAGGGATTTGATGCAGTAGGAGTTCTTCCCGCGCCAGGGAGCGAAGCGGAAAGCCCGGATGCCGGGCCCGACAGGGCACCGGCACCGTACTTGGAGCGGAGCGCTCGGTTGCGTCGCGCCTCGCGCGCGGCGCAAGGCGCCCTATTTTTTTATCGTGCCGAAAAGCGCGCCGAGCTCAGAACGGCCCGTAGCGGTCTTCGCGAAGGCTCGCGCCGTTCGTCTTGATGACCTCGCGGTACCAGTAGCCCGAGTCCTTGATCGTTCGCTTTTGCGTGTCGAAGTCGACGTGGACGAGGCCGAAGCGTTCCTTGTAGCCTTCTGACCACTCGAAGTTGTCCATGAGGCTCCAATGGAAGTAGCCGGCGATTTCCGCGCCGTCGGCCATCGCGCGCTCGAGGCCGAGGAGGGAGCGGCGGGTGTAGTCGATGCGCGCGCCGTCGTGGATCTTGCCGTCCATGCATACCCAGTCGGTCCCGGACATGCCGTTCTCGGCGATGATGACGGGCTTTTTGTAGCGTTCCCAAAGCATCCGCGGGCACCAGCGGAGGGTATCGTCGTCGACGAACCACTTGATGGCGGTTTGCGCGGTTCCCGGGCCTCGCTTGAGCTCGACGGGATTGCCGTCGCGGTCCGCCTTGATGAGGCGCGAGGAGTAGAGGTTGATGCCGCAGAAGTCGATCGGGCGGGCGATTTGCCGAAGGTCCCGTTGCCAGGTCGGCGGCAGATCCCGCTCGATTACGGGAAGGAGCGAGGGTTCGTACTCTCCGCGGAAGACGGGGTCGGTCACGAGGGAGATCGTCCAGATGAGGGGGCGCGCCGGGGTGTGGCAGAACAGGGCGCGCCGGGCGGCCTCGACGTCGGCGGCGGATTCCGTCGCGGGGATCATGGTCTGGGTCGTGGGGACGTAGCCAATGGTGAAGTCCGAGCCGCCGACGGCGCGCAGGGCGTCGACGCCCTTTCCGTGCGCGACGAGGGTGTTATGCACGGCCTTGACGATGTCGCGCTGCGGGAGCCGATAACCGGGAGCCTGGCAGCCGGCCTCGAGGCCGAGGCCGATGAAGCATTGCGGCTCGTTGAAGGTCATCCAGTGCTTGACCCGGTCGCCGAGCGCGGACGCGACGACGCTTACGTATTCCGAGAAGGCGTCCGAGATGGCGGGATTGGTCCAGCCGCCCGCGGCCTGGAGACTCACGGGAAGGTCCCAGTGATAGAGGGTGATCCAGGGGTCGATGCCCTTCGCGAGGAGGCCGTCGACGAGGCGGGAATAGAAGTCGAGCCCTTTCTGGTTAACCGCGCCGCGACCGCCGGGGATGATTCGCGGCCAGGAGACCGAGAAGCGATAGGCGGGAAGGCCGAGCTCCTTCATGAGCGCGATATCCTCGCCCCAGCGATGATAGTGATCGCACGCGACCTTTCCGGTGTCCCCATTATAGGTCGCGCCCTTATTCTCGGAGAATTCGTCCCAAATGGACGGCGTGCGCCCATCCTCGTCCCACGCGCCCTCGATCTGATAGGCAGCGGTCGCCGCGCCCCAGACGAAATTCGACGGAAAAGCCATAGTGTCTCCTCGGCAAGGACTCGCGCCTACCCGCGCCGTGCGGGTAACCTCTCAAGCGGAAAGCAGCCCTTGGATTTAGTATACGCTGAGTATAATGAAGATGGAAACAATTGTGAATAGATTTAAAGCTGATTAATTGCCGTTTTCAACAAATAAAATGAGATTTTACGTTGAGGGGGGATGGAGGAGGTTTACACGCTGCGTGATTGCTTGCACCCTGCGTGGCGGCTCGCACGTCGCGTGGCGGCTTGCACGCCGCGTGGCGGCTTGCACGTCGCGTGGCGGCTTGCACGTCGCGTGGCGGCTTGCGCCCTGCGTGGCGGCTTGCACCCCGCGTGGCGGCTTGCACCCCGCGTGGCGGCTTGCGCCCTGCGTGGCGGCATGCACCCTGCGTGACTGTCCAGACCCTGCATGTCTGCGTATACCCCGCGTGACTGTTAATTCCCCGCGGCGATGCCCCTACCCCGGGCATCTGTTTAATCCCCGCGCGTGCTATACTGTCATGCGAACGCAGGTTTCCCTGACGCGTTTTTTGAGGTACCGCATATGACTCGCCCTTCCCCGATTCAAAGCCCCGCCCTAGAAGCCGAAAAGACGCTCGAGTCGTTCTTTGACGCGCTGATGGAAAAAGCACAGGGACTTTACCCGGAAGGCAAGGCCCCGAGGAAGCAGGCGATTATCATTCATTCGGCGCTCTCGGCATTCGGTCACGTCCCCGGCGGCGCGGACACCGTCACCAGGGCGCTCTGCGAATGCGCGCGTAAGCGGGGCATGACGCTCGTCATGTGCGCGCACAGCGACGCCGTGCCTGTTTCGCCGGGCAATGGCGACGGTGAACTTCCCGCGATCATCGCGTTCGACCGCAGAAAAAGCACGTGCCGCGGGATGGGGGCGATCGCCGAGCGATTCAGGACTTTCCCGAGGACGCGACGATCGGGCCACCCGACCCTCTCGTTCACCGCGCGCGGGCCGCTCGCTCGCACGCTATTGTTTCCGCATCGGCGGGAATCGGGTGTAGGCCCCGACTCGCCGGCGGGGAGGCTGCGGGATCTCGACGCGCTCGTGCTCCTCATCGGCGTGGGATACGAGCGCTGCACGATCCTGCATCTCGCGGAATACGCGCGAGCCGCGCGGATAGCCGCCGCGGGGGGCGTGGCCGACTCGGTTACCTGCCAGGCCTTCGAGCGTACGATATTCGGGCGCTGGAAAAGCCGCGTATGGACGGACATCCCCTTCGATCCCGCGGTCTTCCCGACGCTCGGCGAGCGATTCGAGCGCGAGATGCCCGGCTCGGTGATCACGATTCCCGTACCACGCATCGATGGCACGCTGACCGCGAAAGCGCGGATCAAGGTCTTTCGCGCGCGGGCTATAACCGAATTCTGCATAGACAGATACCCCGATTTACGATAACGTTATCTACTATGTTTACGTTCCTGAAGCGGCTTTTGGGAATTGCCCGCACCGAAGATATCGACACGGAACTCGAGATCGAAGAATCCTGGAAAACTGATTTCCATAAGCGCGTCGACGCGCGTTTCGTCGAGGAAACGGGTGAATCGTACGCCACGCGCTTCGCCGAAGGCGGATTCGTCCTTTCCCTTTTAAAAAAGAACGTGTACGCATGGACCGTCGACCCGCTCTATCGTTACCGCGATTTCGTGCTCGAGGGACTCGTAGAGTTCCCGCGCGATTACGGCGAGATGGCCACGGGCGCGAGTGAGAGCGGCATTACCCCGGGCGACATTGCCCCTGAACGCGACAGCGAGGACGCCCCCTCTCCCCGGGCCGGAAACATGGCCGCGGGATTCCTTTTCAGATATCTCACCGAAAGCACCTTCTACGCGGTGCTCGTTTCCGACCGCGGCATGGTCAGGATGGACGTCGTGATCAACGGCACCCCAGTCCCGATTCTCGGCTGGACCGAAACGCGGCGCGGGACCGACCTCGACGTCGGTCCCGCCGACGCGGACGCCGCGCCCTACTTGAAAAACGACCGACTCTACTCGATCCGCGTCATCGCGCGCGCGACGAGCTTTACCCTCATCGTCAATGACGCGTGGGTCGCCGAATGCACGGACGACACGATACAGGCCGCGGGCAAGATCGCGTTTGCCGCGCAGAACTGGGATTCGGGAAGGGAAAGCGAGGCGACCCTCTCGGGGATCGCCGTCGACTCGGCCCCGAT
>Ga0209098_1004783_pt1 | contig 10392 bp, 11 predicted proteins | sample AD_JPNHW1_MetaG_FD_184429 | JGI IMG/M metagenome (GOLD analysis project Ga0209098, IMG submission 184429) | Active sludge microbial communities of municipal wastewater-treating anaerobic digesters from Japan - AD_JPNHW1_MetaG (SPAdes) (version 2) | ecosystem: Engineered > Bioreactor > Anaerobic... | reverse complement strand
GGAAAGCATGAAAACGATCGGTATGATCAGCGGTATGAGCCGGAAACCGATCGCCCGACAGTATTCATTACTCAACATTACAACGCCGGAATTTGTTGACCTCTCGCCGGCAAATTCATCCTAAAAATCAGAAGGTAGAAATGCTCAGGAATATAAAAATACCGGATACAATAAGTTCCAGGACCGAATACAAGAAAAAGTTAATTCAGGGGAAATGTATCGTGCTTTTGTGCTGATACCGGGGGCATTAGCCAGGATGATGGTCAACAAAAGGAAGAAACTTGTGGACCATAATTTTGTTGAAAGAGTGCAATTGGCGGTGACAGAAGTGAACGGCTGCGCTGCTTGTTCATACGCACACTCTTACTTGGCCTTAAAACAAGGAATGAGCAATGAAGAAATCAACTCTTTTCTGAGTGGTGACGGAAATTTCTTGAAACCGGAAGAAGCCAAAGGGATAGTATTTGCACAACATTTTGCGGTTAGGCGAGGTTTTCCGGAAAGAGACGCCTACCAATCCATAATAGATGAATACGGAGAAGAGAAAGCGGGCATCATTCTTTCGGCGGCGCAATTAATGATCGCGGGCAATATGTATGGCATTCCTTACAGCGCATTTCAGTCCAGATTGAAAGGGAAACCCTTCAAAGGCAGTTCGCTGGTTTATGAATTGGGAATGGTTATAGCCGGATTCATCTTATTACCCCTCGCTCTGATTCATGGTATTATACGGATAGTGATGGGTTTTTCAGACACAAGACTTGATTCTGATTAGTATTGGTGGCCGGCCCTTGCACGACAACTAGCGTGAGTTTATTAAAAATTCAGCATAATCTGTCGGGGCATATCTCTAACGTGTTAAATTAAAATGAATAAATCATCTGGTCAGAGAACATTGATTGTATACACTGATTACAATTTCTATTCAGGTAGCCTCATGGCACAAAACACGACATCATGGCCCAGCTTAAATGGCTATTAAACATCATAATATATGCATATTGTAATTATTGCTTGACATTATGCTATATATAGTGTATATTGTATACACTGATATATGGCAACCCTGCAAAAACGAATAAGCCGGGGACACGTATACTGGAGTATTGTCGAGTCCCGCAGAATAAACGGCAAACCAAGACCGGTCATTTTAGAATACCTCGGCAGTGCTGAACATCTCCTCCAACGGCTGCAAGAGGGTATTCCTAAAAAAGTCCGCAGCTATTCTCATGGTGCTGTGGCTTGCCTGCTGGAAATTGCTGACGAACTGAACGTCGTTGAGATCCTCAACCGCCACGTTCCCGGCAAGCAAATGCGCGATGGGATTACTGTGGGTGCTTCCTTGCTTGTGGCTTCTCTGGGAAGAATCTGCCGTCCCACCAGCAAACGGAGTTGGTATACCGGTTTTGCCCAAGGGACCAGCCTGGCTTACTTGACCGGCCATTCCTTTGCCAAGTTGGACAGTCCCCACTTCTGGGACCAGATGCAGGCTCTTCCCGAATCTTCTATTGCCGAGATCGAGGAGCAGCTTCTCAAGGTCGTGATTGAAAAAGAGCAGATTGTCCTGGATACACTTCTACTGGACATGAGCAACTTTTTCACCTACATCGCCTCAACCAATACGCGATGCACCCTGGCCCAGAGAGGTAAAAACAAACAGCGTCGCATCGATCTGCGCCAGTTGGGTTTGCTTTTGGTAGTAACTCGACAAGACCGTTTGCCGCTGTTTCACCAACTTTATCAAGGCAACCTGGTCGACCGCACCATTTTCAAAGAACAGTTCTCGGCGATCATAGATCGTTTCAAAGCGCTGGGAGGGTCTGACGAGACCCTCACTCTGGTATTTGACCAGGGTAATAACTCCAAAGCCATCTTGAAAGAAGTCCACAAAGAGCTCAACTTTGTCGGTGCGTTGTCTGTTTTACAGCATAAAAAACTGATCGCCGAGGCCAACAGCGCCTTTGGATCCGAACTGGTTAAAAACCGTGAGATCTTGTGCTACCGCACCCGGCAAACGATCTGGCAGCTGGATCTGACGGCGGTGGTGTACATATCGGAAAAGTTGCGCCAAGGCCAGATCAGAGGCTATGAGCAGCATATTGGTAAATTATTCAAAACACTGGCTCTTTTGAACGCCAGGTTGCTCAGGCCAGTCCGGAAGGGACCGGCAAGATCGAAAGAACGTATTGAGAAACGTATCCGTATCCTGATACGCCGTTACGTGCCCGAGCGCCTTATCGGCTGGCGCCTTGATGAATTGGGCCATAATGCCTACCAGCTTCACTACTGGATCGATGAAGAACAGTTTACATGGCTCAAGGACCATCTGTTGGGACGGCGCATCCTGATAACCAATCGTCATGATTGGTCTACCGAAGAGATCATCCTGGCCTACTGGGGGCAGGCTAACGTGGAAGGTGTCTTCAGGATGATTAAAAATCCTTTCTATTTGCCGGTCAGACCACAGTACCATTGGACCGATCAAAAACTCAGGGTGCATGGTTTAATCTGTTTTATCGCTTTGCTCTTATCGACAGTACTACAAAAACGAGCTCGAGAAAAAGCAGGCTTTGATCGCTCCTTTTTCACCTTGATGGAAATGCTGACCAAAATCAGGCTGGCTACTTTTATCGAAAAAAGACCCGGACAGACCAAGGGCAGATATCAAACCAGCTATCTCCTCGAAGAAATGGAGCCGGATGTAGAAAAGTTAGCCACAGCGCTAACCATTACCACAGAAAAGCCAAAGCTAAACACAACACTCAGTGTATACAAATAATCGCGCGTGTAAGGCTATTAATATAAACGTGTTATTTGTTATTTTCTTTAAATGCGTAATAAACTCACGCTAGCACATCTGCCGGGTGCGTTCAGTCATAGGTCAAACGGGGGCAAGGAGGATACCCCACCACCAGGCCGGTGGCCAAATGAATGACCTGTGCCCCATTCTTGACCATCTCTTCCGGAGCGTATTCAATATTGCCCCCCGGGCAGCCATCACAGGTCGTATAGCCGACCAACTCCACCTCCTGCCCTCTGTAGAGGCTGAAGGCCCCCTCCCTGTTCTGCAGCGCCCGCAGGCATTTTCCGCCGGCGCAGGAGCAGTTGCGGTTACAAATGATGATACCGAGCCTGATTTTCTCCATTATCGCCTCCATGCGCACGGTTGAGTTTATAATAATAAAGAACCTTCCATTTACTCCTGAGCGTTTTCCTGCCCTTCACCGGTGATCAGATGGACGATCGCGATCGGCTGCAAACCATACTCTCCGGATATTGATCTAATCAATTCATCCAGTGAAACCTTGATCCCCTCCGCCGCCAGTCTCTGCAACGCGACATCGACTTCAATCTGGTTTTCCTGGCAGACCTGCAGCACGCTTTTCCGGCCCCAGCCGCTTGTCCTTTGACCGGAGGTGCGCAGTCCCTCCCCAACAAGGAGATGGTACATCTTTGCATGACTTGTACCGCTGCGGCGGGCGATTTCTTCAATGCGCTCCTCTGTGTTTTCGAATTTCCAGCCGTGGGTCCGGGCGGCTTGCTGAAAGGATTCGAAAGAGATTTTCAGCCGTTCACAGAACTCGGCCACGGTCAAATCTTCGGCGTGCGCCAGGGGAGGCTCCGCCTCCTCCTTCTCAGCCCAGTAGGTTTTAATCTCTTCATTCCACCGTACGATCGTCCGGAAAGGTTCGATATTGAAAAGAGTCGCTGCGATGACAAAAATGGCCAGCATGATAGCAGCAAAGAACTCCCATTTCAAATTAAAAGCCATAACGGCTTTTTTCTTGGCGTAACGGAAAAGCACCTTCCAGTTATAGTAAAGATGCAGAATGGCGATGATGAAAAAAACCAGAGAAGAGTTAATGTGCAAAAAGCCCCACATCTCTTTGTCCAGCCCCCAGAAAGTCCAGTGCATCCAGTGCGCTATTTTACCTTGTGGAGGGAAATAGAGGACAATTCCCGAAACCAGGGAAATCAGGAACAAAAAGAACATCAGAAACGAGGTGAAACCCCTGAATTTGATCATCGTTTTTTCTTTCGTAATGGTTTCCAGCGCCCATTCAAGCATACGCTCGATTAATCATCATTTTCTGATTGGTATCTTTGTTCATAGAATACCATCTCCCCTTGCTGGCGGCTCTGGATTTTACCCTGCTCTTCCAGAATACCAAGAAATTTATTCACTTCATTGATGTGCCATCCCAGGATGACCGACAGATCTTCAAGGGTGCAGGGCCGGCGGGCGATGGTCTCGAGAAGGGCCGATTCCCGCTCGCTGCGCGCGGAGTCGAGTTTGGCGCCAGCAGGGGTGCGGGCGACAATGTCGATGCCGGGCAACTGCCATATGTCAGCGATGCGCTCCAGTTCAGAGCGGGTGGCCGCCCGGATATCAGCGATCGCACCGGGTCGGTCCAGGGTGTTCAACTGCACCCAATCCGGCGCGATCCGGAGGATCGCCCGCTTCAACGCCGCAAGCTCCGTTTCGCTATCATTGAGGCCGGGGACGATAAAAACTTCCGTCCAGATTTTTCCGGGATACTCCCGCCGCAGGCTGACCAGCCCCTCGATGATGGTTTCGATCTGCAGGGCGGGAAGGGGGCGGTCGATCTTTTTAAAGACCTCCTGAGTAGCGGCATCCAGCGAAGGCAGCACCACATCGGCCCGCTGAACCAGAGCGCGCACCTCAGGATTGCTGAAAAGTGTACCATTGGTCAATATTGCCAGGGGTATGCCGGGGTAAGAATTCTTTATCCAAGAGAGCAATTCTCCCGCGCCGCTGTGCAGCAGGGGCTCTCCCGAGCCTGAAAAGGTCAGGTAATCCGGGGCCGGGTTCCCGGCAAGATAGTGAATCAGCTCCGCCCGGACCTCCGCCAAAGATACGTACTCCCTGCGATCAGCGGTTTGTCGGGTTGTCCGGCCGCATTCACAATAGATACAGTTCAGATTGCAGGTCTTGAGGGGCACCAGATCGATGCCCAGAGAAACGCCGAGCCGGCGGGAAGGTACCGGGCCAAAAATGTGACGATATGTCATCGCCATCCCTCTCTTATTGGAGTAAGAACTTTTGTGCCGCTATTCATCCTCTTCTCAACACGCCGGATCCCTTCACAGGTTCCGCTACTTTGCTCCCAAGTGCAGCGCCGGACGGGAATAACCGCGCAGTGCAGTAATAATACCAACCGAACTAATTGTTTGCGGGTATGATTTCAATTTGTTACCTTGTCCTGTTGCAGAGCGTATAACAATATCCGATGGGCCCTGGCTGTACACTCTGTTACCGTAATTGCCATGCCGGCAGCGTAATGCGGCGCAAAAAACAGCCCGCTGCATTGAGGTGCGCCCGCAGGAGGATCAAATTCGGAACTGCCTGGAAAACAAAGCGCCGGATGAAACAGTATAAAGGTAAAAATAAAAGAGACAGGAACGGGATTGGATACTGAGAAATGTTACGCCGAAATCAGAGCGTGGTTTGAAAGCTATGTACGTCCCTTCAAAAAAGGCGATGCCGCTGCACGTCACAATATCCTGCTCAAGGAGGAACACACCTTCCGGGTCGTGGAGGAGACTGCCACGCTCGGCCGCGAGATCGAATTGGGCCTCCAGGAGTTGGCGCTGGCGAAGACGATCGCTCTGCTGCACGATATCGGCCGCTTTGAACAGTATGCCCTCTATAACACCTTTGCCGACGGCCGATCGGTAAATCATGCGGAGCTCGGTGTGGCCATCCTGCGCCGCACGGGGATTCTATCCGGATGCGCCACGTCCCGGCAGGATTTGATCCTGAGAGTTATCCTTTACCACAATCGGGCAGTCCTGCCATCCGAAGAAAGCGACGAGTGCCTTTTCTATACCCGTCTGCTGCGCGACGCGGATAAACTGGATATCTGGCGCGTGGTGACAGACTATTACCACCGCGTGAATTGTACGCGTAATCCCGCCATCGAGCTCGATCTGCCCGATACCCCGGGCGTTTCAGCACCGGTTTTTGAGGCGATGATGCAGAAAAAGATCGTCGAGACCAGGCATATGCGCAATTTGAATGACTTCAAGCTGCTGCAGATGGGCTGGATTTTCGACATCAACTTTCCCCCCACATTCCGGCTAATCCGGGAGCGGCGCTATCTGGAAAAGATCCGGGCGTCCTTGCCGGATAGTGCAGAAATTGAAGAGATCCATGCCTGCGTTCAGAACCATCTTGCCGGCAGGCTGCTATTCGCGTCAACGGGATAAAGCAATCGTGCTGTTTCCGTAAAATATAGACAGATAAAAGATTTTTAGTTTAGGGCATGGATAGTTATATTTCACCAGACAGGAGGAAAATCCATGCCAAAAGAGAAATATCAAGCGAATTTCAAAGTTCGAACCGTGCTGGAAGGGCTCAAGTCGCCAGACGGAATCAGCGCTTATTGTCGTCGTCAGGGTATCAGTGAAACGCAATTTTATCAATGGCAAAAACAAATTTTGGATAATGCTGATGCGTTCTTTACTCGCCAGACCAAGAACGCCGATAAAAAGATCACCCAACTCGAAGAAGAACTTAGGCGCAAGGACCAGATCATAGCCGTGGTGACCGAAGAGGCGCTTGAGCTTAAAAAAAAACTTACGAGATAGCGGCCTACAAGCGCCTCAGTTTAGAAGCTAAACTGGATCTTTTAGACATGCTGGAACGCTATACGCACTATGGCTGGACCAAGAAGCAAATATGCCGAAAATGGGGCATAAGCGTTCAAATGCTCTATGCGTTGAAGAAAGAATCCCCCCAAGAAAACGATACGGCTCGGAGGACTTGTTTAAATGCTATCACAGCCGCTGAAAGGGAAGCCGTAAGAAAGTACGCCCTAAATCACACGGAATTGAATCATCGAGAAATGGCTTTTCGAATGATCGATGAGGATGTGGCATTTATGAGTCCTTCGAGTGTGTATCGTATTTTAAAAGAATTCAATCTGTTATCTGTTCGGGGCAAGCGCAATCGAACAGGAGACTGGAATGCCCATCAGAAATTAAGCGGGCCTGACCAGGTGTGGCAAACAGACTTGATGAATATTCGTTATCATGGCAGAGATTTGTATTTATTGACCTATTTTGACGTTTATTCACGCTATGTTGTCTATCAAAGTTTGTGTACTAGCATGACCGGCGATACCATCCAAGAGACCAGCGAGCGGGCATTAGCGGAGACGGGCAAAAAGCCAGAGATCATTCAATCGGATAATGGTAGCTGTTATATCAGTTGTGAATATCGCAGCTTTGCTTCGAAGAATAAGATCATGCATCGTTTTATCCATCCCCATTGTCCGAACGAGAACAGCGAGATTGAACGTTATCATCGAACCGTCAGAGAGTTGGCGGATACAAGCAGTGCTGAAGATATTGTGCAAATAGAACAGATTCTCAAAGAACAAAAAAGTTATTACAACGAAAAAAGATACCACTCCGCTATCGGCTTTGTTACACCTTATGCCAAGTATACAGGCCAAGCCGATACGATCCTGGCTGAAAGAAAAAAGAAGTTGGAGAGGGCAAAAGACAAAAGATTTAGAGAAAATTATGATGTATTTAAATTGTCAAATTCCAAAATAAAAGCAGCCTAAGCCCTATACTAAAGAATCTAAAAACGTCTAAATTTCCGCTGAAACAATTAGCAAGATCAGCGCGGCGGACAAATGCGCCAGGCCGTTCACAATCTCGGCAGCCCCCCAGATCCAGGCCAGGGAGTGAGCCCAGGGGCGGTTGAGCGCATAGAGCAGTACGGAAACCAGGATCATCACTATGACGATGATATTGAGGACGGCAAATATCTCCGGCTTCATCCGCACCTGTGATAAAAAGGCGGGCATCGACGGCGCGGTCAAAACAGCCCTGGCCGCAAAATCGTTGAGGTGGAAATAGATCTCCTCACAGCTGTGCAGCGCCTGTGCACACCCCAACAGCAGAAAACAGGTACCGGCTTTGGTCATCGATGGTCCCCTCGTTAAGTATCGACAGAATGCTTTACGGTCGAACCGTTGATAATAATTGACATTCGTCTCCTCTCTCAGACGGCACTTCTTTTCACGGCACTCATCAAGCAGCCGATTGATTGCTGCAAGCAAAAAAAATGTCTGGCGATGACACACCAGACGTTGAGAGCGCCTCCAGCGAGAGCGCCTCCAGCGAGAGCGCCTCGCCTCGAGTTAAATATATTTCAATTCTGACTTTCGTGCCTGCGGCCTGTTATTGACATCATATTGTGCCTCCGGGGTCTGGGGGATCGAGAGGGGCGGCGGGCCGGGGGGTACGGGCAAGCTCACTCATTCCAGACCTTGTCGATGACCTGGCTGAACATGGCTTCAACAATCCTCAGACTATAAACTCCTCTTTATCGGCTGGCGAAATACGATCGCCGATCCCGAGCAACAAGCCCTCCACAGAAATATCCTCATTCAATTCATCCCAGTGAAGCCCTGTGCCGCCGCCACTCATTTCAAACCGGAGACGCTGTTCAGGCAATGCATGCAGTAATCGAGGAAAGTAAGCAAGTGGAACCCCGAGGGAGCGGCCATCAGTCAGTTCCACCCACAGCGAATAATCATCGAACCATACTTTTTTTGCACTGACGCTATTCTCGAAAGTACTCATTCCACGATCCTTCGATCTGTTGAAAATTTTCAATGATGATATTGCGCACTTGCATTAATTCTTTTGCGCTCATTTGGTACGATCCGGCAAGCATGACAGCAGGTTCAAGCCAGAATTTGGCCGTAGCTTCACCTTTTCTGACATGAACATGCATTGGTTCAAGGGGATTGCCCTCATTCGAAAAAAAGAAAAAGTTGAATCCTCTTGTTCGCAGAATCACCGGCAAGGCAGCCTCTTTCTTATAGAAACCCTGTTTAAATGTATGACCCTGCAGATTCTCAAGCAAGAATAAAATAATACTACCACATCCAACCTCCCGGCATCAAATGCGATCACATATGGACAATTGTCTTCAAACATAATGGTGCGATCCGCCTGCTGACACCCCGATCGTTATCCATTTCCTCTGGTTTCCACCCCAATTTTACTGGAAAGTTGTGAGGTCAGGTAGTAATGAGTGCGCGTGGTGGGGAATAGCGGGAACGAGCGCGCGGGGCAGGAGGAAACGAGAGGCGGAGTTACTCTTCCCAGACTTTATCGATAACTCGCTTGATCTTCGCCTCATAGAGCGCGATCAGCTCGCGGCAGCCGTCGACGATCTTGCGCTCGGCCTCGATTTTGGTGACGATCTCGCGCTGGACGGAGAGACGTGGGAGAGGGATTTCAAATGCACTAATAAAAAATGCAGGGACACGCTGAAGCCCACCTGTCCCAGTCATCTGAATTTTTCCAGCAAGCAAAAACTTTTCTGATGATATATATGGATAAACAAATTCTGGAAGCACTTTGCTTGAACACCTTATCACATGCAGTTCACTGGAACCAAAGCCTATTCCATTAAGCAGCTTTCGGGCAATGCCACTTTTACCGTTTTCAAAACATGGGGTCACTTTTGCAATTAGAATATCATTTTCACGAAAATAAGTATATCCTTTATACACAAGATTTAGTTGGCTCTCTTTCCGGGGGATGATATCTTGAACCATTCCGATATCCTCCATGGGCAGAAATGAGACAGGAATGTCGGAGTTTATTGAAGGTATCTGAGATTTTTTCGGATTGATTTCGCAAACATCAGATAGTTTTGCCAATGTCCACGAAGGATCTAACTCAATCTTCGGTTTCCAGCTTTCCACGACCTGGCGGGCGCCGTCGATGATCTTCTGATACTCTTCGATCTCGGCGACGATTTCCCGCTGGATTTCGATGGGCGGCAAAGGTATCTGAATTTTTTCAAGATTACCCTTGGTAATATGGACTAGCCCAACTCCTCCATGCAAATTTTCTTCGATTACACTTACGGCTCGATTTAAAATCAAGCAGAGATATTCCTTATCACATCTATCATCAAACTCGACTCGGAAAATATGTTGATTTAGAATGCCTCTTCCACCTTGCCAAATATGCGCTCCGAAGGATGTGCCTCGTGAGCCCGACCAGGAAAATAAGAGATTGCCTTTATTCACTAAATATCGGTCTTCTACAGCACCAGAATAGTAATTAAATTTTGCTTCTTGATTGTTCAAATTTTGGATACGAATAATTGGAAGCCCTCCTGAAGATTGATCCTTCCAATCAGCAGGCTTAAACGCACGGCCATTTATAAAATCACAGATTTCCCCCAACCTCACCCTCTCCCACTTCTCCCCTCCCCTCCTCACCACCTCCCGGTACCTCTCCCCTGTCAGATTATACTCGCCGTTCTCCGCCAGCCGGCTCTTCTCCACCACCAGCGCTCCGCAGCCGGAAGCCGAAAAAGAGGCTGCTGAG
>Ga0209098_1004781_pt1 | contig 10396 bp, 7 predicted proteins | sample AD_JPNHW1_MetaG_FD_184429 | JGI IMG/M metagenome (GOLD analysis project Ga0209098, IMG submission 184429) | Active sludge microbial communities of municipal wastewater-treating anaerobic digesters from Japan - AD_JPNHW1_MetaG (SPAdes) (version 2) | ecosystem: Engineered > Bioreactor > Anaerobic >... | reverse complement strand
CAAAAACTTCCTCAAGGCATCGAGCGCGGTTTTGGGAGGAATATCATAATAGTAAATCAGGGCATGATAGACCTCGGCCACGACCAGATCGTTAACCCACACCTGTTCGCCCGTCCGCTGACACTCCTCAAGAAAGTCGCGGGCGCGAACGAACTGCTCCTGTGGCAAACCGGTCAGCAGTCGCAACACCACGCAGGAGTCGAGCCCCACACCGCTCTTCATGTTAGCCCCCCGCGTTTCCTCGCCACGGTGGCTCGGATCTCGGAGATTTCATGAGAGGTTTTTCTTTCGGCAAAAGTGCGCAGCGACCCGAGCCACGAAGAACGGGGCGCGGGCGACTCCGCCTCCAGCGTCCAAACGCGTCGGCCGTTCACCTGTGCGTCCCGCAGCACGAGCGTGTCCCCCGGATAGACCGCCAGTGTCTCGCAAACAGCCGCGGGGAAAGTCACCTGCCGCTTCGCCGTCATTTTCACCTTGAGTGCCATACCGAACCTCCTTACCGTTCTCATAAATAGTAAGGCGACTGCCGTTCGGCGTCAAGTAAAGCGTCGGACGGTGAAATTATTAGGGGGCGTCCTGACAAACCATTCTCACACCTCGCGAAGTGTGAGAATGGAGCACGCCCAACCAATGAGGAGCAACACTGAGAAAACAACCGTCTCGCAAAAACAGTTTCTGTATAAACAGTTTCTGTATAACAGAAAAGGTAAAGACCGCGACTTGGAATGAAGGCACGGGCTCTGTTACACTTTTCTTCGGGTTTAGTGTACGCTTATCCTTTCCGCAACCTCCATCCATCCGGACATCCGAACACATGAACACTCGCCATCTCCAATCGACACACTTCCGTCTCGGCGCACAAACGGTTGCCGCCTTCGCCGTCTGTGCCATTCTGCTTCCACTCACCTCCTGCCGAACCGACAGCTCGGCGCCTGCCGCGAAAACGCTGCCGCTCTCCGCGCTGGATCTGTCGCTGATGTCGCAGGGGTACGGCAAGCCCGGCGTCAACCAGTCGCTCGAAGGCAAGCCGCTGCAGATCGCGGGAGCTCGCTTCGACTCCGGCGTCGCCTCCCACGCCGAGGGCCAGCTGACCGTCGCCCTCGACGGAAAGGCCACCCGCTTCAGCGCCGTCTGCGGCATCGACGACGACGCGGCCAACGAGGCGGCCAGCGCGATTTTCTCGGTCGAGGCCGACGGCAAAACCGTGTGGCACAGCCCCGTCATGAAAAGCGGCAGGGCCGGCGTACCCGTGTCCGTTCCGCTCAAGGGCGTCCGCATGCTCGCGCTCAAAATCGGCGACGCGGGCGACGGCATCCGCTACGACCACGCCGACTGGGCCAACGCGTCCATCGACTACACCGGCGCAGCACCCGCCGCCGTGTTGCCCCCGCCGCCGCCCGAGCGCTGGCTTTTGAGCAAAGGCATCTCCACGGACTGGAAGGTGGCGGGAACGCAACTTCCTCACTCGGACTTCATCGAGCAGGGCGGTCGCCGCACGGGACAGAAGGTCTGGTACACGGTCGACGCGGACGGCGCGCTGAAGCTCGAGCGCGACGTGGTCTGGCCCTCGCTGCGCATCTTCCCGAACGACACCCACGGCAGCCTCATCAAACACTACGCCGCCGAGGCCGAGCCGGCCATCGCGGTGGACGGCACGCCGCTGGGCGCGCTCCGCATCAACGAAGTTCGCCTCGACGGCACGCTGACTTTCCTTGGGCAGGCGCGCACGCTGAGCGTCAAGCGCGTGACCTTCCCCGCCTTTGAAGCCTACGCCGCGATCGACCGCTGGACCCTGACCAACGCCGGCGATAAACCCGCCACGGTGGCGGTCGCCCCGCTCGCGCTCTCCGCCGCGCAACCGGGCCCCTATGGCACCAACGTGATGGAGGTCGCCTGCGATGCGCCCGTCAGCACGACGCTCAAGCCAAAGGAGTCCCTGACGTTCACGGTGCGATTCTGCGGACGCCTGACCAACACGCCTCCCGCAGCCATCGAAGGCGCCGCCGAAGAAGCCCAGCGCCGGGCGTTCATCGCGCGGCTCAACGGCACACTGATTCTGGAGACGCCCGATCCCGTGCTGAACCGCGCGTTCGCCTTCGCCAAGTGGCGCGTGGCCGAAGCCATGAACGACACGCGCGGTGGGCTGATGCTCGCGCCCGGCAACCTGCGCTATTACGCCGCGACGTGGTGCAACGACAACGTCGAGTACGCCGGGCCCTTCTTCCCCTTCCTCGGCGAGGAGGGCGGCAACAAGGGCTCGCTCAACACCTACCGACAGTACCTCGCCTACATGAAGCCCACCTATGAGCGCATCCCGTGGTCGGTCATCGCCGAGGGCACCGACGCGTTCGGCCTGTTCGACCGCGGCGACGCGGCGATGTACGCGTACGGCGCTTCGCGCTTTTCGCTGGCCCTAGGCGATCGCGCCGTGGCCGAAGAGCTGTGGAAAGGCATCGTGTGGTCGCTCGAATACTGCCGCCGCCAGCAGACGCCCGAGGGCGTGATCGCTTCGGACGCCGACGAACTGGAGAAGCGCCTGCCCGCAGGCAAAGCCAACCTGAACACCGCCAGCCTCTGCTACGGCGGGCTCCGCTCGGCCGCAAACCTCGGGCGCGCGCTGGGCAAGGCGAAAGAGGCCGACGCGTACGACCGACGCGCCGATGCGCTCGCGCAGGCCATCGAGAACCATTTCGGCAGCACGGTCGAAGGCTTCAACACCTATCGCTACTACGACGGCAACGATCGCCTGCGTTCCTGGATCTGCATGCCGCTCTCCATGGGCCTCTTCGACCGCAAGCAGGCCACCATCGATGCGCTTTTCTCGTCGAAGATGTGGACCCTCGACGGGTTGGCTTCGCAGTCCGGCGACCGCGTCTTCTGGGACCGCTCCACGCTCTACGCGCTGCGGGCCGTGTTTCAGGCGGGCGAGACCGCCAAGGCGCTCGACTTCCTGTCGCGCTACACGCGCCGCCGCCTGCTTGGCGAACACGTGCCCTACGCCGTCGAAGCCTATCCCGAAGGCGGGCAAGGCCACCTCGCCTCGGAGAGCGGACTCTACTGCCGCATCTACATCGAAGGCCTGTTCGGCGTGCTGCCGACCGGGCTCGACCGCTTCCGCTGCACGCCCCGTTTGCCGGAGGGCTGGCCGTCTGCGGCGCTGAGGCATGTGAAAGCGTTCGGACGCGATTTCGATCTCGAGGTGTCCCGCTCGGGCAAGCACCTGAACGTGAAGGTCACCGACGGCGGGCATACGGTTCTGAAGCGCACCATCGAACCCGGCCAAAGCCTCGACGTGGCCTTCCCCGACAAGCGGTAGCCGGTTAACGTCCGCAAAACGGCTTGCACACTTCGGCGAAGGCCTCGAGGTCGGCGTAGTTGTTCTGCCACGTCGTGTACATGACGCCGACGACGCCTTGGACTTTTGCCGCCGCCGCGAGCCAGCGCTTGGCCTGATCGAGCGGCGCATCGTAATAGCCCGCGATGACTTGGCAGTGCCCTCGATCCGCAAAGAATTTCAGCGACTCGTCCCGCTTGTCGAAATTCCAGTTCACAACCGTGACGGAGGGAGCGAGCCCTTCCCAAGAGCCGCGGAGGTCGCCGCGCACCAGATAGTAGTCCGCGTGGGCGTTGTGGAAGGGATCGAACATGTCGCTCCACACGAAGACGTCCGCGCCTTGCAGCCACCCCGCGCACCGCTTCACCTGATCCGCCAGCAGCGCACCCGCATCGAGCCTGCGGTCGGCGCAGGAGCGGTCCCAGTTCATCACCCGGATCTCGTCGTGCGCCATCAGGTAGCCCTTGGCGCTCCACGCCGACTTCAGCCGCTGCGCCTCGTCGCGCAAGAGCGCATCGGTCTGCGGCTCCGACACGCAGACCATCACCGAGCCGTCATAGACGATGGCCGGGTGATACCACGAGACGAGGAGCCGCGTGCCCTCGGGCAACCGCGTGCGAAGAGCGGGGGCTTCGTGCCACGCCTGATATTCGCCGTTGTAGGGGATGCTGCCGAGCTTCGGGTCTGCCGCCGGCTCGAAGTCTTTGCCTTCGACAAGAACGCGCCCGTCCTCGCCGCGCACGACCAGCGGCGCACCGGGACGCCGCAGCACATTGACGAGCCCCGCCTCTTCGATCGACCAGTCCCTCCAGACCAGCCGATCTCGTACAGCGCCGGAACTATTTGCAGGTGCAGTTCCTCTGCCAGCCGTTTGACGCGCCCCACGTTGCCGAAGTAAATCTTCTCCATGTCTCCGAGGTCGCCAAGCTTGGCGAACTTCGAGTCCGTCAGCAACACGTGCGTGTATCCGGCGGCCGCGGCTCTGCGCCACACGCTCTCCAGCTTAGAGAGGTTCTCCGCCACCTGCAGATTAACGGGATAGTAGAACCACAGCTCCGGCTTCTCTGCCGCGCGGGCCATGCCAAAACAAGCGAGGATCAGGCAAGCGATCCAGTTGGCTGTTCTCATCTTGTCCCCTTCCTCTCGCATCTCGCTCCGAGCCGCCTAGAGCGCGAATCGCTCGTCGTGGAGGTGGGCGCGCGGAAAACCCAATTCCGACAAAGCGGCGCGCACGCCGCGCATCATGGGCGGCGGCCCGCAGAGATAGACGTCGCGCGCCATCAGGTCGGGCACTAAGCGCACGAGGCGCTCGCGGTCCACGCGCCCCGCTTCGCCGGCCCATGCGGGATCGTCGCTCATCACATAGTGGACGCGCAGCTTCCCTTGGGAGCGGGCAACCAGGGCCTCCAGCTCCGCTCTGAAAACCAGCGTCGCGGCGTTGCGGTTGCCATACACCACGACGGCGTCGCGGCCTGCCGCAGCCCACTCCTCGGCCAAGGCGCGCACGGGCGTGATGCCGATGCCACCGGCAATCAGCAGCGCGCGATCGGACACGCAGGCCCGAGAGGTGAACGCGCCGTGAGGACCGTCGATCAGCACGGGCGTGCCGGGCTTCAGCTCCGGAATCCGGCGCGTGAAATCGCCGACGGCCTTGACCGAGAGCCTCAGCCGCTGTCCATCGGGACAGCAGGAAACGGAAAACGGGTGAGCCTCCCAGCGAAAGCCGGAAGCCAGAAACCGAACGATCAGAAATTGCCCGGCTTCCACCCGGAACGACGAGAGGCCCCGCCCGCCGATGTACACCGACGTGACCTCGCTCGACTCCGCGACAAGGCGCTCGACCACGAAACGGTGTTTAGAAAGCAGCGCCGCGGGGCGTGCGAACCGGTAGGCCACAAGGCTCGCCAACACGAACGCCGTGAGCGCAACCCAGTAATATTTGAATGCGGGATGGTCGGTAAAATCGCTTCCCGCCACAACCTGATGCCAGAAGACCAGCGCGAACGCGGCGTACAGCGCGAGGTGCGTCGCATACCACGCCTCGTAGCGGAGCCGCTTCATTAACACCAGAGCCGAGAAGCCTGCGGCGGCGACCATGAGGGCCAGTCCCATGCCGCCCGCCAGCAGGCCGCGCCACGTCTTGAAGAAATCGACGGTCTGCGCCCAATAGCCGACATCGGCCTGGGCGGCGTGTCCGAGCGTGACCAGAAGGAGATGGAGAAACAGCAGAGGCAACAGCGCAAAACCGAGGATGTGGTGCAGCCGCGTGAGCCGGTCCAGACCGCAGCACCGCTCCACCCACCGCACGCGGCCGACCAACACAAGCTGAAACAGAAGCGCCAGCCCCGCCAGCAATCCCGCCAGCCGCCCCCACGCCAAAAGCCGTCCGATCGAATCCCCCGAGAGCAGGTTGCCCAGCGGATGGTGCACATGAAACCAAGCCCAGCTTCCGACGACCGCCAGAAGCTGGGCCAAGGCCAAAAGTCCGAGAACGGCCTTTTTCATACCGCTCACTTAATCGTGGTGAACTTCTCCTTGGGCGCCGTGCAGATGGGGCACTTCAGAAGCTTCGGATCCGCGAGGAGCGTGTAGCCGCAGACCTGGCAGACCATGAACTCCTTGCCCGCCGGTTTCCACGCGTCGAGCTCGCCCAGCGCCTGCTTGAACAGCTTGGCGTGCTCGGCCTCGGCCGCCATGGCGCCCTTGAACGAGTAGACCGCCTGCGTGTTCTTGTCGGCTTCGGCCTGCTTGAGAAAAGCCGGGTACAGGGTCTCTTTCTCCATGTTCTCCCCGCTCAGAGCCGCCTCAAGGTTCTCCTTGGTGGTTTTCACCTCGGGTTTGTCGACCTTGGCTTCGGCCTTGCCGCCCAGCTTTGCAAGGGCTGCCGCATGTTTCTTGGCGTGGATGCTCTCCGAAAAAGCGGCGGCGCGGAAAAGCGCGGCCACCGATTTGTAGCCTTCCTCGTCCGCCTTAAGCGCAAATGCGTCGTAGCGGGCCTTCGCATTCGACTCTCCGTTGAACGCCGTCTGGAGATTGTCCAATGTCGTCTTCGGCGCCTCCGCCGCAGTGACACTCATCAGCCCCAAACACACCAGCGCAATTGCGCCTGCCACGTATGCCGTCTTCATGTTGAACCGACTCCTTTCGAGAAGGGAATGTCCCTCCACCCAATCTGTTTGTGCCGGGTGGGTCCGCCGTCTTTCCGCGGCCACCCGATTACCATACCCGCATTATCACAGAAATCCATTCGCAAAACAAGAGGGGGCGTTACCGCATGCCGCGGAAACGCATGTTGGGCATCGTCGTGTTGTCGATGATGCCCTGCATCTGATCGGCGAAGTCAGAGGCCTGGGAACCTTGGTAGCCAACGGCTCGCCCCGCCTCCTCCAGCAGATAGCGACGCTCCGCACCGTACAAATCGCCGAGCGAAGCCATCGTCTCCCCCATCTCCTGGCGCAGCTTGTCGCGCGCTTCCCCGTTCTCCGTCTGGTCCATCTGCGCCCGCAGCTCATCGATGCGGGCGGTCGTCGCCAGCAGCTTCTCGTGGTTCTCGCGCTGCGCGGCCGTCATGTTCTTTTCGTCGACCGCCGTGAGGAAGTTGGCGCGATCCTGTTCCCGCTGCTCCATGTTTTGCCGGAACTCCTCGCGACGCTTCTGCATCTCGGCATACCGCTCCGGATTCTCCTTCTTCAGCTGTTCCATCCGCTCCGCCCAGCCTTGCCGACGCGGGCGCTCCTCGCGCACCGGCTCCTCCTTTGGCGGCTGCTGCACCGCCTGCGCGCGCTCAGCCAGCGCCTGCTCGAGGTCGGCCACCCGCTTCCGCAGCGCGGCCGCGTCACGTTCCGCGGACTCGTCCTTCACGGTCACCACACGGGGCCGCGCCGGGGCCGCCGCTTGGACTTCAGCCTCAACCGGCTCCTCGGCGATGGGCGCGAACAGCCACAATCGCACATGCTCGAACCCGGCGCCCGCCAGCGCACACAGCACCATGCCGACGCCCGCACACAAACCCTGCTTCCTATTCATCCTCGCAGCCCTCCCTCAGACCTGTCTTTTTTAAAACGCGCCAAAACCATAAAAATTGCCGCACTTTGTCGCTTTTCTTTCCGCCTGTTCTTGCCGCGCGCAAACCCGGCCTACACGCGCAACCCCCGAAGCGTGAAATCCGGCTTGAGCGATGCCCGAAACAGCTTCGCGAGATTCTCCGCGTCGTTCCACATCTTCATCCCGGCCCCGACCGTCAGCGGCACGCCGCCCTCGGTGAGCAACACGACCCGATAGAAGACCGTGTCTCCGGACTGTCCCGAACGCTCGCTTCGGACGTCCAGAACACCCTCGAACGGGAGGTGCCGCTCACGCCGCGCGAACCCCGGGAAACGCATCCAGGCCACCACCTCGCGCCGGGCCCGGTCAACCACGACGCCCCGCGTGGCGACATACTGGTTCATCAGCACCAGCACAAGGACCGCATCAAACGCCGTAAAGAAAACGGCAAAAAACAGAGGCGCTTTGATCACCGTCCACAGGGCCGCGCAGAGAGCGGTCCAGGCGATCAGCACGAACGCCAGCGACAGCGCTGACCCGCGCGGGCGCCACGCCGGGAAGACCAGTTCGAAGCCGCCGTCCAGATTCGGCTCCAGCTGCAGGCCCTCCCGCGCGGCCACGTCTTCCACAGGCTCCAGGCACGCCGTCGGGTCCGGGATCCGCTGCGGCACGAAATCGGGGGAACTCTGCCGCGTGTGGCGGACCGGCACATCGAACGCCGCCCTGTAATCGATGCCCGCGGCGGCGGCCGTAGCCGTCAGCCGCCAATAGAATCCGTCGGCGTTGCCCGAAACCGTGGTCGCGGGCTTCTCGTAAGGTACCGCGAACCGGACCGGCAACATGGTCTCGTCGCCGAAGGAGAGTCCCTCGTCGAGATGCCGCGAATCCTCCCACAGCACGTCGCGGCGCGTGCTCCGGCTCTTCCCGCTCCCCGTCGTGTACTGCTGGATGCATTGCAGAACGACCTCGAACCCGTGCTCGGTTTCGACCGGCGCGGGAATGCGGATCGTCCCGTTCACCGGGCCGCCCAGAACGCCCGGCATCGGCGACATCTCGAAGACGCTCACCCCAAACTTGCGGATTCGCCCGATCAAATATCCCGCGATCACTGCGGGAACCACTCCCGTCGCGGCCAGCAGCCACAGATACCACGGCATGGCCTCAGGCGAAAGAACGACGAAGACCTTCCACAGAAACCACGCCACATAGCCGTTCCACGCCAGCGCAAACGCGCCCGCCACCCGGTGCGCCGAGGCCCCGAGCATCCGGATCTGCCCGTGGCCGTCCGACGGTTCGGCACCTGTCGGCGGCTGCAGCAGACCGGCCAGTCCAGTCAGCACGAGCAGCAGGCCCGTTCCGCCCAAAATCAAAACGAAGATCTGCATCATGGCCAGCATTTCCGGGCGCGGCGTGCGCACCAGAATGGCCTCCGCGTCATTCCGGGGATTGACCCAGCAGGTCGTCGGCGACCGCCGGTCCATGCACCGCTTCAGCTCCGCATAGAGCCGCTGCTGGAACCGCCCGATGCTGTCTGAACCGGCATGCAGCGACACGCGGTCACCGATGTAGCGCCGCCCGTTCGCCTCGTACCGGTACCGGGCGATCACGCGGTAGCTCACCCTGCCTTTTGAGCCGTGGAACACGTTCAGGTCGCACGCGAGAAGCGTGGCCGGTGTCCGCGTCCAGCCCCGCATCTCCTCTGCCTGCCACAGGACTCTGGCGGACAGCGAACCGATCGCGACGCCGGCAGCCAGTAAGGCCGTCCCGAAAAGAACCAACACGGCAGACCCGCTTTTCTGCGACATAGCCGCTATTCCTTCTCAACGTATCAGCCACCTTCTTTTGCGCAACACCCGCAGCTAAGGGTATCACACTCCCCCCCGAGGCTGTCATCGCCAGAACGGATTAATTTAAAGTCTGGTCACCGGGGTGAAGACGGCGCCCCTCCCCGTCCGCGGCGGTTTCGTGAAAACCGCCCGGAAACGATCCGTAATGAATCGATCGCCGTGTGGTTTTGAAGCAGGGCTGTCACCCGGAAAAGGAAAAGGGCACGCGGCACGCCTGGGGGGATGCTCGCGACGTTCACGATGATTTCAGGGCCCGACGTTCGGCGACTAGACGCCCCCGTCGTTTCTCCGGTCGCCTAGACTTTTTTCGAGAACGTTCAGCAGAACGCTGCTGTTGAACGGCTTCTGGACCAAATTCACTCCGTCGATCAGTGCGAACTGCCCATTCAGCTGCTGCGGGCTGAATGCGCTCGCAAAGATGACCGGAATATCGGGGGACAGACTTTTGATTTGATCGTGGGCCTTGAAGCCGTCCAGTCTGGGCATAATCACGTCAAGAATCACGCCCCTCACATTCTTTTTGTGCATTTGAAACAGCTCGACCGCTTCTTGGCCATCGCAAGCCTCCAGCACCCTGTATCCGGCATTCCTCAGGAGTCGCGAAACCACCGCGCGGACCATCGCTTCGTCTTCGGCCAGCAGAACCGTTCCCCTTCCCCCCGGCGCACCCTGCGCTTTTTTTTGTTCCGCTGACGGCTCGTCAATCGGCTGAACGAGGGGCAGATAAACCTGGAACGCCGTACCATTCTCCTGCGCACTCTCGGCGTGGATAAAACCGTCATGCTGAGTGACGATGCTGTTGACGAGCGCCAAGCCGAGGCCGGCGCAACCCCCAGCCTTTTCTTCAGAAGAGAACGGCTCGAAGAGATGTTCAATCGCTTCCTTGGAAATTCCACGCCCTGTGTCCTTCACGTGCAGAACGGCATAATGCCCCGGGGTCGCCCACAAGTTCTGTGCGCAAAAGGACTCATCCAGAAAGACGTTTTCGGTGGCAATCGTGAGGACGCCTCGGTTCGGCATCGCGTCGCATGCGTACGTGACCAGATTGACGAACAACTCTTCCAAGGCGGAAGAATCGCCCTTCAGCGGCAGCGGCTCCTTCGCGTACAGGCAGTCGATCTGGATTTCCGGTCCGATCTGCCGGTCGAAGCGGTGCACGGCCCCGTCCACC
>Ga0209098_1004780_pt1 | contig 10399 bp, 10 predicted proteins | sample AD_JPNHW1_MetaG_FD_184429 | JGI IMG/M metagenome (GOLD analysis project Ga0209098, IMG submission 184429) | Active sludge microbial communities of municipal wastewater-treating anaerobic digesters from Japan - AD_JPNHW1_MetaG (SPAdes) (version 2) | ecosystem: Engineered > Bioreactor > Anaerobic... | reverse complement strand
TACACCCGTTTCCTTATCCTGTCGAAACGGCACCAAACAAACGAAGAAGCAAATAAAGCTTCGGTATGTTTTGAAGTTGGCCACTTTCATGGTGCATTAGCCAAAGTTCTTAACATCTTTGCCGAGAACGAAATTAACCTCACTAAAATTCAATCGGTACCTATTATCGGGAAACCCGAAGAATACTCTTTCCACGTTGATATTGAGTGGGAAGACAGCGAGAAATACGAACATGCCATCCATACCGTTTTGAAAAACGTAACCAGCTTGACAATTTTTGGCGAATATGTTCGCGGCGAACGGAAAATGTACGATGCATAGCTTTCCGACATTCAGAATATTTGAAAATCATTATAAGCAAATCACAATCAGATGAAGAATACACCTATCAGTTCAGAAGTTGTAAAAGCCAATTTACAGAAGATGAACATTACAGATTTGAACAAAGCCGCAATACGGGAAGTAGTTCAAATTGTTGACATGATAGAAGCTGAGACCGGAGAAAAATTTGTGCGCATGGAAATGGGTGTTCCTGGATTGCCAGCCTGCAAATATGGTGTTGAAGCCGAAATTGAAGCACTCCGAAACGGTGTAGCTTCAATCTATCCGAACATCAACGGAATTCCCGAAATAAAAACTGAAGCTGCCCGCTTCGTGAAGAATTTCATCAATATTGATGTGTCGCCCGAATCGTGTGTTCCATCAACCGGTGCAATGCAGGGAACTTATGCCCTCTTCCAAATTGCGTCGGGCTGCGATGTTACCAAAGATACAGCCCTATTCATCGACCCTGGGTTCCCAGTTCAGAAACAGCAATTTATGATGATGGGGAGCAAGTTCGAATCGTTCGATGTATATCATTACCGCGGCGAAAAACTGAGAGAAAAACTCGAATCCTATTTTTCGAAAGGAAACATTAACTCAATAATTTATTCTAACCCCAACAACCCAACATGGGTTTGCCTTACCGACGAAGAACTGAAAATAATTGCTGAACTGGCAAACAAGTACGACGTAATTGTAATGGAAGACCTTGCATACTTCGGAATGGATTTCAGAAAAGATTTGTCAAAGCCAGGGCAACCACCATATCAGGCATCAATTGCAAACTACACCGACAATTTCGTGCTGATCATCTCGGCATCAAAAGCTTTTTCATATGCAGGACAACGAATTGCAGTGCTTTGCATGTCGGATAAATTATACCACCGCAACTATCCAAATTTGGAAACCCGTTTTAAGGTTAAAGGATTTGGAAACGCTGTTGTTTACCGTGCTTTGTATGCACTTTCGTCGGGAGTTACCCATTCGGTTCAGTATGGAATGGCCGCAATGTTGAAAGCCGCCAACGACGGAAAGTTCGATTTTGTTTCTGAAATCCGCGAATATGGCGAGAAGGCTAAAATCATGAAAGAACTTTTTACTTCGAATGGATTCAACATTTTATACGATAAAGATGTTGATGTACTTATTGCTGATGGGTTCTATTTCACCATTTCATACCCGGACATGAAAGCCGGCGATTTGCTTTTCGAGCTTTTGCATTATGGAATAAGTGCAATAACCCTGCTCAGCACAGGCAGTGCAATGGAAGGATTACGGGCATGTGTAGCTCCCGTTCAGCGATCGCAATTTGAAGATCTGAAAAAACGGTTAGAGCTATTTTATTCCAACCATCCAATTACGAAATAAAAGTAATCGATCGATATTTTTTATTAATAAACTATAAATCAATAGATATAATGGCGAAAGCAAGAGGAGCAGTAGTAGTTGACAATGAAAAATGTAAAGGTTGTAACCTTTGCGTAGTAGCTTGTCCTTATGGTGTATTGAGCCTTAATAAAGAGGTAAATAGCAAAGGATACCACTATTCGTATATGGAAAATCCGGAAGCGTGCATTGGTTGTACCAATTGCGGGATGGTTTGTCCCGATAGTTGTTTAACCGTTTACAGAGTTAATTCCTGATTGTTCAGGCACAAAAATTGAAACTTTAAAATCATCCATAAAATGGGAGACTTACGTTTAATGAAAGGAAATGAGGTGATAGCCGAAGCTGCAATCCGTTGTGGTTGTGACGGTTATTTCGGTTACCCAATCACTCCTCAATCCGAAATAATGGAAACATTAATGGCCCGCCGTCCTTGGGAAGAAACAGGAATGGTTGTACTTCAGGCCGAAAGTGAAGCAGCATCGATCAACATGATTTATGGTGCAGCATCGTCAGGAAAGAAGGTAATGACTTCTTCTTCAAGCCCTGGCATAAGCCTCATGTCAGAAGGTCTTTCTTACCTTGCTGGAGCTGAACTTCCTTGCCTCATAGTAAATGTTCAGCGGGGTGGCCCTGGTCTGGGAACAATTCAACCTTCTCAGTCCGATTATTTTCAAGCAACCAAAGGTGGTGGACATGGCGATTTTCACCTTATTGTTCTTGCTCCTGCTTCTGTTCAGGAGATGAACGACTTTGTTGATCTGGCATTTCAACTTTCATTTAAATACCTTAACCCAGCAATGATTCTTGCCGATGGTGTTATTGGTCAGACAATGGAAAAAGTTGAATTAAGCGAATTCAAACCTCGTTGGACAGAACAAGAAATCCAGGAGCTTAGTGGGAGTTGGGCTGCAAACGGTAAAAAAGCAAACCGAAATAGCCATATCATTACTTCGCTTGAATTGGTTTCGGAAAAACAAGAAAAGCACAACATAAAATTGCAGGCTAAATACAAAAAAATGCAGGAAGAAGATGTGCGGTATGAATTAATTAATTGCGATGATGCCGAATACATTATTGTTGCATTTGGACTTTCTGCCCGTATTAGCCAAAAAGCAGTTGACATTCTTCGCGAAAAAGGCATTAAAGTAGGGTTGCTCAGACCAATCACACTTTACCCTTTCCCTACAAAAATTATCAGCCAACTTGCAGACAAAGGTGTTAAAGGATTCCTTTCTGTTGAAATGAATGCAGGTCAAATGGTTGAGGACGTTCGCTTAGCTGTTAATGGTAAAACAAAGGTCGAATATTTTGGGCACATGGGTGGTATCATTGCGAACCCAAACGAAGTTGCCGAAGTTGTTCAATCAAAATTAATTGGAGAATAAATTATGGCAGATTTACAATTACAAGATATCATAAAACCGGAAAATCAGGTTTATGGAAAATCAAAAATCCTGACCGACAATGCGATGCATTATTGTTATGGATGCAGCCATGGTGTTGTTCATAAACTTATTGCCGAGGTAATTGAAGAAATGGGTATCCAGGACAAAACGGTAGGCGTTTCGCCAGTTGGATGTTCGGTATTCATGTACGACTACCTGAATGTTGATTTTATGGAAGCAGCACACGGAAAAGCTCCGGCTGTTGCAACCGGTTACAAACGAACCAATCCTGACAAGTATGTATTTACTTATCAAGGAGATGGCGACCTTGCAGCTATTGGCACCGGAGAAACACTCCATACCGTTAATCGTGGCGAGAACATCGTTATGATTTTCATTAACAATGCCATTTATGGGATGACTGGAGGACAAATGGCTCCAACCACCATGCTGGGACAAGTTACCGCCACTACGCCTTATGGCCGCGATGTCGATTTGAACGGCTATCCGCTTAAAATCACCGAATTATTAGCTCAACTTCCTGGTGCTGCATATGTTACCCGTCAAAGTGTACACACTCCAGCAAATGTTCGTAAGTGCAAAAAAGCAATTCGCAAGGCATTCGAAAATTCGGCCAAAAACATTGGTACTTCTTTTGTCGAAGTTGTTTCGACTTGTAACTCTGGTTGGAAAATCACTCCTGTTGAAGCTAATAAATGGATGGAAGAAAACATGTTCCCCTTCTATCCTCTTGGCGATTTAAAAGACAGCGAACACGATGATTTGGAGCAATATAAGGTTCAAAAACTTAAAAAGTAATCGACAATGACTGAAGAAATAATAATTGCCGGCTTTGGTGGACAAGGTGTTTTATCGATGGGAAAAATCCTTGCTTATTCTGGTATTATGCAAGACCAGGAAGTCTCTTGGTTTCCTTCTTATGGACCTGAAATGCGTGGAGGTACTGCCAACGTAACCGTTATCCTGAGCGACGAACGAATTTCATCGCCGGTTTTAAACGAGTTTGACTCTGCAATCATACTCAATCAGCAATCGCTCAATAAGTTTGAAAGCAAAGTAAAACCCGGTGGAACGTTGATTTATGACCCAAATGGGATTTTCAAAGCACCAACACGTACCGACATCAATATTTATAAAATTGATGCCACACACATGGCGTCGGAACGAAACGAACCAAGAATTTTCAACATGATTGTTTTGGGCGCATTCCTAAAAGCAAAGCCAATTGTAAAATTGGAGAATGTTCGCAAAGGATTGGAAAAATCGTTACCTGAACGTCATCACAAATTAATTCCGATGAACCTTGAAGCCATTGAACTGGGCTCTGAAAAATTGGAAAAAGTAAGATAATTCAATTTTGAAATACGAACTGAGGCTGTTAGATTTTCTATCAGCCTCTTTTTTTGTCTGCTGCTAAAGATTTTTTCAACTTAATCGCACAAAATAATGATTCCCACTCTTTTATTCTCATCAGTTTTTCGTTAAATTTAGCAAAGGAGATTAAGATCATGTACCCTCTCGAAAGACAATTAAACGATCAGCTACACAATCGGAATCTCAACTCTCCTTTTGTTCTAAAGATTTTAAAAGAATGCAAAAACTCTAAATAGTAACAAAATGAAAAACTCAGTGAAAATTCTAACAGGAGCGGCAATTGCAATCAGTTTTGCAACCGGTTTATTAATTGGGATATCAATTAACAACCAAAGCCCCAAAAAAAACAACCTCTCGGGCACAATTGGCAAGGCAAACAACCATTTCAACATCAAAATTGAAGATAACGATACTCAACTCCGTTCAAAACTAATTTCCGATGAATCGTTGTTGCAAAGTTACCGACAGACATTCACTTACCATTACAACAGCAGCGTTAAACTCTGTTCCGACATCGACTTTGCAATAACAGCAGCCGAAAATGCCTCTTCGTTCAGCAAAGAATATTCTACGGTAATTGAGAATCTCAAAAAATACAGGCAGAAGCTGGAAAAATCAAAAGAGAACCTTTTGTTGGCAGTAACTACACTTCAAGATTTGACAAAATCGGATGAAAACACTATTGCAGAGATCCTTACAAATGCAAACAACGAACTGCCAGATATCAATTACAAACAAACGGAAATACTCGCCTTTGTCGATTCGGTCGAAAAGTTCATTTTGGGCAATAACCCTTACCTTTATCCCGAACTCATCACCTCGCACGACCGACTTTCTGTAAACCAACTAATTGTGGCTTCAACAAGCAGTCATTTCCAAACTAAGAGTTTCATTTACAACAGTTGAATATTTTCAAATTCTGAAAAAATCAAAATAACCATAGCCAATCGGGACTTCAAAAACGATTGGCTATTGATTTTTAGTAGAATTCATGTTTTCAAACAAAAAAAATTAAAATTTCACTTAGCATAACAGATAGATTATTCCTAATTTTAGCAATGACAAAATAATGCTCAAGCCTATGAAACGGATTTTAATATTTTCGTTCATATTTTTTCTTTTGGCATCGGAAAGTTTTGGAGGCCAGCTACCTAAAATCACCTTCACCCCACACTGGCTACCACAGGCTCAGTTTGCAGGTTATTACGTAGCCGAGAAAATGGGATTTTATGACGAAGAAGGCATTGATGTCAACATTGTTCACCCTTCAGCATCGACCAATGCAATTGAGCAACTTAAATCGGGGCAATCGGATATTATCTCACTTTTTCTGATCACCGCCATTGCGGCCAAGCAACAAGGGATTGACCTTGTGAACATTGCCCAAATATCTCAAAATTCGGCACTCATGTTTGTTGCAAAGAAAGATAAGCATATCAATAAGTTATCCGATCTGAACAACAAAAAAGTTGGTGTTTGGGAAAGCGGGTTTGGCGAAGTTGGCGAAGAAATTGCCCGATCGAATAACCTCTCAATAGAATGGGTCCCAATACTTTCGTCGGTTAACATGTTCCTTATTGACGGAATTGATGCAATGACTGTAATGTTGTTTAACGAATACGACCAGATAATTAACTCGGGCTTGAACGAAGATGAACTAAATATATTTAGTTTTGCAGACTATGGCTACAACATTCCGGAAGATGGACTATACTGCCAAACTAAAATCTTAATGAGCAAACAAGACGAACTCCAAAAGTTTGTAAAAGCAACATTAAGAGGATGGGAATATGCAAAAAACCACAAAACTGAAACACTCGATATTGTTCTCGACATGATGAAAAAAGAGCATATTGCAACGAATAGGTCGCATCAAGCATGGATGTTGGATAAAGTGCTTGAACTTATTGAACCCGGTTCAAAAAATGTAAAAAAAGGCGAACTTTCTGAACCAGATTTTTACAAAACCCAAAGCATATTAATTGGGAACAAGTACATCGACAAAAAAATTGATTTCAACCACTTTTATAAACCAGTAAAGAACAATTAATCTGAAAAGAAATAAACAAATCAAACACAGATGAAACTCAATATAAATAAATCTCTTTCTTCGAGAATCGTATTTTACGTTCTGATTTTCTGTATTTTACTATTCATTATTTCGCTTTCGGTGATTTACACCAATTCGAAAAGACAGCTTGAGGCAATGACCTATAAAAATGCCGAAGCCTTAGCAAACAATACTGTGCTTAAAGCGGAACAAATTCTTGGACCAATAACTAAAATTGCAAACAATTATAAATGGATACTTGAAAGTTCAGATTTACCCAGCGACTCAATCTATTCGATCACCAGAAAAATTATTGAGAACAACCCTGAAATTCTTGGAACGGCTATAGCTTTCGAGCCTTTTTATTATAAAGAACAGGGCCGGTATTTTTCGCCCTATTCGTTCCGCGAAAAAGGTGCAATAAAAACCATTCAACTAGGAAACTCTGACTATGAATACTTTGTAATGGATTGGTATCAGATTCCGGTAGCCATTCAAAAACCATACTGGACTGAACCCTATTTTGACACCGGCGGCGGTAATGCCTTAATGACAACCTATTCAATACCTTTTTACAAAACAACAAACGGTTCAAAGAAAATTGCTGGTATTATAACCATCGACCTGGCTCTCGATTGGTTTACGGACATTGTTTCATCAGTAAAAATTCTCGAAACAGGCTATGCTTCAGTAATATCGAAAAACGGAACATTCATTACCCATCCAAAGAAAGAATGGATAATGAACGAATCAATTTTCAGTGTTGCTTCTGAGCTAAACAATCCGGAGCTACGCGAAATTGGCCGCGAAATGCAAAAAGGCAAAACCGATTTTGTATCAAGCACTCTACGCGGTATCGAACGAAAAATGTATTTCACGCCACTGCCATCAAGCGGGTGGACCATGGCCGTTATTTTCCCAAAGTCGGAAATGTATTCGCCACTTCGAAAAATAACCTTAACGCTGATCATCATTATTGGAATTGGATTGTTTTTGCTTACGTTCATCATTTCGAAAATCATTTCGAAGCAGTTATCTCCTTTAAGCCATTTTGCCAATTCGGCCCACGAAATTTCAGAAGGGAACTTTGATGCCGAACTGCCCGACATCCAAACCAAAGATGAAATGAAAGACCTCCACGACTCGTTTGCAATGATGCAGCGCGATCTGAAAAAATACATCGACAACCTGAAATCAACAACATCGGCCAAAGAGAAGATCGAGAGCGAGTTGCGAATTGCAAGGGAAATTCAGATGGGAATGATTCCAAAAATATTTCCACCGTTTCCCAATCTCCACGAAATTGACCTTTATGCAATGATGGAACCAGCCAAAGAGGTAGGTGGCGATTTATACGACTTTTTCCTGATCGACGAAAAACACCTTTGCTTTGCAATTGGCGATGTTTCGGGCAAAGGGGTTCCGGCCTCGCTGTTCATGGCCATAACCCGTACATTATTACGCACCATAGCACCAAAACAACATTCGCCCCGCGAAATTGTAAAAGCACTCAACCAATCGCTTTCGCAAAGCAATGAATCGAGCATGTTTGTTACTTTCTTCCTTGGAATAATTGACGTCGAAACAGGACATTTAAGATATGCCAACGCAGGGCATAACCCTCCGGCAATCATCCATGCAGGCAGCGAAGTTGAACTGTTTGAAACATCGAAAGATATCCCGATCGGGCTTTTCGAGAATTACGACTACAACGAAAGTGATCGCTATCTGGCTAAAGACGACCGGATATTCTTGTACACCGACGGTATTACCGAAGCCGAAAACTGGGATCAGGAACTCTATTCGGAGCAACGGCTTCTAAACACTCTATCAACACTGAAAACTCTTGTCCCTATCGAAATTGTAATGAGTGTGGCAAAAGATGTTGTTTTGCATGTTAACGACAATCTTCAGTCGGACGACTTAACCATGATGTGCATCATTTATAGCGGAAAATAAAATGCAATGAAGGAAGAAATTATCATCTCTAACCACGTAGACGAGTTACCAGTTTTGGCAGAAAAAATTGAAGAACTTGCAGACCAATGGGGACTAACTATACCATTGGCAATGAACATTAACCTGGCTTTGGAAGAAGCAGTTTCGAATGTAATTTTTTACGCATTTGACGATGAAAAAGAACATGACATCAAGATTGTAATATCTTTAGAGAACAAAAATCTTTCAATCGAGATAATAGATGATGGCAAACCATTTGACCCGACAGCAAGGAAACAGCCCGATGTTTCGCTACCGGCCGAAGACAGGCCTATTGGTGGGTTGGGAATTTTTCTGATCAGGAAAATGATGGACAACGTTACCTACAATAGGCACAACAATTTGAATACATTGACATTACTAAAAAATATTTGACATGAACATTACAAAAGAAAAAATCAACGATTTCTGTGTTTTAAAAATTGACGGAAGAATTGACACAACCAACTACAACCAATTTGAAATCGAATTGACTTTGCTTCTTAATACCGGCGAAAAAAATTTCATTTTCAACTGCGAAGGAATGAATTACATCAGCAGCTCGGGGTTGCGGGTATTTCTGGTTGCTCAGAAAAAAACAATGGCATTGAGTGGCAAACTCCATTTATGCAATTTGCAACCTGCCATTAAAGAGATATTCGACATCTCCGGCTTTACATCTATTTTCAAAATTTTCGACACACAAGAACAAGCACTTGCTTAAACAAAAGCTGGTTCAACACTTAACTTTTCGATAAAAAGAAACGATGAAGATCAACAAAATAATAAATGGAATTGCTGCACTACTAGTTATTGCAGCAATTTTGCTTCTGTCTGATTTAAACAATAGAGTAAGTGTTGGAAAAGGCGATAACCTGAATAAAAACAAATGTTACAAGTTTTGTCTTGTCCATTATAGCGAAAGTGCTATTTCGGAAGATGTAGAAAAAGGAGTCAGAGACGAACTAAAAAACCAAGGATTAACCGAAGGCGAAGATTTTACATTAAAAGTGTATAGTGCACAAGGAGACATGGGTACGCTAAACGGTATAGCCGAAGCTGTTATCAGCGAAAAGTGGGACTTGGTTTTCATTGCTTCGACCCCAACGTTGCAGGTCTTTTCGAAGAAATCAACCAACTTACCAATTGTATTCAGCAATACAGGCGACCCAATTGGCGCGGGTGTTGGCGAATCGTTTGAAAAGCACCTCCCCAACATAACCGGAATTTGCACCACCAGCGATTTTGAGGGAATGGTTGACCTTGTATTAGAAATTATTCCGGGAATAAAATCAATCGGAACAATCTATACTCCGGGCGAAATAAATTCGGTGAAATATATTGAGCAGCTCAGTAAAGCAGCAACAGCAAAAGGGCTGAAACTTGTTACCGTGCCGGCCAACTCTGCCACAGAAATTGTTGATGCTGCCATGGTTTTAACAACAAAAAACATTGATGCAATAACTCAAATTGTCGACAACTTAACATCGAGCAGTTCTGAAACAATTATAAAACAAGCATACAATAATAAAATCCCCTATCTTGCTTTTATCAGCAATCAGCTTGATAAAGGAGCTATTGCAGCTGTTGCCCGCGATTTCCATCAAGCAGGGGTCGATGCCGTTAGGCTTGGAATTCAAATATTAAACGGTAAATCACCAAACGAAATCCCAATCCGAAACGTGTCAAGAACAATTGTGCAGTTTAACGACGATGCTATGAAGCACTTCAACCTGAAAATACCCGACAAATACCGCACAAACCAGGACCAACCTGTTAATGACCAAAAAAAACCTTTCAAAACACAAATCAGGATGGCGATAGTTCACTATGTTGCCTCGCCCGACTGCGAAGATGTAGCTAAAGGCATATTAAGCAG
>Ga0209098_1004776_pt1 | contig 10404 bp, 14 predicted proteins | sample AD_JPNHW1_MetaG_FD_184429 | JGI IMG/M metagenome (GOLD analysis project Ga0209098, IMG submission 184429) | Active sludge microbial communities of municipal wastewater-treating anaerobic digesters from Japan - AD_JPNHW1_MetaG (SPAdes) (version 2) | ecosystem: Engineered > Bioreactor > Anaerobic... | reverse complement strand
CATCGTCGAAGTTCAGGGCACGGCCGAAGGCGAGCCCTTCACCCGCGAGCAGATGAACGTGCTGATGGACCTTGCCACCCTGGGCATCCGCCAGCTGGTCGCCGCCCAGGAAAGCGCCCTCGCCTCATGAAAAAGCTCGTCCTTGCCTCGAACAACGCCAAGAAGATGAAGGAGCTGAACGCGCTGCTGGCGCCGCTCGGCTTCGAGGTCATCCCGCAGGGCCGGCTGGGCATTCCGGAAGCCGAGGAGCCGCACTGCACCTTCGTCGAAAACGCCCTGGCCAAGGCCCGCCACGCTGCCGCCCACAGCGGCCTGCCGGCGCTGGCCGACGATTCCGGCCTGTGCGTCGAAGCCCTGCACGGCGCCCCCGGCGTGCTCTCGGCCCGCTATGCCGGTGACCCGAAGTCGGATGCCCGCAACAACGAAAAATTGCTCACGCACCTCAAGGAACACGCCAACCGCAAGGCCCATTTCTATTGTGTGCTGGTTCTGGTGCGTGCCGCCCACGACCCGCAGCCGATCATCGCCGAGGGTGAATGGCCCGGCGAAATCCTGCCGGAACAGCAGGGCGAAGGCGGCTTCGGCTACGACCCGCTGTTCTTCGTCCCGGAATTCGGCCAGACCGCTGCCGAAATGGATAGCGAAACCAAGAACCGGGTATCGCACCGCGGCCGGGCGATGCAGAAATTGATTGAACGGTTGCCGAGTTTGTAGGACTACGCCCCTGAGAAGGAAGTGTCGTTCGTGAGTGATTTCCCACCCCGCCTGACTACGCCGCCGGCCAACTACGCCGACTGGCTTGCCGAGTTGAAAATACGCATTCATGCCGCGCAGCAACGGGCGACGCTGGCAGTAAACCGCGAACTGGTTCTGCTTTACTGGCAGATTGGACGCGACATTCTGGCACGGCAGGCCGAGCAGGGATGGGGAAGCAAAGTCGTCGAACGGCTGGCAGAGGATTTGCGTGCGGCTTTTCCCGAGATGAAAGGGTTCTCGCCGCGCAACCTCAAGTACATGCGCGCCTTTGCGGAAGCCTGGCCGGATGCGGAAATTGTGCAAGGGGTGCTTGCACAATTGCCTTGGTATCACCAACTGGCCCTGCTCGATAAACTGCCCGGCCCTGAAACGCGCCGTTGGTACGCCGCCAAGGCAATTGAGCACAATTGGTCGCGCAATGTGCTGGTGATGCAAATCGAAACCCGCTTGCTGGAACGAAGCAGCAAGGCAGTTACAAACTTCGAGCTTACCCTGCCCAAACCGGAATCCGACCTGGCACGCGAGTCGCTGAAAGACCCTTACCGGTTCGACTTTCTAGGCCTGACCGATGAAGCGCAAGAACGTGAAATCGAAAATGCCCTGGTCAAACACGTCACCGATTTCCTCATCGAACTCGGTGCAGGCTTCGCCTTCGTCGGTCGGCAGGTGCTGCTGGACGTAGGTGGCGACGAATTCTTCATCGACCTCCTGTTTTACCACCTCAAGCTGCGCTGTTATGTGGTCATCGAACTCAAGGGCGGCAAGTTCAAGCCAGAACATCTTGGCCAATTGAGCTTCTATCTTGCCGCCGTCGACGCCCAGATCAAGCACCCGCAGGATGCCCCAACCATCGGCCTGCTACTGTGCAAGAGCAAGAACAAGGTCGTCGCTGAATACGCGCTACGCAACAATACCCAGCCGCTAGGCGTGGCCGAATACCAGCTGCTGGATGCACTGCCCGCCGAGTTGCAAACCAGCTTGCCCAGCATTGAGCAGATTGAACGCGAGCTAGCGAGTGAGTTGGAGCGCCCTGCACAAGGCGCTTAATCATCCCACGCACGGTACGGGATCAGCCCCCCCGAGCACGCCCCCATATCTTCACCATGACTCGAACCATCCCCATTTTTCCCCAAAAAGCACAGCGCAGCGCAGCAGCCCTCGAATTCCGCGTCTCGCCGCCGCTTGCCCTCTACGTCCATGTGCCGTGGTGCGTGCAGAAGTGCCCCTACTGCGATTTCAACTCGCACGAGGCCGGCGAGACGATTCCCGAGCGCGCGTATGTCGACGCGCTGATCGCCGACCTGCAATCGGCCCTGCCGCTGATCTGGGGCCGGCCGGTGGTCAGCGTCTTCTTTGGCGGCGGCACGCCCAGCCTGCTGTCGCCGGCCGCCATCGACGAACTGCTCGCCGCCTTCCGCGCCCTGGCCATGCTGGCGCCGGATGCCGAAATCACGCTGGAAGCCAACCCGGGCACGGTCGAGGCCGAGAAGTTTGCCGGTTTCCGTGCCGCCGGGGTCAATCGCCTGTCGCTCGGCATCCAGAGCTTCAATGATGCGCATCTGCAGGCCCTCGGCCGCATTCACGATGCAGCGGAGGCCAAGCGTGCCGCCCACTTGGCCAGCCAGCATTTCGAGACTTTCAACCTCGACCTGATGTACGGCCTGCCCGGGCAGACGCATGCGCAAGCGCTCGCCGACATCGAAACGGCGCTGAGCCTGTCCCCGACGCACCTCTCCTGCTACCAGCTGACGCTGGAGCCGAACACCCGTTTCGCCGCCTTCCCGCCGGAGCTGCCCGAGGGCGACGTCTGCGCCGACATGCAGGAGGCCATCGAGGCCCGCCTCGCCGCCGCCGGTTTCAGCAATTACGAGACCTCGGCCTTCGCGCTGGCCAACCGGCAGTGCAAGCACAACCTGAACTACTGGTTCTTTGGCGACTATCTCGGCATCGGCGCCGGCGCCCACTCCAAGCTGACCCTGCACGACCGCGTGCTGCGCCAGATGCGCCACAAGCATCCCAAGGCCTACCTGGAAACGATCAAGAGCGGCAACGCGGTGCAGGAACATAACGAAGTCGAAGCGGCCAGCCTGCCCTTCGAATTCATGATGAACGCCCTGCGCCTGGCCGACGGCTTCCACCCCTCGCTGTTCGAGGCGCGTACCGCGCAACCGATCAGCCGCATCCTGCCGCAATTGAAGGCCGCCGAAGCCGAAGGCTTGATTGATGTTGGCCCGGAAAAGATTGCGCCGACCGCGAAGGGTCGGCGCTTTCTCAACGTGCTGCTCGAAAAGTTTCTCTAGCCGGCCGGGCCTAGCCGAACAAGCCGCCCTTCTTCAGCAGATCCATTCCCTGGGTCAGCAGGTCGCCGCCTTGCGGTAACTGGCCGTTCGGCGTCAGTTGGTCGACAATCTGCGGCAACAGGTCAGCCAGGCTGCCCGATGCCTGCTCGGGAGACACCCCCAGTTGGGCCGCAATGTCCTGCAACGGCCCGCTGCCCAGCACGGACGCCAGTTGCTGGCCGGAAACGGGCAGGTTCTGGCCGGTGGACACCCAGGAATTGACCACATCGGCCAGCCCGCCCTGCTGGAAGGACTGCACCAACCCGGCCAGCCCGCCCGGCTGATTCTGGATCAACTGCATCACGGTATCGAGCAGACCATTGCCGCCTTGTGCGTTGCCTGCCGTCAGCGAACCAACGACTGAATCGAGAAGTCCCATGTCCATTTCCTCCTGAAGTAAGAGCCAGCGATGCTACGGCATCGGTATGGCGGCCATGTGAAATATTGCAAAGGCTCAGCGCGGCGCCTCGGCGACGAAGATCTCGACGCGCCGGTTCCTGGCCTTGCCTGCCGCCGTGGCATTGTCGGCAATCGGCTCGCGCGAGCCGCGGCCGTCGATGGCGATGCGGTTGCCCGCCACACCCCGCGACACCAGGTAGTCACGGGTTGCTGCCGCCCGATTGACCGACAGCGGATTGTTCACCGCATCGCTGCCGACATTGTCGGTATGGCCGACGACGCGCACGGTGGTTACCGGATTCTGGTTCAGTGTCGTTGCGAAGCGGTCAAGAACGGCGTGCAGCGCCGGCTTGATGTCGTAGCGGCCGGAATCGAAGGACAGGTCGCTCGGGATATCGAGCTTGAGCTGGTTGTCGGCCGTCTGCGTGACGCCGATGCCGGTACCCTGCGTCGCCTGTTCCATGGCCGCCTTCTGCTCCTGCATGTGGCGCGACCACAGGTAGCCGCCACCCGCCCCCAGGGCCGCACCGATCGCCGCGCCGGTGGCGGCGCTCTTGGTCTTGTTGCCACCGGCCGTCACGCCACCGAGCAGGGCTCCGGCCACGGCGCCGACTGCGGCGCCGGTCGCTGTCGTACGCTGGGTTTCGTCCATGTTGGCGCAACCGGCCATCTGGCTGGCCACGAAGAGGGCCGCCAGCAATCCGCTGAGATGTTGTTTCATTGTTCGTTCTCCTGAGGGTGGGTTTCATGTTTCAGACTAGGTCAGCCGTACAGCCTGCGCAAGCGGACGATGTTCTCGGCGACACGCTGCCAACGGTATGATGCGCACTTCGGGCGCCAGTTCCCTGGCCTGCCGACCATCACCGCTCACCCGGCATTCGCTCACCGATGATCACCCTGCTCCGCCTTACCGCCCTGCTCCTCGGCACCGTCATGACCCTGGCGCCCATCGCCCTGCTCCTGTTCAGCCACGGCTCGGGCCAGCTGCCCAGCGGCGACAGGCTGTTCAATCTGCTCGCCCCGCTGCTGGTCATCGGCCTGGCCTTCGGGCTGGGGCCGCTGCTCATCGCCCTGCCCCGGCTGGTCGCTGGCCAGCGCAATCCGGGTGCCCGCCTGGCCGCTGCCCTCCTGCTGCTGGTTTCGGCCGGCGGCCTGGTGCTGTTCGGGATGGGCGGCGTGGCCAGCCTGCTGCCGGCCGTGCTCGGCCTGGTGGCCGAGAGCGTGCTGTTCGCCGTCTTCATCTGGCCGGCGCGCTCCTTCGCCGCACCGGCGAGCGATCAGGACAGATCGCCGTCCACGTAGAACCAGCGGCCGTCTTCGCGCACGAAACGGCTCAGTTCGTGCAGGCGATGACCACGCCCGGCGATGCGGTAGCGGGCGACGAATTCGACCATCGCCCGGTCGTCGTCCTGTACCTCGTGCCGCTTCACGTCCAGGCCCAGCCACTTGCTGTCGTCAGCCGCCAGGTCGAGTTCGCTCGGCCGCGTTGAAGGGTGCCAGGTGGCCAGCAGGTAATCTGCCAGCTTGAGGACGTAGGCACTGTAGCGCGAGCGCATCAGTGCCTCGGCGCTGGCGGCAGGCTGCTCCCCAGCATGCAGCGGCCCGCAACAGGCGGCGTAGCGCTGGCCGCTGCCGCAGGGGCAGGGTTCGCCGGGTTTCATGCCTCCCAGGGCGGCAGCGCACCACCACCGGGCTGCGCCGGGCTGGCCACCGCCTCGACCTTCTCGCCGCCAAGGGCTTCGATCAGCACCGGCAGGAAGCGGGTCAGCTCGCCGGTCATCAGCGCGAAATCGGCATCGAACTGCTCGTCGGCATGTTCGGCGTTCTTCTCGGCCTCTTCCTTGAGCAGGTCGAGGAAGGCGAGGCGCTTTACCTCCATCTTCTCGCCGAGCACGAAGGAAATGCGGTCGTCCCAGGTCAGCGCCAGCTTGGTCGGCAGCTTGCCGGCCGCGAGGTGGGCCTTGATCTCGGCATGCACTTCGTCACCGAGTGGATGGCGGACATAACGGACGGCCGACTTTTCCTCGCCGACCGCTTTCAGCTCGCAGTCGCGGTCGATGGTGAAGCCGTGCGGCGCCTCGCCGCCGGCCAGCCAGTCGGCCATCGCCGATTGCGGTGACAACTGGGTGTGCAAGGGCTGGAGCGGGAAATCGTCGAGGCAGAAGCGGAGGTGCTCGATAACCTCCTCGGCCTTGCCCGGGCTGCCGGCATCGACCACGAACCAGCCGTTCTGCGGGTCGATCCAGACGAAGGTGCTACGCCGCCTGGTGAAGGCGCGCGGCATCAGTTCCTCGGTGACACGCTCTTTCAGCTCACGCAGCGCCTTGCGGCCCGGCGCGTAGCCTTGCTCTTCAGTCAGTCTCTCGGCCCGTTCGCGGACTTCATCGTTGACCACCGACGAGGGCAGCAGGCGCTGCTCGATAGCCAGGGCAATCAACCACTGATGGTTGTTCGCGTAAATCAGGGCGCCATCCTTGCGCGGCGAGACCCAGCCGCGCGAAATCGGCTCATGGCTGGCGCAGCGGGCGAAGGTGCCGCGATTGAGTTGCTCGTCGAGCTTGGCGAGGTCGATGGCCCACGGCGTGGGCAGGCGATAGATCTGGAGATTCTTGAACCACATGATGCAGATGTTTCCTTGAGGGCGCGTGTCAGCGCTTGATGAAGACGAGATCCCAGACGCCATGCCCCAGCCGCAGGCCACGGTTCTCGAACTTGGTCAGCGGGCGGTATTCCGGGCGCGGCGCAAAGCCGGGCAGGCTGGCGGCGCTGTCGGCTTCGAGCGCGGCGGCGAGGACGGCCGGCGTCGGGCCGGGCACGCTGTTCTGCAGGCTCGGCTCGCGGCCGAGTACGTCGAGCATCTGCAGCGCGTAGTTTTCCCAGTCGGTGGCGCAGTGGAAATAGCCGCCCGGCTTCAGGCGCGAGGCGAGCAGTTCGACGAAGGCAGGCTGGATCAGACGGCGCTTCTTGTGCCGCGTCTTGTGCCACGGGTCAGGGAAGAAGACGTGGATGCCGGACAACGAGCCTTCCGGCAGCATGTCGCGCACGACCTCGACGGCGTCGTGGTTGCCGATGCGCAGGTTGGCGAGATTCTTTTCGGCGATCAGCTTGCACAGTGCGCCCACGCCGGGCACATGCACTTCCAGCCCGAAGTAATCGTTCTGCGGATTGGCCTCGGCGATCTTCGCAGTCGTCTCGCCCATGCCGCAGCCGATTTCGAGAATCTTCGGGTTGTCGCGGCCGAACACGGCGTTCAGGTCGACAGGCGACGGCTGATAGGCGATGCCGATCTTCGGCATCATGTCGTCGAAGTAGCGGTGCTGGGCCTCGGACATGCGGCCGGCGCGACGCACGAAGCTCTTGATGTGGCCGTGCGTGTCGTGACCTTCGCGACCTTCGCTATAGACGCCGTCGTCGTGCGCGGCGCCGGACTCGATCAACGGTGCGCCGCTCACGAGCCGATCAGCCCGGTGGTCGGCGACGACGGGTCGGCCGAATAGTACTTGCGCGCCATGCGGCCGGCCAGATAGGCCTCGCGCCCGGCCTCGATGCCCTTCTTCATGGCCGAGGCCATCAGCACCGGGTTCTTGGCATGGGCGATGGCGGTATTCATCAGCACGCCGTCGCACCCCAGTTCCATGGCGATGGTTGCGTCCGACGCGGTGCCGACGCCGGCATCGACGATGATCGGCACCTTGGCGTTGTCGATGATCAGGCGCAGGTTCCACGGATTGACGATGCCCATGCCCGAGCCGATCAGCGAGGCGAGCGGCATCACCGCGACGCAGCCGATCTCTTCCAGCATCTTGCACTGGATGGGATCGTCGGCACAGTAGACCATGACCTGGAACCCATCCTTGACCAGTGTTTCGGCTGCCTTCAGGGTTTCCGGCATGTTGGGGAACAGGTTGGTCGGATCGCCAAGCACTTCCAGCTTGCACAGCGGGTGACCGTCGAGCAGCTCACGGGCCAGGCGCAGGGTGCGCACGGCGTCGTCGGCGGTGTAGCAGCCGGCCGTATTTGGCAGGATGGTGAATTGCGCCGGCGGCACGGCATCGAGCAGGCTGGGCTGGCTGGCGTCCTGGCCGATATTGACGCGACGCACCGCGACGGTGACGATCTCGGCCCCCGAAGCATCGATGGCGGCGCGCGTTTCGGCGAAATCCTTGTACTTGCCGGTGCCGACCAGCAAACGGGAACGGTACGCCTTGCCGGCGATAGTCAGTTGATGCATGGAGTTTTCTCCGGTTCAGCCGCCGCCGACGGCGACGACGATTTCAAGTTGGTCACCCGCAGCGAGGGCGGTGCTGCCATGCTGGCTCTTCGGCACGATTTCGCCATTGCGTTCGACGGCGATGCGCTTGCCCGTGTAGCCGAGCTGTTCGATCAGGCCGGCAACGGTCAGCGGGGCAGGAAACTGGCGGCTTTCGCCATTGATCTTGAGGGTAAGCATCCGCCTATTTTAGCAAGCCGCGCGGCTTCCTCGGCGCGCCGGTGAACAGCCGGTCGTACAGCCAGTTGGGGAGCAGGCGCAACAGCTTGGCGACAACGCCCATCGGCCAGGGAATCACCGTGTAGCTGGTGCCACGTTCGATGGCCCGGGCGAACCGGGCGGCCGCCTTGTCGACCGGCAGCAGGAATGGCATCGGGTAGGGATTGATCGCCGTCATGGGTGTTTCGATGTACCCCGGCGCCACGGTCACCACTTTGATGCCATAAGGCCGCATTTCTAGGCGCAGGCTCTCCAGATAGGCGATGGCGGCGGCCTTGGAGGCGGAATAGGCTTCCGCGCCCGGCAGGCCGCGTATGCCGGCTACCGAGGCGATGCCGGCCAGCCGCCGATCACCACCGGCCGCCCGCATGGCCGGGATGAAGGGCGCGAAGGTCGCCGCCATGCCAAAGACGTTGATGTCCATGACGCGGCGGAAGACCGCCAGGTCTTCCTCGTATTCGGTGAGCGTGCCAGCCGACACGCCGGCGTTGGCGATGACGACGTGCGGCGCGCCGAAGCGGCGCATGAAATCCGTCGCTGCATCGTGCACGGCCGGGGCATCGGTCACGTCGAGCGGATAGCAGGCGTGACCACCGCCCAGGCGCGCATTGAGATCGTTCAGGAAATCGGCCCGCCGCGCGACGAGGCCCAGCGTCGCCCCCTGTGCGGCGTAGTAAACGGCAAGCGCCTCGCCGATTCCCGACGAGGCGCCAGTGATGAAGACCTTCAAGGACCTACTTCTTGGCCGGAGCCTTGCCCGACTTCTCGCTGCGCGCCTTGCTGATCAAGCTGTCGGCGATGGCCAGCGTGTCGTTGAAATCCTTGCCGCCGATCAGGAACTTGCCTTCGACGGCCAGGGCCGGCACGCCCTGGATCTTGTAGGCCTGCGCCAGCTGATCGCCGCGCTTGACCTTGCTCATCACGCCGAAGGAGTTGAAGGCCTCGCTGAATTTCTTGGCATCGACGCCCTTCTTGACCACCCAATCAGTCAGGGCCTTTTCCTCGAACAGGTTCTGGCGCTCGGCGTGGATGGCCTTGAAGACATCGCTTTCCAGGCGATTCAGGTCACCCGTTACCTCAAGCGCGTAGTACAGCTTGGCGATATTGGCCCAAGCCGCACGACCGAAGGTGATCGGCACCTTCTTGACGACAACGTCGCCCTGTTGCTTGGCGACCCAGGCCGATAACAGCGGATTGAAGTCGGCACAATGCGGGCAGCCGTAACTGAAGAATTCGACCACTTCGATCTTGGCAGCATCTTCCGTCGGCTGGGCCGGGGTGATCGGGGTGTAAGGCGCATTCTGGGCGAACGAGGGCAGGGCCAGGGCCGTACCCAGAGCAAAAATGGCGGCGACAAAACTGCGGCGATCAAACTTCATTCACGACTCCTATTTGGCAAGCTGGGCTTCAATGCCGGATTTGGCAAGCTCGGCACGCACTTTGTTCAATTCATCGATCTTCGTGTAGGGGCCGACACGAACGCGGTAGAAGGTCTTGTCCTGGATCATCACCTGCTGGACGACCGCCTCAATACCCATAAACGCCAGCTTGGCCTTTTGGTTGTCAGCATCCTGCGCCGTGCTGAACGAACCGGCCTGCAGGAAGAGCGGCGTCTTCGACTCCTTGATCTCTTCCTTCTTGTCGTCCTTTTTCTCGTCCTTCTTGGTTTCAGCCGGCTTGGTTTCGGGCTTCGGTGCCTTGTCCGGCACCGCATCGGCCTTGCCGGGCAGGATGTCGTAGAACTGGAAACGCTTTTCCGGCAAGGGATCGCCCGGCTTGCCTGGCAGGGCGAGCGGTTGCGATGCCTGGCCGTTCTTGCCGTTGCTGTCGGCCCGGGCCGGTGGTTGCGCCTTGTCGACGAAGGGCAGCGGTGACTTGTTCAGATACCAGACCACCCCGGCTGCCACACCGACGCCAAGGACAAGACCAATGAACATGCCGACCAGCGTGCCGCCGCCGGATTTCTTCTTCGCCGGCTGGCTCTTGCGGGGCTTCATATCGCGACTCATGGGGCTTCCTTACATGGATTCCGGGCAGCTGACGCCAAGGATCGCCATGCCGTTGCGAATGGTCTGACGCACGGCGGCAGCCAGTGCGACACGCGCATCGCGCAGATTCGCATCATCAACCAGCATGCGCTCGGCGTTGTACCAGCCGTGGAATTCGCCGGCCAGATCCTTGAGGTAGAAGGCGACCATGTGCGGCGCCAGGTCGCGCGCCGCAGTTTCGATCACTTCGCGGAACTGGGCCAGCTGATTGGCGATGGCCAGTTCGCGGGGATTGCTGAGCAGTGCCAGGTCGGCTTCGGCCAGTGTGGAAAGATCGCCGGCCCATTGGTTAACCACCGAGCAGATGCGGGCATGGGCGTACTGGATGTAATAGACCGGGTTTTCGTTGGTCTGGCTCTTCGCCAGATCGAGG
>Ga0209098_1004775_pt1 | contig 10405 bp, 9 predicted proteins | sample AD_JPNHW1_MetaG_FD_184429 | JGI IMG/M metagenome (GOLD analysis project Ga0209098, IMG submission 184429) | Active sludge microbial communities of municipal wastewater-treating anaerobic digesters from Japan - AD_JPNHW1_MetaG (SPAdes) (version 2) | ecosystem: Engineered > Bioreactor > Anaerobic >... | reverse complement strand
GGTGTGGCTATGACGTGGATGTATTTGCTCCATGGCAGGATCAAAGCGAAGAGACCGATTGCCAGGACGGTGTGAATTAGTGCGAAGTGGGGTGCATAGATGGGATACTCAAAGGCATTTCCCAGAAGGAAGGAATTGCCGCGCATCCACTCGGCATAAAATCCGCTGATGGTGATCAGGAACACGGCGCCAATCAGGAGTGCATCATAGGCGCTGGTGTTATCCCGGACAAACTTGAGCAGCAGTCTTCTGGATATGGCGATGGTGGCTCCGATGAGCAGCAGGTAGCCGAAGAGATCGAATGGCAGTGCCAGCATCTCCTTGACCATCTCAGCTTCGTGAGCGAGGCCGACCAAATTAAAATGCTCAATTATATCCAGCATCAGTCCCAATCCAGAAAGGGCAGCAAGCATCAGGAAGCCATAGAACATGCTCATGTGCATGACCCATCTTACCGGGCTTCTTGCCAGCGTCCTTCTCAGGAGAAGAACATCGAGCACTACAGTTCTCAGGAATGCCCACAATCCGTCCTTAAATGCCTCATGAATCCAGGTGGCAAGGAAGAGCCAGAAGCTATTGCGCAGCTGGTCGTGGTAGCCGGTGGATCCGAGGCCCCATTTCTTAAAGTTGAAATATATACCATATGCCCAAACAGCGAGAACAATCACTGTCAGGAAAATCACAAGATTAAAAGTGAGGCCCAACGTGTAGAACGCCATCTCATTTCCTCCTCGTTATATTTATCACTATATCGGGGCGATACAACCATCATTTGTGTGCAACTTAGCTGACAACTAATACTTAAATATTCCCTCACCGCCGCCTGAAATTGCAGGTAATGATATGAATCATAACTAGTCTATCATAACCGGTCTAGCTGGCAAAATGGTTGTGCGGAAATGCCCTTCGCCGCATTTGCTGCCTGAATGCAATATTTGCGCTATTGGCCCAGGAAAATGGCAGGGAGAATAAAATTGGAAAATAGCCAAAAAGGCAGCCAAAATGGAGCCTGGAAAATATCGGCCTCTTTGCCCCAGGGATTGTCTTTAGACCCAGGTCCGGGCCGGGGGGGCCGCGAAGGCCTTCAGCCGGACCGGCCTTGCCCTTAAAAAATCTGCGGTCTTTTCTTTCTGGGCCACTGCGGTCCGGGCTTTGGGCCGGAAGGCAGATCCCAATTCGCCGGTCTTATATCTGTGCCGATGCTTGGCGCATCATCAAATAGGATTTCTGATTCTAAGCTGAGCAAGTCTTCCTCCCGATTCATGGGAAACTTCAGATCTGCGGTTCAGTCTAATTTTTTCGATATTAGACGACATTGACCTAGACAATCATCGAATATAAGGATTTCGGTCCCGGCATGTGTAGAGTCCCGGATGGAAAAGCCTTAAGGATCAGCTTTGCCTTCCATTCTCTGACCATGTCAGCCATCAAATTCTTCAGCACCAACGGCCATCCGGAGCACGTCGACTTCAAAGCGGCACTCCTGATGGGCCAGGCCCCGGACAAGGGGCTCTACATGCCAGAAGAGATCCCCCAAATTCCTGGAGGCAAAATAGAGCAGTTCCCGAAGATGAGCTATCCTCAGATCGCTTACGAGGTCATCAAGCCATACCTGGGCGATCTGGTCACAGACTCAGATCTGCGAGCAATGCTAATGGACGCCTATAATTATGACGTTCCGGTAGAGAAAGTCTATGACGAAAAGTATGTCCTGCGACTGGATCGCGGCCCTACCTGCTCATTCAAGGACTTTGCAGCAAGAGCAATGGGCCGGCTGGTCCAGCACTTTCTGAGGGAAGAAGGCAGGAGCATCCTCATTTTAACCGCAACCTCAGGAGACACCGGCTCGGCGGTGGCCCACGCCTTTTACGGACTGGATAACGTCAAAGTGGTGGTACTGTTTCCGGAAAAGGAGGTCACCGATAGGCAGCGCAGGCAGATGACTACTCTAGGAAAGAACATCTTCCCACTGGCGGTGCAGGGCAAGTTCGACGACTGCCAGGCTCTGGTCAAGCAGGCATTTGTCGATCCCGATCTTTCCGCCCTTGATCTCTCAAGCGCAAATTCTATCAACATCGGCAGGCTGCTGCCCCAAGCGGTCTATTACTTCTATGCTCACTCGCGGATCGCGCCGGATGGAAAGAAGGCAGTCTTCTCAGTTCCCAGCGGCAACTTTGGTGACCTTATGGGAGGCCTCCTCGCTTTGAAGATGGGCCTTCCCGTGCAGAAGATGGTGGTGGCGACAAATGAGAATGATGAGTTTCCAGTTTTCATTAATACTGGCGTCTATGAGCCAATCCGTCCCAGCAAGAACTGCATCTCCAACGCCATGAACGTCGGCCACCCCAGCAACCTTGCGCGCCTCTTTTGCCTTTACGGCGGCCAGATGGACGAGACCGGCCATGTCGGGCGGCAGCCGGACCTTGCTGCCATGCGAAAAGATCTCTATGCCGTCTCAATTACAGACGAAGAGACTCGCCAGACCATCAAGGAGGCATACCGCCAGCACAGAGTCCTCCTGGAGCCCCACGGAGCTGTGGCCTGGGCGGGACTCCTGAAGTACCTGAAGCAGTGCGGCGACTGGAGTCCCTGTGTCTCCCTGGAGACTGCCGATCCGGCCAAATTCCCGGAGGAGATCATCCGGGCCACGGGAGTCAATCCGCCTCTGCCTGCCGCCATGGCCCGGCTGGATGAGCTTGTGGAGAGCTTTGAAAGGATGGATGGAAGGTACGCCTCTCTCAAGGAGTATCTCAGGCGCTTTCTCTAGGTGGTGAAGATGCAGCGGCAAAATGAGGGAATATTCTTCGATGACATCGGCAGCTATCCTTTGCCCAGAGGGACGAGGCTGGACGGCCTGTCTCGCGATCAATATCTGAGCCTTGTGCGCGATGTTCTCGCTCAGAAGAGGCAGGTGGGAGTAGAGGCACCTACTTATCCCCAGTTTCGGGACATGATCCGCATGTTCATGGATGATATCGAGAATCCGGATTTTTCGGAGGAGCCATATCTCATCAAAAAAGAGCATGCAAGAATCATGGAGCTGGAAGCTGTACAGCCGGGCCAGGCAGTGAGGGTATGCGTTACCGGGCCGGTGGAGCTTTACCTCTCAGTCTTCGGGGCTACTGCTTATCCTGATATCCTCAAGAGCCTGGCAAAGAGCGTGGCCAGGTTCTTTGCCGCAACAATTGATGCAAATAAGATGTCTGTGGCTTCTCTGGACGAGCCAAGCCTCGGCCTGAATTCCAATATCATCTTTTCGGAAGACGAGATAATTGATGCCCTGCAGATCGCCAGCAGCCCCTGCCGAGGGATGGACTGCGAGGTTCATCTGCATTCGCCTCTCTATGCCGAGCTGTGCGCCAGGGTTCCTGGTATAAGCATAGTGGGAATAGAGTCTGCGGCCCATCCGGACTATCTGCAGCTTATCGACAGGAAGGTACTGGAGGAGACGGATAGCTACCTTCGCGCAGGGATCGCACGAACCGACATCCTCGCCATCTCTGCCTCACTAAATGATCAGCTGGGGACAAATCTCTGGCAGGACATGCCAAGGCTGGAAAGAGAGATCCTGGAGAGGGAATCGCCTGACGTCATGAGAAAGAGGCTGGACAAAGCCTACGCCCAATTCGGGGACAGGCTGAGGGCGACAGGGCCTGACTGCGGCCTGGGCTCCTGGCCAAGCCAGGATCTGGCGAGCCGGCTGCTCGCCAATTGCGCAGCAGCTGTGAGATCTTTTCGAGAGAAATGATCATGCAAGCAGTTCTCGCCTGCGCCGTGGCAGCTACTGCTGTGATCTGCGGCGCGCCAATTATCATTCGCAGTGCTACTCAAGCCAGAACGCTCACCAAGATCGGTCTGTCCTTTTCCCTGGGATTTGCGCTTCTCATGCTTGCAGGAGTATTTTCGGTATTATTAGGAGCCAATCCCCTGGTTGGGCCTTGTGGCGCCCTTCTGCTGAGCATATCTTCATTAATTCTTGACAGGAAGCGGCTCATTGGAATTGGTGACCGCAACATCTCAAATCGGATCGGATGGCAGGAGCGTCTGGACAAATGCGACTGGCTGGCTTTATCGGTAGCGGCCCTCTATATTATTATCTGCATAGCCTACTTCGACCGCATTATTATCTGGATGGGCGGCGACTCACTGGCTCATGCGGAAATAGTGCGCATGCTGATGGATAAGCGGCCCGTTCCGGTGAGCATTCCGCCGCTTGGAAGCTACTGGGATTATTACCCGAAGGGCTTTCACATCTTTGTTTATCCCTGGGCGATCGCCTTTGGGCTTTTGGATGCTCTGCGCACCATTCCCATATTGATTACCGCTGCGGTGCCTTTGCTGCTCTACTCTATACTTCGGGAAAAGAGAAGAAGCCCGGCGGAAGCGCTCTATGCCATGATCCTGGCATGTTTTGTATTTCCGGCACACTACAGCTATCTCATCTGGGGCGGATATCCTACCGCTACTGCCGAAATGCTGAGCGTGGCTGCCATACTCTGCACCATTGCCGCGAGAAGATGGATTTTTATAACCTTGCCGATTCTTCTATTGGGCGTTCTCTTCGCGCACGCCAGGCTGCTGGCATTGGCCCTTGCAGTGCTGATCTTATGGCAAATAGCTGATCTTTTATCGTCTGACCGTTTTCCTGTAGCCAGGCTATATAAAAAGAGAGGGCCTGCTGTATTTGCAATTGCTGCAATGCTGATCATGCTTTCCATTCTGGTTGCAGTTGAATTGGTCATGCACGGCGATAGCCCAAAGTTCTTGCTATCAGTTCTATCCAGCCGAGATCTGGCAACGGAATATGCAGCTAGATGGTATCCAGGTTTTCTCTCCCTCTTCGGCATGGTGATCGCTTTTCTGAGGAGGGACAAAATGGATCGGCTGGCGCTCACCTGGCTGGCAGCTCTGGCTGCAATAGTACTTTTGGCGGATACCGGACCGCTTGGATTCATCGGCACTGCCGACCGCCTGCTGCTGAGCCTATATCTGCCGCTGAGCATTCTGGCGGCATCGGCACTGTCATTGATGGAAGGAGGCGCCGATAAGCAAAAGATCGATGCAACAAAAAATGATGTGGGTGTCCGAGTTAGGGCGGCGTTTGTGCTGATCCTCACCTTTTGCGGGATTCTCTCCATGCTTGCAGTTTTCTACGGCTTTGCCGGTTCCTGGGCTCTGCCAGAGGAGGATTGCAGAGCAATCAAATGGCTGGAGAAGCAGAACTACAGCGATGCTGTGTGCATCAATCTGGATGAAACCGGCGCCTGGGTCTATCCGCTGACTGGAATCGGCGTTGCCAGCTCGCGCGAGTGTCCCGCAAGTGCTCCGTTCGATATGAGTCTGCTTCCGAGGATAATCGCCGATCCGGCAAACCAGGATGTGATAAACGCTCTGAGCAGCATAAAAGAGACTCGCTACCTGATTTTTATCTCCAGCGTATCCATATCGAAACCCGGATATGTGCCACCCTTCGCAGAGAATCTTTATCCATACCCATCAGTGAATCTGAGCTACCCTGCAGATAGCTATGATCTGATCTACCAGAATACTACTCGCATCTTAGGCTTTCCGAAAGAGGCATTTATGAAAAATCCTGCATGAGGGCTCTAGATTGATATTCTGTGTAATATCGGCAGAATTCAACGGTCCATAAACGGCGAAAGTATCGCTAATAGCCCCGGTCATAAGCTAATCGGAAGCCTCTTAAGCTATATGATCGAAGTCCTCTTCCAGATTCAGTCTGGCAACAGGATTCAAAAGGTGAGTGGGGTAACGATGTCCATAAGAAATATGGCGAGACTGCTGATTGGTCTGCTGCTAGTCTCCATAATTGTCTATCGACTCAACCCGGAGACAATTGCCTCTACAATCATTACTGCCAGGCTCCCATATCTCTTATTTGCCGTGATTATTTATTCCCTGACATTTCTCATGCTCTCTACCCGGTGGCGGATGATTCTGCGAAGCATGGGCCAGAACCTGCCGCTCGTCTCCGCCTATCAGGCTTTTGCAGGCGGCATGATCATATCCGATATGACGCCGGGAAGAGTAGGAGATCTGACCAGGCCGCTTCTTGTTAAAGAACAGGTAGATCTCTGCAAAGGATTTGCTTCCGTGGTCATTGACCGCTACACAGATATTCTGACCATGTTCATCCTTGGAGTTTCCGGAATAGCGCTCTTGGCCCAAAGATCATCTCATATGATCATAGCGTTTTTCGTTATACTAATGATAGTATTTGGATTATCTGCGTTTTGGCTAAAGCGACGACAAGCCCTGAAGTTGATAGATAGACTGGACTATTCCCGTGTTACTGAAATTGCGCATGCATTGGATAGCGCATTGGATAGCATCACGGATATCAAAGGGCTGATACTAAGGTCAATGCTTCTGACTGCTTGTGCCTGGGTCTTCCAGGCACTCAGAATAACTCTCATCGCAAAATCAATGGGCTATGATGTGCCTCTGCCGATATTAATCCTTATGCAACCCCTTGTCAGCGCACTAGCTCTCATTCCCATAACCGTCTCTGGATTGGGATTAGTTGAGGGCGGTCTTGCCGTCTTGCTTTCGGGGTTTGGCATTCCTACTGCCGCCGGGATGTCGATAGCTCTAATGGATCGGATCATAACAGTTGCGTTCCATATTCTGGTCGGCGGAAGATTTGCTTTAAAAGCATTATAGTATATTGAATCCCCATTTCGCATTCCATCGCTAACTGGTTAAGGGCTAGCTCTTTAATAATATAAAGATCGGTTTAACTAATAAACATATTCAAATCATTGACATAACTTTGCGGATATCTCCGAGCACAAGCGCTTATGCATAAATATTTTATCAATTCAGTTACTGATCTCAGTATATCTAATTAAGGATTACTATGATTACCATTATCTATAAATATTTTAAGAGCATTGTTTAGTAGCATGAAACTGAGGGTAGTAAGTTCTAAGAAGGAGATCACCGACCTAAACAGGAACGAGCAGCTCGTTCATCTGGCTTTCCGAGCTTCAAATATGGATGTCATGAATCTGGTCCAGTCCTGCCCGCGACTGAGAGCGGTGCAGATCCCGCCATCCTATCATGAGACGATGTCGAAAGCTGCCCAGCAATTCCTGGAGATTCAGGGCGTGCAGCTCCTGCGGGGAGATGTCTGGGGCCACAGAAAGGACATCGATGAATATTATGCCATCGGCGACAAGATTGTGGGCAGGATATCCAGCCTCATGGCAGAAGGCAACAGCATCGACGAGACGGTAAAGAAGCTGCAGAGGGAGACCAAGCTGTCGGAAGACCTGATCCGCTATATTCTCAAGGAACAGGTAATGGCGTAATTTCGAAGCAAAATTGAGGGGCCAGCTCGCTATTGCAGCCCTCAGTTTTTTTCCCGTCAATTCAGCTGATCGAGTGTGCACTCCTGTGGCTCTTTGTCGTCTCTGGTGCGCAGGAATACTGGGGCGCGAAGGTGGCCGTCCTCTGTGACCTCCAGGGCGGCAACCTGGACCACCCGGTCAGGTTTGACCCATCTCGCCTGAGGCGTCGGCGTGGCATTGCTGAACGGAGAATGATCCAGATAAGAGAAGCCCGCAGTAATTTCCTTTAGCTCATCATCCGCAAATCCCGATCCGACCCTTCCCACATAATGCAGCCGGACCTGGCTGTATGCTCCCAGAAGAAGGCCGCCAAAGTAAGGGGCTCGTGCACCCTTTCCCGGGATAAATCCTCCCACCACCAAATCCAGCTTGAGGCTTTTCTTGATCTTGACCCAGTACGGGCTCCTTGTGCCCGGCTGATAGATAGAGTCCAGCCTCTTGGCCATCACTCCCTCGATGCCCATCTTGAGAGCGGCCTTGAAATAGTCCTCACCTTTTTCTGCAAATGAGTCGGAGATGGTCACATTTTCGCTCTCCGGGAGAGCTTCCAAAAGAAGCCTCTTTCTCTGCCGGAGCGGCAGTTCCATCACGCTTCTGCCTTTTGCGAAGAGGATATCAAAGACCACGTAGCTCGCCGGAAGGGTGGAAGCGAGGTAGTCAATCCGCATCCTATCGCTCTGGTGCTCGCGCCTTGCAAGGGCGGCAAAGCTCGGTCTGCCGTCCACGAAGACGGCGATCTCCCCGTCTAGCATGAGACCTGATTCCAATCCCACCTGGACAAGAGCGGCGGCGATCTCAGGATAGCGAGAGGTGATGTCGATCTGCCTGCGGTTGTAGAGGCGGACGCCCTCTTTGGAAACATCTGCCAGAGAGCGAGTGCCGTCGATCTTGGGCTCAAATATCCAGTCTGCCGAGCTGAATGGCTGGCCCGATACCGCCAGCATAGGCTTAATGGGAAACATTTTCAGTCATTTATTTCAGTGACTGCGCCGTTAGCCGCAGGGCCTCCATGAGGCTCTTGGCCGGAGTTTTGCCTTTCTTCTTCTCAGGAACGGCCACCGCGTTATCCATCTTTGAACTGACAAGGGCCTCGATCCTCTCTTTGTACCGGTCGTGGTAGGCAGAAAGGTCCAGATCTCCGCTCAGGCTTTTCACGATCTGCATGGCAAGCTCCATCTCCTCTTCCCTGGGCCGGGGAAGATCTCTGATGGCCTGATATACCTGCGGGTCAGAGACCTCCTCCGGATACCTCAGGGTTGTGGCGACCAGCGCCTGCCGGTAGTAGTGGACCAGGACCGGCCTCTCGCGAGTGCGAAGTGTCATCCTGCCGATGCCCGCCTTTGCCGTCTTCTCCATGACAGCTCTCAGGAGCGAGTAGGCCTCCTCGCTTCTGTCCGGCAGGAGCAGGTAGGTCTTTTCGAAATAGTGCGGATCGGCCTCAAAGAAGTTGACAAACCTATCGAGAGCTATGGTGTTCTTTGATTCGGGCCGGGCGTTTTCAATCTCCTTTTTCTCCAAGACCGCATATCTGTTATCGCCCAGAGGATAGCCGAAGACGATATCGGCGAGCTGAACCTCTTCCCCCTCCTGGCAGAAGCGCTTGAAGGAGATGGCCGTCTTGCAGCTCCTGTGCAGCATGCGAAAGCTGATGCGCAGGTCTCTGGTCATAAGCATGGCTTTGACCGGTATGTTCACCAGGCCGATCCTCAGGCTTCCTGACCAGCTGGTCCTGGGAGCAGCGGAGGCTGAAGAGGCTTGGGACTCGGCTGCTTTTGCCCTTCCTTCTGGCTTTTGCTCGGCAAGCTGCACGACTTCAGGCATGAGTTGTATTCTGCGGTGTATCTAGAAGAATTTTTGGATCTATCTCATCTGGCAATTGCATGCGCAAGAACCATAAGCTCATCCTGCAGATCGCCTGTGATGATGCCACTATCCGGATGGGATGGTCCCGACTGCATAGCCGATGGAGTCTATCGCTACTCCAAATGCCTCTCCTGGATCAGGCTGTATATCGATGTTGTGGATGATGTCCTCTACGGCGGCTGCTGCGGAGCCTCGCAGAACTTCGAAGTGGAGCGGGAGGGCGATCGGTGGATGCTATTTGAGACCATTCTGGCAACAACTCCCGCAGGCGAGCCGGTTATGCGGCTGAGGGACTACAGCACCTGGGAGGTCGTTTACGAGCGAACCGGGCAGGCACTCCCACTAGATGAGCGTATGGAGAGCATTGAGGATCTGGCGGAGTTCCTGGAGAGGAGCCTGGCCTGAGCGCATTATCCATAGTGCACTATCCATAATTTTCAACTCGCGGGGTTAAGGGGTCAAGGAGTCCCCATCCTTTAGGGTGGGGAGGAATTGGACCCCTTACATGATTACTTTCACCTACAACAGATTAATATAGTATCAGGTGAATATACTTAATCATGCAGCTCACAAAAACCATTATCCTGAAACTTGATTCGCTAGATAACGATCTAGCCGAGCTGCTAAAAGCTTTCTCCCAAGGCATGAATTACGCATCTCAATTCGTGTTTGACATCGGCAAGCCCATCGGGAGCGGCCAGATCCAAAAAGCCACTTACAGGCATCTACGAAACAATCTTAACCTGAAATCTCAGATGGCTTGTAACGTAGCTCGCCAGGTGTCGGGAGCTTACAAAACACTGCAAAGTCAGATCGACAAAAAGATACCTAGACGGATCTTGGAAATATCTGGCATCCAAACTTTGTTTACATAAAGACGGAGCTTACTTTTTCCATCTAACCTGTGAGAAGGATATTCCAGACAAGAATATAGTTGATGCAACTACCTTCATGGGCGTTGATGTCGGCATAAATTGTTTAGCTGTTGCCTCGACGACTGACAAGGAATGCAAATTCTTTGCAGGAGGCGAGATTAAGAATCATCGTAACATCAGATCCAAGGAACGCCGGAGACTTCAGAAGGCAGGCGGTCGCTATTTGGGCACTCGATCCTCTATGAAAACGCTTAGAAAAATAGCAGGTCGAGAGACACGGTTTATGACTGCCAT
>Ga0209098_1004774_pt1 | contig 10405 bp, 9 predicted proteins | sample AD_JPNHW1_MetaG_FD_184429 | JGI IMG/M metagenome (GOLD analysis project Ga0209098, IMG submission 184429) | Active sludge microbial communities of municipal wastewater-treating anaerobic digesters from Japan - AD_JPNHW1_MetaG (SPAdes) (version 2) | ecosystem: Engineered > Bioreactor > Anaerobic >... | reverse complement strand
CCTTCGCGTTCCTGGACTGCGAGGCCGCGATGCTCTCCCAGGATGCGGCCACCAACCGGTTCGCCGGGAACACCACCCTCGGCGTGGTCGCCACCAACGCGGCCCTCACCAAGGCCCAGGCCGCGAAGGTCGCCTCCATGGCCCAGGACGGCCTCGCCCGCACCCTGCGCCCCGCCCACACCATGGTGGACGGGGACACGGTCTTCGCCCTGTCCGTGGGCGACGTGGCCGCGGACCTGAGCGTGGTCGGCCTGCTCGCCGCCCGGGTGGTGGAGGGCGCCGTGCTGAGGGCCGTCCGGCAGGCTTCCTCCCTGGGCGGCTTCCCCTGCCTGCGGGAGGCCAGGGGCGCCTAGTCCAGGACCGCGAACGCCAGCAGCGTACCAAAATCCCCGAGGTTCTCTGCCACAGGATTCAGTGCCTACTGTACGAATAACAATAAAAATATGAATATTATCCAATGTCTGTGTGTAAATACGAATGAACTGGCATTGGACGAGCCCCTGCGTCCGCGTGCTCCTGGCTGCCGGAGCACGTCATGCAGGTCAGCGTCCGGAATGTGATGAAAAAACAACTTTCATGAACACCATTCATCAGAATGTTGGCATGTATATCAAGTAAAGCATTCTATAATGATTCGCCAGCGAGAACTCTATTTTTTATCCCCTTCATCCCTTTTATCCCTGTTAAATGATCTTTAAAAGATAAATTAACAGGGATGAAGGGGATAAAAGGGATAAAAGCAGGTCGAATCTGGGTGCAGGGGACCGGCTGCAAGGCATCCCTGTTGTTCGGGCCGCTGCGGGGAACTCACAGATCCTCGCCGGCGGCCCGCAGGAGCCGGGAGAGTTCCCGGAGCGCGGTGCGGTCGTCGTCCCCGGCGACCCGGTTGGAGCGGATCGTGCCGCAGCGGCGGCAGCGGTGGAGCAGGGCCAGCTCCCCGCCGTGGCGAACCCACAGGCTGATGGGATCCATGACCCCCGTGCACAGGCTGCGCCGGTCGCCCACCACGATGTCGACATGGAGGCTGCGGAGGCAGTGGGGACAGTGGTTCCGCTGGCGCGTGCCCGGGGCGTCCCCGGGCACGGTCAGCCCGCAGTGGGCGCAGACGAAGGCCTCGCCGGGCCGGTTCAGGGGCATGGCCCCCGGCCGGAATCGTGCGGTCCTGGACATGGGTCATCCTTTCTTGAAGTGCTTCATGCTCTTGGCGATGGTTCGCCACTTCTGTTCGCGCTCGCGCCAGAGGCGCTCGTCGCTGCGCGCGGCCTCGTAGTCCACCTCCCGGCGCAGGCGCAGGTAGTTGCCGTAGTGTTCGGGGTCGAGGAGGCCGTCGGCCAGGGCCCCCTGCACGGCGCAGCCCGGCTCGGCGCCGTGGGCGCAGTCGCGGAAGCGGCAGTGCGCGGCGTAGGCCGCGATGTCGGCGAAGGCCCCGTCGAGGTCCGAGCCCTCGGCGGAGAGCCCGACCTCCCGGATCCCGGGCGTGTCGATGAGGCAGCCGGCACCGGGCAGCAGGAAGAGCTCCCGGAGGGAAGTGGTGTGCCGCCCCCGGTTATCCGAGGCCCGGACCTCCTGGGTCCGCCGCAGCTCCTCTCCCGCCAGGGCGTTGAGGAGCGTCGACTTCCCCACGCCGGAGGAGCCGACCATGACGCCCGTGCGGCCCGCCGGAAGGCAGGCGCGCACCTCCGCGAGGCCGTCCCCGGTGCGCGCCGAGACGGCCAGGACCTGGGCCCCGGACGCGAGGCCCTCGATCCGGGAGACGAAGGCCTCCGAGCGCGCTTCGAGGTCGGCCTTGGTGAGCACCACCACGGGCCGCGCGCCGCTGCCCCAGGCGAGGGCCAGCAGGCGCTCCAGGCGGGCCGGGTTGAAGTTGCGGTCCAGGCCCATGAGGAGCAGCACCGCGTCCAGGTTAGACGCCAGCCACTGCCGGCGGCCGCCCGGACCGGCTTCCCGCCGCGAGACCGAGGGGCCCCGGGGGAGCAGGTCGAGCGCCAGGGACTTCCCGGCATCGGGAAGCCACCGGAGGGCGATCCAGTCCCCGGCGCAGAGGGTCAGCTCCTCGGCCCGGAGCCGTTCCCGGAACTTCCCGGAAGGGGCGCACCAGACTTCACCGGAGAGGGTCTGGACCAGGGCGAGGCCGCGGGTGGCGGCGACGACCCGGCCGGGCTCGGCTCCGGAGGCCTGGTATTCCCAGAAGGCCTCGGCCAGGGAGGAGGTCCAGCCGAAGGGAGCGAGGGATTCGAAATGGAAGGAGGGGACGGGCGCGAAGCCCGCCGAAGAATGCGCGGAATGCGGCATGGGGGTGTTCCTGGATGAAATGAACCTCGGCCCCCCGTCCGGGGGGCGTCTCGGGACGGTCTCGAAGGTCCGGGCTCAGGCCCGGACGGCTTCGACCGATACCCCGTTCATCCAAGTTGCGGTTGACATATCACACCCTTTGCAGGAACCAGCATGCCCGGATAGGCAGCGTCCCGCAAGCCCAGCCGAAGGGCTGCGCCTGGAACCGCGAAAGGCGCGAAATGACGGCCACGGGCCGGAGGCCCTTTCCGTGCGCCCGAAGGGCGTTTCGCGTTTTTCGCGGTTCCACCTTCCTCCTGAAGCCTCGCGGCGCTGGACTCAGCAGACGGTGTGCAGCCAGTTGTAGGGATCCGGCGCCACGCCGTGCTGCAGGTCGAGCAGGGCCTCCCGCATCCGGGCCGCCACCGGGCCGGTTTCGCGGTTGTTGATGACCCACTCGCCCTTCCGGGACTTCACGGTGCCGATGGGGGTGATGACCGCCGCGGTGCCGCAGGCGAAGGCCTCGGTCATGCGCCCCTCCAGCAGGGCGGCTTCCCACTCGTCGGTGCTGATGCGGCGCTCCTCGGACTTGTAGCCCAGGTCCTGGGCCAGCTGCAGGAGGCTCCGGCGGGTGATGCCGGGCAGCAGGGAGCCGGTGAGCTCCGGGGTCACGATGACGGTCTCGCCCTTCTCCTTGTAGACGAACATGATGTTCATCCCGCCCATCTCCTCGATGTAGCGGCGGTGCACGGCGTCCAGCCAGACCACCTGGTCGCAGCCCTCGCCCTTGGCCTGGGCCTGGGCGACCAGGGAGGCGGCGTAGTTGCCCGCGCACTTGGCGGCGCCGGTGCCGCCGGGGGCCGCGCGGACGTAGTCCTCGGAGATCCACACCGTCACGGGCTTCACGCCCTGGGGGAAGTAGGCGCCGGAGGGAGAGGCCAGGATGACGAAGATGTACTCCTTGGCGGGCTTGATGCCCAGGGCCGCTTCCGTGGCGACCATGAAGGGCCGGAGGTAGAGGCTCTCGCCGATGGCCTTGGGCACCCAGTCCTGGTCGGTGCGGATCAGGAGGTCGGCAGCCTCCACGAAGAGGTTCTCGGGCAGTTCGGGCATGGCCAGGCGCCGGGCCGACTGGTTGAACCGGTGGGCGTTGGCCTCGGGCCGGAAGGTGCGGACGTGGCCGTCGGGCTGGTGGTAGGCCTTGAACCCCTCGAAGATGGCCTGGCCGTAGTGCAGCACGGAGGCGGCCGGGTCCAGGACGATGGGGCCGTAGGGTTTCAGCATGCCGCGGCCCCAGCCCTGCTCGGCGGTGTAGGGGATCAGGATCATGTGCTCGGAGAAGACCTTCCCGAACCCGGGGTTCATCATGCGCTTCTGGCGCTCCTCCGCGCTCACGCGCGGGCTGGCGAGCTGGATGTCGAAGTTCGAAGGGTTGGACGCGGCGTTCACGGCATATCCTTTCAGAGAGATGCGGCGGGCCTGGCCTGGAGCAGGCTGCCCAGCCGCGCGACGGCCTCGCGGATGACGCGGGGCTCATGGGTTGAGAAGTTCAGGCGGAGGCAGTTGGTGCCCCGCCCGTCGGCGAAGAAGAGCGGGCCCGGCGCGAAGCCGTAGCCATGGGAAATGGCGGATTTCAGGAGCTCCAGGGCCGAGAGCTCCTCGGGCAGGACGACCCAGAGGTGCATGCCTCCCTTGGGCTCGGTGATCTCGGCGTTCCGGGGGAAGTGGGCGTGCAGGGCCTCCAGCATGGCGTCCCGGCGCTCCCGGAGGGCGCGCCGCAGGCGTCCCAGGTGCCGCTTGAACTCCCCGTTTTCCAGGAGGCGCGCCACCACGGTCTGGGAGAGGGTGGGCACGGCGATGTTGTGGACCTCCTGCATGGGGGAGATGCGCTTCAGGATCAGCTCCGGCGCCACGATGTAGCCCAGGCGGAGCCCTGGGGCCAGGGATTTCGCGAAGCTGCCGATGTGGAGCACGTGGTCCGCCCCCGGGAGCATCCGGAAGCTGGGCACGCGCTTCCCGTGGAAGCGGAGATCCCCGTAGGTGTCGTCCTCCACCAGGGGCACGCCGTGGGCCCGGGTGAGGGCCAGGATGCGCTCCCGCCGCGCGCGGGTGTAGGTGTCCCCCGTGGGGTTGTGGAAGTTCGCGATGGTCATGAGCAGCTTGGCGTCGCCCTTCTGGAGGGCCGAGGCGAGCCGGTCGGGGTTCATGCCGCTGCCATCCACCGGGACGGGGACCGCCTCGCGCCCCGTGGCCCGGATGAGGGCCAGGATGCCCAGGTAGCATGGGCTTTCGACCAGGATGCGGTCCCCGGGGACCGTCATGGTCTCGACCACCAGGGCCATGCCCGCCTGGGCGCCCTGCACGGCCCGGATGCCCCAGCCCTCCGGCAGGGGCTCTCCCTCGGAGGCGAGCCAGTCCGACACGGCCCGGAGATAGGACGGGTGTCCGGCGAGGGGGGCATACTCCCACGCGTCCGGCCCCAGCTCCTTCATCATCGCGACGTAGGTGCGCCGCAGGGCGTCGCAGGGAAGGAGGTCCTGGGGGGGGAAGGCCGCGGAGAAGCTCACGAGCTGACGGTCCAGGGCCCGCTCCAGGGTCTCCCCCAGCCAGGGGCCCAGCTCGTCCTCCCGCACCCGCAGCGCGGAACCCTCGTAGGGGAAGTCGGGCATCGGGAAGACTGCCATGGCCTCGGGCAGGTGGTCGGCCACGTAGCTGCCCCGGCCCTGGACCGTCCGCACCCAGCCGGTGCGCTTCAGGCCGGCGAGGGCCTTGAGGACGGTCAGGCGGTGGACCTGGAATCGCTCCGCCAGCTCGTGGACCGCCGGGATCCGCATGCCCAGGGGCCACTCCCCCTGCTGGATGAGGGACCTCAAGGTCCGCTGGAGCTGGAGATACAGAGGACTGGCGGCGCCAGGGTTCAGGGAGACCACGGGAGACATAATGCTCAAAGTGTAGACTCCGAAGGGGGAATTTCCATCATTCAGGTGGCTTTTGGCAGGCTGGCGCAGACCACGGCCCTCCGGGAAGCCCTGGGGACGGATTCGTAGACCGACGTAGACCGCCAAGGCCCCTTCTCGGGATGCCAACCGCGGGATGCCAGGGCCTCCGGTTCCGGTGTTCCGCGTCAGTTCGCGCTTTTCGCGGTCCCGTCCCGAGGCCTACTCCGGGAGGGCGTAGATGAAATTGGCCGCGTCCTTGCGCTCCTGCCAGCCGGCTTTCGCATAGAAACCCCGCTGGTAGGACTCCCGGTCGCGGATGTTGATGAGGCCCATCCGGCCGCAGCCCCGGGCGGCTGCCTCCGCCTTGGCGTGCTCCAGCAGCCGCTTGCCGAGGCCCTGGCCCCGGTGTTCCGAGTGGATGAAGAGCTCGGAGATGAAGCCTTCCGGCCCCTGGAGGATGAGGTAGGGCAGCCAGTGCACCGAGAGGAAACCCAGGATCCCGCCTGCCGCATCGCAGGCTAGGTAGATCGAGGGGCAATCATCCGTCAGGCAGCGGGAGAAATGTTCATGGATCCGGCCGCGGGTCACCTCGACGGGTTCCTGGTTGAAACGCTCGAACAGCTTCAGGCCGCGGATGAACGACGCCACAGCCTCGGCATCCCCGCACGTCGGTCTCCGACATCCACGCAGCCCCCATGCCGTACCAAGACGGGGCGGCGACTGCCCCGCGCACCAAGGTCCGGTCCATGACGGGAGAGTAGGTCAGGCAAGACGATGCGACCGGAACCTCCCTGGCGGAACCTGCGAGGCCATCGGCCCGCGGCAGGCAAGCGTGGCGAAGCGAATCGAATCTTGATGGGATCCGGGAATCTATTCGAATCAAAACGAGAGTTGATTGGCGCCCGTAATCAAATCATGATGTGACCTGATCGAGGAGGACGAATGGATCAACGGTGGATCTGGCAACATCCCCAGTGGCCTGCATTCACCTGGGACATGCGCGTGCTCAGTCCCGCGCTGAGTGCGGCACGGTTGGCCCAGGGGAAGGTCCTGGGCATGGGGCGGATGCTTGAATCCACGCTCTCCACAGAGGCCGTGGCCGCGATCCTGGTCCAGGAGGGCCTGACCACCTCCGCCATCGAGGGGGAGCGACTGGACCGTGACTCGGTCAGATCCTCTGTCGCCAAACGCCTCGGTCTTCCGACAGCGGGTCTGCCGACGCCTCCCAGGGACGTCGATGGCCTGGTGGATGTCCTGCTGGACGCCATCACGCACTTCGAGGCGCCACTCTCACGGGAACGCCTGGAAACCTGGCACGCCGCCCTGTTCCCCACGGGGCATTCAGGGTTCCTGCCCATCCAGGCAGGCCGACTCCGTGGCGAGGATCCCATGCAGGTGATGTCGGGGCGACCGGGGCATGAGCGGGTCCATTTCCAGGCTCCAGGGCGCAAGGAGCTCGAGCGTGAGCTGGAACGGTTCCTGGAGTGGTGCAACGCCCCCTGGCAGGATCTCGACGGCTTGCTGCGAGCCGGGATCGTCCACCTCTGGTTCGTGACGCTCCATCCCTTCGAGGACGGCAACGGGCGCCTGGCACGGGCCCTCACGGACATGGCGCTGGCCCAGGACGAACGGAAAGCTGAGCGTCTGTTCTCGTTGTCGGCCCAGATCCTCAAGATCCGGGAGAGCTACTACGAGGTGCTGGAGAAGACCCAGAGCACCCTCTCCCTGGATATCACGGGCTGGCTGCAGTGGTTCCTCGAACAGGTTGCGGCAGCCTGCAGTGCGGCGGAGAACACGGTTGCACCCACCCTCGCCAAGGCCCGCTTCTGGCTGCGGTTCAGGGATGTGGACCTGAACGATCGGCAACGCAAGGTGCTCAACCGCCTCCTGGACGCAGGCCCTGGGGGCTTCGAGGGAGGAATGAGCACCCGGAAGATGGCCGGCCTGACCGGGGCCAGCAAGCCCACGGCCACGCGGGATCTCGCGGACCTAGCGCGGAAGGGTTGCCTCGTGTCCATGGGCAAGGGGGGACGGAGCGCCGCCTACGAGATCCCGTGGGAGGCATCCTGAACCTTCGCCGCGGAGACGGCGAAGGAAAGAGGGCGGAGGGGTGAACGGGGCCTTCCCGTTGATGCTCGTTCCATCTGCAGTTCCGCGAGGGCCCTTGAGCGCTCGCGGATGGCCGGGCGCCTTTGGTAAGGTGGAAGGGAAGGCCCTCCGCATCCGCGCCCACCCGGTCCCCAAGGGAGCAGACCGCACCCGGACCGAGGCCTGGGAAGGAACTGTCGATGATTAAGGTACGCGATCTCGTCAAGGAGTTCACGGTGTCGAAGCGCGGGAGCGGACTGTCCGGCGCCCTGCTGGGGCTCGGCCGGCGGCGGCGGGAGACCGTGCGCGCGCTGGACGGCGTCTCGTTCGATGTGCCCGGCGGCGATCTGGTGGGCTTCATCGGCCCCAACGGCGCCGGCAAGAGCACGACCATCAAGATCCTCGCCGGGATCATGCGTCCCACCTCCGGGGAGGTTCAGGCAAACGGGCGCGTGCCCTGGAAGGACCGCATCGCCCACGTCCGCAGGATCGGGGTCGTGTTCGGCCAGCGCACCCAGCTCTGGTGGGACCTCCCGGTCCGCGAGTCCTTCAGCCTGGTCGGGGCGATGTACCGCATGCCGGCCGTGGAAGTCCGCGCTTCCTTCCGTGAACTCGATGAGGCGCTCGGCCTCGGCCCCCTCCTCGACGTGCCAGTGCGGCAGCTCTCCCTCGGCCAGCGGATGCGCTGCGAGCTCGCCGCCGCGCTCCTCCCCCGCCCGGACACCCTCTTTCTGGACGAGCCCACGATCGGGCTCGACGCGCCCTCGAAACTCGCCGTGCGCGACTTCGTCGCGAGGATCAACCGCGAGCGCGGTGTGACCACCCTCCTGACCACCCATGACATGGACGATGTGGCGGCGCTCGCACGCCGGGTTGTGCTCATCCGGTCGGGCCAGACGCTATTCGACGGTCCATTGTCCTCACTCCGGGAGGTTGCCAGGGAGAAACGTTCACTCGTCGTCGACCTCTCCACGGCCGCCTCGGCACAGGACGGCGCTCCGCCCCTCGAGGGCATGCGGCTCGACTCGATCGAGGGGAACCGGGTGAGGTGGGACTTCGATCCGCGCGCAGTCCGCACCGCCGACGCCATCGCCGCGGCGACGGCGCGGCTCGACATCGTGGACCTCGTCGTCGAAACCGAGCCGGTGGAGCGCCTCATCGCCCGGGTCTACGGCGAGTCCCCGGCCAGGGACGGTTCCCGGTGAACCCCTACCTCGCCCTCCTCTCGGCCCGGTTCCGCCAGGGCCTGCAGTACCGGGCGGCCGCCTGGGCGGGGGCGGCCACCCAGGTGTGCTTCGGGCTGTTCATCATCAGCGCTCTCGAGGCCTTCGCGGCCGCCAGACCCGGCGCGGCGGGCCCCTTTTCCCGGGTCGCATCCTACGTCTGGCTCGGCCAGGCGCTCTTCCGCCTCCTGCCCTGGAACCCGGACCCGGAACTCCGGGATGTCGTCAGGCTCGGGGATGTGGGCCTGCAGCTCGCCAAGCCCCTCGACCTCTACGGGGCCTGGTTCGCAAAGGCGCTCGGCTACCGGCTGTCGGCCGCGACGCTGCGGGCGCTCCCCTGCCTCCTGGCCTCGGCGGTCCTCCTTCCCCTGGTGGGCCTGGGCGGCATCGCCCTGGGTCCCCCGGACTCCGTCCTCTCGGCGCTGGCTTTCGCCGTGGCCCTGCCCGGAGCGGTCCTGCTGTCGGCGGCGATCACGACCCTCTACCCGATCTTCTATTTCCGAAGCGTCTCCGCGAGCGGCGCCATGACGATCGCGGCCGCGGCCGCCTCCCTCTGCGGGGGCGTCCTCGCCCCCCTCCCCCTCTTGCCGCCCTGGATGGGCGACGCCCTCGCCCTCACGCCCTTCGCCTTCGTGACCGACGCCCCCTTCCGGATCTGGACGGGGATGGTGCCCCCCTCCGACATCCTGCGCGTGCTGGCGATGCAGGCCGCCTGGCTCGCGATCTGCGTCGTCCTCGGACGCGCATGGCTCGGACGCCGCCTCCTCGGCGTCGAGATCGCGGGAGGTTGACGGTGGGAGGTCTTCGCATCTGCCTCAAGCTGATCGCCATCTCAGTCCAGTCCCAGCTGGAGTACCGCGCCTCCCTGGTCCTCCAGGTCCTCGGGCAGTTCGTCATGTTCCTCATCGAGTTCGCGGCCATGGCCGGCCTCTTCGCGCGCTTCGGCTCGATCACCGGCTGGGGCTTCGGGCAGGCCGCGCTGCTCTATGGTTTCGCCGACATCAGCTTCGCCTGCGCCGAGGCGGCCAGCGGCGGGTTCACCCTGTTGGAGCAGCAGATCCGGCGGGGAGATTTCGACCGGGTGCTCGCGCGCCCCCTGTCCCCCTTCCTCCAGACCATCGGGCAGGAGCTGACCCTCAGGCGCGCCGGCCGGCTCCTCATGGGCACCTGCGTGTTCGGATGGGCCTGGACGACCTGCCGGCCGGCACCGACCGCGGTCGGCCTGGCGGCGCTCGCCCTGGGCTTCGTGGGCGCTGTCGCGGTCTTCATCTCGGTGATCGCGATCCAGGGGGCGCTGGCCTTCAGGACCGTCGAGAGCCTCGAGGTGGTGAACGCCCTGAGCTATGGCGGGCGGGCCGTGTCGTCCTACCCCATGACCGCCTATCGCGGGTTCGTCCGCCACCTCTTCCTGCTCGCCGTGCCGGTGGGGTGCTCCATCTACGCCCCCGTCTGCACCCTCCTCCACCGGTCCCCTTTCCCTGGCTGGCCCTGGTGGATCGGCGTGGTGACTCCCCTCGCGTCCCTTCCCTTCGCCCTCCTTGCGGGGCTGGCCTGGAAGTCGGGCGTGGCGCGCTATGAAAGCGCGGGCGGCTGAACGGCCCTGGCGCGGTTGCAGGACTCCGAGCGGCGAGGCCCGGCCTGGACCCGTCCTCTCCATCGCATCCTTGCCCGTCCTCGGCAGCAGGGGTTGCCCACAGGATCCAACGAGGCAGTAAAAAAGCCGCTCCCCGGGGGGAGCGGCCTCTTCTGGAAACCGGGTGGAACGCTGGAACTACCAGCTGTAGGCCATGCCGGCGTTCGCGGTGGTGTGGCTGGAGTCGCCGCTGATGAAGCTGACGCCGCCCTTGACGATGATGCTCTGGCCGATGCGGCCGCTGACGCCCA
>Ga0209098_1004773_pt1 | contig 10405 bp, 8 predicted proteins | sample AD_JPNHW1_MetaG_FD_184429 | JGI IMG/M metagenome (GOLD analysis project Ga0209098, IMG submission 184429) | Active sludge microbial communities of municipal wastewater-treating anaerobic digesters from Japan - AD_JPNHW1_MetaG (SPAdes) (version 2) | ecosystem: Engineered > Bioreactor > Anaerobic >... | reverse complement strand
CATGGGCAAAGGAAGCTCGAGGACTACTTCGGCGTCCTCCGAGGGCTGGGCCTGTCGGTCAGCGATACGGGCCTTCCCGGACCGGCCGCGCAGACCCTGGCCTCGGTGGCTGACCTATCCCCTTCCTGCCTAGAGGCCCTCGTCGACGAGGGCGTCGATCCGGAAAGCCGGGATGGGGCTTCGAGGACTGCCCTCTGGCTCGCCGTGGAAGAGGGCTCGGCGAGGGCTGTCAGGGCCCTCCTGGACTGCGGCGCCGATCCGGTGGCGACGGGGGTGGACGGACTTGTGCCCCTCTCGATGACGTGGGCGAGAGGGACCGACAGCTCCGCGTACTTTCTCGGCATGGCGGCCGAGGTCGCGAAGATCCTCGTGGAAGCGGGCGGAATGCCGGATCGAAGGGCCCTCGGAAGGCCGAGCGCTGCAGGCCTTGCGATTTTCGCCGAGACCTTCCCTGACCTGCTGCCAGGCCTGGTGGCGGGGAACGAGGTTGATCTCCTCGATGGGAACGGGCGAACCGGCCTTTTTCACGCGGTCGAGGCCGGCTGGGAACAGGCGATCGAGTGCCTGCTTTCCCTCGGCGCAGATCCCCTGCTGCACGGCCCCGAGGCCATGTCTGCCCTCGAGTACGCGGAGGCGCATGCTTGGAGCGTAAGCCCTTCCGCTCTCGCACTCTTGCGGAGTGCCGCCGCCGGCTCGGATCCGAAGGCCTCAGGACAGGGAGGGCCCGAGGCTGGCCGATAGCTGGCCCGCTTCTCGAGATACCGCCTTGGGACAGGATTGTCCTCCGGGCTGCTTGCCGACCCAGGCATCGGCATGCTATCGCTTCCTGTCCATCTCGGCGATACGGGCGAGCGCCGAAGAGGTTCGCGACACCGTTTCATCCTGAAAAATGTTGACTCCCCTAACTTCCGGTGGTAAGGTGTTCTATTACGAAACACCGTTTCGTCTATTAAACCGCATCCGAGGGTTCCCATATGAGCGAGTCTGCCGGCAAGGCATTGGATCTTCTTTTCTATCTCGCGAAGACCGAAGGCGAGGTGACCCTCGCCCGGCTTTCCCGCGATACCGGAATGAACAAGGCCACGGCCCTGCGCTACCTCGCCGTCCTCGAGTCGAGAGGCGTCGCTGAGCGGCGCGGCGGCGGCTGGTCCCTCGGCCTCGCCCTCTACGAGCTCGGCACCAGGGTTCCCGTCCGCTCCCTCGTCGTCGAGCGCGTGCGCCCCTACCTCGAGCGCCTCGCGCGCGAGACCGGCGAAACGGCCAACCTGGCCTGCCTGGCGGGCGGCAGCGCCGTCTACCTCGACCGCGCGGAAGCCAACCGTTCCCTCCGCATGCGCTCCGCTCCCGGAGACCGCCTTCCCGTCTACTGCACCGGCGTCGGCAAGGCCATCCTCTCCATCCTCCCCGAGGAAAGGGCGAGGGCCCTCCTCGGCTCCGAGCCCCTGCCCCGCATCAATGACCGCACCATCGTCGACCCCGAGGAGATCCTCAAGGACGCGATGAAGGCCAAGGAAGCGGGCTACGGCATGGACAAGGAAGAATACGAGACCGGCCTCACCTGCATCGCCCTGCCCATCGGCCTCCCCGAGAGCGACTTCTACGGCGCCATCTCCGTCTCCGGCCCGACCGCCCGCATGCGGGATCCCCTCGTCAAGGACGAGATGCTCGGCGCCCTCAGGAGGGCCCAGATCTCGGCCCTCGCCGCCCTCAAGCGGCCCGCCGGATCCAAGGAAGGCCCCCTGGACTTCGGCCTCGGACGCTTCGCGGTGCGGCAGTCGCCGGACGCCGAGTAGCTCCGCAGGGATCCCGGCGAGGGGCCGGCGGCCGCGTTGCCGGGCCGCCACCCTCCGCTGCCCGGACAGGGCTAGAACACTTCCTCCACTTCCCTCGCCGGCGTCGCCTCTTCCTTCTCGGACGGGCTCTTGTTGAAGGCGGGCTTGAACTCGACGTGCTCGGCCACGATCTTCACCTTGCTCTTCGTCTTGCCGTCGTTGTCGGTCCACCTGTCCTGCTTCAGCCTCCCCACGACCCTCACGCCGCGGCCCTTCTTCAGGTTCTCGACGCAGCTCTGGCCGAGGCGCGACCAGGCTTCCACGTCGAAGTAGGAGACCTCCTTCTCGAGGATTTCGTTCTGCTTGTAGAAGCGGTCCGAAGCCACCGAGAAGGAACAGACCTGCGTCCCGGAAGGCAGGGTCTTGCTTTCCGGGTCCCTCGTCAGATTTCCCTCGAGCAGAATGGAATTGAGACTGTTCATCGTTGCCTCCGTCTCGCGGCCTTTTTGGAGCCCGGGCGCCCCGGGATACTGCCCTGGGCCCTTGCCGCGCGGTCTCTATACGTCGCAAAGGGCTTCGGCCGATTGAGGGGAGCGGTCAAGTTTTCCTTGACAGCATAGGGAAAGGAGGTGATAGTTCTGGTAATACCACAGAAGAGTGTTGGATATACCAGATGAACGACGACAGTGAAATAGAATCCCTCGAGGCTTCGGCCAGGCTGAGGGGCAGGAAAGAGGACTTCATCGCCCGTTTCGAGGAGCAGATCCTCTCGGGCCGTTTCGCCCCGGGAGACCGCCTGCCTCCCGAACGGGAGCTTGCCGAGAGCCTCGGAGCCTCCCGCCCCGTGGTCCATGCGGCCCTCGACGAGCTCGCGGGCAGGGGGCTCGTGCACATCGAGGCGAGGCGGGGCGTCTTCGTCGCGGACTGGAAGCGCGAGGGCTCGATCGAGATGCTCCTCTCCCTCCTCAACTATTCCGGCGACGAGATCTCGCCGCGGCTCTTCGACAGCATGCTCGAGCTCCGCATCCTCTTCGAGACCGAGACTGCGCGCCTCGCGGCGACGAGGCGGAGCCCCGCCCAGCTCGAGGCGATCGAGCGCGTCGTGGCGAGGGAACGTCTCCTCGAGTACGGCGATCCCCACGAGGTGACCGTCCTTGACTACGACTTCCACCTCTCCGTGGCCATAGCCTCGGGCAACGAGATCTATCCCCTCCTCATGAACTCGATGAAGCGGATCTACGAACGGATCCTCGACCGCTTCTACACCGATCCCTCCGTGGTCCCCGAGGTCTTCCTCCTCCACCGCGAGCTCGCCGCCGCGATTGGCGACGGCAGGGAGTGGAAGGCGGCCGAGGTGATGCGGAGCATCCTCGAATACGGCGAGAAGAACCTGAGGCGCATCCTCGGGGCGGAGAAGCAGCGATGAGCCTTGCAAGATTGCGCGCGGGACTCGCGCGCAGGACGGAAGGCGCGGTGGAAGCCCGCGCGGACAGGGGCAGCGTCATCCTCGAAGGACGGGCCAGGGACTGGAACGAGAAGATGGAGCTCGGCTGGTACGCCGCGGAATTCGGCTTCCGGGGCGTCGTCAACGACATCGAGGCGGCCGGCTGCGAGTGGGCGGCGGGCGAGGCGCCCCTCTCGGCCACGGAGGCTGGCGGCCTCGGCCACGCCACAGCCGGCGCAGGCGGTGCTTCGGCCGCCGCCGCCGGGGCGGGCCCGGCACGGTCCCCTGCGGACCGTCCTGGGCGGCCCCTCGAGGGCCGGGCCTTCGACGTCGCGGTGATAGGCGGCGGCGTCATCGGCTGCGCCATCGCGCGCGAGCTCGCCAAGTGGAAGATCTCGGTCGTCCTCCTCGAGAAGGAGGAGGATGTCGCCGTCCACACCTCGAGCAGGAACGACGGCATGATCCACGACGGCTTCGCCGCGAAGCCCGGCAGCCTCAAGGCGAAGTACAATGTCCTCGGGAACCGCCTCTGGGAGCCGCTTGCGAAAGACCTCGGCATCGGCTTCTCGCGTCCGGGCTCGCTCATCGTCTTCTCGAACGCGGCCCTCGCGGGCGCCTATCCCGTCCTCGCGGCCAGGGCGGCGAAGAACGGCGTGGACGGCTGGGAGTACTGGAGCCCCCGGCGCGTGCGCGCCGAGGAGCCCAACATCGCCGAAGTCCAGCACGGCGGCTTCTTCCTCCCGAGCGCGGGCATCCTCTCTCCCTACAAGGCGACGGTGGCCCTGGCCGAGAGCGCTGCGGCCAACGGCGTCACCGTTTCCCTCGATACCTGCGTGCGAGGCCTCGACCGGGAAGGGAACCGCATAACGCGTGTCCTGACCACGAGGGGCGACTTCCGGGCCGGCGTCGTCGTCAACGCGGCCGGCAACTGGGCCGACGTAGTGGCGGCCATGGCCGACGACCGCTTCTTCAGCCTCCACCAGCGCCGCGGCGTGGACATGATCCTCGACGAGGCCACGGGCCGCTTCCAGAACCACATACTCGGCATGCCCTCCCTCACGCAGACCCGCTCCCGCACCAAGGGCGGCGGCCTCGTGAAGACCATCGAGGGCAACATCCTCGTGGGACCGACGGCGACCGAGGCCCCGGGGCGCGAGGGCTACGGCACCCGTCCCGCGGAGCTCCGCGAGCTCGAGAGGCACTTCCGCCTCAACAGGAGGCTTTCGCCCTCGCAGGTCATCACCTACTTCGCCGGCGTCCGGCCCTGCACCTACGAGGAGGACTTCATCGTGGAGCGCTCGGCCCGCATCGCGAACCTCGTCCACGCGGCGGGCATCCAGTCACCAGGCCTCGCCTCGGCGCCGGCCATCGCTGCCGAGATGGCCCGCCTTGCGGTCGAGGCCCTCTCCGGGACGAGGAAGGTGACGCCCAACGAGTCCTTCATCGCGCGGCGGCAGGCGACGCCCGAGCTCAGGCGCCTCCCCCTCGAGGAGAGGGCCGCCATCATCGCGCGGAACCCGGCCTACGGCCGCATAGTCTGCCGTTGCGAGGAAGTCTCCGAGGGCGAGATCCGGGACGCCCTCCGCTCGCCCGTGCCGGCCCTGAGCCTCGACGCGGTCAAGCGCCGGGCCCGCGCGGGCATGGGCCGCTGCCACGGCGGCTTCTGCACGCCGCGCGTCATGGAGATCCTCGCCGACGAGCTCGGACTGGGGCTGGACGAGGTCACGAAGAAGGGGCCTGGTTCGCGCATCGCGCTCGGCGAGACCAAGGGAGGCCGGTCATGATCGCGCGGAACGACTACGACGTCCTCGTGCTGGGCGGCGGGCCCGCCGGCCTCGCCGCGGCCCTCGCCGCTTCCGGAAAGGGAGCGAAGGTCGCCATCGTGGAGCGGGAGGAACGCCTCGGCGGCATCCTCAAGCAGTGCGTCCACGACGGCTTCGGGCTCCTGCGCTTCGGGGAGGCCCTGGCCGGCCCCGAGTACGCGCGCCGCTTCGTCGATCTCGTCGAAGGCTCCGGGATCGAGGTCCTCCTCGAGACCTTCGTGCATGCGGCGAGGAAGGAGGGCGGCAAGGGCCCCGGTTCCCGCGCCGGCGCGAAGCCGGCCGTCGCCCTTCCGGCCGGGGGCCGGCAAGCCGATGCCCGCGGCTTCGTCCTCACCTGCGTCAACAAGGACCGCGGCATCTTCGAGGCCGCCGCGCCCGCCCTCGTCCTCGCCACGGGCTGCCGCGAACGCACCGACCGCCAGGTCTTCATCCATGGCGAGCGCCCTGCCGGCGTGCTTACGGCGGGCCTGGCCCAGCATCTCGTCAACATAGAGGGACTCCTTCCCGGCAGGCGGGCCGTCATCCTCGGCTCGGGCGACATCGGCCTCATCATGGCGCGGCGCCTCACCCTCGAGGGCATGGAGGTCGAGGGCGTCTACGAGCTGAAACCCGAGCCCTCCGGCCTCTCGCGCAACCTCCACCAGTGCCTCGACGACTTCGGCATCCCCCTCCACCTCTCGACGACGGTGACGGAGATCCACGGCTCGCGTCGCGTCGAGGCCGTCACGGTGGCCAAGGTCGACGCGAGGGGCCAACCCCTCTCCGGCACGGAGCGCCGCATATCCTGCGATTGCCTCATCCTCTCCGTGGGCCTCATACCCGAGAACGAGGTGGCCGCTTCCCTCGGCCTCCACCTGGATCCCTCGACCAAGGGTCCCGCGGTGGACCAGAACGGCGCGAGCGCCGTCGACGGCGTCTACGTCTGCGGCAACGCCCTCCACGTGAACGACCTCGTCGACTACGTGTCGGAGTCCGGGGAAATCGCGGGCGCAGCCGCCGCCGGCTTCGCCCTCGCCGGCGATTCCGCGACGCCCCTGGCGACCGGGAGACGGACCATCCGCCTCAAGGCGGGGACGGGCTTCCTGTACGCGGTCCCGCAGTTCATCGATGTCTCGAAGCCCGGCAAGGCGGTCATATTCTTCAGGTCCAACTCGACCATACGGGAGGGCGCCCGCGTGACGCTCAGGGCCCTGCCCAGGGACTCGGCGGCGGGGCCGGCCGCCATACTCGAAAAGGGCTATGCGGCACTCAGGCCTCCCGAGATGGAGCGCCTCGAGATCGATCTCGGGGCCGTCCCTCCGGAGGCCGATAGCCTCGCGCTCGAGCTCGAACGGAAGGAGAAGAGCCATGCCTGAGACAAGGCAGTTCACCTGCATCGTCTGCCCGCGGGGCTGCGGCCTCGAGGTGGAGCTGGACGATGGGCCCACGGTCCTCCGGGTGGGCGGTTACGGCTGCAAGCGCGGAGAGGACTACGCCCGCCGGGAGGTCGTCGATCCGCGGAGGAGCCTCACGAGCACGGTGAGGACGAGGGGCCTCGAGCGCCGCCGTCTTCCGGTCCGGAGCGCGGGAACCCTGCCCCTCGGGCGTCTCGTCGAGGCCGCGCGGGCGCTCGATGGAATCATCGTTGACAGACCCGTGAAATGCGGAGACCTTGTCGTGAAGGACCTCCTCGGTCTCGGCGTGGACATCGTCGCCACCGACGCGATCGGCGCCGCCGGCTCGGCCGGCGCCGATCGCCGCGGCGCCGCGGAAAGGAACTGACATGGAAGCCGTCATACTGAGCATCGATTGCGGGACCCAGAGCACCCGCGCCCTCATCTTCGACCGCGACGGCCGCCTCCTCGACAAGCGCAAGGTCGAGTACGAGCCCTATGCGAAGGGCGAGCCGGGCAGGGCGGAACAGGACGCGCGGATCTACTGGAAGGCCGCGGCGGAGGCCTGCAGGGACCTTGCCGCCCGGAACCCCGGCCTCATGGCCGCGGTGGCGGGCGTGGGCGTCACCACGCAGCGCGATTCCATGATCTGCCTCGGCCCCGACGGCGAACCCCTCCGCCCCGCCATCCTCTGGCTCGACCAGCGCAAGGCGGAACCGGCCTACAGGCCCGGCGCCGCGATGCGCGCCGCCCTCGGCCTCGTGGGCATGGGCGAGGCCATGATGCGGACCCAGGAAGAGGGCAAGTGCAACTGGATCATGGCGCACGAGCCGGAAACCTGGGAGAGGACCGAGAAGTTCGTCCAGGTCTCCGGCTACCTCAACCGCAAGCTCACGGGCCGCTTCGCCGATTCGGTCGCCTCGCAGATCGGCCACATGCCCTTCGACTACCGGAAGCAGGCCTGGTGCGGCCCCGGCGCCCTCAACGCGCGCCTCTTTCCCGTGCCGTCGGAGAAGTTGTGCGAGCTTGAAAGCCCCGGCGCGATCCTCGGGCGCGTCACGGCGGAAGCCGCGGCGGAGACGGGCATCCCCGCCGGCGTCCCGGTCATCGCCGCGGGCTCGGACAAGGGCTGCGAGACCATCGGCATGGGCGTGCGCGAACCGACCATGGCCTCGCTCTCCTTCGGCACGACCGCCACGATCCAGACCACGAGCCCGCGCTACTTCGAGCCCCTGTCCTTCATGCCCGCCTATCCCGCGCCCATACCCGGCGCCTACAACCCCGAGGTGGAGATCTTCCGCGGCTACTGGATGATCACCTGGTTCAAGAACCAGTTCGCCTACGAGGAGGTCATGGAGGCGGCGCGGCGCGGCATCGTCCCCGAGGTCATGCTCGACGAGCTCCTTGCGCGGACCCCCGCCGGCGCGAACGGCCTCGTCATGCAGCCCTACTGGACCCCGATGCTCAAGATGCCCTCCGCCAAGGGCGCCATCATCGGCTTCGGCGACGTCCACGACCGGGCCTACGTGTACCGCGCCATCATCGAGGGCCTGGCCTTCGGCCTCAAGGACGGCCTCCACGCCATCGAGAAGGCGGGCCGGACGAGGGTCCGCGAGCTCGCGGTCTCGGGCGGCGCGAGCCAGAGCGACGAGATCTGCAGGATCACGGCGAGCGTCTTCAACCTCCCCCTCGTCAAGGGAGAGACCTACGAGACGAGCGGCCTCGGCGCCGCCATGGTCACGGCCGCGGGCCTCGGCATGTACCCGGGCGTGGAGGATGCCGCAAAGGCGATGTCGGCGAGGTCGACCACCTTCGAGCCCGACTCCCGCAAGGCGGAGCTCTACGACGAGCTCTATCACCGCGTCTACCGGAAGATGTACGGGGCCCTCGAGCCCCTTTATGAAGCGATACGTGACATTACCAACTACCCGGAGCGGCTCGGCCGTTCCCGGCAGGGCTAAGGAGCAGGACATGGCAAAGGAAGAGTTCATTCCCGACTGGTTCGAGGGAGCCCTCCCCGAGAGGAGCTTCCGTTCCATCCTCAAGTGGGGAGACCCCGCCGAATACAAGCACCCCAACAAGCGCCTCTACCGCGAGATGAAGCGCGTCTTCGGCCTCGACGACTCCTGGTTCCGGGAACGACGCGAGATGGGCATGGAGAAGGTTCCGGAAACGCTTCCCTGCCGCCTCGAGGCACGGCACGTGGAGGCCCTCACCGCCATCGTGGGAGCCGGCAACGCCTTCACCGACGTGTACCACCGCCTCCAGGTCGCCTACGGCAAGACCATGGTCGACCTCATGCGCCTCCGCAAGGGCGTCATCGAGAACATCCCTGACCTCGTCCTCCATCCCCGGGACCGCGCGGACCTGCGCGCGATAGTCGACTACTGCGACGCCAACGCCATCCCCGTCTACGTCTACGGCGGCGGCTCCTCGGTCACGCGGGGCGTCGAGGCGATGAAGGGCGGAGTGACCCTCGACATGCGCGTCCACCTCAACAAGGTCATCTCCTTCGACGAGAAGAACCACACGATCACGGTCGAGGCCGGCATGTCGGGTCCCGAGCTCGAGCGCATCCTGCGCAACGCGCCCGAGACCCTCAAGGCGGCCAGGGCCTACACCTGCGGCCACCTGCCCCAGAGCTTCGAGTACAGCGCGGTGGGCGGCTGGGTCGTGACCCGCGGCGCCGGCCAGAACTCGACCTACTACGGCAAGATCGAGGACATGGTGATCGCCCAGGACTACGTCTGCCCGACCTGCGATATCAGGACCGGGGACTATCCCGCGGCGGCCGACGGCCCCGACATGGACCAGGTGATGATGGGAGCGGAAGGGACCTTCGGCGTCCTCTATTCCGCCACGCTCAGGCTGCGCCACTACGAGCCCCGGAACACGAGGCGCTATTCCTACATCTTCCGCAATTGGGAGGACGCGAAGGAAGCGGCCCGCGAGATCATGCAGGGCGAATTCGGCTTCCCCTCGGTCTTCCGCCTCTCCGATCCCGAGGAGTCGGACCTTGCGCTGAAGTTGTACGGCGTCGAGGGCACCGTCATCGACACCCTCATGTCGGCCCGCGGCTTCAAGAAAGGCGAGCGTTGCCTCATGCTCGGCACCGCGGACGGCGAGGCGGGCTTCTCGCGCCACGTGGCCCGCATGATCCACCGCACCTGCAGGCGCCACGGCGCCATGTCCACCACCGGTTTCGTGCAACGCTCCTGGGAGCACGGCCGCTTCCGCGACCCCTACATGCGCGAGGACCTCCAGGATTACGGCATCATGATCGACACCCTCGAATGCTCGGTCAACTGGACCAACCTCGAGGAGGTGCACACGGGCGTGCGCGCCTTCTGCCACTCGCGGCCGGGCACCATCTGCATGACCCACATGTCCCACTTCTATCCCCAGGGCTGCAACCTCTACTTCATCTTCATCGCGAAGATGGACAGCCTCGAGGAGTACCTCTCCTACCAGGCCGGCATCCTGGACCACATCCAGGAGTCCGGCGCCACGATGAGCCACCACCACGGCATCGGCAAGATGACCGCTCCCTGGCTCGAAGGCGACATAGGCCCCGAGGCCATGGCCGTCCTGCGCACCCTGAAGCGCCACTTCGACCCGCACAATATCATGAATCCGGGCGGAACCTTGGCGCTGGATCTGCCTGACTCGCAGCGGAGGTTGCTGCGAAAATGACGGTTCGCCCGGATAGCGCGGCAAGGATGCCGCGCCCGGGTGAGCGCAGAATGCCTCATGGCATTCTGCGACGTCATGGACGACGCTGGATCCGGGCGGAACCTTGGCGCTGGATCTGCCTGACTCGCAGCGGAGGTTGCTGCGAAAATGACGGTTCGCCCGGATAGCACGGCAAGGATGCCGCGCCCGGGTGAGCGCGCCCTGAAGAGCGCAGGATGCCTTGCGGCATCCTGCGACGTCATGGACGACGCCGGACCCTACTCGAGGACCGCGGCGCCGAGGAGCTGCCAGAAGAGCTCC
>Ga0209098_1004771_pt1 | contig 10407 bp, 4 predicted proteins | sample AD_JPNHW1_MetaG_FD_184429 | JGI IMG/M metagenome (GOLD analysis project Ga0209098, IMG submission 184429) | Active sludge microbial communities of municipal wastewater-treating anaerobic digesters from Japan - AD_JPNHW1_MetaG (SPAdes) (version 2) | ecosystem: Engineered > Bioreactor > Anaerobic >... | reverse complement strand
GGAATGCCGACCTTGCCGACGTCGTGCAGCGGCGCGAAAAGAAAGACGTGCTCGACGAATTCGTCGGTCAGGCCGCGGGCGGGGGCGAGTTCCTTGGCGATCAGGCGGGTGTAGCGGGCCATGCGTTCGAGATGCGCGCCGGTTTCGAAATCGCGCAGGTTGCAGAAGGCGCGGGCGACGTCCACGGAGCCGGTCAAGGCGCGGACGATGAGCAATTCGCCGGCGACGAGCAGGGAAACGAGATTGGCATAGAGCAGCAATTGGCGCTGGTCGACGTCGGAAAAGGCGTTGCGGCGGCGGGAATCGAAGAAGAGGAAGCCGGTGAAGGTCCCTTGGCCGTACATGGGCACGGTGAGGGAGGATCGATACCCTTCCTTGAGAACCCAGGCGGAATGGGCGGTGGCAGGCGAGAGCGCGGCCGGAATGTCGTTCAGCAGGCGCAGGCGGCCGCTTTGCGCGAGTTCGTTCAACGCGCGGCTGTCGGACATGCGGAATTCATAGCCGCGCAAGGCCTCGCCGGCGAGGGTGCTGTTGACGAACGTTTTGAGCAGATCTTCGCCGGGGTCGTAGAGGGCGCAGCCGATGCGGTCCACCAGCGGGATTTCCCGGAGGATTTGCCGATGCAGCGCAGCCAGCCGTTCGCCGAGACCGATCGTCTCGAGCGCCGGGAGCACCGTCGGTTGCGACGCCTGCGCCATGGTTTCTCTTTCTCCAATGCAAATGTCGTTCATCGTTCTGCCGGCGTCAAGCCTGCGCGGGATTTTGTCAAAGCGTTTTAAAGATGTACCCATTGCGGCTCTTGGCCAGGGACGAGCTGGCGGAAATCGGGTCTGCGTCCAGTTCACGCCTGGCCGGCGCGAGCCGCGTTTCGAGTTCCATGGCAGCCAGTTATTCATCCAACAGGCTCCCCGCGTTCCTTAGGAAGATGCGCAGGCGCGGCATTGCATGACCTTTGCCGGACAATGCCGTGCCGGCGGATCGTCGGTGGCGCCGGCTCCAACGAGTTTCCGGGGGCATTTTCGAAGAGCGGAGCATGAGGGAAATCGCGCGATTCGAAGAGGCGTTTTTGCTGGCCATGCCGAACGCGTTTTGTGGGTTGACATGCCGGCGGCCAGCGGATAGTCATGCGAGTCCATGCCGCGCATCCGGCTCGATGTTGGCGAAACCGGATCGCGGCGGTCGGTCGCGGTGGACGCCTTGCCGGCAAGGACGACGAACAGCAGCGGATGAAAGGACGAAAGCAGATGAAAAAGTGTCTGATGGCGATCGGAATGGCGGTCTTGTTGGGGCCGGCGGCGCACGCGGCGTCGGAAGTCAACGGCGTGATTTCGGTCGAAGCCGAAAACTACACTTCGCAATCGGGCTATCAGCGATTGGCCAATTCCGGCGCGTCGGGTTCGGCTGTGATGCGGGTGGTCGGCGGCAGCGACAGCAAGCTGAATTTCCAGATCGACGTCGCGCAGGGCGGCACGTGGCACGTTTGGATTCGGACCTACGCCACGTCCGCCGAGAACAATGGTCTCAAGCTCGGTTTGGACGGCCGGGGTCTCGGGGACGTCTATCTGCACAAAGGCAGTTGGAGTTGGCAGCCCGAGTGGAGCGGAACCGGCAGTCCCATCACCATCTCGATTGCGGCGGGCCAGCACGTGTTGTGGATCCAGAAGCGCAAGAGCGAGAATCCCTTGATCGACAAGATCGTGTTGACCAAGTCGGCCACGGCGCCTTCCGGCTATGGGCCCGGCGGCACGGGCACGTCGACGAACACGCCCGCTCCGCCAACGCCTTTCGCGTCGCTGTCCATCGGCCCCGAGGCTTGCGTGGTGCCTTTCGATGGCGCCAGCCGCCGTCCCGTTCTGGTCACCACCGCCACGCCCAGCCTGACGTGGACGGCCTCCACCACGGCCAGTTGGATCACGGTGACCTCCGGTCGCGGCACCGGCAACGGGACCGTGGATTTCAACGTGGCATCCAATCCGGGCGCGTTCCGTTCGGGCATGATCCGCGTTTCCGACGGCACGTTCGCCCGCACGTGCGCCGTGTATCAATTGTCCGGGACGAATTTCCCGGCCATTCCAAACGATTTCGACGGCGACGGCGCGGCGGATGCAGCCGCGTTTGCCCCGACGGACGGCAAGTGGGATTGCCTGTACAGCGGTGGCGGCAGCGACGTCTTCGCCTATGGTTGGTCGACGGTGAAGCCCGTGCCGGCCGATTACGACGGCGACGGCAAAGTCGATGCGGCCGTGTATCAGCCGAACGGCGGCGGTTGGTATCTGCGCCAGTCTTCCGCGGGCAATCGGACGGCGACGTTCGGCTGGAGTTCGGCGGTGCCCGTGCCGGCGGACTACGACGGCGACGGTGCGGCCGATTTGGCGGTTTACGATCCCGACGGCGGCGCGTGGTATTTCCGCTACAGCACGGGCCGGCCCGACGTCAGCGCGAAATTCGGCTGGTGGAAGTCCATGATTCCCGTGCCGGCGGACTACGACGGCGATGGCAAGGTCGATCTCGCCGTGTATCAGCCCGCCGCCGGCAATTGGTATTGGTGCGAAAGCTCCACCGGCTACGTCGTGCATCGCGTCTGGGGCTGGAACGGCGCGATTCCCGTGCCGGGCGACTACGACGGGGACGGCTTGGCCGACATCGCGGTCTACAACCGCGCCGATGCGATGTGGTACGTCGCCTATGCCGCCGGCGGCAGCTTGTCCTACGCCTTCGGCTGGCCGGAAGTGATTCCCGCGCCGGCGGACTTCGATGGCGATGGGGCGACCGATCTGGCCGTTTATCACGAGGCCGGCGGCAAGTGGTATGCGTTGTCGAGCGACACCGGCGCCACGCTGACCCGGACCAATGGCGGCGCCGGCAAGGCCCCGGTCCTGCTCAACAACGTGATCCGCACTTGGTTCGACCTGCCCTGAACCGTTCGCACGGATGAATTCGGGCCTGCGGGCGCTTGCCGTCCGCAGGCCCTTTTTTTCAGGGGCCGCGCGACGCGTTGTTTCATGCGCCGCCGCGGCCAAAAGAAAACCCCGCAACGGTTCGTCCACGCGCCCTTCCGGGGGATTTGCGGCTGTTTCGAAAGGGTCGTGGCGGAGGGACCCGCACCACCCAATAGGGGGGGGCAGGGGATGGAAAAAGAGGTGCTGGAAACCGGTCGATTTTGCGGGGGACGGGTCGGGGGCAACCCATTTGTGAAGCACGGGGTGGAAAAATTGCGCGGGCGGGACAATCCGCTGCCGGCGATTTTCGCCGATTGAAATCGGATGGCCAGCGGCGTATATGGCATGCAATTATGAATGGATTCGAAACGAGCGACTGCCGTCGCGAAACCCGCCCGCCGTCTATTTTGCGATGGGTTCGGTTCTGGGCGGCCGAGCCGCATTCCGTTCGTGATTTCGAGAGGCAGGCAACATGTTGGCAAATATCAAATCGTCCCTCGGCGCGCCCATTCGCGTGTACGTCGTCGACGATCATCCCTTGATCCGCAACGGGCTCGAAGATTTGTTTTCGGCGAACGCAAAGTTCGTTTTTTGCGGCGGAGCGGACTCCTGCGAAGAAGCGTTGCGCAGGATGCCGGAGGTGTTGCCGAACGTGGTCATCGTGGATTTGGGCTTGTGCGGAGACAGCGGATTCGAACTCTTGCGCGGCTTGCGGGCCCGGCATCCGCAAATCCGCGTGCTGATGTTTTCCATGCACGAGGAAGCGAAATATGCGTTGCGCGCCATCAAGGAGGGGTCCTCGGGCTACCTGATGAAGACGGCGCGTCCGGACGAAATCCTGCGCGCGGTGGAAGCCGTGAGCCAGGGCAAGCGGATCGTCGGCGAAAGGATCCAGCAATGGCTGTTGCAAGAAACGTCGGGCGAAAGAATGCGCACGCCGGATCGATTGCTTTCCCGCCGGGAGTGGCATGTGTTCGAAGGCCTGGGCAATGGGCTGACGATGAAGGAGATTGCGAGTCAGCTGAAAATCAGCAAAAAGACGGTGGGAAGTTTCTGCGATCGGATCAAGACCAAACTGAAGAAAGGGCGTTTGCGCGACGTCGCCCATCTGGCGCAAGATTGGACTTGCGACGATGCTTTCTAGCCGCGTTGGCGGGGCCCGTGGACTCGCTTTTCTGGACGTGGATGGTGGATGACGTTTTGCGCCTGCTGTCTGGTCGCGAGCGCGGAGGGGGCGCCCAGAAGGGGGCGAACCCCATCTTGGTGCTGGCGTCTGGAGACAGCCAATCGTGGCTGGAGGCCGAGCAGATCGCGGGGTTGCGGTCGGCGCTGCCGCCGGGGACGGAGATCAACATCGATTATCTCGGTGTGTTGAAGATTCTTGGAAGCCAGCAAGGCCGCCGGGGGGGGGGCTGGGGAATGCTGGACGTGGAAGAGCATGTCCGCGCACTCACGGCGGAGGACATCGTGATCTATGCGAACTTCCTGGCGGATGTGAGCGGGGGAGCGTATTTATCGCACCGGTTGGTGCCGAAGTTGGCACGCGAATCGAAGGCGCCGGTGTTCACCATTGAAGGCGATGCGATCGGCGATGGGGCGATCGGCGGAAACGTCGTGGATGGCCGCCGGATGGGGAAGATCGCGGTGAGGAGGTGGGGCGGATTCTGGCCGGGGAAACGCCCGGGGCCATTCCGCCCGAGACGCTTCCGAGCGATTGGGTGTTCGACCAGGCGCAATTGAAGCGCTGGGGGATTTCGGAGAGAGCCTTGCCTGCGGGCAGCCGGATCGTCAACCGGCCGTTCGAGGTCGTCCGGGAAAACAAATGGTGGTTTCTGGGCGGTGCCGCCGTGATCGTGCTGGAGGGATGGATCATCCTGCAACCGGGAATCAGCCGGGTCTTGCGGCGGCGGGCCTTGCGCGCGTTGCAGGCCAGCGAGCACCGGTACCGGAGCCTGCATGAAACCTCGCGGAACCTGTCCATGATCGTGAGCCGGGACCGGGGGATGGTCCGGACGCATCTGGAGCAGGCGTTGCTGGGAACTCCCACCGACTTCGAATTCCAACTTCCGGGGGCGGCGACAAAACCGTGGGGAATATTCTCACGGGCGTTGGCGACCCATCCCTACATACACACAACGGCTCAAGTGGGAGAACGTAGCTGTGGTGAATAGCCACGAACGCCTGACGGCATGTGCCCGCGAGGGAGTGCGCAGGACGACTTTGCGGACAAAAGATTCCGTTGGGCGTAGGCAGGAAGCGAATGAAGAATACGAAATGCGCCATCGGATGCCTCTCGCAAGGCGGGTTGATCCTCGCCTTGTCGGCGATGTTTTGGATCGGGATGCCGTTGCGATCGGGGGTCGCCGGCAATGCCTATCGAATGCCGGTGACCTTGACGAAGGCCGGCGGCGCCACGGAGGCGGCGGTGGACGGGGCGACGAACGGTTTGACCGACGTGTCGCCCGACGCCGCGTTCGCGACGTGCGTGGCGGGCGACGAAGGTCGCGCAGTGAGAGCGACGACGGCGGTGGCCGCGACCACGCGGAGATCCTTGGCCGCGTGGCTGTACCATCGGCAAGTGACCATCACCAATTCCAATCCGGAGCCGTTGACGAACTATCAGGTGTCGGTGGCGGTTCCGTACGAATCCGGGATGAAGGAGGATTTCGGCGATCTGCGTTTCGAGGATGAGGCCGGGAATGCCGTGAGCTACTGGATCAGCGACCAGACCAACGCGGTGGCCGCGCGGGTGTGGCTCCAGGTGCCGGAGCTGCCGGCGCAGGGAAGCGCGACCTGGCGGATGTATTTTGGAAACGAAGGGGCGGAATCCGAATCGAGCTTCGACGCGACGATGACGAAGAACGGGGTGACGTCGGGGCTGGTGGGGTGCTGGCAGATGGACGAGGGGAGCGGAACGAGCTTGGCGGACGGGAGCGGATCGAACCGGACCGCCACCATCAGCGGCGCGACCTGGCGGGGGGCGGACTGCTGCTTCACGAACGGGAATGCCCTGTCTTTCGACGGCGGCGACGATTGCGCGGTCGTGGCCAACGCGAGCGGATTGCCCTTCGGTTCGGCGGCGCGGACGATTTCGCTGTGGGTGTACGTCAAGCCGTCGTCGTGGGTTCCGAACGTCAACACGATCTTCGAATGCGGCGCGTCGGGAACGCGGACGGCCTTCGGGTTCGACATGCACACCTATCCGAACGTCGAGTTCTACACGTGGGGCGACGACACCTACGTGGACGCCGGCGTGGCCACGCAGGGCTGGTTCCATCTGGCCGCCACCTACGATGGCGGGACGCAGGCGCTGGTCTACGTGAACGGGGCGCTGCGGGCGACGAAGAATTTCAGCGGGGTGTTGAACACGACGGCTTCGAGCCTGCAGTTTGGCCGAGGCGCCATTCTGGCTTCCGCGTATTTCGACGGTTGCGAGGACGAGATCAAGATCTACAACCGCGCGTTGTCGGCCGGTGAAATCGCGGCGTTGCACGAGCATCGCAGATGCGCCGCGGTGGAGCCGGTGGCGGAGCTGGGGGCGGCGACGGACTCGGACCTGATCATCGGGACGGTGCGGGATGCGGACACGGGCGCGGGGGTGGCGGGGGTGAAGATTCTGGCGGACGACGCCACGGAGCAGGCGGCGACGGATGCCGACGGCGAATACGCGGTGGCCCATCTGCCGGGGTGGAGCGGAAAGCTGATTCCGGCGTGCGGCAACGCGGCGTTTACGCCCCCATCCCGAAGCTACACCAATGCGCAGGGGCTTTGGCTCAACCAGGATTTCGTCTGGCATTCCGGCACGGAGATCGCGGAAACGGTGGAGATTTCCGGGCGGGTGACCAACCGGATGACGGGGGCGGGGATGGACGGGGTGCGGGTGGAGTTCAACGGCAGCGAGGCGGCGACGACGGACGCATCGGGCGCCTATGCGAAGACGGTTCCGCAGGGCTGGAACGGATGGGTTCAGCCGGAGGAGGTGGTGGGGCGGAAATGCGCGCCGGCCAGGCGGCTGTATGAAGGAATTGCGACGGACCAGACGGACCAGGATTTCAGCCTGCAGCCGGGATTCGCGGTGGGGTGGTCGTCGCCGACGGGGCGGACGGCGCACGTGGTGCGCGCGCTCGATGTGGAATTTTCTCGGCCGGTGGAAATGGCCAGTTTCGCGGTGGCGGACGTTTCGCTGACGGGACCGGCGGGGGCGATCGCGGCGACGGGGATGGTGGCCTTGAGCGCGACCAAGGTGCGGATTTCCATTCCGGCGCAATCGGCGGACGGGGAGTACGTCTGCACGATCGGGCCGGCGATCCAGTCGGCGGACGGGGATTGGCTGGACCAGGATCGGGACGGGACGGGCGGAGAAGCGGACGACGTCCACGCGTTTTCGTTCACGATCGAGCACGCAATGGACGTGGTCTCCGTGACGCCGGCGACGGGGCCGACATGGGGGGGGACGGAGGTGACGATTTCGGGGGTGGGCTTCGGGCCAACGCACACATCGGACGGCGACGCGGTGGTTTCGGCGGCGGTGAATCTCAGCACGCAGGCGTTGGCGTCGGGGCGGACCGCGCCGGACGCCGTGGCCTATTCGGTGACGGCGTTGACGACCAACGCGGCGACGCTGGCGCAGACGCCAGCGGCGGGCAGCCTGGCGGCGGGCGACGAGGTGCTGCTGATCCATCTGCAAGGGACCTCGAATGCCCAGGCGAACGCGGGCAACTTCGAATTCCTGACGGTGGCGGGAGTGTCGGGCGCCCAAGTGAGTTTCACGCGGGCCAAGGAAAAGTGGTATGGGGCGGGCGCGGCGGATGATTCCGGGGTGGGGACGGGCGCCGGGCAGCAGAAGGTGGTGTTGCAACGGGTGCCGCATTACCGCGACTTGACCGTCATGGCCGGAGGGAGCCTGACGGCGAACGCCTGGGATGGAACCAACGGCGGCGTGTTGGCGGTCTGCGTGGACCGGACGCTGCTCAACGACGGCGCGATCAGCATGTCGGGGAAAGGCTATCGAGGCGGGGTGTGCAACTCCGTCTGGGAGAACGGGGGCACCGGCGAAAGCGTGGCTCCATCGATGACCAACCGGACGAGCAATTGGTTGGGCGGCGGCGGCGGCGGCGGCTATCACGGCGGATCGAGCAATTGCGGCGGCGGCGGGGGCGGCGGCGGCGGATACGGGACGGCCGGCGCGAACGGTACCATGGGCGGGTGCAGCAAGGTGGGCGGCACGGGCGGGAGCGTCGTAGGGACGGCCGATTTGAGCGTGTTGCTGCCGGGGTCCGGCGGCGGCAGTTCCGCGGACTACTACGGGGGGGGGAGTCCGTCGAGCGGTGGGGCGGGCGGGGGCGCGCTGTACCTGCGGGCGCGCAGCGTGACCGGCAGCGGGTCACTTGCCGCGAATGGAGCGGCCGGATCCAGCGCGGGCGGCGACGGCGGCGGGGGCGGCGGCGCGGGCGGTTCGATCCGGCTGGACGCGAAGACCGCCGATTGGTCGGCGATGACGATGACGGCGGTGGGCGGCGCGGGTGGAACGTGCTCGTACGGCGGTCCGGGCGGCGCGGGCGGCGTGGGGCGGGTGGCGATCCGCGCGGAAAGCGTCGTGGCGGGCACGGCGACGCCCGGCGCGTACGCGACGAACGCGGAGTACGACACGGTGGCGACGGTCACGTTCGGCGGGACGCCGGCGGGATCCTGCACCGCGGTGGATTCGACGACGCTGGTGGCGGTGACGCCGACGGGCGCGGTGGGGGCGGTGGATGTGACGGTGAACATCGCCGGGTACGGCTCGGCGACGCTGGAAAACGGGTTCACGTACGTGTGGGAAGAGGACACGACGCCGCCGGCGGCGCCGGGGATCGCGAACTTCGCCGTGGCGCCGGCGACGAACGTGCTGCTGCAGCCGCCGCTGACGTTGCGGGGGACGCGGTCGGAACGCGAGGCGATCTGGGTGAACGGCGAGAAGCAAACCGAACTGGGGACGGATTCCTGGGTGTTCGCCGATGCGAACTGCGCGGCCGGACTGCGGACCTACGACGTCTGGGCGACGGATCCGGCGGGCAACACGTCGGAGACGGTGCGGGTGATCGTGGACGTGCTGTGGGACAAGGTGCTGGACGCGGCGACGACGCTGGCGGCCACGGACCGGACGTGCGAAGGGGAGGACGTGCTGGTGTCGGGGGCGACGGTGACCGTGGACGGCGCGCATGCGTTCGGGCGCCTGATGGTGACGAACGGGGGCAAGATCGTTTGCGCGGCCTCGACGAACGCGGCGGCGACGAACGGGATTTGGCTGACGGCGAATTCGGTGGTCGTGAGTTCGAACTCGAGCATCGACGCGTCGGGGACGTCGGTCAAGACGAACACTTTGCAGAGCGCGAACTGCGGCTATGCGGGCGGCAGCCACGGCGGGCGGGGGGGGACCTATAACGGATTTGTGTCGGGGCCGACGTACGGGAGCATGACCAATCCGGTGGATCCGGGCTGCGCAGGGGGAAAAGCGCCTGCGTGCGGGCGGGGCGGCGGGGTGATCCACTTGACGGTGGGCACGCTGGTGCTGGATGGAGCGATCCAGGCGAACGGCGTGGAGTTGCCGGGGTGCTACGACACGGGCGCCGGGGCGGGCGGCTCGGTCCGACTGGACGTGGGGACGCTGTCTGGGGCGGGCACCATCACGGCCAACGGCGGGGATGTGAACACAAGCACTTTCCAAGCGGGCGGTGGGGGCGGCCGGATCGCGATCTATTATGGAGAGACGAATGGATTCGATTTCGCCAAGGTGACGGCATGCGGCGGTTCGAAAAACAGCTACAGCACCATCGGCGGGGCGGGGACGGTCTATTTGAAGAACACCGGCGAGGCGCTGGGGCGGCTGATCGTGGACCACACGCTGCGGGGGACGAACACGGAGCCGACGGAGCTGTGGGCGCCGATCGACGCGCCGCTGACGGTGAGGAACGCGAACGTGGTGTTGCTGGGCGACGTGGCGTTCGCGCAGCCGGTGGCGATGACGAACTTCGTGCTGAGCCACACGGGCGCGGTGGTGGCGACGACGCTGGAGCTGGCCAACGGGACGTGGAACCAGAACGGCGCGACGACGGTGGAAACGCTGACGCTGAACAACGTCACGTGGAACCAGAACGCCTACGTGGAGGTGACGGCGAACGTCAGCCAGAGCGGGATCACTTGGTATCCCAACGCGGAATCGTCGTTCCCGTTCGGCGACGACCTGGTGGTGGACGGCTACACGTACTATGCGATGGGGACGCAGACGTGGGACACGGTGACGGTGACGAACGGGGGCAAGATCGTTTGCGCGGCATCGACGAACGCGGCGGCGACGAACGGGGTGTGGCTGACGGCGAATTCGGTGGTCGTGAGTTCGAACTCGAGCATCGACGCGTCGGGGACGTCGATCAAGACGAACAAGGCGCGGGCGAGCTATGAGGGCGGCAGCCACGGCGGGCGGGGAGGG
>Ga0209098_1004769_pt1 | contig 10410 bp, 8 predicted proteins | sample AD_JPNHW1_MetaG_FD_184429 | JGI IMG/M metagenome (GOLD analysis project Ga0209098, IMG submission 184429) | Active sludge microbial communities of municipal wastewater-treating anaerobic digesters from Japan - AD_JPNHW1_MetaG (SPAdes) (version 2) | ecosystem: Engineered > Bioreactor > Anaerobic >... | reverse complement strand
ATTAGATAATTTGTGGAATAATCATCTAAGATACTGATATTCAATGGCTTAACCAAATTTATTTTATATAATTTATTAACAATCAATTGTTTACATCTATTATTAACGAAGTGTTGTAATATTTATATCTGCCACCAAATCATCTTGCAAAGTAAAAGCTTTTTTCGGATTTTTGTCAGCCAGTTTATCAGCCATTTCATTAAAAATCAATGAAATTTCGGAAACCTCATCTTTACCTTTAAAATATAGCTTTTGACTATAATTGCCGGAAACCATTTCTTTTAATCCCTCATATAATTGATAAAACCGTTCATTGAAATAAGAAGCAAAGCAAAAGGTAAATCCGTAAGCAATCAAAAAGCACAAAGTTCCGATAATTGACATTTGTATGGAAGCTTTTTTTGCCGAGACCTGGGCATCATCAGTTTTTTCGATAATGGCTTTTTCGTTCATTTGGGATAAAAGCATTAACTGGTGGTAAAGATTATCAAATTTATTTTGCAGGTAAAGAACCGTAACTACCGGCTTTGACGATTTTATATATGTTACCATAGAATCGTTGTATTCGTTAAAACTTGTTTCAATATCAGATACGAGTTTTTCTTCGCCGGATTCTGTTAAATTATTTTTCTCTAATTGAAAGGAATTTTTAAACAGGAGTAACTCATTGTAAATTATTTTTTTATCCGGGTCTTTGTTTGTTATAAAACATCTGGTGACCTCCTGATTTATATTTGTCAGGTATTTCACCATATCGCGGGCATAAACAACGGAATAATGGTTTTCTTTAAGAATTGCGTTTGTTTTTCCTGATAGCCTGTTAATGTAGTAACAGGATAAAATTGATAAAAACAAAATAAAGATCAGGAAAAGTATTACACCCAGGGTAAATCTCGTACTGCGAATTGATTTTTTCATGATGTATTAATTTTATTTGTTTGTAATATTCGGGGCAAGGCTATCGAGAGTAAGATTTATAGCTAAAACGTTAATACGTTCTTCTCCAAGAAATAAAAACTGCGGACTTTCTGAAAGTGCATTAACGCACTGTATCAGCGACTGCTTTTGTGCGTTGTTAAAATTCCGGGCTTTTGCTATACGGTTCACCTGTAATAAGGCCGCTTTAGGTGAAATGTGAGGATCTAGCCCACTCGCGGAAGCAAAAAGCATTTCAGAAGGGACTTCAGTCAGGCTATCTAATTCATTAAATGAAATAAATTGTCTTTTACGTTCAAAAACAATTTTTCTCAATTTCATGTTTGTCAATCCATCATTTGAACCTCCTGAAAGCAAAGAATTGTATTCGTTTGCTGATGGCCTTGAAGTAAAATATACAGCACTGTCGAATGGCTGGCCGATCAGAGTACTTCCTATAGTTTTATTGTCTTTTATTATTAAGCTTCCGTTCGCTTTTGAAGGAAAAATCATCTGTGCAATTCCGGTAACAAAAAGAGGGTAAATCAAACCGGTTAAAATGGTGAAGAATAAAAATATTTTTAATGAAATTACAATCGTTTTCATCATGTGATTTTTTTTGTCTGGTAATAATAATTCAACATATTTTCAATGCAACAAATTAACTGGTCCAACTCGATTATTTTACCTGAAGAAATAAGAATCAGGTCTTTGTTTAAATCGACATCAAATTTTTGTAACCTGGCTAGTTCATTATTTTTACGCGCTATGAGGTTTTCTTTTAAGTTGAGGATTAAGTTTTCCATGACAGGCTCATTATAAATTAATAATTAAATCAATAAGTTTTATTCCGATAAAAGGAGCAATAAGGCCGCCTAATCCAAATATCATCAGGTTACGGACTAAAGCAACATTTGAAGAAACCGGCCTGTAACGAACACCTTTTAAAGCCAACGGAACTAATAAAATAATGATAATTGCATTGAATATGACCGCACTCAGGATAGCGCTCTGCGGAGAACCAAGGTTCATAATATTCAGAGCCGAGAGCGGACCAATACCTTTTGAGCCGGAATAAAGGGATACGGCTATAGCCGGAATTATGGCAAAATATTTTGCCACATCGTTGGCTATGCTGAAGGTAGTGAGCGAACCGCGCGTCATGAGTAATTGTTTACCTACCTCGACCACTTCAATTAATTTGGTTGGATTACTGTCAAGATCAACCATGTTTCCTGCTTCGCGTGCCGCCTGTGTTCCCGAGTTCATGGCGATGCCGATATCCGCCTGCGCGAGTGCGGGAGCATCGTTGGTGCCATCGCCGATCATACCTACCAAATGCCCATTAGCCTGTTCTTCGCGGATACGCTGTAGTTTATCTTCAGGCTTTGCTTCCGCCATAAAATCGTCCACACCGGCTTCTGCGGCAATAGCTGCTGCTGTCAGTGCATTGTCACCAGTGATCATAACTGTTCTTATTCCCATTTTTCTTAATTCGGCAAATCGTTGTTTAATACCACCTTTTACAATGTCTTTGAGATGGATCACCCCAAGGACTTTATCATTTTCGGCCACTACCAGGGGTGTCGCACCCTGACTTGCCAAACCGGAAACAATATTCTGAATGTGATGCGGAAAAAAGCCATTATTGCTAAGTATAAAACTACGAATGGCCTCAGAAGAACCTTTACGGATCTGATGCAAACTGCCATCGCTGGTTTCCAAATCCACACCGCTCATACTCGAGTGGGCGGTAAAGGGGATAAATGTTGCATTGAGCTGAAGGACATCACGGGCACGTATATTAAATTTTTCTTTTGCAAGAACAACGATTGAACGGCCTTCGGGTGTTTCGTCGGATAAGGACGAAAGTTGTGCGGCATCGGCAAGTTCTTCAATGGTTACCCCTTCGGCAGGGATAAAGTCAGTTGCCATGCGATTGCCAAGCGTGATCGTTCCGGTTTTGTCAAGTAAAAGCACATCGACATCCCCCGCGGCTTCTATAGCACGGCCGCTGGTGGCAATCACGTTGCGCTGCAGGAGCCTGTTCATGCCGCTGATACCGATGGCGCTCAACAAACCGCCGATGGTAGTGGGAATCAGACAAACCAGCAAGGCAATTAATACGGAAATTGACAAATTGCCTGACATCGGCAACCCGGACGCTTTAAGGCCGTAACCGAAGAACGCCGGAAGTGTGGCCACAGCCAATAAAAAAATAATTGACAAGCCTGAAAGAAGAATGAAAAGAGCAATTTCGTTAGGTGTTTTCTTGCGTTTTGCGCCTTCTACCAATGCAATCATCCGGTCGATAAAGGTATGACCATGTTCGGTGGTAATCCGAATTACTATCCGGTCGCTGATCACCCTTGTTCCTCCGGTAACCGCCGAGCGGTCTCCTCCGCTTTCGCGGATTACTGGTGCCGATTCTCCTGTGATCGCCGATTCGTCAACGCTGGCAATGCCTTCAATCACATCTCCATCGGAAGGTATGATATCGCCGGTTTCACAAATGACGATGTCGCCTTTTTTAAGGTCGGTTGCCAGCACCGAAACCTCCTGTTTTCCTATGAACTTGCGGGCTTTTGCCTGCGTGCGGTTTTTACGCAAACTTTCTGCCTGTGCTTTGCCTCTGCCTTCGGCAATTGCCTCCGAGAAATTGGCAAACAACACGGTAACCCAAAGCCAGATACAAATCTGAAAGTTAAAGGATGAAAAGCTGCTTTGAAAAATATCTGAAAACACTATGCATGTCGTAAGAACTGAGCCAACTGCCACAATAAAAATGACAGGATTTTTTATCAGCACAGCTGGGTTAAATTTTCTAACACTGTCAGCTGATGCCTTCAGCAATATTTTTTTATTAAAAAGACTTGTTGATTGTTTTGTGTTCATTTTGTCTTTGAATTAAAAGGTTGTTCCCGTATTCATTAACAAATGTTCAATAACAGGCCCTAATGATAATGCCGGAAAAAATGTCAACCCGCCCACAATAAGAATTACGGCAATCAGCAGTCCGATAAACAGCAAATTGTCTGTATGAAATGTGCCCGCTGACGGCGGAGTGATTTTCTTCTTCGCCAGATTCCCAGCTATGGCCATTACCGGAACGATTACCCCAAAACGGCCTGTCAACATTCCAAGACCAAGTGTTAAATTGTAAAACAAGGTGTTGGCATTAAGTCCCGCAAAGGCGCTTCCATTATTACCCGCAGCAGAACTATAGGCATAAAGAATTTCGGAAAAGCCATGCGGACCGGAATTATGAATGCCTGATAAACCGGCAGGACTCATCGAAGCCAATGCACTGAAAAGAAGTATCACAAAGCCCGGTACAAGAACAGCTATGATGGCCATTTGCACCTCGAACGCTTCGATCTTTTTACCTAGATATTCAGGGCTCCTTCCAACCATCAGGCCGGCAATAAAAACCGTGAGAATAATAAATACAACCATCCCATAAAGCCCGGCACCAACACCTCCAAAAATTACTTCTCCCAGCATAATATTAATCATTGCCACCATTCCAGAAAGCGGCGAGAGACTGTCGTGCATAGCATTGACCGAACCGCTTGATACGGCCGTTGTCGTTGTTGACCATAGGACACTGTTCGTGATTCCAAACCTTGTTTCCTTGCCTTCCATCAGAGGCAAATGCCCAAAGACAGGATTGGGCGAGTATTCTGCGTACAAGGAAATACATAACCCGGCTAACAATAAAATCAACATGGTTGAAAAAATTGTCCAGCCCTGCCGTGTAGAACCGGCCATTTTACCATACGTAAATGTCAACGCTGCGGGAATGAGTAAGATAGCCAGCATTTCAAGCAAGTTGCTGAAAGGAGTTGGATTCTCCAGAGGATGAGCACTATTGGCATTGAAAAAACCGCCCCCGTTTGAGCCCAATTGTTTTATAGCAATCTGTGAAGCTGCCGGGCCCATCGGGATCAACTGCTTAGCGCCTTGTAAGGTCTGACATGTTTCATGTGTTTTAAAATTCTGAACCACGCCCTGTCCGGTCAAAGCGATGGCAAGCAATATTGAAAGTGGTAAAAGCACATATAACACGGAACGCATAAGGTCAGACCAGAAATTACCAATTTTGTCGGTGGTTTTGCGTGAAATACCCCGTATAAGCGCCAGCAGAACGGCCATTCCGGTTGCGGCGCTCACAAAGTTCTGAACCGTAAGCCCGATCATTTGAACAAAATAGCTTAGCGTTGTTTCTCCGGCATATCCCTGCCAATTGGTATTAGTCATAAAACTTACCGAGGTGTTAAACGCCGAATGCCACGAAACATTTGAAAGATGAGCAGGATTCAACGGCAGATACGACTGAAAAAGCTGAGTCAGAAACACAAAAACAAATCCAATAAGATTAAACATCAGCAAACTGAATGTGTATGACTTCCAGTTTGTTTCTTCATCAGTATGCACATGAATAAATTTATATGCCAGTTTTTCGAGCCAGCCAAAGACAGGCAACATAAAATGCTTTTTTCCTGTGAATACCTTGTACATGTAATTGCCTAATACCGGCGTAAGCGCGATCACTAAAACAAAAAATAAAATTATTTGTATCAAATCCGGTGTCGTCATCTTTTAGAATTTTTCAGGTTTAACAAGTGTGTATAATAAATACACGAGGATAAGCAGTGCTAGTATCGCTCCTAAAATATATCCTAAAGAAATATCCATGTTCTGAGGTTGAGAAGCTGCCAAAAAAATTGTTACGTTCATATCGTATCTGTTTTCATTACAAAATTACAATGGAACATATAAGGATTTTGTTATGATTATCAGCATTGCCATAAAGATTTTATTAAAAGGACTTATGGCAGGGAAATTCATTCGGCGATATGCTTCGAAAGCTTTTTTTGGTGCTTAAAGCTAAAGGGCTTAATTGGCCATCACCATATTAAAAAAATAAACCTCGCAGATACAGCCAACACCGGGCAGTATGAACTATGAATTACGTAAGGTTATCGGTCCGTTTCAGATCAAATTTGGGGCTATTTATAGTCGAAAGTGCTACTTGTTCTACAACAATATTACTGGTATCAAGGCCATAAGCACGAACATCGGAAACACCAATTCTTTTAAGATAGGTATAAATATCCATAATGAACTGTTCGAAAGTAGAAAAATCAAAATCGTAGTTCTGGATACGATCGATAATCACAAAACAAAAATCACCCAACACATGATGTTTCTGTAAAGAAGGATATCTGGACACCATATTTATTTCATTATTTCGTATCAACTCATCGACGACCTGTTTGAAGAACAGGTTTATCCTCGGCTGAACCCGAAACCCGAGATTAAAATCGATCCTGATCAAAATATCGGGTATAATTGTGGTAACTTTAAATTCCTTGGTGTTAGGATCATCCACTTGATTAATATGTATCAGCCAATACAAATCGGCCTTTTTGGGATGCTTGTTGATAATCGAGTAAATAATCTTTGTCTCCACTTCGCCGACATGGGAAGATTTGGTAAAATAGACAAGGTTAGTAGCATACTTGGCAATGGTGTTATCTTTTTTGAGATCCCGAATAATATCAATGTACGGAGGAATCCGTGTAAAAGCCATAAAACGATTTTTTATAGTCCGGCCTTTTTGCCAAATTGCCATTATGCCGAATAATAAACTACTCAAAAGAATTGTGAACCAGCCGCCTTCCATGAACTTATGAAGATTGGCCAACAGAAAACCACCTTCAATGGCGAGAAATATCATCATAAACAACAACACAATAGTAATATGAACTCTTTCAATTTTATAAAGATAATACGATAGTAAAAGGGTTGTCATCAGCATGGTAACTGTAATTGACAAGCCATAAGCTGCAGTCATATTGGCAGATTCTTTAAAAAACAGTACTACGAACAGGCATGCAAAACATAATGCCCAGTTTACAGAGCTAATGTACATCTGTCCTTTGATATTTGTCGGGTAGCTGATTTTCAGACGCGGCCATATATCCAGCGACATAGCCACGGAAATCAGCGTATATGCTCCGCTTATCAATGCCTGACTGGCAATAATCGCTGCAAGCGTAGCAATAATAATGGACGGAAAAAGAAACCAGCCCGGCATCATAGCGAAAAATGGATTTACATGTGTGTCGATTTTGTTAATGTGCAACATTAACCATGCACCCTGGCCAAGATAATTCAATATGAGCATACTTTTTACATATATCCAGCTTATCCTGATATTCATTTTTCCACAATGGCCCAGATCAGAATACAACGCTTCCGCACCTGTAGTGGCTAAAAAAACTGCTCCCAATAAAACAAAACCACCGGGATAGACAGTCAGAAAATTATAAGCATAATATGGATTGAAAGCTTTAAAAACAGATGGAACCTGTATGATATATATCGTACCAATGATTCCCAATATGGCAAACCACATGAACATTATCGGCCCGAAAGAATTACCAATGACTTTCGTGCCGAATTTTTGCACACTGAAAAGCAATAAGATTATTAGTAAGGCTATTGGAATCACCGGTATTTTATCGCTAAGCAATAACAGACCTTCCGTAGCCGAAACAATCGTAATAGAAGGAGTAATCACACCATCGGCAAGTATGGCTGCTCCGCCGATGATTGCAACAAATAAAATCCATGGAGCATTTTTTTTGACAAGAGCAAAAAGTGAAAAAAGACCACCCTCTCCTTTATTGTCGGCCCTGAGCGCTATAATAACATATTTTACCGAGGTAAGCAGGGTTAGTGTCCAGATAACACACGAAAGCGCACCAAGAATAAAATTCTCATCAATTCTAACGGCATTTCCAATAACAGCGCTCATAACATATAACGGTGAGGTCCCAATATCACCATATACGATACCAAGCGTCATAATGACACTGATAAAAGATGTTTTTGCTATAGTTGTTGATTCGCCCTTCATTAGTCCTACTTATTTACCTGCCATTATCTATTCATACATAATTCTATGTTTTATCATGAGCCCTTTAGCCAATTCATCTGTTTGAAATTATCAGAACCATTCTTATCAATAGCAGTAGCACACATTCTACCGGCCCAATTGATAACCATTTATAAATCTATATAAAAAGAACAAAATTCCAAACTAACAGGCTATTCTCAATAAACAGCAAAAACATTGTTAAGCCGTAACTCCGCTTCATTTATACGTAATATGTAACATTGATGATCAGCAATTAAAAACGACAATGCTTTATTAACAGCAGGTTTGTTAATAAAAAACGGCAAAATATTTTTTTTGCTGTTTTTTTATTGCTAATTTTGCATTACGTAAATACGTAATATCATGAAAAAGCAAGAACCCAAAAAAAAAATTAAGGAGCCTGTTCATCCACTATGGGCTACCAAACATCGCAAGGCAGGTACAGAACTGCGGTTAATTAATAAAAAATACTACCTGTATGCTGTGAGCAGCAAGTACGATCCCTTGTTAAAACGATCTAAGAAAATATCAGGAAAGCTACTTGGTAAAATAACAGAGCAAGATGGGTTTATTGAATCAGAAAAAGACAAACTTCGTAAAAAAGCCGAACAGTCTATAATTATTGATAATCTCACCACCAAGGAATTTGGCACACAGCAACTCGTTACTAAAATAGCAGTAAAGCAAATACAGTCGTTGGAAAAAGTGTTTGGTGATGATGCAAAGCCCTTGTTTATATTTGCATTTTTTCGGTTAACAGAACAGTCTCCCATTAAAAATGTGCCTTTTTATTTCATGCATTCATTTTTAAGCGAAGTATGGAAAGAAGTAAAAATTACAGATAAAAGCATAAGCCAATTATTAAGAAGAATAGGTGCTAACCGGGAAAAGATAATGGAGTATCAAAAACTTTTTATTAGAGAGGGAGAAAAAGTATTGATGGATATGACTCACGTTATAACACATTCCAGACAAATAGAATCTGCACAATGTGGTTACAATAGCACCATGTCATTTGAACCACAAGTAAATTTGATGTATTTATTTTCGGCACAGCAACATGAACCCGTATACTATCGGCTGTTTCCAGGAAACATAAAAGATGTAAAAGCATTTACAACAACCATTCAGGAGTGTGGATTGAAAAATGTGACACTAATAGCCGATAAAGGATTTTATTCTAAAAAAAATATCAATACTTTAGATGATTCAAAATTAAATTATATAATCCCGCTGCAAAGGGGTTCCAAGCTAATACCATATCCGGCATCTGATGAAATTGATAAAAAGAAATGGGATGGTTACTTTACTTTTAATGAAAAAATAATTTGGCATAAAACAAAAGGAAACGTTGTCCTTTTCTTGAATCAAGAACTAAAAACATCTGAAGAAAAGGACTACTTAAAACGTGTTGATGCGGAGAAAGAAAACTATACCCTCGACGGATTTTATGAGAAACAATCACATTTTGGAACATTAGCTTTAATAAACAACAACAAAGAAAAGACAGTTGAAGATGTTTATCTACAATACAAGTCCCGAACAAATGTAGAGACTATGTTTGATTCTTTGAAAAACATTCTTTATGCCGACAGAACCTATATGCAAAATGATGATGCAATGAATGGATGGATGTTTGTAAATCATATCGCATTACAATGCTATTATATGATATACCAAAAATTGCTCGAACACAAGATGCTTAAAAAATACTCTGTTACTGACTTCCTAAAGTTTACCCATCGAATAAAAAAAATAAAAATCAATAACAATTGGCAAACAGCAGAAATAACAAAACCTGTACAAGCCCTTCTTGAAAAATTAAATCTACATATTACGTAAATCGTTAGCGGAGTTAAGGTTTAATTTTTCCTGAAAAAAGACAAAAATGAAAAATGCCGATACATATTCAGGGGGAAGAAAAAATAGACTAATTGGTCAATGAACTTTTTGGATTAACAGATAATGAATTTGATGAATAAACTAAATCCTCGTAGTCAAGCATGTTTGAAGGATACACCATAAATCCAAAGTACATTCTCTCTTTCCAAAACAATAAAACCCATCTTACTTCCCCGCTGGCCGATAGCGTTGCCCCAGGCCCAAATATTCAGCCGCAGACTTTGTATCGCCCATGATCCGGTAGGTCTCGGCAAGATTCAGATAAATCTGGTATTTGTCGGGCTTTAGTTCCAGGGCTTTTTCCAAATAATAGATGGATTTTTTATAATCGTGTTTTATGCCGTAAACTATCCCAAGATTTTCCAGCGTCGATGCGTCTTTGGGATTGATCGCAATGGCTTGAAGAAAACTGTTTTCCGCCAGGTCTAATCTGTTGAGGTCCTGCCCGTAAATCTCGCCGGTTTTGCTTATGGCTTCCGAATAATCCGGCTTTAATTCAATGGCCTTGCCAAGACTAATCAATGCAGAATCGAACTTGTTGAGGCCTCGGTAAGCCACACCCAGGCCGAAATAATGTTCAGCTTCAGCAGGCTGGTATTTCAAAAGCATCTGATAATCTTTTAATGCCTCGCCGAATACCTTAT
>Ga0209098_1004767_pt1 | contig 10413 bp, 6 predicted proteins | sample AD_JPNHW1_MetaG_FD_184429 | JGI IMG/M metagenome (GOLD analysis project Ga0209098, IMG submission 184429) | Active sludge microbial communities of municipal wastewater-treating anaerobic digesters from Japan - AD_JPNHW1_MetaG (SPAdes) (version 2) | ecosystem: Engineered > Bioreactor > Anaerobic >... | reverse complement strand
TTGTAATAATTACATCGTTCTTTTTCAATCCGAATCTCAGGAGTTCATTTGCGTCTGCGGAGCCAATAGAATACGAAAGATTTGAGTTAATATAATCGTTATTGTAAACATCCATGTAATTACAAAGCTTAACTAATTCTTTATCTGGATAGATTTTTTTATCCACATTGCTTACTCTGATTTCAGCAAGCTTAAACAATTCCTTTTTACGCATATTATTCATACCCCAACTCAACTAAAAATTGGTTCAACAATGTGGTTTCCTTTTCCCTTTCACCCAAAATGCTGTTTAGGGTGGTGGTGTATTTATCCCAGAGGTTTTCAACGCCTTGCAATAGTTGTCGTTGGTGGGTCTGCAAATAGTCGTTTACGGTTTGTTGCAATGTTCGCAGCCAGCGTGCCATTATCAGTTCTTTGGCTTCTTCGGGTGTAATAAGCAAACGTGCCTGGTCAACCAATGCCTGTTTGCGGTCTTTTATTTCCTTTATTTTGCGTTTGCACACTTTCAGTTCTTCTTCCAGCTCGGTGTGTCTGGCTATACGGTTTTCGTCCGTTTCAATTATTACATCGAGCCGTTGCACTTCGGCAAGCTGCTTTTCTGCTTCTTTTTTCAGGCTTGCTATTTCGCTGGCTAAGTCGGGTTGCTGTTTTAATGTTTTTTCGTTAGCTTTTATCCGTTTCAGCAGGTTTTTGTATTCTTTATCCGCCTCTTTGCGTTCGCCTTTCAGCTCTTTTATGGCATCTTTATGCTCTTTTAATTCTTTAGCCCGCCATACTTCGTAATCTTCTTCGTTCCACACATCGTCGTCCAGCTCGTTCACTTCGTCGAACATGGCTTGTATCTCATCACGGCGGATTTCGTTGTCTTTTAATTCTTTAAGCACTTCGGGGAACTGGCTTTGCAGGATTTCGTCATCTGGTATAAGTTCTGCATTCCAACCGCTTGCAATAACGCTTTTAATATCGTTGGCAATGCTGCTCCAATAAGCAGCAAAAGAACCACGGCATTTAAAATCGTCGAGAATGTCTGAACCTTGATTTATCTGATGAGCATGATTTTCATGATTGCCGTTAAAACGGAGTTTAGCCGTAAGAGATTGGGAAAATTGGTGATACAGGTCAAAAATATTTGTTTTGCCTTCGGGAAGTTTTTCTATAGCCTGAATTTGTTGCTGCCACCACTCATTAATGGTAATGGCGTATTTGTAGTGTGCCGATTTAATTTCTTCGCTTTCGACAAATAGTGTTTTTATGTGTTCTGCTGTAGCAATGCTATCTTTGAATTTCAGATAGACCTCACCCCCCGCCCTCTCCTTCAGAGAGGGAGCTGGTTCAAAGAGTTTTTCCTCCAACGGGCTGTAGCAATCGAACCGGGTTTTTAAAGCTTTTACCTCGTTCTCGGGAATTCCGCCATGTAGATGTGCGTGAACATCTTGTGGTTCGGATGATGGGGCGTTGTCAACAAAACGGCGGATATTAAAATTAAAATCCTCATTTTCAAGGTTATTTAATTCATCAATTACTTTGTTCTTAGCAACCAGTTTACTGTATTTTGGTGTTACGGTTTTATTGCGATAGGTGTATGCAATTTTTTCAAGGTCTTCGGGGCGCAATTTGTTTTGGTTTTTACCTTCTTTGTATTCCCTGTCGGCATTAATGAAAAGAACATGGTCGCGTTCGTGTGCATTGGCCTTATTTATTACCAAAACACAGGCTCCAATTCCGGTACCGTAAAACAAAGCAGGTGGCATGCCGATAATAGCTTCCAGATAGCCCCGGTTTACCAGCCATTCCCTGAATTTCTTTTCTTCACCGCCACGGTATAAAACTCCGTGAGGCATAACCACAGCCATTCGTCCGGCATTGTTCAACGAAGCAACCATATGCTGCACAAACATAAAATCGGCTTTGTCTTTGGTTGGCATCCAAAAATTAAAGCGTTCCTTGTATTTCATATTTGTGGTGGTGTAATCCTGAGAGAAAGGCGGATTGGCAATAACAATGTCGAAAGTTTTTAGCTCTCCATTTTCAGTGAGCATAGGGTTCAGGAGTGTGTCGCCATTCAGAATTTTGCTGTCGTAAATATTGTGGAACAGCATGTTCATTTTGCACAAGCCCCAAACCGTACCGCTTTTTTCCTGTCCGTAAAGCGAAATATTGCGTGCTGAGCCGTAGCGGTTTTCTACATAGTTTTTACATTCAATCAGCATACCCCCGCTACCCACGGTTGGGTCGTATATTTCGGCATTGGGCCCTGGTTCAAGTATAGTTACCAGAAGTCTTACAATTTCGTTTGGCGTATAAAATTCTCCTGCTTTCTTTCCGGCACTATCAGCAAAATGTTTTATCAGGTATTCATAAGCAGCGCCCATCAAGTCGGGGAATTCCAGGTTGTCATCCCGCAAATTCATTTTATTGAAATGCTGGATGAGCCTTCTTAAATCCTCATCGCTGATTTGCTTGTTGTTCTTGCCGAATGTCCTGTTGAAGTTGATATTGTCCTGATTAAATACACCATCCAACTTGTCAAGGTTATCATCCTGCAGTGCTGCCAATGCCTTATTCAGATGGTCGCCAATTTCTTCGGCAAGGTCTTTAATGAAGTTATATGGCTGTTGTTTTCCTTCGTCATCGGTATAGAAATCGGGGTCGCCGTCCAGTTTTTTCCAACGTGCTGCAAGCGGAACAAAAAAGTCGTATTCCGGAGCATTTTGTCTTTCGAGTTCTCCGTAAAGTATTTCTGGTTCGCTTATTCCTCGAACTTCAGTAAGTGATTTTTTACGTTTGTCACGATGTACTTCGAACTGGTCATTTACTCGTTTAAGGAACAACATTGAAATGATATATTCCTTGTATTCCGATGCATCCATATTCCCGCGCAAGATGTCACATGCATCAAAAAGGAATGTTTCTAATCGTGAAAGTGATATTTTATTTGCCATATATTTAAGTCAATTTTTTAAAGCCCAAAAGTAACAATCTAGCACTGGTGCGTAAGCAGAATTGCAGCTCTTTTGCAAGCTTTGGTTTTGAGCGTTGGCTCGTGGGGCTTTGCCAATGTGTGCAATGTGGGTGGGAAGAAAAAAACAAAATAAATTTCCATCAAATTTACACTGTCCTGTCAAAAAGCTAAATCCTCTCTTATTAATATTTTATCGTTATCGTATCTGTCTGTCGTACGGCTTTTTACACTTGTTGCCAACGGTTGTCTACCTGGATCTCTGGGAAGTGTTTGCTGCTTTTAATCTTTCTGTTTCTATCCAATCAACCCAAAGCAAATAGCTATAAAACTTGGTCCATTTAATCCTCCATGCATTATTACTCCAATCCACGAATTCCTGGTCTTTTGAACAATGAACGATTGAATAAATATCAGTGGTATCAATGTGATTAGCAACTGCCACCCAAAAGCAATATGAAATAATCCCCATCCAAATCCATGAATTAGCCAGGCATGTTTCCCAAATGCTATTTCTTGTCTTGGCAGCATTACTCCTCTCCACAAAAATTCTTCTCCAAGTATATTCAATATCCAATAGGGAACCCAAACTAGGAGCAGCCAATATCTGCCTTTTGTCAAGGGATCAAAGGTCATAAATGCCGGAGAATGTTCAAATTTACCGGTTATAAACTCCAACCCTTTCATTATGATCATACTGAAAATGCCAACAAGAACTAATCCAACAAAACACCAAAATAAATCCGATTTTGTTATTTTCCGAAATCTCAGCCGCTCAATCCATGTTTTTTTAGTTAACTGATATCCCTCAGATTTTAAGATCAACCATCCAGTTACTATCAACGGCGTAAAAATGCCTAACCCTGCAACAATGAACCACCAAAGTATCGTTTCCTGTCCTGTTAAAGTACTCAAATAGGGGATTAAATACTGGGTCATACAATACATTAATATCGATGCCGGAATATAAATCGCAAAAGAACCAACCAAGCCAAGCTTCTTAATCTCAGTACTATTTCTCATATTTTCCTTATAAAATGAACAATCTTGTTAAATAATGATTCCCTGCCACTGTATCTTCCTGTTGTAACAAAAGTATAAAACACCAATATTACTACAAAATTGGATCGTGTATTCGGAAGATGTACCGGGTATTTCCACATTTGAAATGGGTGTTGGAACCGGTAAATGGGATGAGCAAAATGAATTGAACATTGGTAAAGATAAACCTTTAAGGGTTCCGCGATATTTTTATCTTTGTGGTCCGAGAATCAGTTCTGTCATACCCAATGACTGTACCAGTTATACGGTTCACTTTGGGGATGTTTCCTTCACTTAACAAGATCAAGCAATTATGAAAAAAGAAACCTCTCTCAGTAAGCTCTTTCCCGTGTTGTTCGGCTTCTTCATCATGGGATTTGTCGATGTGGTTGGGATCGCCACCAACTATGTTAAAATGGATTTCAACCTGAACGATACGGTGGCAAACCTGCTGCCCATGATGGTCTTTCTCTGGTTTGCCGTGTTCTCGGTACCAACCGGCCTCCTCATGAATTCGATCGGAAGGAAAAAGACCGTGGCGCTGAGCATGGTGATAACCTTTGTAGCCATGCTGATCCCGTTGATCGCCTATCAGTTCACCGTCATCATGATTGCCTTCGCACTTTTGGGAATCGGCAATACCATCCTGCAAGTCTCCCTCAACCCATTGCTCCAGAATGTGGTCCGCGGCGACCGGCTGACCAGCAGCCTCACCTGGGGACAGTTCATCAAGGCCATCGCCTCATTCCTTGGGCCGGTCATTGCCGGATTTGCAGCTTCTTCGCTGGGTAACTGGAAAATGCTCTTCCCGATTTTTGCCGGCATAACCCTCATTTCGACCCTCTGGCTTTATTTTACTTCCATTGATGAACAGCCGGTCGAAGGCAAAAGTTCCTCGTTTGGCAGTTGTTTTGCTTTGCTGAAGGACCGTACCATCCTGATGTTGTTCCTTGGGATCCTCTTTGTCGTGGGCATTGACGTAGGACTCAATACTACCATCCCGAAATTCCTGATGGAGCGTACCGGAATGCTGCTCGAACAGGCAGGATTGGGTACGAGTCTTTATTTCATTGCCCGTACCACAGGGGCCTTTATCGGGGCCATCCTCCTCGTCAGGATATCGGGCCGAAATTTCCTGATCGTCAGCATGATTGCCGCTATTATCGGGATGATCCTGATGCTGATGATGGGAGCCACCTGGGCTATCCTCGTGTTGATTTTCGTGCTGGGTTTTGCCGTTGCAAATGTCTTCTCGATTATATTTTCGGCCGCCTTACAACGGAAACCGGAACGGGCCAACGAAATTTCAGGGCTGATGATCATGGGTGTTGCCGGTGGTGCGGTGATGCCTCCGCTGATGGGGATCGTTTCGGATGCTACGGGACAGGCGGGAGGAATGGCGCTGCTCCTGGTGGCGATGGCTTACCTGCTCATCTGCGCGTTTGCAGTGCTAAAACCCGGCGCCCGTTAGACTGTCTCAAAGGACCCCGATAGTGTCCAAATGGCTTCAGCATCGCTCCGGGGTATTATGAGATTACAAATAGTACAGTTTTTTATACCGCATTTCGAAATTATAATTAGCTTTGTTGGCGAAAGGAACCTGGTGCGACCCGGATACTTCCGTTGCCGTGTCGTGAAAAGGGAATCCGGTGTAAAGCCGGAGCTGTTCCCGCAGCTGTAAGTTCTAACCATGTTTTCCACTCTTCACTGCCACTGTCGGTAAACGACGGGAAGGTACCGGAAAACAGAACAAGCCAGAAGACCTGCCGGTTTCCTCTATTTATGTCCGCGGGGTAAGGACCATAACAGGTAACCAATGAAAGTAAAATCTATGCCTATATTTTCTTTTACCAGGGCTTTTCAGAATTCTTCTTTTTGTGCAGGAATCGCCTCTTTTATGGCAAACATCGGAATCCTGCCACCGGGTCCGGACCGACCCTGGGGGAGATGCTGCCTCTTTTCCCGGAATGCAACTGTTTAGTTTTATAATCACCTGATGAATCAATTTGACAAACATTAAAACGTAAGAACAATGAAAAAATCTCTCACGCTCTCACTGATGGTCTTCATCCTGATCGGAATTCATTTAAACCTGACGGCCCAGCAATCGAACACCTGGGTCAAACAAACCATCACCGCCAACAGTGGGAAATTTGAATATTCGCCTCCATTCAATGATTTTGTCAATGTACAGGCCTACAATCCTGTCAACTCGTCGGTAACAACCTTCAACACGATCTTCACCCAATCGGCCCAGGATATTCTGATCAATAACGGGATTGCCTATGTTAACGCCCAGGATTCCATTATAAAATACAACCTGAACGATTTTTCACGGGTGGCGGCCATTGCCAACTCAGGTCTCAGCAAACTGGCCCTGTTCCATAACCGCCTCATCGTATCCAAGCAGTATCCGCTGATCAGTCACTTCGTGGATATCCTCGACACGGCCGACCTGAGCCTGGTTGCAAGCGTAGAGGGTATTTCGGGCGATTGCGGCGGTATTGCCTGCACCGCCGACACGGTTTATGTCGCCGTCAACGGGGGGTGGATGGGTACCGTCGGTAAAATCGCGGTCATTGATCCCGGAACCTGGACCCTCGACCGGGAAATTGATCTGGGCGCTGAAGCAATCGGCATCAACAACCTTTTTCACTATAAAAATAAAATCTATTCGGTCAACAAAACGCCTTACGGAATGCCGGCTATCGGCAGCATTTCGGTTTACGATCCGGCGACGGGAAGTTTTTCCAACATAATGCTCGGGGTGAAGATCGGTAACGCGACAGGCATTAAAGATTCCATCCTCTACGCCGTTTTCAATGAAGGTATAGGCGCCTTTAATCTCAACACTATGAATATTGCCGATACGGTTGTAGTTCCCGACCCGGGATCGGCCCTTTTCACCTATATTCTCTCTTCCTGTGTCGACACGATCAACAACACCCTGCATGTGAATATCGGCGACTATGTTACGCCCGGTTACTGCAGGGTCGCCTCTCTCGCAGGAGATTCGCTCACCACGTACGCAACCGGCATCAGCACCGACGCGGTAGCGGTCGATTACCGGAAGTTTCCGCTTGCAATTGGTGAAACCGGCAGCCAGCCTGTCGCACGGTTGTCACTATTTCCAAACCCGGTTACCGATATGCTGACCCTGAACTTCAGCGATCCCACTGCAATTGAGGCGATAACCATCACCGATATCAACGGCCGGACCCTGATGAACCTTGGTGGACCCTCGGTTCAGTCAGGTTCGGTTAAAATCGGTGTGGGGCATCTGAAAGCCGGGATCTACGCGGTGGTTATTAAGAGTTCAACCGGGATCCTGACGGGGAAATTCATCAAGTAGGGTTCCGGGATCCTTTTCCCCGTTATTAGCGGTTTTGATAACAGAGGGTGGCTTAATACCAGTGTCACCCTCTTTTTTTTGTTACCCACAACAGAAAGGAATTAAGAAAAGTTTGTCGAATTTGATCATGAAGACAATATTAGCGACCTTTGCATCAGAAGGTTTTCATGATCCATTGCCTGATCCGGCAATCACAAAACGAAATTATGATGGTTGTATCAAAGCCATTTCGATCCGCTTCTTCAGAAGTCAAAGGACCGGTTATTTTCCTGGGATTCCTGTTACTTTTTCAGCTCACGGCTTTCGATGTTTTTGCCCAGATGAACCAGGACACCTTGATGCTGCAGGAGGTAGAAATTATTGGGGTAAACAAGAAAGGCTTCCGGGAAATCCTGATCAGAGCGCCCAGGATTGAATACGCGCCCGTTCGCGATATCGGCGATTTTCTTCGTCAGGAACCCAATGTGGCAGGTATTCGCAAGGGAGGTGTATCGATCGACCCGGTTGTCAGGGGCTTTAAATATAACCAAGTGTCGGTGCTGCTGAATAACGGTGTGAAGATCGAGGGAGGCTGTCCCAACAGGATGGATCCCGTGGCATCGCATGTTGAATGTGAGAACATCGACCAAATCGAGGTTATCAAGGGGCCCTACATCCTGAAATACGGGCCTGTGATGGGAGCCTTGATCAACCTGCAGACTGCCCGGCCACATCCCTGGGAAACCCCGTCGATCCACGGAAAGGTTTTGTATGGTTTTGAGTCCAACTGGAACGGTCAACGGGAACATATTTATCTCGAAGGGGGCAACAAAAGGGTCTTTTTCAATGCCGGCGGTGGATTTAAGGGTTACGGGAGTTACACGGCCGGGAATAAGGAACTGTACAACTCTTCATTTCAGAAGTTATACGGTTCAGCCGGATTGGGATTTGCGATCGGTGCAAAAAACAGTTTGATTGTCAACTACCTGTACGACCAGGGAAAAAATGTTCGGTTCCCGGCGCTTCCGATGGATGAACGACTCGATCAGACCCATGTTGCATCGGTGAACTTCACCTCCGAAAATATTTCCAAAACATGGGAGCGCCTCCAGTTCCAGACTTATTTCAGCCTGGTTCACCATGTGATGGATAACCTGAACCGGGCTTCGGCAAATACCATGCAGGCAGTTACGACGGTCGATGCAAGGAATGTCGGCGGAAAACTGGTAACGGTGCATAAAGCAGGCGATCATTCGATCCTGGCCGGAATTGACTACGAAGATGTTTGGAAAAACGGTGAAAAGGTGATGACCATGAAGATGATTATGGAGGGCGACACGTTCATCTCGGTCAAACACACCAATGTGTGGAACGATGCCGGTTACCGGAACGCAGGACTTTTCGGGGAATACATGGTCCCATTAAAAAATACCGAGTTAACGGCAGCCCTCCGGTTCGACTACAACCAGGCCCATTCGCAGGACACCTTTCGGCTCGTGAAGGATGGTAATTCCTATTTCGATAAAACAACTTCGGCCTTCTTTAATGTAAGTTTCGGGTTGGGAGCCAGGATTCGGTTACTGCATGGGTTCTACCTGAACGGAGCCCTGGGCCTGGGCACACGCAGCCCTTCGCTGTTGGAACGATTCATCAAACTGATGCCGGTGCAGTTCGATTCCTACGATTATCTCGGCAATCCGCAACTGAAGCCTGAACACAACTGGCAAGCCGATCTTTCTGCCGATTGGCGCCACCCGGAAATCGGGGTCTTCTCGGTCGGTGGATTCTTTTCATTGATTACCAACTATATCACGGGAAAAGTCTTGCCTCCGTCAGTCATCAAGCCCTCTACCCAGGGAGCGCCGGGTGTAAAACAATTTTATAATGCCGATGCCGTTTATCTGACCGGATTTGAGGTCACCTGGCAATCACCGGCGTCGAAGCAATGGTTTTGTACGCTGAACGCTGCCGCAACCTGGGGGATTCAACCGGATGCCGTAAGGTATGTTGTTTCGGGAGGACAGGTCACAGATCAGGAATCGGTTAAAAATGATCCCCTGCCTGAAATTCCACCCCTCGAGGGATCTGTCAGGGGCGGCTACCGGTTCTTTAAAAACAAACTGATTCCATCGGTCACGGTAAGGCTGGTTAACGCTCAAATGAAGGTTTCGGAGTCCTACGGTGAACAAACAACCCCCGGGTTCGTCACGGCTGCCATCGCGCTAAGGTACAGCCCCTGGAAATTCATTTCCGTGACGGGAGGCATCGAAAACCTCTTCGACACCCCTTATTACGAACACCTCAACCGGCGGATGATCGGCAGCACAAACCCCCTCTACGAACCGGGAAGGGTCTTTTATGTGAATGCGATTTTTAGATTTTAAACAATGGACAATGGACAATTGAAAACGGAGAATAAGAAATCCCATACTCTATTCGCTAATCGCTGATCTCTAATCCCTAATTTGAATTTTGAATCATCCACATTGAGCCTTCTCCGAATTCACCGATGCCTGCTGGCCCTCCTGGTCGTCACGATCTTCATCGCTTCATGTAAAAAAAGTGAGGAAGACCCGGCCAATCAACCTTATGGAAGGATCACCTTCAGGTTTGACCAAATGATCGATGGCAAACCGGTTGTGAAAAACCAGCTCCTGTACACGAATGCCGCCGGGAACCAGTACCTGGTCACAGATGTCATGTACTTTATTTCGGATATTACGCTTTACCGCAACGACAGTGGAAGCCGTATGATCAAAGACTGGCAGGACATTTTTTATATCGACGATGCCATTCCATCCACCCTGGTCCATCCGTTTTTAGATAAAATTGAACCCGGTATTTACGATTCCATCAGTTTTATTTTTGGCATTACGGAAGAGAAGAACAAATCTTTTATGTTTGTCAACCCCCCGGAAGTGAACATGGCCTGGCCGTCGGTACTGGGCGGGGGCTACCATTACATGATGATCAACGGGAAATGGATGGATACTACCGGATTGCTGATGCCTTTCAACCTCCACCTTGGTATCGGGCAGCTTTATCATGGAACCGGCTATAACACGGATTCCATCTATGCTTT
>Ga0209098_1004765_pt1 | contig 10414 bp, 10 predicted proteins | sample AD_JPNHW1_MetaG_FD_184429 | JGI IMG/M metagenome (GOLD analysis project Ga0209098, IMG submission 184429) | Active sludge microbial communities of municipal wastewater-treating anaerobic digesters from Japan - AD_JPNHW1_MetaG (SPAdes) (version 2) | ecosystem: Engineered > Bioreactor > Anaerobic... | reverse complement strand
ATGGCCACGAGGTCGATGCCCACCGTGTCCCACTTCCCGAGCTTCTTCGCAACGAGAAGCTTCGTGCCCACGCCGTCCGTGCAGGTGAGGAGCATCGGTTCCGCATAACCTTTAAGGTCGAGTAGCGCCCCGCCCGCGAAGCCGCCGATCCCGCGCGAGACCGCGCCGGAGGGGATGCCCTTGATGAACTCCGCGAAGTCGTCGCCCTTGCGGATCGAGACCCCGGCCTTTTCGTAGTCGAGACCGCTCATCGTGTTTCCTTTCCTTCGCCCGCGGGCGGGAAGGGATGCTTCCCGTCAAAGCAGGCCGCGCAGTATCCGTCGGGATTCCCGAGGGTCTCGAGGAGGCCCCCGATGGGGAGGAAGCGTACCGAGTCGGCGCCTATGGCAGCCGCTATGCCCGCGGGGTCGAGGCGGTTCGAGATGAGCTCGTCCCGCGAGGGTATGTCGATGCCGTAGTGGCAGGGCCACTTCAGTTCCGGCGCCGCAAGCCTCAGGTGGACCTCGCGGGCGCCGGCCTCGCGGAGGAGGCCCACGATGATGCGGCTCGTCGTGCCCCGCACGAGGGAGTCGTCTATCATGACGACGCGCTTCCCCGAGACGACCTCGGGCACGGCGTGGAGCTTGAGCCTCGCCATGAGCTCGCGCTGGTCCTTCGTGGGGAGGATGAAGCTGCGGCCCGCATAGTGGCTCCTCGCGAGGCCGAAGTCGAAGGGTATGCCCGCGGCGCGGGCGTAGCCGATCGCCGCTATGTTGCCCGAGTCCGGCACGGGGATGACGAGGTCGGCCTCGAGGCCGGATTCGCGGTCGAGGGCTGCCAGGGCCTCGCCGAAGAGGACGCGCGAGCGGTGGACGGACTCGCCGAAGACCTCTGAATCGGGGCGCGCGAAGTAGATGAGCTCGAAGACGCAGGCCTTGCGCGGCATGGCCGGTTCGAGGAAGAAGGAGCGCGGTCCCTTCGCGTCGACGATGAGGACCTCGCCGGGAGCGACCTCGCGGTAGGGCATGGGCCCGACAGCGTGGAGGGCGCAGGTCTCCGAGGCGACGTAGTGGGCGCCATCCTTCACGCCCACGTAGAGGGGCCGGAAGCCTGACGGGTCACGTATCGCGATGAGGGCATCCTCGTGCATGAGGACAAGGCTGTAGGCCCCCTCGAGGGGCCTCAAGGCATCGCGGAGGAAGCCGTCCCTGTCCTCGATCCCCGAACGGGAGATGAGGTGGAGGATGAGTTCGGAATCCGCTGTCCCCTGAAAAATGGAACCGGCGGCCCGGAGCTCCTTTCGGAGACGGCCGCCGTTTGACAGGTTCCCGTTGTGGGCAAGCGCAATCCTGCCCTTGTTGCAGTCCACCACGAGGGGCTGGGCGTTGTTCAGCCCGCCGCCTCCCGCCGTGGAATAGCGCACGTGGCCTATCCCGAGCCGCGAGCGCCTCTCTTCGGTCAGGCAAGGCCCGAGGCCCGGCGCGACCATGCCGAGCTCTTTCCTGCTCGACCAGACGCCGTCCTCTTCCCAGGTCATGCCGCAGCTCTCCTGGCCGCGATGCTGCAGGGAGAAAAGCATGTAGAAGAGCTTTGCGGGAACATTGACGGGAGTGGGGGAATAGAGGCCGGCCACGCCGCAGAAATGGCCGAGGGAGGAAGCCGCGCCGCGATCCGCAGGAACAAGTCCCCGGTCCGCGCCGCAGCCAGGGCGGCAATCGATGGGCTCCATGCGCGGTTGTAGCACGGGCCGATCGCAAGGGTCAAGGAGCGGGAATCACAGGCCCTCGAGCGACTCGAGGTCCTCATCCCCGGCCTCTGCGGACTCGGCTTCGGGGACTGCTGCGGACCCTTCTCCTTCTCCGGGGATGCGTCCCGTGGCGTGGTCGACAGACGTGGCCTGGAGGGGGGTGCGGACGAAGGTGAAGTTGCGCATGACCTTCACGAGGAGGTTGATGCGGTCGCGGCCGGCGAGGATCTGGCCCATGATCTCGCGGTTGCGGCCGCCTGCGAAGGTTCGGATGTTGGTCACGAGGTCCGGGCTCGATTTACGGTAGTCGGCGAGGAGCTCGGTGAGGGCGTCCCCGAGCATGGCAAAGAGGACGGCCTCGTCCTCGACTATCTCCTTGGCCTTGGCATTGATCGCGTCCACGAGACGCGTAAGGAAGGGCGCGATGTCCTTGCCGCGCCGCATCTCCTCGACGTAGCGCTTCATCGCCACTATGGAGATGCGCCCCGAGCCAGTCATCTGCTGCTCGAACTCCGTAATCCGCGCTCCGCAGCGCTCGCACTGGTAGAGGATGTTCGCCAGGTTGTTCTGGTAGTTCTTGTTCTCGAAGTAGCCCTCGACGAGGATGCGCTTCACCGATTCCTTGAGGATGGGATCGTAGACCTGGGCCACGAAGGTCTTGAGGATGCGGACGGGCTTGATCCAGGCGAAACTGACAGGGCTCTCCTTGCGGAGATAGCTGTCGGCATCCTCGTCATAGCCCTCGACCTCGAGGATCTCCGTGTCCCCGAAGAGGTTGCGGATGTCCGCGGAGATGGCGCTCTCGTGGCGCTCCCGCTGGATGCGGTCGCGGTCATGCTCGAACTGCTGGGCGAGGCGCTTGCGATAGGAATCCACGAAGTCGCGGCGGTCCCGCGGCGTCGAGGGCGTGTAGACAGGATCGCCCTTCGCCGCCCTGATGAGGGCGAGGAGGGTCTCCTTGTCGAGGCGCTCGGCGAGGAGCTTCTCGAGCTGGGCGCAGATCTTCTCCACCTTGCGCTTGCGGGCATCGTCGACGCCCGAGGCGTTCTTGCGTTCGAGGAGGCGCACGAGGCTCTGCCTGAGGCTGTCGGAGAAGAAAAAACCCTCGGTGACGTAATAGAAGTCGATGAGTTCGGGGAGGATCTGCTCGGCGTCGACCGGGGCGAATTCCGGACGCCGGTCGGTGGAATCGAGGGAGACGCCGGGATCGAAGAGACCAAGGAGACGCTCGTAATCATGCCGGCAGAGCTCGATGAAGCGGTCGACCTCGGAGAGCTCGTAGTTGGTCTCGCGGGGACCAAGGCCCTCGATCTCCCTGAGGAGGGACTGGAACTCCTGGGATATGAGCTCGATCTCGTGGTCGGAATCGAGGGAGGCGGTCACGCGGTCGAGCATCTCGTCGAAGCTCAGGGCTGCCTTGCGCTCGCGGGCCTGGGGCGAGAGGCGGCAGTCGATGAGGTGGTCGAAGTAGCGCTGCGACACGCGGACATCGGAGCTGGCCACGGTCGCGCGGGCGAGCTCGGCGAGGGGCTTGAGCGCGACGGCGAAGGAATAGACGGAATTCGCGAAACCGGGGAGGACGAGGTTCTGCTTCGGACGGTAGTAGGGCGGCCGGTGCTCGGCGAGGAAGAGGTGGATCTTCTTGAGTTCGGCCCGTTTCCTGGCCTCTTCGGGATCCTTGGCGAAGAGGCGGGAGAAGAACAGCTCGAGCGATGCTAGGAAGCCCATGTCCCCATTGTAGGCCCCGGAGGGTCCGCCAGCAAGATGTCGCATGACGTCACAGTGGCGCGGAAAGGGCTATAGCGCCCCGGAATGGCTCCTGAGGACGTAGGACTCGGCGTCGGGCGCCATGGCCGCGGCTGCTTCCTCGGCATGGGCCCTCGTGTCGAGGAGGGCGCGCTGTGCGCAGATCGGGGACTTCAGCCTCAGGGCGAGGGCGACGGCGTCCGAAGGCCTCACCTCCCGCGTCCGGGACAGGAGGCCCCGACGGTAGCAGAGCCGGGCCCTGGGTCCGCCCTCGCCGGCGCCGAGAAGTTCGACGCGGTCGAGGGAGAAGCCACTCTCTCGGAAGAACCCGGCGAGGAGGTCATGCGTCAGGGGGCGGGGCGGAGAGATCCCCTCGAGCTCCATGATGATCGCGCTCGCCTCGAAGGGACCTACGGGCAGGGCAAGGCCTGCATCGCGGTCGCGATCCAGGAGGACCACGACGGGAAGGCCATCGCCGCCATCGATCACAACCTTGTAGACATGCACTTCCACGAGATCCGCAGCCATGAACAGCAAGATATCGCAACCATATCGGGCTTTCAGGCGCACGGTTTCTATTGACACCCCCACCGCCGCGCCCTAGACTTTTTGGATGTCTGCCGCTTCCGTCGAGCGGCGGGGAAGGGCGCCCGCAGTATGTCCGATTTCCTCGGCGACGCCGATTTCGAGCTCTATCGCAAACTGATCTACGACGCGAGCGGAATCCATTTTTCTGCCACGAACAGGTCTATCCTCGAGAGTCGCCTCAAGGAGAGGCTCCGGGAGAAGAAGCTCGAAGGGCTCAAGGAATATTACCAGCTCCTCCTCGCCGACAAGGAAGAACTCAAGACCCTCCTCGATTCCGTCACCACCAACCTGACGCGCTTTTTCCGCAACCAGCCCCATTTCGACGCCCTCGAGAAATACGTCGTCCCCGAACTCATCAAGATCCGGGGAGCCTCGACCGACCGCAAGCTCAGGATCTGGAGCGCCGGCTGTTCGACGGGCGAGGAGCCCTTCACCATCGCCATGCTGCTGAAGGAGATCCTGCCCGCGGGTTGGGCCTGCGAAGTGGTCGCGAGCGACATCAGCCTCAAGTCCCTCATGGTCGGCAAGGAAGGCTTCTACCCGGAAAGCCGCATCCAGGGCATTCCCGAGGCCTACCTCGTCAAATACTTCGAGCGCAAGGCCGACGGCTACCAGATCAAGGACGACATCAAGAAGCTCGTGCGTTTCGATTACCACAACCTCAAGAACGATTCGGGCCAGAGGAACCTGGACGTCGTCTTCTGCCGAAATGTCCTCATCTACTTCGACGAAGTGGCGCAGAAGGCGACCGTCGAGCGTTTCTACGAAGCCATGGCCCCGAAGTCCTTCCTCTTCATCGGCCACTCCGAATCTCTCTTCGGGATGAACACGAAGTTCGAGTTCGTCAAAACAGACTGGGCCTGCTTCTACCGAAAATTCATCTAGGGGGAAACATCCGTGCCTGATCCGGTCTCCGTCCTTGTCGTCGACGACTCCGCCCTCATGAGGAACCTGGTCTCCAAGATAATCGAGGCCTCTCCCGGCCTCGCCGTCGCCGACAAGGCGATGAACGGCATCTTCGCCCTCGAGAAGATTCCCCGCTGCAATCCCGATGTGATAGTCCTCGATATCGAGATGCCCGGCATGAACGGCATCGACTTCCTCAAGGAGCGCAAGCGCCTCGGCATCGAGATACCGGTCATCATCCTCTCGTCGGTGGCCACGGAAGGCGCCGCCGTGACGATGGAGGCCCTCTCGCTCGGAGCCGTCGACTTCATCACGAAGCCTTCGGGCTCGGTTTCCTCGGACATCCACACGGTAGCCGGCCAGCTCGGCCGCCTCCTCCTCGCCTACGGCTCCCAGTACCAGAAAAAGAAGGGCAAGAACCCGCCCCGCTACGAGTTCGAGGCGCCGGAGCGTTTCTTCGAGCCCGCGCCCGTCCTCGAGGAGAGGGCTGCGGGCAAGGCCAAGGCCGCGCCGCCCCTTCCCCTCAGGGCTCCGGGCCCCTGCGAGCTCATCGCCATCGGCATCTCCACGGGCGGCCCCAACGCACTCCGCGAGGTCTTCAGCAAGATCGACCCCGGCCTGAGCCAGCCCGTCGTCGTGGTCCAGCACATGCCTCCCGGCTTCACCGAGGAATTCGCCAAGAGCCTCGACAGGATCTGCCCCCTCGACGTGAAGGAAGCCGCGGAGGGCGACCTCATCAGGTCAGGACGCATCCTCATTGCCCCGGGAGACCGCCATATCGAGGTCGAGAAGCGCCCCCTCGGCGCCGTGATCCACGTGACGGAGACGCCACCGGTCAACGGCCACCGCCCGAGCGCCGATGTCCTCTTTGCGAGCGTGGCGAAATACTATGGGAACCGGGCCATGGGCGTCATCATGACGGGAATGGGAAGGGATGGCGCAAGGGAGCTCGGCTCGATCTTCCGCGAGGGCGGCATGACCCTGGGCCAGGACGAGGCCTCGAGCGTGGTCTACGGCATGCCCAAGGCCGCCTTCGAGATGGGCCACGTCACCCAGCAGGTCTCCCTCGCCGACATGGCCGCCACGATCTCCCGCCTTGCGAGGGAACTGGGGCGGGCCTAGTCCGGGCCCCGGCTCAAGGCCGGCCCGGACTGGCGGATCGCGGCCCGGCAAACTCGGTCCCGGCGTACCTTGACGGCAGCCCCTGATACAAGTCGATCAAAAAGAGCGGGGCCGCCCTGGTGGACGGCCCCGCTTTTCTTTCCGCTTACAGGAACTAGGCCTGCACCACCGAGGTGACCTCGGGGACCATCTTCTTGAGATAGGTCTCGACGCCCTGCTTGAGGGTCATGACGGACATGGGACAGGAACCGCAGGCGCCGGTGAGCCGCACCCTCACGATTCCGTCGTCGCTCACGGAGACGAGCTCTATGTCGCCGCCATCGGCCTGGAGGGAAGGGCGCACGTCCTGGATGGCGCGCTGGACTTTCTCTTTGAGCATGTGGCTCTCCTTTTGCGATAAATCTACCCATGGGCGGCCCAAGGGTCAAGCAAGGGCCGTCTTTCGGGAGCCCTCGGCCTGCGCCCGGTGGCAAGGAATGGCCATACTGTGGTAAAATGGCCCCACTTCCGTGGAAGAGGTCCCCATGGCACGCACAGCAGTCTTCGTCAACCAGAAAGGCGGCGTCGGCAAGACGACCACCGTTATAAACCTCGGCGCCTACCTGGCCCTCCAGGGCCAGAAGACCCTTCTCGTGGACTTCGATCCGCAGGCCAACCTGACGAGCGGCATCGGGGGATCGGCCGGGAAAAAGGGCATCTACGAGGTCATAAGCGGCCAGGCCACCCTCGAGGAAGTCACCCTCCCCACCAAGCTCGAGAAGCTCTTCCTCGTGCCCTCCTCCATCGACCTCTCGGGCGCGACCTACGAGCTCGTCGACAAGGAAGACCGCAACGGCTACCTGAAGCGCGCCCTGTCCGGAGTCCTCGCCGACTACGACTACATACTCATCGACTGCCCTCCCTCCCTCGGCATCCTCACCCTCAACGGCCTCGTAGCGGCCGACGAGGTCATCATCCCCCTCCAGTGCGAGTACTTCGCCCTCGAGGGCCTCTCCCTCATCCTCCAGACCGTGAGCCTCGTGCAGAAGAGCATGAACACCAGGCTCAAGATCGGCGGCATCGTCTTCACCATGTACGACTCGAGGACCAAGCTTGCCCAGGAAGTCGTCCAGCAGGTCACCGAATACTTCAAGGACAGGGTCTTCAAGACCATAGTGCCGCGCAATGTCCGCCTCTCCGAGGCGCCCTCGCACGGCCTTCCCGTCTGCCTCTACGACCCCGCCTGCATCGGCGCCAAGAGCTACGAGGCCCTGGCCCGGGAGCTCCTCGGCCGCGACGGCAGGGGCCCCGTCCTCGCCGGGCAGGCAGTTACAGGCGCAACCGAACCCAGCCTCTTTGCGGAATCCGCGGCGCAGGGAGGCGGCAATGCCTAAGCAGTTCGGCCTTGGCCGGGGCCTCGGCGCCCTCATTCCCGAGGGCGACCTCGATCCCGTCCGCGTCGAGGTGCCGGGAGGAGAGACCCAGGCAGTCCTCGACGCGCCGCTGACTGCGGAGGGCCTCGAGCTCCAGATCCAGGCCCATGCGCCGGCGGCGGAGCGCGGCCTCACCCGCCTCCCCATCGGCCGCATCGAGCCCAACCCCGACCAGCCCCGCAAGACCTTCCCGCCCGAGTCCATCGCCGAGCTGGCCGAATCCATCAAGCGCCACGGCCTCATCCAGCCCATCGTGGTCGAGGACGTAGGCGAGGGCCGCTACCGCATCATCGCCGGCGAGCGCCGCTGGCGCGCGGCGGACGCGGCCGGCCTCCGGGAGATCCCCGTCCTCGTGCGGAGCTACACGCCCGAGCACCGCCTCGAGATCGCCCTCATCGAGAACGTCCAGCGCGAGGATCTCAACCCCGTCGAAGAAGCCGAGGCCTACCACAGCATCATGGAGCTGACGAACTGCACCCAGGAGGAGGTCGCGGACAAGGTCGGCAAGAGCCGGCCAGCCGTGGCCAATGCCCTGAGGCTCCTCAAGCTTCCGCCGGCCGCCCTCTCCGCCCTCAAGGACGGAGCCATCAGCCCTGGACACGCCCGGGCCCTCCTCGCCGTGCAGGATCCCGGCTCGAGGGAGTTCCTCCTCGCCCGCGTCCTCGCAGAAGGGCTCTCGGTCAGGCAGGCAGAGGCCGCCGCCCAGGAGCTCAACCAGGGCCGCAAGCCGGCCGGCGGCCAGGATCCCAAGCCGGAAAGGCCCCGCGAGGCCGAGCTCGTGGAGCTCGAGGGCAAGCTCATCGGCGCCTTCGGCACCAAGGTCGATATAAAAGGCAGCTGCCACAAGGGCAGCATCACCATAGAATACTATTCCCTCGAGGACCTGGAGCGGATCAGCGACGTGATCATCGGCCAGTAAGCCCGAGCACAGCAAGAAGCGCACCATGATCGGCACATTGCTTCCCGCCGCGGCCCTGGCCGTCGGCCTTGTCCTATCGCATTCGCCGCTGGCGGCGGCCCCCCTCGCGGTCGCGCCCCTGCCCGTTGCCGCCGGCTCGAGCGGAGGGCCCTATCCAGGATTCGAGGTCCGCTACGGCATGGCCTCGCCCCTCAGGCCCCAGGACATCCTCGCCCTCGTCGACCATCCGGAAACCGTGGATTCCTATTCGGGCTCCTTCATCGATCCGGCTACAAAGAAGAAGATCGTCGAGGGCAGGGGCGAAGCCCATGCAGTCTATGCCCTGCCCATGGATCTCCTCGCTTCGGTCCTCGATACCTCGCTGGACCAGCTCCGCTACAGCCCCGGCATCCTCGACGAACGCATCAACCTCAGGGACGGCCCGAGGACCGTCGTCTACCAGGAACTGGGTCTCGAATTCCTCGGCATCAGGGTCTCCTACAAGACGAGGAGCGAAATCTACCGGGACGAGCTGCCGGGCGGAGCCGTCGGCTTCCGCGCCCGCCTCGTGGAAAGTCTCGACGGCAAGCTCTACGAGTCCTTCTCCTCGTGGTACCTTTGCCCGGTGACGGCATGGGGAAAGAATTACACGTACGTGCGCTTCTACATGCACACCGGACTCAGGCAGGTCATGATCGGCATGGAGACCGCGATGAAGAGCTTCATCCCGCAACAGAGCTCAGACATGATCACGGCCAACGCGAACGAGGCCAAGCGGCGCCTGCAGCAGCAACAGGCGAAGGGGAAGTGATGGCTGGTCGGGAAGAGCCTGTCGATCGCGGATCCCCCGGGATCGAGGTCATTCCCTACGAGCCCCGCTTCGAGCGGGATATTGTCGATATCTGCTGGGAGACCGGCCTCATGGGCGAAAGCCTCGCGTGCACGGGCCGCTTCGAGGACAGGCGCCTCTTCGCCATGATCTTTGCCCTGCCCTGGATACGCTTCCAGCCCGAGATCTGCCGGGTCGCCGTAGCCGGCGGCGCTGACGGCGCCAGCGGCCCGGATGACTCCGCCGGCGGCGCCGCCGGATGCCGCCCGGGACGGCACGCGGTGGGCTACATCATCGGCACGACCGATACCCTCGCGGAGGAACGCTGCTTCGACCGGTACTGGGTGCCGCGCATCGCGGCCCGCATCGCGACCTATGATTGGTGGCGCCACCCCGAATCGGCCAGGCAAGTTATGCGCTTCAACAAGGCCCGCGACGCCATGCGGGAGGCGACCGAAGCCTCGTCCTCGGCCGATGCGCCCGCGGTCGCCTCGCCGCCCTCGGCCTTCGAACCCGGCGGCCCGGCCTTCCCGGCCCAGCTCCACATCAACATCCATCCCGAATGGCAGGGACGCGGCCTTGGTTCGCGCCTCATGGCCTCCTACCTTGCGGCCCTGCGCGAACGCAGTGTGCCGGGCGTCTTCCTCGAGACCTCGAGCAGGAACGCCAAGGCCCTGCCCTTCTACGAGAAGCTCGGCTTCCACCTAGTGGAAGCGCACGAGCCCCAGACGGGAAGGGAGCTCTGGAAAGGCCTTCCCGCGACCTCCCTCACCTACGCGATGAAGCTATAACCTGACATCCTCTGGCAGTTCCTGCACCGGCGCAGAGCCATATCAAAGCTTCGTGACACTGTCGTGGCAGTCCCTTCCGCTAATCGGTAACTCCTCGTCTTGACTCTCCCTAGCCGTACGGATAGTCTTTTATCGTAATCCATACCTAGAGCATAAGGAGATACCCATGAGCGTGATCGAATATGTCGAGGCTCGCGAGATCCTTGATTCCCGCGGAAATCCCACCGTCGAAGTCGATGTCGTCCTCGAGGACGGCACCATGGGCCGCGCCGCCGTTCCCTCGGGAGCGAGCACCGGCGACTACGAGGCCGTCGAGCTCCGCGACGGCGACAAGAAGCGCTTCCTCGGCAAGGGCGTCCTCAAGGCCGTCGAGAACGTCAACACCACGATCGCGAG